>WNFC01008195.1_pt1 | contig 17141 bp, 12 predicted proteins | sample 5400541 | NCBI WGS metagenome assembly WNFC01 (sample SAMN13153342, study PRJNA577476) | soil metagenome | isolation source: 120 cm saprolite under Douglas fir tree site 2 hole 2 replicate 1 | place: USA:California | collected 2015-04-18
TGAGAATCTCACGAAGTTCGTTCCGCACGATCTGCACGATCTCTTGCTCTGAGACGTGGAGTATCCCTTCGTTGGTAGTACCGCCGAGAAAACAACGGATTAGAGCCTGGCGTTCGGGAACCCGGTGCGGAAACTTGTTGTGCACGAATGTCGTGGCGAGCAGAGATTTCCCTTCGCTGCGAGGCACAAGAAAGCCGAAACCCGGCGGCAAGGAAGAGCGGACTTCCTGATCGTATGCCAACGTGACGGTAACCGAGGAACTGTAATGAATACCGGCTAGCTCACAGGCGAGTTCGGCACTGTTCGCCTGGAGGAGTCTAGCCGCTACTTGTGCAGGAATTGCAACGATTACAGCATCGAAAATGCCGGACTCCGTACCGGCTGAGACAAACCAATTAACTTCGCCTCTCCGGACTGCCTCAACTGGCGTGTTGAGTCGGATGGCAGGAGGAAAAAGGTGGATCGCTATCGCATCTACCATTTGTTGCATTCCACCCTTCAAAGAAGTGAACAACGGGGATGCAGCAACGCTTTCCGCTTTGCGACGTGATGCCAGCATTGCCCGACCCAGGCTTCCATGTGTACTTTCCATCTCCACGAAACGCGGCAAAACGGCGCGAACGCTTAGCTGGGAGGCCTCGCCGCCATAGATTCCCGATAGCAGTGGGTCAGCAACGCGCTCAATCATTTCTAGACCATAGTGGCGTTCGAGGAAAGCGGCGACCGTTTCATCTAGTTCCAGTTTTCGTGGAGCTGCAAACCACTCGCGAGCCACACGCACTTTCGTTGCGAAAGAAAAAAGACCTGAGAAAACGGTCGGCAGAATCTTGGTCGGCATCATGAACATCAGTACGTCTGGAATGCTGACCAATTTGCCTTTGATCAGGATGTAAGTCTTACGTTCCGCATCGTTCGATGTAATGAGTTGGTCAGCGAGACCAACTTGACGGCAGAGGTCCGCTGCCCGCGGCTTCTCTGTGAGGAAAGAATCAGGCCCAGCCTCGACCAAGAACCCTTCGACGCGCTCGCTGCGGACTACGCCCCCGAGTCGAGGGCTGCTTTCGTAAATCACATATTCAATCGGCGCACCGGCGCGCCGAAATTGCTCGAGACTAAAAGCCGCGGAGAGACCAGAAATTCCTCCGCCGATGACGGCTATACGTTTCATGTTTCGGTGCCATGCTCGAGCCGGGAGCGCACCAAGTCGGCGAGCGCTGCAATCAGCATCGGCGAGTCATTCAATGACTCTGACCGCCACAATCGCATTCCTTGCTTTGTCGCAAAGTCCTTGAATGCGATGTCAATATCGTAGAGCACTTCAACATGGTCACAAAGAAATCCTACTGGCTGGATAAATACTCCTCGATGTCCTTTCTCTTTCAAGCACAGAATGGCGTCTTCCACCCGTGGTCCTATCCACGGACCGCCAGATACTCCCTGGCTTTGAAAGGCGAAACTCCAATTTTCGGCCGCGATACCCGCCGATGCTGCCACCAGCGCGGCAGTTTCGCAGGCCTGCTTGTCGTAAGGATCTCCCCCGGCGATAGTTTGCTGTGGGACGCTATGTGCGGTGAAAATGACCGGTGGTTTCGCTTGTAACTCACGGCACGCCAATTTATAGCCAGCACGTAGTTTGTCGGCGAATGCCTCCACCAACAGAGGGTGATCGTGCCACGATTCAATGAACTCGAGCTCGAACGGCGGGCCGTTGTCGCCCACCACTGCACGGCGATAAAGTCCGACGCTGGTTCGCGAATTCTGGGGAGCCATGCAGACCGCAATCGTACGTGCGATGCCGTCTGCGGCCATCCCCTTGACCACGTCCGGGATGAAAGGCTTCCAATTGCGCATACCGACATACACACGCAGACCTACTTCGCACTCCAGCGCTTTCGCCTGCTGCGTAGTGATGTCGTTCAGCGGAGAGCGCCCGATCAGGCTGTATCGGTGCTTGATCTCTTCTATTGATTGTGGTGGAAGAGGACGTCCCCCGGTGACATATCGTAAGAACTCGGGCACATCATCCACCGACTCCGGAGTGCCGTGGGCCAGCAGCAGGACCCCTGTTTTGTCGGCTCTGAATCGATTGGACATTTTACTGGCGAATTGGGCGTGCCGCATTAGCCGGAAGTCCCAGCAATTTTTGTTGAGTGTTCACGTACAAAATTAGCCAGCGCTTTCACATTCTCTACAGGCGTTTCTGGCAGTATGCCATGACCTAAGTTAAAGATGTGTCCCTGACGTCCGGCCGCCCGACGCAAAATTTCCTCCGCTCGCAGGCGCAACTCCTTCCAATCGGCGAAGAGCAGCACAGGATCGAGGTTCCCCTGCACTGCACCCTTGAAGCCGATACTGCGCCAGCCGTCATCGAGCGGGATGCGCCAGTCGAGTCCGATGACTTCGGCTCCGGTTTCTTTCATCGACGGTAATAGCGTGGCTGTGTCGGTACCAAAATAAATGACCGGTACGCCGGTGCTCCGCAATCGTTTCACGAGGTCAGCGGTGTGTGCGAGAACGTACCGCCGATAGTCTTCAACACTCAAGCAGCCCACCCAGCTATCAAATACCTGAATAGCATCCGCTCCTGCACTCACCTGCTCCGCTGCATATTGGGACAATACTGACACCAACTTAGACATAAGTTGGTCCCAAGCAGATGGCAAGGAATACATCATCTTCTTAGTATTTACGTAATTGCGCGAGCCGCCGCCTTCGATCATGTAGCTGGCCAGGGTGAAGGGAGCGCCACAAAAACCAATCACCGGCAATTGGTTCTCGAAATGTCGGGAGACCGTGCGAACTGCTTCGGACACGTATCCGAGATCAGAGGCACGATCAGTGCCAAGCCGCGCGATGGCCCTGGCGTCGCGCACGGGACGTTCAATTACCGGCCCCTCGCCGGCAGAAAAATGAAACGGCAGTCCCATCACCTCCAGCGGAAGCAGCAGGTCGGCGAAGATAATTGCCGCATCCACGCCAAGAGCTTCGGCGGCGGTAATCGTTATTTCAGCAGCGAGCGCCGGGGTTTTGCAGATCTTGATCAGTGAATGTTGCTTGCGAATCCTTTGGTACTCGGGCATGTAGCGTCCGGCTTGACGCATGAACCAAACTGGCGTGGTGTGCACAGGTTGTGCCGTGCAGGCCCGAACGAAGCGAGATTGGGGAGCGGCCATCGAATTTTACTGTAGCATTCTTCAAGCCCGACGGTTTCCGGCGAAGAAACGCGAGACGAACGAATTATTGCTTGTTAGAAGAGAAATCTGCGCATTGGCCGGGCACAATCTCGTTAATAGCTCCGCGCACGATTGAGGTGAGGCTGCATAATTGGCGGAGAGGGAGGGATTCGAACCCTCGATAGAGTTGTTAGACCCTATAACGGTTTAGCAAACCGCCGCCTTCAGCCACTCGGCCACCTCTCCCGCGGGCGGAACTCTAGTTTACCTCAAAGGGCTTGGACTTGTGGCCAGCGGTACCGGACTTGACCTACGCAGCAGTACACTGATTTGTGAAGTAAGGGGCGACTCCAGGCTAGGCACTTTGTTTTACGGATCGCGAGGTCCGGGCGTGTGGCGCAGACGCGAGTTCCACTCGGTTCCGTCCTGACGCTTTAGCACGATAGAGGGCCTGATCCGCTGCTTCGATAACCTGCTCGACTTTGCGCTTTCTGTTATTGGGTGATGCCACCCCGATGCTAACCGTCACCGACAAGTCGCAAATCGATCCCGATGACAGCGCTGACCGTTGTGAGCGGGACACTTTAGAGACTTGGTTAAGGGTTTTGCGCCGGTCGGTCTGTCGTGGTTGATGGCGGCGATCCTGACCGCGCATGCGAAACGATGAATTTTCAATCGTCGCACGCAGCAGTTCCAAGTCATCGATCACTTCTTTCGCGGATTTGTCCGTGTACAGGATTGCAAACTCCTCTCCTCCGTAGCGGAAGGCCTTACCGCCGCCAGTAACGCGCGCCATTCGCGAGGCAACCATGCGCAGGACTTGGTCCCCAGTGTCGTGGCCATAGGTGTCATTGAAGCGCTTGAAATGATCGATGTCCAGGATGGCGAGAGCATATCGATCTTCGAGACCGAGGACAGCTTCATTGAAGGCGCGGCGGCCAGGTAAACCAGTCAATTCGTCGTGGTAGGCCATGAAGTAAGAGCTTTCAATCAGGGCAGCAACCAATGCCAGTCCGGCGGTCGCCATGTATGCAGTTGGGACGCGGCCTGTCCCACCGAACTGGAGGGCCAAAAAGGTTGCGAGCAGGCTCCAGAAGAATCCTTTTTCCACCGGACTCCGTAGCCGCAGGGCTCGAATAAACAAGGTCGCCCCGGCACAAACAAAAGTCAGGAGAGCAAGCTGAGGTATTTTTGTCCAAGCAAACAGGCGTTGGTTTAGTACAACATGGCCAAGGAAATTTGAACCTTCTGCCGCTCCTGGCCGGCACATCACTGCCACGAACACGGATTGAACGAACATTAAAAGCAGTGGTGAAACCAAGGACGGCAGCGTCAAGCCGCGTTCCTTTAGAGAACTAAGGATAAGAAAGTTCAGTGGCACTAACAGTGCGATCCAGTCAAAGGCAACCCGTCCCGGGCCGAGGTGGGGCAGCTTGCTTCCCGCAAAAAACTCCAGAGCCCGTTCGGCCAACAGCAGAACGAGCAATGTGAAGAGAGCGCGGCTAGAATGAAATCTCCAGGCCAACAAAGGTCCTACAACGAATACCGCATAGTAATAAAAGGTGACGGTCGAAGCAGGGATTTGCACCAACCTGCCATGCAGCAGCAACGCAGCGCCGAGCACAACCGCGCCAGGCATTAGCAGCGACTTCCATTTCCCCTGGCTCAAGAAATTCATAGGTGCCGGCTCCATTCGCAAGCGCACGCCGGGTAGAGAGATTATCCTCGGTGGAATGACAGAGGCGGGATGGCGTTCGGGGTTCCTCGGTGAACCTCAAAGGGGAATGGGCCTCAGATGGTCTTCGGGGCCTCACCGCTACCTGTAAGAGCTACGCGATACGGCAAGATACATTCTGTTCCGTTCCTGTAACGGGTTCTGTTTGAGGAAAACAAGACCTTCGTGCCAGGCGTGTTTCCTCGTGAACCACCGATCACTGCGTAAACTCAGGATATTCTAATTAAAGCAATCTCATGCGAATCCTCATAGCTGAAGAAGATGCTGCTCTGGCCAGCTTCGTAGTCAAGGGGTTGGAAGCCGAACATTATGCGGTAGACAGCTCTCGAGATGGCGAGCAGGCACGGGCCATGGCGACCGAGTTCGATTACGACCTGGTGGTCCTCGATCTCAACCTGCCGCGGCTGGATGGAGTCTCGATCCTGCGCCAGCTGAGGTCGAAGAAACCTACCGTGCCGATTCTGATATTAACCGCCCGCAGCCGGGTGGAGGATCGAGTTCTGTGCCTGGACGCTGGAGCGGATGATTACATGATCAAACCTTTTTCGTTTAGCGAACTGTCCGCCAGGATTCGTGCTCTGTTGCGGCGCAGCCATCTGGCGATCGGATCGAAACTGGTAGTGGATGACCTGACGCTGGATCGGGTGGAAAGACGTGTAGAACGTTGCGGCCGCCAGGTAGAGTTAACTTCCAAAGAATTTGCTCTTCTCGAATACCTGATGCGCAATGCCGGGCACCGTATGACGCGCAACATGATTATTGAACACGTGTGGAATTTATCCTTCGACAGCGCTACCAACGTTGTGGATGTCTACATCAATTACTCAACTTCGCAGGTTGATCATCGCAAGGTAGGCAGACTGGCGATGGCCATTCAGGTTGCCTTCCAGGAACTGGGAGTGTTTCAGGCATCGGGCACCAAAGTTCCTGCCGATACTAATGATCCGATGCCATCGAATTTGGCTCAGGACATCGAGAATGTGGAGCGCACCGCTGAGCTGGGCCGCATCGCGCCGCTGCCCAAGGGCACTATCAGTAGCTCTACCAATAACGATGACCTCTCGGTGCTGCGTCAGGAATTGGAAAGGGCGCTTGCGCCAGAGATTTCTCGCCATGAAGTTGCTCTGCGGAAAGAACCCGACGGGCTCATCATCAGTCTTCGCGAGATCGGATTTTTTGACAGTGGCTCGGCGCAGATCAAGGCCAGTTCCGTGGCCGCCTTCAGTCGGATTGCAACCCTGCTGGCCGATCGCGGGTACAGGCTGCGTATAGAGGGCCACACTGATAATGTTCCGATCCACACCGCACAGTTCGCTTCCAACTGGGAGCTTTCCACCGCGCGCGGAATGGAGTTGATCCGCCTTCTTATCATTCAGTATGCGTTTGCGCCGGAGCGGCTTTCGGTCGGGGGCTATGCTGAATTTCATCCAATTGCCAGCAATGCCAGCGAGGGAGGCCGCGCTCTAAATCGGCGAGTCGATATCGTGATTCTCGGTAAGCCTGTGCCGCCGACAATCGCTCTTCCACAATCGTCCGAGAGTCCCGACGGAAAGGGACTTCAGCAATTCAAACCCACCACCTGAATCCTGCAAATCAAGCCGTTACAAACTATTTTGTGGCCTTGCAAGCAGAACGAAATCTGTCGCGTGGGTATCTCGTTAAAGCTGGGCTCAACGAATGCCGATGAAATTAGTTGGGCTCATGGCTCCTTAGATGTCAGCCATCTTCGAGAAGAGCTTATTTACAAGATCAAGGAGCCACCCTTGATCCGATCAAAGTTTCCGGTCACATGCTCCATCGCCCATGACTTCGTCCCCAAGTCTCGGTTTCAAGCATCCGAAACCCACCATCATCTGCATTGGCATTTCGACCGGTGGCCCTCAGGCTCTGGAAGAGATTCTGCCCCTGCTGCCGGGCGACCTGCCGGCGGCTGTTCTTGTGGTCCAGCACATGCCGGTGGGGTTTACCGGCCCTCTTGCGCGGCGACTGAACGACGCTTGCGAGATTTCCGTTAGAGAAGCGGCACAAGGCGAAGCTGTGATGCCGGGCGCCGTTTATATTGCACCGGCGGGTCTTCATATGACCGTTTACAAGAGAACACTTTCAACGATTGCCATCTGTTTACAAAAACGACCTGAGCATATGCCGCATGTACCATCGGTTGACCTGATGATGCTTTCCGTAGCAGAGGTTTGTGGGCAACTATCGATGGGTATCATCATGACCGGGATGGGAACTGATGGCGCTCTCGGGATGGAAGCGATTTCTCGTGAAGGCGGCTTTACGCTGGGACAGGACGAAGCCAGTTGTGTTGTATACGGCATGCCGCGAGTCTGTGCAGATATGGGTTTGCTAAAGCGGGTCGTTTCACTGCTGGAGATTCCTCTGGAAATCATGCAAGCCACCGGCTGCAGTCCCCACCACCAGCTCGTCGGCAAGTGAGTATCCTGTCGACACACCCATTCAATGCCGCCTCGCCAGTACTGTCTGATACGGATCGAGCAGGATTCTTCGCGTGCCAACAGGGGCCGTAAGCCGGAAAGCAGTCTCCGGACCGTCCGCAAACACTCGCCCCAATAGGACCGGTGTTTTCCCTCCCACCACGGCATAGACAGGAACTGAAGTGATGAGCGCTTCCGGCGCTTCCTTTTGTAGCAGCATTCCGCTAACGACCGTTGCATTGCCCTGCGGAAGGTATTTCACGCCCTGTAATTCAAAATGTGGCACTGCTGTCCCATTTATCCAGCCTTCGAGAAACCAATCCAGCTTTTTCTTACCTTCAAAGCGTAAGGACGGCGGCAAGTCCTCCTCAAAGACTCGCAGCAACTCGCGAGTAGTGATCACTTTGCCTTCGTACCGCTCGCGTAATTTTCGCAAACTCCGGATGAAAGGCTCGTCTTCATTGGCGGATCGAGGAGCCTTGCTTCCCTTGGCTTCGCCATCGCGCAACATGTACCGCAGCATATGAAAAAGCCACGTTCCCCGGCCGTAGCTGATGGCCTCATATCCGTTGGGGAAATGCGAAGAGGAAAGCCGCAGCCCCAATGTAACCGGTCCCGCATCTTTCAGTAGCTCTCCGTTCTTATTCTTCTCGAGCAAATCCTCTCGGTACCTGTCCATTACGGCGCGGAACTCAGATGGACTTTCTGACTCCATTATCATCAGTGCACAGTAATTCGCCAGCGCTTCAAACATCCACTGATCGTGATAGCTCCTCCACGTCAGCAGATCGCCCCACCATTGATGCGCCACCTCATGAGCTAACGCCTGCCCGCTGAAAATCGTCTCTACCGGATTGAGATGAAGCTGCTTTTTTTGGTCTGGAGTCAGGAATGCGTAACTGGACAGAAAGACAAGACCCGGCCAGCCTTGACTCATCGTGCCCGGCATCTGGGTCATCGCCAGAGCATCGTAAGGATACGGACCGAAACGCTGCGAAAAAAAATCAACTGCTCGCGCAGATCTGTCAGCAACCGACTGCGCGTTGCGCGCCGGAGAAGGTGGCGGCGGTGTGACAACTACGGGTGGCTCGCCAAAAGGTCCAGGCCTGCGGGCATCGGGAACGGCTACCACCTCACCGGGAGCTTTCGGAAAGTTACGTTCCATTCCGGATGTCGCGTAACTTTCCACCGTCACGGCGCCCGCATGGGCGGTCGCTCTGACATACTTTCCGAGATTGAAGCCTGCGAGTGGAAGGGGACGGTCCGAAACCCAGCGCGCGACTTGTTCGCTCGGCACTTCCGCGGGGCGTTTGTCTGCCGAAGCAGAACCCGGAACATTAGGCATTCGCTTCCCGGTTGCGACCAGAGTCCAACCCGGAGGGTAGTGGAATTCCAAATCAAAATTTGACATGGCAAGTCCGCGATTCGGGTACCAGGTTCCGCGAGCGCCCACATACAGCAAGCCTCCTCCCGCTTCGGATAGGACTTCCCCACCGTACACAAAGCGTAATTCCAGCTTCTGCGCCGGTTTGATAGGTTCAGGGAAAATTACCGCGACCAGGTCATTTCCCCGCCGCGCTAGTTGTGATCCTCCGAGCGCCTGGTTGTGAATGAATTCCAGAGGTCGCCCGTTAGATTCCACACTCTTTAGCTGAAGAAATCTCGACAGCTCGAACAGCACAGCGCGCTCACCTCCCCTGCGTGCAGAGACTTGTAATCGAGCGTCGCCGTTCAGCACTGTGGGAGGACTAACGTCTGCACAAATTTTGTAGCTCTCGATCGTAATGTCGTCCGCCTTCTGCTCTGCCTCTTTCTCGGCCTGGGAACCGCCAGTTTGTGCGAAGGAGGTCCAGACATCATAGAAAGCAGCGCCTTCTACCGTCCTGGTCTGGCCTGCCCAGAGGGGTTCCGCAGCCGCCGAATCGAAGTAGACATCAAAAATCCCCAGCGTGCGTCCTTGCAGGCGAGCATGTAGCATCCGGTCTGCGCCGCTTCCTGGCGCGGTGGTCACAAAGGATGAACCTTCACTCTTTGTTACCGGGAGAAAATTCGCAAAACTGATAAGCAGACGCAAAGCGTCAAACTCCGCCAAGTTTCGTGCTGACTCATTCCATTCCGATACAAACTCCTCGGTATGGTCAGCCGGCCGCAATGAAGGTTGAAGCTCGGCGTAACTCTCATCATTAAAACGGAAGTACGCCGTGGCGAACTGCTCTTCCAGAATTGCCATGCCGGTGAAAAGTGCCATTGACGCTCGTTCAGCTTTGTCTGGAGAAGTCAGCAGGACCTCTCCTTCACCCTCAAAAAAGCCGCCAGTAACGCGTCCGCATACATCGTGAGTAAACGCGATGGTGCCGTCTTGCAAAGTAATGTGGAGTCCAGGTCGATCTAAGGAAGCTTCGCGGACTCGATACACGCGCGTCTTGTCCAATCCAACATTGCGTAGTTCCAGATAGAGTGCCTCAGCGGTCTTTGGCGTCTGAGGCTCCGCGGCAGAGACGTCCTGTGGCCAAGTCCTTATCGCACCCGAAACCATAAGCAGTCCGAGCAAGACAACATTACGAATTCGAGTAATTACTTCAGTCACCTACGTCGGTCCTCCAGCAGTTGCTAGAATGCGCCTCAGTGCGGCTGCGTGTCATCTGCTTGCGATTACCCCTGTTCAAATTCGCTACTCTTATATTTGCGATTGCTGCATGTACGGTCGCTATGACGATCTCTGCATCCGCGGAGGTTATCCGTCTGAAGAACGGTCGTACCATCTGGGCCGAGCACGTCCAGGAAAACGGCACTCATGTTGAGTACGACATTGGAGATAACTCTTACGCGATTCCAAAATCATCAGTGGAACGAATCGACAGTGGCGGCGTTCCGCCCGAATATGCGTCTGCCACAACTGGCATCGCGGCGCACGACCTGCCTGCTTTTGCGCCGGGTAACAGCCTCAAGAGCGAAGGCGATCTGTCCACAAAGATTGTGCACGAAGGGTATGTTGATACCGATGCGCTCGCTGTCGCAGAACGACAAGGCAATCCAGAACTTGCTGCCACGGCGTACTTCCTCGCGGGCAAAAATGAGTTCGATCGCGGTGACCTCAAGCAGGCCCGTCACTACTTCGAAACCGCGCTGGGCTTTCAAGCCAACAATCCAACGATATTGAACTATTACGCCGTGTTGCTGGTACGAACCGGTGCTGCAAGCGAAGCCCTGCCTTATGCGGAGCGTGCGGCTCGAGTGGCGCCGGATTCACCGGATGCGCTCACCGTTCTTGGATTCGCGCAATTTTCTTCCGATCATACTCTCGACGCAATCCGTTCGTGGAAAAGGTCGTTGCGTTTGCGGCCTGATGCCACTGTCGAGCACTTGCTTGCTAAAGCGGAGCGGGAAGCCTCGGCAGAATCCGAATTTTCGCAGCGGGAGAGCAGTCACTTCAGTCTACGGTTCGAAGGCAGACAAACTTCCGAGTCATTGCGCCGTGAATTGCTGGCCACATTGGAATCTCAATATGATGATTTGGTCCGCCAGCTCGGCACTGCGCCGCGTAGCAGCATCTCCGTCGTGCTTTACACCGACCAGACCTTCTTCGACGTCACCCAGGCGCCCTCGTGGACCGGCGCGGTCAATGACGGAAAGCTGCGCATTCCCATAAACGGCCTACCATCCGTCACTCCTGAGCTGGCGCGTGTTCTGAAGCACGAACTTACCCACTCATTTATCAACCAGATTTCCGGGGGGCGTTGCCCGCAATGGCTGCATGAAGGTATTGCACAGCTTCTTGAACCCAGGACCACGGATGCACATGGACACCGCCTGGCGCAACTCTTTCGGGCTCAACAAGAAATCCCGTTCAACGCCTTGAAAGGGGGCTTCATGCGGTTCTCGACGATCGAAGCTGTCCTGGCCTACGATGAGTCCCTTGCCGCTGCCGAATACATTAACGATACCTATGGACTGAGCGATCTTCAGAGGATCCTGGAGCGCATTGGCCAGGGTAGTTCTACGGAGGCGGCTCTGCGCGCCACTATCCATTCCGATTATGGCGAGCTAGAGAGCGAAGTCGGAAAGTACCTGAAAAACAGGTACGGCGACTAGACCCTCTCAAGCCAACCTGGTACGACTTTCCGTGACGTTTGCCGAAGTTGATTTCCTATGCTACCGTCTGCTGAGCAAGCGGCGATTTTTTATGGACAACGTATGGGCGGTGATTTCTATGATTTCCGCCGAGTCAGTCCGGACCGCGTATTGTTCGGTCTGTTAGATGTAGCCGGACGCCGCGATCAGAACCGCGCGATCCTTTCCGCGGCACAGGAGATTTTTCGCGACTCCGGATCCAAGCTTTTCGACGATGGAGATGTCAATGAAGCCGAGGCCATGATTGAGCTCTGTCATCAACTCAATCGCTGCGTCATGCAGAGTGCGGGAGGAGTCCGTTCCTGCCCTGCCTTTGCCGGTTGCTACAACGAAACGCTGGGAACGATCTGCTACACCAATTCCGGCCATACTCCCGGCCTGCTGCGCGACGATTCCGGAGTTACGCTTCTCCCTGCGACTGGACTTCCGCTAGGACTGTTTTCACATATTCCTTGCGATGCGCCCACGGTTGCCCTGCCCGCGGGCGCGGCCCTGCTGCTGGTGTCAAGAGGAGTGGTGGAGAGTCACCGCAATGGCGAAGATTTCGGATTGGAAAGATTAAGCAGCCATCTCCGGCTGAATAGGCCGGTTAGTGCCAAAGATTTGGGACTGAGCGTATTGAACAACGTTCAGCAGTTTATGTGCACTCCGCCTACCCACGACGATGTGACCGCCTTGGCGCTGGTACGCGGCGCCACTACCGGTGCCACGACGGTGTCGGCTGCATCTGCGTGACTTCGCTAGCGCCCCGGAGGGCAACAGGCGGTTGCCTAAAGTCGCATCCTAGTCCAGCGGAGCGATTTTGTTGGAGAATCGCTCTGCGACTCCAGGCATCCTCTTGCTGAACAATTAACGACGACGCGCTCTCTTTCGACTACTGCCTTTCTTCTTGGCAGGCGATTTTCTGCCGCTCGATTTCTTCCCACGCGCTCTCTTGGATGCGGACTTTTTCCTGCTGCTCTTGCTGCGACTACTCCTGGCTCGAGTGCCGGCGGACTTTTTGCGAGCCGCTGTTCTCTTCTTCGCCGCTTTTCTCGCTGGTTTTTTCTTAGCCTTTTTTGGCGCGGATCTTTTCTTTGCTGGCCTGGCTCCGCCTCCCCCGCCCCCTCCACCACCCGTGGTGACAGGACGAGGCTCGGGAACTGCCGGTGTCACCGGCTCGGCACCGGGTCCGTTCTCCAACATGCCGGATTCTTCCTCTTCCTCTTCTTCGTAATCTTCTTCTAGCGACTCGCCGTACGCGCTGGGTTCTCCGAATTCGTCCATTTCATCATCACGTCCATAGAGGGTTACGTCTTGAAAGGTCATCGTTCCTCCTGAAATTTTAGGCCGCCTCCCGCACCAAAACGTCGTGCTGGAGCAGAGCGCCTTCGAGAAATAAAAAGACAGCTGTGGACAGAAACTCTATCGCTCGTCAAACGGCGCGCGATTATAGCACAGCGGTTTTTGTCGAAAGTAGCCGCGGCGACTCACAGATCACCGCCCCTTCCCCTGCATATTACACCTTCTCAGCAGACGCTGACCGCGGAGGCAGTGTTGGTTTGTTCGGGACCGTCTAGCCTCATTTATTCACGATTACGAAACCGAGCAGGCGGGTTGGTCGCAGAAAGCAGCCGCAGTCAGCAAACGACGAGCCTGAAGCAATGCGTTGCGACGGGGCTATGTTGTGAGACCGAGAATGGGAGGTCTACCGGACATCCTTAATAACCAGAATCATTCCCGGGCGGAGCGTCGCGACGCCGTTGTCCCGCTTGAGGGCCGCCACGGTCGTCTTATAGGAGCTTGCAATGGAATACAAGGTCTCTCCCTGCTTCACTCGGTGGCGGAGCACGGTGTTGTTATTGGCGGCGTTTTGCCCGTTCTTCTTATTCGCGGGCCTACTCGACGGTGTACTCGCCTTCGCCGAGGTTACATGAGCTTCGCGTAAATTGGGCGTAACAGGTAGATGCACGTACACCAGGCGACGCCCGGCTAAGCTATTGCCCTTCAGACGGTTCCAGCGACGAACCATTTTGGGCGGCACTCCGAAATTATCCGCCACCGTCTCCACCGTATCGCCTTTTCGAATCTTGTAACGGGTCGCGCGGCGCGAATACGCCACAACGTCTTCACCCGCGGCATGTCTGCCGGATGGAATCGGAATTATGAGCTTATCGTCTGGCTGAAGAATCTGGCCGTCCAGATTGTTGGCCTCAGTGATCGCCTTCGCCGTGGTGCGATAGGTGCGGGCCAACGAAATTATCGTATCTCCTTGCGCCACTTTGTGATACCGCCACCAGACCCGCATCTCAGGCGGTATTGCCGCAATCGCAGGCAGAAACTTTTCTTTACTGCCAACGGGCAAATGGAGATCGAATCCTTCTTTCGGGGTGGTCATACGTAACAAGCTGGGATTAAGGTCCTGCAGATCGGCGGCCGAGGCGTCCACGCATTCCGCAACGAGACGCAAATCTACTGGATAGTCAATCTTTACGGAGTCGTAAGGGACTGGTTTTTCCCGAACAAGTTCGTCGAGGCCGTACTGCCCCGGATTCTTGGCCATGATGGTGACGGCCAGGATGATCGGCACATAATTGCGGGTCTCTTTAGGCAGCACATTGCGCCGGTAGAGCTCCCAGAAATCAGCGTAGCCAGTGCGCTTGACCGCACTTTGTACCGTTCCCGGTCCAGAGTTGTAGGCGGCCATTGCCAAATACCAGTCACCAAACTGGTTGAAGAGATCTTTGAGATGCCGGGCGGCCGCCCGCGTCGCCTTTTCAGGATCCTGGCGATCGTCTACCCACCAGTTGCGCTGAAGCCCGTAACCTCTTGCCCGACTGGCCATGAACTGCCAGATACCGCGTGCTCCCGAGTGCGATAACGCCAGCGGATGAAAGCCCGATTCAGCCTGGGCCAGGTAGATGAGATCTTGCGGCACACCTTCCTCTTTTAAAACCCGCTGAATCATCTCCTGATACTGTCCGGCGCGAGTTAATGCGTGCTCCAGAGTGGCGCGTCCGCGATTCGAGAAATAATTGATGTAGCCCGCAACCTGATCGGTCATCATGAGTGGCAGGTCGGAATGAGTGGACTTGATCTCGGCCTCGGCCTTAGCCTTAATGCTGGGATCAACTGGATAGGTGACTTCATTGGCCTCATCAATGGGCGCTGGCTCAGACTTCTGTTCGGTGAAGCCGTCACCTTCCTGTAAACCCATGAGTTCCAGGCCATTCACGCCTTCCAGAATCCTGTCGAATTCGTGCTGTAGGCGTTGATCGGAACGAAGATCGAGGTTGCTGCCCAGCAGCAGGTTGAGCGCACGGTCGAAATTCTGTTTGGCCGCTTCCAGATGTCCCGCTTGATAGTTATCCTGACCGTCCTGATATTCCTTCTCCACCTGAGCTATGAGGTCAGATACAGAATCGGATTGGGCTTCCAACTTGTTTGCAGGAGTAGCCGTCTGCGCGGGCTGCGCGGCAACTTCTGACTTCGCCGAGGACGAACTCGGCGGACCCACAGCTTTCAATGTTGGAGGGCCAGATTGTGGTGCTGGCAACAGTGGAGTTGGCTTGTGCGCGGTCTGGCATGAGATGGTTGCCAGACCCATAGCTCCGAGGAACGCGATTGAAGCATAGAGTTTCAGAACTCTCATATTTCTCTATGGGTTACCGCTGGATTCCCCTTATATTTCAATGCCAAGTCGTAGCAAAATCCTACTCCCCGGCGAATTCCAGGGTCAATCTACAAACTACCTTCGCTCATTACTTTCGGAACCGAGCGCGGATGTTACTTGCCGCCCCAAACCATTGCAAGTTCTTTAGAGTGATGGAATCGGCTGTTCTGATGCCTGTATCCGAAATCGCGGGCGGTGCGGGCACGGTTGGCGATCAGGGTTGAGAGGGCTGAAACCTATAGACTTCGTTTCCGTGAGTATCGCTGGGCATACTCTGGCACTTCTCTGTCCCGGTCGGTGCGCTCATCGGGGATGGGTGCTCCAGTGACCAAGTGTAGCGGCACTACACCCGCCCAGGTCGGAAACGAGTAGTCTTCTTCGTCATCAATAGGCGGCCCTTGGCGCACCTTGGCTGAGAACTCCGTGATAGGAAGGCGCAGCACCAAAGTCGCCTTGAGTTCCTTCTCGTTGGGCTTGCGGGAATCATTCCACCGGCCCGGAAGAATGTGCTCAGAGAGGGCACGAAGTGCCTCCAGCTTTTCTGTGGGATTTTGCACCGCAACCGCGGTACCTAGCACGACCACCGAACGGTAATTCATGGACTGATTGAAAATAGAGCGCGCCAGCACCAAGCCATCGAGGAGAGTGACGGTTACGCAAACCGAAATGCCCTGATCAATGCGGCGCAGCATCCGGCTGGCGGCGGAGCCGTGGATGTACAGGTTATCTCCCGCCCGCCCGTAGCCCGTTGGGATGACGAAGGGCTGCTGGTCGACGATGAATCCAACGTGGCAGATAAAGCCTTCATCCAGAATTCGGTACACAGTCTCGCGGTCGTATACCCCACGATGGGCTTCGCGGACGACTCGCGTGCGCACAGATGGAGTGTAAGGTTCGGACATTGATTTCTCCCACTTTGGCTGAAGAGTGACGGGTATGGTAGCAGGCTTTAGTCGCGGCTAGGATTCATCGAGAAACGTCAAATGACTGAAACTAGACGTGCCGCCCACGAGAGACCTCAACTTGGCAGTGCGATCCGCAGGCCTACCAAGTCACCTTCAGCGCGAATTGGAACTGACGCGGATCAAATGCGGCGGTCGGTTTCTGGCCGCTGTCCCACAGCGGATTAACGTCCGCGACGTTGAAACGGTTGATGAGATTGAAGGCGTCAACAATGCCCTCCAGGGCAAAACGTTCGCCGAAGGCAATTCGTCTTGAGATTCGAAGGTCGGTAAAGACATCGTTGGGCTTTGTCCCAGCATTGCGGCCGAGATTACCAATCAGCGTGCCGTTGAGGAAGCAGGCGGGTTGCAGAAAACCCGTGGGCGAGAAGCGCGAAGGAGCTGCTGTGTCACCGCAAAAGTTGGGCGGCGTTCCCGCAGGAACGATGACCGGACGGTCTGTAGTAGTTCCAAAATCGAAGTTTCGATCGTCGCCGGTGATGATATTGAATGGCCGGCCGGAAACCGCCTCGATAATGGGCGCCACCGTCCAGTCACTGAAAAACTTCTTTACGAAACCGTCTCCCAGATGACCGCTCTGGTAAACCGCGCTGAACACAAACCGGTGGCGCTGGTCAAACACAGAGTTCGAGCGCTCTGCGCTGGGATTGTAATTGTCCTGAGGCGAGAGTGGCGATTGCAAATCGGTTGAGTCGTCGATGGTGTGAGACCAGGTGTAGGACGCCAAAAATTCGTAATGCTGCCCAAAACGCTTACGCAGGTTGGCAGTCAGAGCGTGATAGACCGAACTGCCGGTAGAAAAATTGGCCGGCATATCACTGAAGGGAATGCAACTCGTCAGCGTTGTTGGATCACACTTGGCGTTTAGTCCATCGGCGGCGAGTATCGACTGCGCTAACGTAACGCAATTGCCAGCCCCTACCGCAGACAGGAAGTTCGCGAAGGATGGATTCAACCCCGACGGTCGAAAGAAACTTACCAGCGCCGACGAGACCCAGGGTTGCCCTGAAGAATTGCACGGCGCGCCGCCCTGCGCCGGAGAAAGAG
>WNFC01008550.1_pt1 | contig 17137 bp, 11 predicted proteins | sample 5400541 | NCBI WGS metagenome assembly WNFC01 (sample SAMN13153342, study PRJNA577476) | soil metagenome | isolation source: 120 cm saprolite under Douglas fir tree site 2 hole 2 replicate 1 | place: USA:California | collected 2015-04-18
GGCGGTGGCGGGGGTGGGGGTGGCTCCTTGTACGCGAAGAGATTGCGCTCGCTCCGGTAGTTTCCGCTTTGCGGTTCGAGCCACTCCTTGTGGATCATTCCGACGCCCGGAGCATTCGGCATCAGTGCGCGGCCGCTGCGCGGCGTCGGACGCGCCGGCGCGAGATCGGGCGTGCGCGCGCTTTGCGTCGCCGCAAAGGCGTAGATCGCAAAGAGGCCGACGATGATCAGGCCGATGATGGTCCACGTTTTCCAGCTCATCCAATCCATCACATTTGTTTGTTGACTATCATTGTGCTACGAGCCGGCTCGCGGAAGAGCGTTTTGAGCCGGACGTTCAAGGTCAGGCTGTCGGGCGAGCTGCCCGATCCGAGGTTGATGGTGTCGATGATGACGAACTGATTGGAGAGCTCCAGCAGATTGATGAGGCGGCGAAGCTGCTGATATGTCCCCTGGGCCGTGAACGTGATGCCCACCGTGACGGTTCCCACCCCGGCCGTTCGCTGCGTATCCTTGTCTTCTGCTCGTGCGAATCCAAAGCTGCGCGGCATCGGGATGCCGCTGTCCGCGGCGCGCCTTTTGATCTCGGTGATCAGCGATGTCAGCCGCTCAGGCTCGGTCGCCCAACGGCCGTTGTAGAGCGTCTGCAGATCGCTCTGCACCTGCTTATAGCTGGTGATCTGCTGCTCCGCCGCCAACCTCTTGTTCCTCGCGCGCTGCAATTGCTCCTCGGATTGCTGCAGCCGGGCGTCGAGGGCCTTCAGCCGCGCCTCATATTGGACGCGGTAGGTGAAGAAGAAGATCGCGTTCGCCACCAGCAGGACGGCGAGTACGGTCAGCAGCGTTCGATGCTCACGCCAGATCATTCCACGATCCTCGAGATCGACGGTCTGTAGTCCACCCCGATTCCAAAGCGGTAATCCTTGTCGCCACGCTCCTCAGCGGTCGGAAACGGATTTCCGAAGTGCGGATCGCGATTGAGGCGATCGATGGTCCGCGTCATTCCGGTGCCGTTCTTCGCCACCGCCTGCATGTGCAGATGCACCAGTCCATTTTTTCCGAATGAGGGAGCGACGGATTCAATGTGGACATCGTCGGGCAGCACGCGCTCGAGCCGGTCCAGCAGCTCGCTCCACGAGAACGCGCGCTCGGCCAGGCGGGCGTTGGCGAATTGCGCCTGATCGGACAATTGCTTGATGTTGACCGTCCGGAGGCGCTGGTTGATCTCGTCGGTTTTCTGGTTCTCGCGTTCCGTCTGCGCGTCGATCTGCTGGATCTTGGCGCGTGTGGTTTTGGTTTCGCGCGCGTACCGATAACCGGTCTCGATGTTGTTCAGCAACATGATCGCGATCAGGATCGACGTCGCCACCACCACCGCGTATAGCGGGCGGTAGTCGCGATAGGGACGGCCGGCGAGATTGAGATGGAGCGGCTTCACGATGCGAAGACTCCCATGCAGGCTGCCAGCTCCGATTCGTAAGGCGCGACACCCTCCGGCGAGCGGCTGCTGAAATCAGACAACGTTACGGTGCGGACCGGCGCGCTGAATTCCGATCCGATGACCGCCGCCACATCGGCGTCGGCGCGATTGCCGGCGAGGTAGCATTGTTCGATCGAGTCGGTGCGCAGCGTATCGCGCAGATAGCTGGCGGAGAGTTTGATCTCCTGCTCCAGCGTGCGGTCGCCATTGAGATTGCGCGAGCGGATGAAAAGCGGCTCCTGGCCGCGAAAGGCGGCGGTGGTGAATTCCCCTTCGCGAATGAAGAAGAAAACGCGATCGCGATTGGTGTGCGACTCGCGCGAGGTGATGGCGTTCCAGATGTTGAGTCCCAGCGGCTCGATCAGCACGATCTCGATGCCGGCGTCGCCGAAGACGTTCTCGATCGAGGCCAGCGTGCTGTCGATGGCGCTGAGCGAGAGCACTTTCGCGCGTCCCGCCGTCCGGGAAAGCACTTCGTAACGAATGCGGAGAAGCGCCGAGTCGACCGGCATGGTCCGTTTCAGACTCCAGCGCACCATCTCTTCCGCTTCTTTCTGCGATTCGGGGAGGCTCGGAAGCTCCAGGATGTTGATCCGGAACCAGGAGTCGGGAAGAAGGACCGACACGCGATCCCACCGCCCGGTTTCCAGCCGCAAACGGCGCAGAACGTCCGTCAGCGCGGCAACGTTGCTCAGTTGTGGAGTGACGACGGCGGAAGTGAAGGTGTCATCCGGGAGGCGATAGCTCTTCGCCTGCACGATCTGCGCGCCTTTGCTCGCGATTCGTGCATGAATCAATCCGTCGGAATCGATCACAACGACATCGGGAGGAAAAGAACGGGCCATATCAGATGAATGCAGAATGCAGAATGCAGAATGAAGAAGGAAGATGAGACGGCGACGCGAATGTTGATCGCTTTCTCAATTCTGCATTCTGCATTCTGCGTTCTGCATTCATTCCTACTCCACAAAAGTAACCTTGTTGATCTCCCGCAGGGTCGTGCGCCCTTCCATCACTTTCTGTAATGCCGACTCGCGCAGGAAGGTCATGCCTTCCTCTTTGGCCGTTTTCTTGATCTCGGAAGCCGGGCGACGATCGAGAATCATGCCGCGAATACGATCGGAGAGGTCGAGAAGCTCCGAGATGGCGGAACGACCGTGGAATCCGGTGCCGTTGCATTCCAGACATCCGGCGCCTTCCCAGAATGTCTTGTTGCGATAGAGCGCGGGATCGAGGCCGGACTCGATGAGGAAGGCGTCCGGATGCTTCACCTCGCGTTTGCACTCCAGGCAGATCCGCCGCACCAGCCGCTGGGCCAGCACGCAGTTGAGCGCCGAGACGAAGTTGTACAGATCGACTTTCATGTTGAGAAAGCGGCCGAGGACGTCGACGACGTTGTTGGCATGGACGGTGGTGAACACCAGGTGGCCGGTCAGCGCCGACTGCACTGCAATCTGGGCAGTCTCCTCGTCGCGGATTTCGCCGACCATAATCTTGTCGGGATCGTGGCGCAGGATCGACCGCAATCCGCGCGCGAATGTAAGCCCCTTCTTCTCGTTCACCGGAATCTGTGTGATGCCGCGAAGCTGATACTCGACCGGATCCTCGATCGTGATGATCTTGTCTTCCGGGCTCTGGATCTCGGAGAGCGCGGCGTAGAGCGTCGTCGTTTTTCCGGAGCCGGTCGGTCCGGTGACCAGGACCATTCCGTACGGCTCCTTGATGAATTTTCGGAATTTGGCGAGCATCTCGTCGTCGAATCCGAGGACGTCGAGGCGGAGCGTCTTGAACTCCTTGTTCATCGACTCCTTGTCGAGAATTCGGATGACGGCGTCTTCGCCGTGGGCGGTCGGAACGATCGAGACGCGGAAGTCGATCGTGCGCCCGGTGATGCGGAGCTTGAAGCGGCCGTCCTGCGGCACGCGCTTCTCCGCGATGTCGAGCTCCGACATGACCTTGATGCGGCTGATGATGGTCGAGTGATGCCGCTTGTCGATCGGATCGAGCGCTTCGTACAGCACGCCGTCGATGCGGTACTTGACGACCACTTCGTTGTCGCGGGTCTCGATATGAATATCCGAAGCGCGGCGCTGAATGGCATTGAAGACGATCGAGTCGACCAGCTTGATGATCGGGGACGATTCCTGCTGCGTGATCGAATCGATCGTCAGCGTCTCTTCGCCTTCCTCGTCTTCGCCGACGAGCTGCAGGCGGAAGCCTTCGGTGGCTTCATCGAGGACTCGCTGAGTCGATTCCGATTTCTCCAGCTTGTCGCGGATGGCCGCGGGCGACGCCACTTTCACTTTCAGCGGCGCGCCGAGGAGGAGCTCGAGCTCGTCGAGCTTGAGGACGTCGGTCGGATCGCCGACCACCACCGCGATGTGCCCGTTCTCCCGCCGCTCGGGGAGAAACTGATAGCGGATCATCAGGTCGAGCGGAATGTCTCGAAAGAGCTGATGGTCGACTTGAAAGTGCTCGAGATTGACGAAGGGAAAGCCGTACTGTTCCGCCAGGCGCTGCGCGCGCGCGGCCTCGCCCGTCGGGTCGAGGTTCTTGTAAGTCAAGCGCGGATCAGTCGTCATTGTTGTCCCACCGAGGTGAGCTGGAATAGAGGCAGATAGAACGCGTACAGCAGCGTGGCCACTACCAGACCCATGAATACGAGAATGAACGGCTCGATGGCCGCCACCATTCTCTGCAACCTGGCCTCGATTTCCTCATCGTAGAACTCGCTGACGTTGGCCAGCATTTCCGTCAGGGCGCCGGTCGATTCGCCCACCTTGATCATCTCGACAGCCAGGTCGCTGATCACTCCAGTAGACTCCAGCGAGCGCCACAAGGGCTCGCCTTCCCGCACGTTCTGAACGATGCCGAAGACCTTCGAGGAGACATCCTTGTTGGCCACCGATTGCGACGCGATCTCGAGGGCCGGCACCATCGGCGTTCCGCCTGCGAGGAGCGTTCCCAGCGACTGCGTAAACTGCATGATCGACAATCGATGCAGCACGCCGCCGACGAAGGGCAGGCGAAGCTTGAATCGATCCCACGCGATCCGGCCGCCGGTTTCGATCCATTGCCGGAGAAGAAAGATGGCGACGACGGCGACGATCAAGGCGATGATCACATGGTCATTGATCAGCGTCGCAAAGCCGATCATCAGGCGCGTGAATGGGGGTAGCTCCGCGTCAAAGCCGGCGTAGAACTCGGCGAAACGCGGAATGACTTTCGTCAGCATGATGAAGACCATCGCGATCGACAGCGTGATCAGAATCGACGGGTAAATCAGCGCGCTGACGACCTTCTTGCGCAGGGCCAGGATCATCTTCTGATACTTCAGGAAGCGCCGCAGCACGCCTTCGAGATCACCCGATCGCTCACCAGCGCGCAGCGACGTGGAGTAGATCGGCGGAAAGACTTCTCCGTAGGACGCGAAGGCATCCGAGAGCGAGACTCCCGATTTCAGCTTGTCGCGAACGTCGGTCAGAATCTCGCGAAAACGCGCGTCCTTCTGCCGCTCGAGCATGATGTCGAACGACTGCAGGATGGGGAGGCCCGCGCGCACAAGGGCCAGCAGCTCCTGATTGAAGAGGAGGAAGCGCTCCGTGGAAACGCCTTTGCGCGAGCGCGGAAGAAAATCGCGCAGCGAGATCGTGCCGCGTTTTGCGGCGAAAACGTGGAGCCCCTGCTGGCGCAGCTCCTCTTCAGCGGCACGGGACGTCGAGGCGTCGACATGGCGCTCAACGATCTGCCCATCGGGCGTACCCACCCTTATGATGAACTGAGGCATCTTATTTTTGACGGTTGAAAACGTCCGGCGTTCCTCGACCGTCGTCGAATGAGGACAGGCAACCGTTTATTGCGGCGGATGCGAGGGCCGGGCCGACGTTCCGAGCTTGCGCTCCGCGTCCGCCAGCTCCTTCTGAATCTCGGCGAGCCGCTTGGCGTGTGTATCTTCGTTTCCTTCGTCGCTGACGGGCTGGTCCGCCTGATCGGTAAGTTTCGCGCGCTCGAGTTTGAGGTCGTCGACCCGCTTCTGCAGCTTGGCGCGTTCGGGTGGGGAGAGCGGTACCGTAATTACCACCGGCTTCTGAGGCGTGCTCGTGATGGCTCGCTTAGCAGGAGGAAGCTCGCCCAGGTTCGCGGTGGTGGTGATATGCCCGCCCTTCTTCAAGAGATGGGCCTCATCAATGACTATGTGGTCTTTTCCCGCGAGCTGCTGCCTCTTGGCGGCGCCGATTTTTGCGGCGCGGACGAGAGGCGAATCTTCCTGCGCCGGCTTATCCGCCGCCAGCAGCGGCCCGGCGCACACGACGCTGAGTGCAAACACTGCGATTCTCTTCATGGCCTTTGGGTTTTCAACGGCGGCCCAGTTCGGATGATTCCAGCTATTATCCCTGGGTGGCAATGCAACCGCGCGTTGGGCGGGTGAGCCTGCTGCTATTCGGTTCCGGTGCGTGCGCTCTCATCTATCAGACGGTTTGGCTGCGGCAATTTCGGCTGATTTTCGGCGCCTCTACTGCCGCGTCCGCCGCTGTCCTGGCCATCTTCATGGGTGGGCTGGGCCTGGGAGGGATCTACATTGGCCGGCGCGCTGACCGAACCCGTAACCCCCTTGCGCTGTATGGCTTCCTCGAGCTTGGGGTAGCAGTATTCACGGCCCTGACTCCAATCCTTTTCTGGCTGGTGCGCCACCTCTATCTGGCTATGGGCGGCTCGTTTGTCCTCGGCCAGTTTCTGGCGACGGTCATCCGGCTCCTGCTCTCGGTGGTCGTGCTCGGCGTTCCGACAGTGCTCATGGGAGGAACTCTGCCGGCAGCCTCGCGGGCGGTCGAGCACTCCCGTGACCCCGAACGCCTGGGCGTATCCATTCTCTATGCGATGAATACCCTCGGCGCCGTTTTCGGGACCATCTTCTCCACGTTTTACCTGCTCGAAAACTTCGGAAACCTGAAGACGCTGATTGCGGCCGCGCTGCTCAACACGCTGATCGGTTTGATAGCGATTGCGTATTCGAGTCGCATCCCCTCACCCGGCGCGCAGCCTGCCCTGAGCGGAGCCGAAGGGCGCCACCCTCTCCCGGTGGGAGAGGGATCTCGCGAAACTGTGCTCCCTCTCTCGCCGGGAGAGGGCAGGGGTGAGGGGCCGGTTGCCCCGCCTCGCCTGGTGTACACCGCGGCCGCGATCGTCGGCTTCGCGTTTTTTCTGATGGAGCTGGTCTGGTACCGGCTCCTCGCGCCTCTCCTCGGCGGAACGACATACACCTTCGGGCTGATTCTGGCGGTAGCGTTGTTGGGCATCGGCAGCGGCAGCTTTTTCTACGCCCTGCTTCGCCGAGCTCGTGCCACGGTCGGCGTGTTCGCGATTCTTTGTGCGATCGAGGCCCTGACCATGGCGATCCCGTTCGCGCTCGGCGACCGCGTCGCGTCTTTGGCGCTGCTCCTGCGGCCGCTCGGAATATTTGGTTTTTCAGGATTCGTCCTCGGATGGAGCCTGGTCGCCGCGATCACGGTTTTCCTGCCGGCCCTCATCGCCGGCGCTCAGTTTCCTCTTCTGATCTCTCTTCTTGGCGAAGGGGGCGAAGATGTCGGACGGCATGTGGGAACGACGTACTTGTGGAACACGGTTGGCGCCATCGCCGGCGCGATCGTTGGCGGTTTCGGCGCGCTGCCGCTTTTGACCGCCCCCGGCGTGTGGCGAGCAGTGGTCGTCATTCTTGGCGCTCTCGTCATGCTCATGCTCGTCTGGGCTCGGCGGCCGGCGCTTGTCATGGTATCCAGCATCATCGTTGCCGCGGCCATCGGTTTGCTCTTCGCCACCGGGCCGACGGCGTTCTGGCGGCACTCACCGATCGGCGCAGGACGCGTCGAATTGGGTAAGCAGAGTCGCAACGCCCTCGCCGATTTTCAACACACACGGCGGCGCACGACGATGTGGGAGGCGGAAGGGATCGAGAGCAGCGTATCGATCGCCAATGCCGACGGCTACGCATTCATCGTCAACGGAAAGAGCGATGGTCACGCGCGCTTCGACGCCGGCACGCAAATCATGGGCGGCATTCTTCCGGCGCTTTTGCACCCGAATCCGAAGCGCGCGGCGGTCGTTGGACTGGGAACCGGCACGACCGCGGGATGGCTCGCCGTTGTGCCGTCGATCGAGAGCGTTGAAACCGTCGAGATCGAGCCGTCGATCGTTCATGTGGCGGAGTTATGCGCTCCGGTCAATCGTGACGTGCTCTCGAATCCGAAGAGCAAGATTCTCATCGGCGACGGTCGCGAATTTCTCCTCGGCCGCGGCGCGAAATTCGACATCATCTCTTCCGAGCCGTCCAATCCGTATCGCGCCGGAATCGCGAATCTCTTCACCACAGAGTTTTACGAGGCGGTGAAATCGCGTCTGAATCCCGGCGGAATCTTCGTGCAGTTTCTGCAGGCCTATGAGGTCGACGCGCCGACTATCCGGACGATCTACGGCACGATCACGGGCGTCTTTCCGGAGGTCGAGACCTGGCATACCTCGGGGGGAGACCTGCTGCTGGTCGGCTCGCGAGAGTCGATCGCGCATCGATGGGAAGTGATGGAGCAGAAGCTGCGCAGCGAGCCGTTCCGCAGCGCCGTGCGCGATGCCTGGGCCGTCAATGATGTCGCCGGCGTGTATGCGCGATATGTGTGCGGGACTTCGACGGCTCAGAGATTGGCGACCGGAGCCCGGCCGAATACCGATGATCGCCCTCTCGTCGAATATGCATTTGCGCGTAGCCTCGGCACTGCCGGCGCGTTCGACGTGACGCAACTGCTGGCCTTTGCGCGCGGCCGCGCGGACGACATGCCGCAGTCAATCCGGACCGCTCCGGAGGCGCAGCGGATACAGTCGGAGCGCTTGTCGGTCGGCATTGCGCACGACTCGAAGATCGACCTGCACGAGCTGCTGTCGAATGATCTGCGGCTGCGCGGCATCGCCCAGATTCGCTACATGGAAGGTGGATTCGGCGATGCCTGGACTATCTGGCAAGGACAGAAAACCCAGCCGCAGACGCCACTGGAGGTCCTCAGCTACGCCGAGCCGCTTGCGGAGCGGGGAGACGAAGCGGCGGTCCCGTACATCAACGCTCTGCACGAACAATTTCCGATCGAGGCGGAAGTGCTGCTGGCGCGGCTCCGGTGGCGGCAGGGAAGCCTCGATCAGGGCGTTGCAATTCTTGCGGCCGCATTCGAGAAGTACCGATCGAATCCCTGGCCGGTTGCGGTGATCATGCGGCGCGCGATCGGACTGTCGGTCGACATGGCGCGAGAACCGCGGATTGCTCCGATGGGCGCTGCTCTCTATCACGCGCTCGAGCAGCCGTTCGCAATCGAGATGTTTAACGAACAACGGAAGTCGGCGCTGATGTTTCTCTCCGAACGGCTCGCCGGAGGAACGTGTTCGAGCGACTTTGTGAATGCGATCAAATCGTACGAGCCGAACGTTCCGTGGCAGGCGACTTATCTCGAGCGCCGAGCGCGCTGCTATCGAGAAACCGGTGATCCGATGGCGGCTCAGGCTCAGCGCGACCTGGACAATTTCCGGCGCGGCGAGCCCAAGTCTCTCGAGGAGGTCACCGCGCCGGAGTGACCCTCACCCGGGCGCTTCGCGCCACCCTCTCCCGCAAGCGGGAGAGGGACTGCATTCGTGAACCCTCTCCCCGCGTGCGGGGAGAGGGCAGGGTGAGGGGCTTATCGATCGGTCTCTACCGAAGTGACCATGACCCTCGGGAAGCCGGGCAACCGGATCCCGCGAGACAGCGATTCGTCGTACCAGAGGTTCGGGGTACCTTTGGTGTCGACGCCGCCGCCGACAAGAACTGAACCGTAGTAGTCGGCATTACCTGTCGACGAAAAAAGTCCCTCGGTGTAGAGCACACCGTCGGTCGAAGGTCCCTCGCCGGCTCTCATTCCTAGAACGACCAGGCCACCGTCGAGATCGTATGCGTTCGATGTGCAATCGAGCGGTACGGATGCTGCTGTGCATGTTATGGGAGTGCCCGTGCGTGTTCCGTCGGAAGTCTTTTTCGGCTTGCGCATCGTGGCGACGGCCGTCGATGGATCGAACCAGCCGAAGGTGATCGTCATTGGATTGCCGTTGTACTGAATGTTCAGATAAGGCTCGTGCGGCTCAGAGCAGTTGCACGTCGGGCAATCGACGTTATTGCCGGGGAAGCAGCCGGGGGTGAACGGCACGGGGAACCATCCGACGTAGGTTGAATTTGGATTGGCTAGATCCGATGGATTATGAACCGTTCGTGGCGCGACGAAGACGTCGAATTTTCCGTTGGCGGTGCCACCGGGGCCGGTCGAGACTGTGTTGCTCCACGGTAAGTCCTGGTAATCCCATAGATTGTTGACGGCCCCTTCGATCACCGGCATCCCTGCCACGTCGCGCTTGAAATCACCCTGCGGGCCGCTGGGGCCGTTGGCCAGGTTGACATACCGGTAGCCGATGTCCATGTAGGGCTCGCCGGGCTGATTGAAATTGCCGACGGGGCCGTGAAGGCCGGTGGTATTGAAGGGGGCATTCAGATAAATGAAGCTGCCCATGTATGCGCCGGCGCCGTTGACCGAAACCTGTGGAGCAAGAATTCCCGGCCCGCCGTTCTGGGGGTTCTGATTGTTCTGGGTTTCAAAGAAGTAGAAACCGGGTTGCGACGAAGCCCACGTCCTGAAGCTCTGGGTTGTCACGCCGTCGGTGTACTGATCGGCAGCCACCCACTGAAGGTGCTTGACGCCGCTCTGTCCATTGCCGGCGATGGCCGCCGCTTTCCAGAAGTCGTAACTGATGATCGGAAAGAGCAGGCTTTTGTAATCCGGATAGGAGTCGAAACTCTGGTATTGGAAGTGATGCGTTCCGCCGATGGGCCAGCCCCCGCCGCCGACCAGATTGCGCGTCTGATAAGACCCTGGATCGTCAAAGGGGAAACCCCATGGCTGCGCATAGCCATTCGGAGCGGAGGTGTCATTCTGCGCAGTGCGCGCGTGAAACCACGGGTCGTCGACGGTAACGCTTCCACTGCCGATGAAGTAAAGCCACGGCGTGTTCGACTTGTTTGCAGCGCCGCCGAAGCTCAGCGGATAGGCTGTGGTCTTGCGTTCCTGATACGTCACGCCGCTGACGGTGAACGTACGTCCGTCAGGGTTCATGTTGTTCTGCCAATCGGGCTCGGTAGCGCCGCTGTTGCCGGGGGGGCCAACCGCCGTGACGGTCCACTCGTGGACGCGAAGCTGTTGAGGAGGACCGGGCGCCAACGGGGTCGGCCGCACAATGTCGCCCACGCGATAGGGTTTGTTGGCCTGCCACTGTACGGAGGAGTCATAGCCGCGGTTGAAGTGAATTTTCTCGTACGCGTTGAACCACGGAATGGTGGTGTAGTCCTTCTGCAGGTTCAGCGACTGCTCCGAGCTGACCAGGCCCCAATGCACGTTGAAATTACCGTTGGTGGCCAGGTCGGTCGCCGATTGCAACGGCCCGCCGGGCGTGGGCAGCGGAAACTGTGAGACCACGATCCGACATTCGGCGAGCGCAATGGAGCGCCGGTTGCCGGAGGCGAGAGGCCGATCGAATTTCTCTGCGCGCGCCAGGATGGTCGCGACCCCATATCGGCTTCCGCCAACCCAGAAATGCGGCGCGCTGGGTTGATTGAGCACTGCGCCGACGATCGGTGGAGCGTAGATCTTGATGATGGTGATCTCGCCGGCGGGCCGGGGGTCGACCGTCCCCTCCGGGCCGAGGAATTTTGTGTTGAGAGCGTCCAGAAAATTCCGTCCCGCTGTGGTGGTGCGGTCGAGCCGGTGTAGGTGTTGACCACGCGTTGCGTTTTGAATGTGTGGGTGGCCGGATTGGTATCGTTGGTCGGCGCCAGAGTCAGCGCCAACATCTGGTTCGGAAACTGAAACCACTGCACCACCAGCCGGGCGCCCGATTCGGCCAGGGCCACCGTCTGGGTGTGGTTTCGTTCGTTGATCGAGATCGCGCTTTCGGTCTCGGAGATGGCGACGAAAGCCAATCCGAGCAATGACAGACCAACGATCACCATCAGGCTGGCCAGCAGCGCGGAGCCGCGCTGCTGGAACCGTTTAGCAGTTGATCGAAATACTCTTTTGATTCGTCGCATAGATCATCTCTTTAGCTGCACGAGTTCACATTATTGGTCGGGTTATCCGGCTTCACCTGGCAATGGAAGGTGAGGCCGTTCACGGACGGAACCGTGTAGTCCACACAGACGCTGGTGATGTTGCTCGGCGCAACCTCCGGGTTACCGGTGGTGCGGCCAAAGTTGAGCAGAAGTGACCGTGTGCCGGTGGCTGGGACAGTGATGTCGTTAGCCGTCAATGTAACCGGCCTCGGGGACAACATCATGGTGTAGGGGACCAGGTCATTCACACCCGGGCCGGCGACGGTACCACCGCTCGGGAACTGGACGGTGTTCCAGGTTATGTCGTGCGAGCCAGGCTGCGACCACACGAATTTGATTCGAGTCAGGGTCAACACCTCCACCCACGAGCTTCGCAGGTCGAGCTTCAACTGACGCGTCGTAGCCGTATGCACCAGAATCGAGTTATCGACAGTAAATGTGGTCAGGGAGCACGCCGGCAACCCTTGCTGCGTGATGTAACGGACCAGTTGTTCCGTACACGGCGGGAAGACGTTGTTGGTCATCGTGAATGTCACGGTATACGGCGTTCCCGGAGTCAGATCGGCCCAGGTGAAGTTCGCCGGTGAAGTAAACGAGTCGTTCGTGACGATGATGGTTCCGCTGGGATCGACAATGTCCATGCGGGTGACCACGAAGGTGGTTCCAACCGGCGGCTGCACCTGAATGGTGTCGCCTCCGTTGAGGACCCACGCGGTCGCAGGCGTCAGACCGTTGCCCGAGAGGGCGCCGGTGACGACGAAGACCGATCCGCTGAAACTGCATGGCGGCGGGAAGATGACCACCGGGGTGGAGTACGCGCCGTTGGGGCAGGTTCCGCCCGACTGGATCGCGGCAACAGAGTACTCATAGGTGTAGTCCAGGTGCGTGATCGGATCGAACTGATTGGCGGAGTCCGTGAACGTCACGTACCCGTTCTGCATCGCTGTCGCGGCGGTCACAGTCGTGTGCGTCGTTGCGATTGGGAGAGGCGAAGAGCTGAGCTTCTGCACTCGCATGACGTCGTAAGAATCGATGGACACCGGATTCGGAGGTGTGCTGATGTCCGTAGTGACCGGCTGCCATCTGAGATAGATCGGATTGCACGTGCCAGTTGACGGCGGAATGCCGGAGTTGCAAGCACTATTGCTCATTCCAGCCGGAGGAGGAACAGGAGCGAGCGGCGCTGCCTCTACGCCCACTGGCCGTGCAGGCTGTGTAGTCGTTCCGACCTGACCCGTAGTTCCCGAGCTGGGGGCGCTGACAGCGTCGTTGGCGCTGCCCGATGTGTTGTAGTTGTTGGCGGCGACACACCACTCGACGGTCTCCAGCTCGTAGCTATAGACAGTGCCGCACGCGGCAGAGGTGTCATCCCAGGTGTAGTTGCCGTAGCCGTCGGTGTGAGGAGCGGTTGGACCGGAAGCATTTTCGTCGAGGATGCAATTTCCTGTGCCGGCGGTGGTTCCCGACGGTGTAAAGCCTGCTGCACCGCGGTAGATACGGAAGCCCTTGATCTCGCGAAGATAGGTATTCAGCGCCGGAGTGCCGGAAGGCGTGCATGTCGGCGCGCCCGAGGCGTTGGTGACCGGCGCGGTCCAGCTCACGTGCACTTTGTTGGTGAGCGGGGGAATGCTGCCACCACCGCTGGCCCGGATGGCCGTCGGCGGATTCGGTACGGTGGCGTTCGCAGCGCTCGCGGACACGGGCGGACTGTTCGTCGACATGACGCTGCCGCCGGCATTGAAAGCGCGCACCTGGAAGTAGAAAGTCTGAGAGAGATCCTGCTGTGTCAAATCGACAGCGTAAGTGTTGCTCGTACCGGCATCGAATGAGTTGGAGAAGCTGCCGTTCGGATCTGTATCCCACATCACCACGTAGCTGGCGTCGGGGCTGTTGGTGTTGGGATCCCAGTTGACGACCGCGATGCCGCAATAGCCGATGCAAACTCCGGTGATCGTCGGCCGCGGAGGAGGCTGCAGGAAGTTCTGCGGCATTCCGGTCATGCCGAGGTTGCGCGGCGCGATCAGCGTGTCGACGGTCACCTTACGATAGGCCGGCATCTGCTGACCGTTGGCCACAATGGCCGGATTGGTATCGGGAGCGAAAACCGGGAATCCAGCGGTATCCGTGCTGCTGAGCTGGCCGTTGTTTACGCTTTTCTCCTGCAGGTCGACATCGGGCTGGGCGTTCATTCCGACCAGTCGCACGCGGATCGCGCGGATTTTTTTCCGCACCAGACGTTCTGGTGCGTTGACGGAACCTGCGACACCCGGATCGTACTGGCCGGCGCCACCGACGCTAGGCGCAAAGGCGCCAGCGGCATCTGTGAGCGGTCTCGCACCGCCGGTGTCTTGATAGTAGAAGAAATTGAGGCTGCGGATGTTGTCCGCCAGCGGTGTGCGAACGACAGCGCCGGCATTGTTCAGCGTGAATCGATAGAGGGTGTAGGGCGGATTGGTGTTGCTCAGATCGACACCCGCAATCTGCACCTGGCCCTCTGCGCTGCCGCCAGGATAGGCGTTGCGCGGCACGGCGGTGTCCGCGAAGAAGGAGATCGTGTCGGGGTTCGGGCCGCCGTTCGACACCAGTGCGTATGTGACGATTTCGTCGTTGCCGGTGGTTACGACAGGGAACTGGCCGCTCTCGAGATTCGCTTCGCGGCCGTGATCATCTGCGGTCGGATTCACGCTGTAGTCGAAGTTTCCGCGGACCGTCAGCGCTGTCGCGCCGGCGTATTCGATCTGCTCGTCCGGTTGTTCGTACACCGCGCCGCCGTTCTCCTGCCACGTGATTGGAGGAGTGGCGCCGTTCTCGACGACCGTCGCACCCTGCGCCGTTGGCCACGCCGGCTCGCTCAAACCACTTGTTCCCTGGTTAATGGCGCGATAGGTGTGGCTGTTGGGAGCGATCGGGGTGACCACCGTTCCAGCCGAATAGGTGCGGCCGGAAGCCCATGGGGCGGCGCTCTGCCCGGGAAGGAGCGGTCCGCCTCGCTTGAAATCGAAGCCGGCCATGCGGATGTCGCCCACCATGCGTTCGTAAGCGATGCGGACGTTCTGCTGCAGATCGGCCGCTTCGTTGCCCGACTTGAAGACTCGGTTCGCGCGGTCGTACAGCGTCAGGATCCCGACCAGCACGATCACCAGGATCGCGGTCGCGACCAGCACTTCGGCGAGTGAAAATCCTCGCTGACGACTGTGATTCTTCCTCGGACGCATAGTTTCTCCCTTGTCAGAACGCCTTGACAGTGTCGAGTACCACTTCGCGTGCACGCTGAGCCTCGGTCCATCGGACGAAGACGCGAATGTGCAGAATTGCCGCGGTGCCAAATTGCGGCGGGTTATTCGGTGGTGTGGCTTGATCCTGATCGGGAACCATGACGATGGTGACCGACGGATTGGTCAGCTTCCCGATGATCAGGCCTCCCCATCGCGTCAGAAGAGCCGGAGGAGTGTTCTCAGTCGAGATGTCGCTCTGGCCGCTGACGATCGTGGCATCGGTGGAGCGGATCCGGCCGGTAAAGCTCGGGGCGGCCAGTCCGGACACCCGAGGCAGTGTGATCGCATTTCCTGTGTCTGTGTCGTTGATGCCGAACGCGCCCTTATAGAGCATCTGCTTATTCAACGGCTGCAGGTCTTCCATCACTTGCGTGCCGATGGCTACCGCCTGCGAGTTCTGTTTTCCGCTGTAGACGTTGCGGCGCCCCATCACGAAGAGCGTGAAGATCGTGATGGAGACAATGCCCAGCAGGGCGGTCGCAAAAATGACCTCGACCAGGTTGTAGCCCGATTCTCTGGAATGCATCACGCGATTGCTCTGCATCGGCTTTCTCCTAGGAATGACTGGCGGTCGAAGTGAACTGGCCCGACGCCGATAGGCCGATGGTGTAGGTGTCGTACGTTATGTTTTTCCAGGCGCTGCGCATCACGATCTGCCCTGAGGCGGCATTGGCCGCGAGGTCCATCGATCCGTTCGCGTGGTAGACGATGTCTGGCCGGCCATTGCCATCGGGGTCCGTCAGCGAGGTCGTACTGTCAAACCAGATCGGTCCTGCCAGATCCTTGATGTTGCCGATGGAGCCGGGCGAAGCTGCGTGCCCTCCCGGCATGTTGAGGGCGTTCCAGGTCGCTCCACGATCGTTCGACCAGAAGAAACGGTAGCGATTGCTCGTCAACTGATTTCCTGGCGCCGGACTGAGCTCCACTCGGACATCGACGGTCTGCGTGATGGCGTATTGACGGGCCGCCCGCAGATCGTGCGCGAAATTTTGCAGGTCCGAGCGGAACGTGCTCTGATTCTTGAAATTGATGAAGGCCGGCACGGAGATCAGGCTCAAAACGCCGATGAGCGCGATGACGACCAGCATTTCGGTCAGACTGAAACCACGCGATGAATGGTTGAACCTGCTTTGCATGGGATGCTCCTATTACGCAGCGCCTATGCCATGGCACAGGACGGTAACTAAGTGACGGAGGAATAATCACTTAACAGAAATCGATCGCGGATTGGACGATCCTCAGGATGCTTCGGATGTTACAAATTGTAACGCCGATGGCGTCTCGGTCGCAAAGAATTCAATGGTTGCGACTGCGCCGCCGCCCACCGATCCTGTCAACTCGAAGGATGCACCGTGCAACAGGGCGATCTTTCGGGACAGTGGCAGTCCGAGGCCATACCCTTTGGCCTTTTCGGACTGGAAGGGGAGCATCAATCGCGGGACATCCGCCGGGTCGAGACCCATTCCCTCGTCCTCGATCCTCACCAATGGCCGCGGCATCGCGGCGACCGTGATCCGAATTGTGCCGCCGCCCTTTTCAGTGACCGAGTCGACGGCGTTGCGGATGAGATTCTCGAACGCGCGGCTCAGCAGGGCGGAGTCTCCTTCGATCGTGACCGGTTCCCCGTCGCACTCGATGCGCACGCTGTCGGGCCTCTCGATTTTGGCGGCCACGCCCGATACCAGCTCGAAGAGGTCGAGGCTTGTTTTGTTCAGCCGCATCGGCCGGGCGAAGCTGAGCAGGCTGTCGACTGCAGCGGAGAGTTGGGCAGCTTCCTCCTCGGCGCGCTCGACCGAGGCCCGCGGCTTATCGGCGAGCGGCTCGCGCCGGACCAGCCGCAGATATCCCAGAATCGCGGCCAGCGAGTTGCGGAACTCGTGCGCGATGCCCGCGGAGATCTCGCCGAGGTCGGCGAGCGTCTGCATCTCGCGGAGGCGCGTCTCGAGATCGCGAATGTGCGTGAGATCGGTGAATAGCGCGAGCACACCGAGGAACTGCTGCGATTCGCTGACCAGAGGCACCGTCGTCAGGCCGATCGTTTGCTTTTCTAACTGCAGTTCCACGCGAGTGAGGGCGATTTTCTGATCGACCGAGGAGCGCACGGCGTCGGTGAATGGCGATTTTCCGAACACTTCCTCGAGCGGTATGCCCGCGGCCTCGCCGCTCGGATGGAGGATCTCGCGGCCGGCGAAGTTGATCTCCACCACTCGTCCCTGGGGAT
>WNFC01003665.1_pt1 | contig 17129 bp, 15 predicted proteins | sample 5400541 | NCBI WGS metagenome assembly WNFC01 (sample SAMN13153342, study PRJNA577476) | soil metagenome | isolation source: 120 cm saprolite under Douglas fir tree site 2 hole 2 replicate 1 | place: USA:California | collected 2015-04-18
ATGGGAGAAATGCCAGTCGTTGGCGACGCCGTCATCGGCGCTGTATTGGCACATCGGCGAGATCACGATGCGATTGTCGAGATCGAGGGCGGCGAGGCGGTACGGCGAGAACAGAACTGAGGACATGGCTTTTTGATTTTCACGATTTGAGGATTGCGGTGGCCGGATCATAAGGAGCGGCCCCGGCGGCCCGCAAGCAGAGATGAGGCCGTTGTCGGGTTCCGCCAATGGGCAGAGGTCGCCAGAACAGCTCGCTCACGGCGAAGTGAAATCAGCTCAGCCGCATGATGGCGAGCGCGAGCGTTTGCGCGCGCGGGACGATCGAGGCGACATCGAGATACTCGTCGGGCGAATGGGCGCGACCGCCGATCGGGCCGACGCCGCAGATGGTGGCGGCGCCGACGCTCGCCGCGAAGCCGGAATCGGCGCAGCCGCCGGCGAATTCGCCGGTGACCGCGAGGCCGAGGTCGCGCGCGCAGGCGGCGTAATGCTCGAACAGGTGCTTCGAGTCCGCACTCGCGACCAGCGGCTTAAACTCGCCGGTGATCTCGAGCTTCGCGGTCGCGCCACGCACGTGCTGCTGCGCGACGATGCGCTCGATCGCCGCCATCGCGGTTCCGCGGTCCTCGACGCGGACGAAGCGCAGGTCGAGCTCGGCATTCGCGCTCGGCGCCACCGTGTTGACGCTCTGTCCGCCGGCGACGACGCTCTCCTCGATCGCGCTGATCCCGTCGGCGAGGTTGTTGCCGGCATGGGCGGCCTTGCCGGTCACCGCGAGCTTCATGAATACGCCCCCCTTGCGGCCGGTGACGATGCCGCCGTTCGGGCGGCCGGGCTCGGCGTTGAACACGGCGCGCGCCTGCTTCGCCTCGACCTCGATCAGCGCACGCGAGGAGAGCGAGCCGATCTCTTCGTCGGCGGTGAACAGCGCGGTCACGCGACGCGGGGCGCCGAGTTGCTTGAACGCGGCGAGCACGAAAGCGTTGATGACGAGCCCCGCCTTCATGTCGCAGCAGCCGGGCCCATAGGCACGCCCGTCGACGACGCGGAACGGCCTGCGCGCCGCCTCGCCGCGCGGATAAACCGTGTCGCGGTGGCCCATCAGGAGGACGCCCGTGTTCGCGCCCGCGCCCTCCCCCACGCTTGCCCGGATCGCATCGCCGAGGCGATCATTCGGGATGACGTCGTAGGCGATGCCGCGCGCTTTCAGGAATCCGCCGATGCTCTCGCCGACCGCGTCGACGCCGGCCTTGTCGAAACTTCCGCTGTCGATGTTCACCAGCGTCGCGATCAGGTCGAGCATGGCGTCGCCTTGGCTCGCGAGCCAATGGGTCATGGCCCGCTCGGCCGAGGTCAGCGCCGGCATGATGCTCTCCGCGACTGATTACGCCCACGCCAGTCATAGCGGTGCAGGTCGGTCGCGGCGACAATAATCTCAATGAGAGTTAGCGCCCGCCGGTCACTCGGCGGCCATGGCTCTGACGGTATCGGGCGGCGTGGACAGCCGTTCCCAGGTCTCGACCAGGCGGATCGCTTCGCGCATGCGCGCGAGCAGCTGCTCTTCGCTGTAGTAGTGCTTCCAGCGGCCGGTGTCGTAGAGCTCGACCAAGTGAGCGCGACGCTGTTCGGCGAGCGCGCGCCATTTCTGCGTGAGCTCGGTCGGCATGCAGCGAGGTATCTGCTCGGGCATCGCCCAGCACCGCCGCGAGAAAAGAGAAAATTTTCATCGCGGCGCGCGTACCAACGGGAACAAATACGCAAATACAAATCGCGCGCCCCGATTCATCGTGGAGCGCGCACCGACGCCAAGCAACACGCGAATACCGAATTGCGCGCCACGATTGTGTGAATAGCGTGGATAAGTGATTCGCCGCGCCCCGTGAAGGCACGCGGATCTGTCGGCGGGATGGGAACCTGTCAGGCCTTGACGGCGAGGATGGCCTCGATCTCGACCGATATCTGGTTCGGCAATGACCCCATTCCGACCGCCGAGCGAGCGTGCCGGCCGGCGTCGCCCAAGACCTCGACGAACAGGTCGGAGCAGCCGTTGATCACCTTGGGCTGGTCCTTGAAATCGGGAACCGCGTTGACCATGCCGAGCACCTTCAGGACCGCGTCGACCCGGTCGAGCGAGCCAAGCGCCTGCCGGGTGGCGGAGAGCAGCTGCAGGCCGATGAGGCGGGCCCGCCGATAGGCCTCCTCGATCGTCACCTCGGCCCCGACCTTGCCGGTGAGCGCCTCGCCGTTCGGTCCGCGCGGACCCTGTCCCGACAGAAAGAGCAGATTGCCGGCGAGGCGGAACGGAACGTAGTTCGCGACCGGCGCGGGCACGTTCGGCAGCACGATTCCGAGCTCTTTCAGGCGGGCTTCGGCGCTCATGGTTTCCTCGATTTCACAGCTTGATACGCAGCCAAAGGGCGAGCTCGCCGATGATGCCGCGGCGAAACAGCAGAACGCAGAACACGAAGATGGCGCCCTGGATCACGTTTACCCATTCGCCCGAGGTCGCGAGATAGTTCTGCATGCCGATGATGATCGTCGCGCCGAGCACGGGACCGAACACGGTGCCGAGGCCGCCGACCAAGGTCATCAGCACGACCTCGCCCGACATCGGCCAATCCACGTCGGTGAGCGTGGCAAGCTGAAAGACGATCGCCTTGGTGCCCCCGGCGAGGCCGGCGAGCGCCGCGGAGAGCACGAAGGCGACGAGCTTGTAGCGATCGGTCTTGTAGCCGAGCGAGATCGCGCGCGGCTCGTTCTCGCGGATCGCCTTGAGCACCTCGCCGAACGGCGAATGGATGATGCGGTAGATCAGCAGGAACCCGGCCAGGAAGATCGCGACCACCACCGTGTACATCGCGGCCTGGTTGGAGAGGTCGATCACGCCGAACAGATGGCCGCGCGGCACCGCCTGGATGCCGTCCTCGCCGCCGGTGAATTTCGCCTGCAATGCGAAGAAGTACATCATTTGCGCCAGCGCCAGGGTGATCATCGCGAAATAGATGCCCTGGCGGCGGATGGCGAGCCCGCCCGCGACGAAACCGAGCAGCGCGGCGGTCGCGGTGCCGGTGAGGATCGCGAGCTCCGGCGTCAGTCCCCACACCTTGGCCGAATGCGCCGCAAGGTAGCTCGCCCAGCCGAAGAAAAGGGCGTGGCCGAACGACACAAGGCCGCCGTACCCGATGAGCAGGTTGAAGGCGCAGGCAAACAGCGCGAAGCACAGCGTCTTCATCAGGAAGACCGGATAGATGAAGAACGGCGCAATCACGATCAACGCCAGCATGAGGACGAACGCGATGGTCTCGCTCCGCGCCTGCCAGATCTTCGCCAAGGGGGCCATCGGGTCGGCGACGCGTTCCATCACGCCCTCCGTCCGAACAGCCCGGCCGGCCGGATGATCAGCACGATCGCCATGATGACGAAGATCACCGTGTTCGACGCCTCCGGATAGAACACCTTGGTCAGCCCCTCGATCATGCCGAGGCCGAAGCCGGTGAGGATCGCGCCCATGATCGAACCCATGCCGCCGATCACTACCACCGCGAACACGACGATGATGAGCTGCGAGCCCATCTGCGGGCTGACATTGTAGATCGGCGCCGCCAGCACGCCGGCGAGCGCCGCGAGGCCGACGCCGAAACCGTAGGTCAACGTGATCATGCGCGGCACGTTGATGCCGAAGGCGCGCACCAGCGTGGGGTTCTCGGTGGCGGCGCGCAGATAGGCGCCGAGCTTGGTGCGCTCGATGATGAACCAGGTTGCGAGGCATATGACGAGCGAGACGGCGACCACCCAGGCGCGGTAGTTCGGCAGAAACATGAATCCGAGATTCTGCCCGCCCGTGAGGGCATCGGGCACGCGGTACGGCAGGCCCGACGAGCCGTATTGGTGACGAAAGATGCCTTCGATGATGAGCCCCAGGCCGAAAGTCAGGAGCAGCCCGTAGAGATGGTCGAGCTTGTAGAGCCATTGCAGAAAGGCGCGCTCGATGATGATTCCGGTGATGCCGACGATGATGGGCGCAAGGACGAGCGCGGCGAAATAGTTCACCTCGAGATACTGCAGCAGCAGAAAGGCCGTGAACGCGCCCATCATGTACTGGGCGCCGTGGCTGAAATTGATGATGTTCAGCATGCCGAAGATGACCGCCAGACCCAGGCTCAGCAGCGCGTAGAACGAGCCGTTGATGAGCCCGATCAGCAGCTGCCCGAACAGGGCGGTCGAGGGGATGCCGAAGATTTCGAACATGAGAGTGATCGGTCGCGGCGCGACGAGGGGCGGGTCTTCGGCCCGCCCCTCGCCTCGCGTGCTTAGGTGATCAGCCGCTCACCAGCGGACAGCCGCCTTCCTTGAGCGGACGGAAGGCTTCGGCCGCCGGGATGGTGGCGCGCAGATGATAGAAGTCGCCGGGATATTTCGACTCCGAGGGCTTCTTCACCTCGAACAGGTAGGCGTCGTGGATCTTGCGGCCGTCGGCGCGGATCGTGCCCTTGCCGAAGAGCGGATCGTCGGTCGGCAGCTCCTTCATCTTGGCGACCACCGCCTTGCCGTCGCCCGCCCCTTTGAGCGCCGCGACCGCCTTGAGGTAATGCGTGATGCCCGAATAGACGCCGGCCTGCACCATGGTCGGAAACTTGCCCGGACGCTCGACCTGCCAGCGCTTGGTCCAGGCGCGGTTGGTCTCATTCGCATCCCAGTACCAGGTCTCCGTCAAGGTCAGGCCTTGCGCCGACTGCAGACCGAGCGCGTTCACGTCGCTCGCGAAAACAAGCAGGCCGGCGAATTTTTGCCCGCTCTTGACGATGCCGAACTCCGCGCCCTGCTTGATCGCATTGATCGTGTCGCCGCCGGCATTCGCCAGGCCGATGATCTTGGCCTTCGATGATTGCGCCTGCAGCAGGAAGGACGAGAAGTCATTGGTGTTGATCGGATGGCGAACCTGGCCGAGCACCTTGCCGCCAGCCGCGACGACCGCCGCAGCGGTGTCGCGCTCGAGCGCATGTCCGAACGCATAGTCTGAGGTCAGGAAGTACCAAGTGTCGCCGCCCGTCTTTACCAGGGCGCGGCCGGTGCCGTTGGCGAGCATCCAGGTGTCGTAGGTCCAGTGAATGGTGTTGGCGTTGCACTTCGGACCCGTGAGGTCCGATGCGGCCGCGCCCGACACGATGAAGATCTTGTTCTTCTGGCGGGCGATCTCGCTCACCGCGAGCGCCACGCCGGAATTCGGCGTATCGATGATGAGGTCGACCTTGTCGACGTCGTACCACTGGTTGGCGATGCTCGAGCCGATGTCGGCCTTGTTCTGGTGATCGGCGCTGATCAGCTCGACTTTGATGTCCTTGTGCTGGGCGGTGAAGTCGGCGATCGCGAGCTTGGCGGCCGCGACCGAGCCCGGGCCCGCGATGTCGGAATAGAGGCTCGATATGTCGCTCAGCACCCCGATCTTGACGGTGACCTGCTGAGCATGCGCGGTTCCGCATGCGAGCGCGGCGGTGAGGGCCGCAAGACCTAACAGACGCTTCATTGTGCTTCTCCTTCCTGGGCGCCGGAGGGCCGGCACCTGTTCACACTCCCAAATATTCGTGCAGCTTTTCGAGGTTCGCGTCCAGTTCCGAATTGCGGAACCCCTCGACGACCTTGCCGTGCTCCATGATGAAATAACGGTCGGCGACGGTCGAGGCGAAGCGGAAATTCTGCTCGACCAGGAGGATCGTGAAACCCTCCTCCTTGAGCGCCCGGATGGTGCGGCCGATCTGCTGGATGATGACGGGCGCGAGCCCCTCGGTCGGTTCGTCGAGCAGCAGGAGCCGCGCGCCGGTGCGCAGGATGCGGCCGATCGCGAGCATCTGCTGCTCGCCGCCCGAAAGTTTCGTGCCCTGGCTCGAGCCGAGCCGCTCCTTGAGGTTGGGAAACAGCGCAAAAATTCGCTCGAGCGGCAGACCGCCCGACTTCACCACCGGCGGCAGCAGAAGATTCTCCTCGACGTCGAGGGAGGCGAAGATGCCGCGCTCCTCGGGGCAGAACGCGATGCCGCAGCGCGCGATCGCGTTCGACGGCTGGCTGATGAGCTCGCGGCCATCGAAGCGCACCGAGCCGGTGCGGTTGCCGACGATTCCCATGATCGACTTGAGCGTCGTGGTCTTGCCGGCGCCGTTGCGGCCGAGCAGCGTCACCACCTCGCCGATACGCACGTCGAAGCTCACGCCGTGCAGGATGTGCGACTCGCCGTACCACGCCTGCAGATTATCGACCGCGAGCAGTGCGGGCTCAGTCATGGCCCACTCCCAGATAGGCTTCGCGCACTTCGGGATTCTTGGAGACGGTCTCGTAGTCGCCTTCCGCAAGGATGCGCCCGCGCGTGAGCACCGTGATGCGGTCGGACAGCGTGGCGACCACGCTGAGATTGTGCTCGACCATCAGCACCGTGCGATCGGCCGCGACCGACTTGATCAGCGCGGCGATGCGATCGATGTCCTCGTGGCCCATCCCGGCGGTCGGCTCGTCGAGCAGCAGCATCTCCGGATCGAGCGCCAGCGTGGTCGCGATCTCAAGTGCGCGCTTCCGACCATAGGGCAGCTCGACCGCGGTGAGATGCGCGAAAGCCGCGAGCCCGACATCGGTGATCAGGCTCATGGCGCGATCGTTGAATGCGTCGAGCACGCTCTTCGAGCGCCAGAAATCGAACGAGCCGCCGCGCCTGCGCTGCAGCGCGATGCGCACGTTCTCCAGCACGGTGAGATGCGGGAAGACGGCGGAGATCTGGAACGAACGCACGAGGCCGAGACGCGCCACGTCGGCGGGCGCCATCGCGGTGATGTCGCGGCCCTTGTAGACGATGCGCCCGCGCGTGGGCTGCAGGAACTTGGTGAGCAGGTTGAAGCAGGTGGTCTTGCCGGCGCCGTTCGGACCGATGAGGGCGTGGATGGTGCCGCGCGCGACGCGCAGCGTGACGCCGTTCACCGCGACGAACCCGGCAAATTCTTTGGTGAGATCTTCGGTCTCGAGAATCGTCTCGGCACGCGCTGACAATGACGTCCCCTCACCCCGATATTGTTGGCGCTTTCGGGGAAACCGTCCAGACCTCGGCGGATGCACGGATCGGCGGCTCGGGGTACCACCCGCGCGCGACACCGACAATACGACGTAGGGCGCATCGCCGTGCGCTGCGGCGGCGGAGAGAGTTCGTTCTATCGCAGGCCCTGAAAAGGTGGCCCGCCCGGCGGTGGGGGGACCGGCCGGGCGGGCGCGTCGGATCGACGCGGGGGGTGGAAGGGGGGCGCACGCGTCGATCAGAGAGAGGGGGGTGAATTCAGCGCCAATCCCGTTGCCTATTGGTCGGAGGCACCCGGGAAAAGGTTCAACGAATTCTTCACTATTTTGGCGAAGCAGAAAACTCGTTTATATTCAATATTTTATGCCAATTGACGCGCCGCCTCGCGCCAACGAAACCCGTTCGCCAGTAGAGCGCGTTAGTGGGCTGGCACCTGCAGGGCCGCGTCGGCCGGCTTCTGCACGGCCGTGACCGCCTCGAAGGCATCGGCGAGACCGGCGCCGAATTGGTCATCGCGGCCTTTCGGGCCGAGGTCGTGGGCGGTCGAGAGCAGGGTCTTCTTCACCGCGTCCGGCGTGAGCTGCGGCTTGCGCTCCAGCATGAGCGCCGCGATGCCGCTCACGTAAGCCGACGCGAACGAGGTCCCCGACTTCATCTCGTATCGCTCGCCTGGGACCGCCACCAGGATGTCGACGCCCGGCGCCGCGATCGCGACGTGGCCGCCCCGGTTGGCCATCGCATAGAGACGATCATCGGCGTCGGTGGCAGTGACCGCGATCACGTTCGGGTCGGCCGCCGGCCACAGCGGCGGCGATTTCGGCCCCGCGTTGCCGGCCGCGGCGATCAGGAGGACGCCCTTCTGGCGTGCCGCCGCGAGCGAGCGAATGAGCAACTGATCGAACTGGCCGGTAAAGCTCATATTGATGATGCGCGCGCCCTGCCCGGCCGCCCAGTCGATCGACGTGGTGACGCTCATCGTCGATCCCTGCGTGGTGCTGAACGCGCGCGCCGCGAGGATGCGCACGGCGGGTGCCGCGCCCAACAGGCGCGCATGGGCCGCGATGATGCCGGCGACGCCGGTGCCGTGCATATGCGGGCCTTCCTGCGAGTCGAGCGCGTCAAAACTCCGCTCGACCACGCCGGCGAGCTCGGGATGCGCGGCGTCAATGCCGGAATCGACGACCGCAACGAGAATCTTGTCGCCGCGTGTGAGGTTGTGCGCCTCGCCGAGCCGAAGCTTGGCCAGCGCGTATTGGGCGGGATCGCCGTTCGACAGCGACTGCTGGCCAGCCGTATCGGCCGGCACCCCTTGGCCGGTGAAAAGCATCAAGTTCGCCTGCACGTGGCGCACGGACCCTTGGCGGCCGATCAGGCGGATCGCATCAGGCACGGACATGCCGGCCGGAACGCGCCAGCGGTGCACGGTGGCGTTGAGGAGCGTCAGCCGCCGCGTCTCGAGGCGGGTGAAGCGAAGCCGGGCGGCCATCGCAGTGAGCTGCTGCTCCGACTGATTGCCGTTGAACTCGATCAGCACCTCGTCGAAGTAGCGACTGTTCGGCAGCGGCAGGAAGATGTTGCCGCGCGCGCGGTTGTCGTTCTGCTTGACCGTCTTCGAGCCGCCCGAATTTGAGCCGCCACCGCCGGTGTTGGTGATCTTGCGCTTAGGCGGGCGATCGCCGGTGTTGCTCGTGCCCTGATCGCCGCCGCCCGGCACGCTGCGGATCGTCGGATCGAAGCGCGGACCGACGGTGCCGATCGAGGGAGTGCGCGGGCCGATATTGGTGGGGAGGCGCGGGCCGACATTGATCAGTGTTGCCGACCAAGCCGCATGACCAAGGAGCAATGCGGGGACGATGGCGAGCCATGCCACGCGGCGTGTGGAACCGCGACTAAAAGGTCGATCAGATGGGGTCTCGCGATCACGCATCGCCTTGCCTCCGATCCTGCGGCCACAATTGTGGCCGGCTTGATGACGCTTTCAAGGCGGCCGGATCCGGCAAAAACAAAAGCAATCCCGTGCTTTCGCAGCGGGATTGCTTGGGTGACGGCATTCGGATCACTTGGCGGTCGGGGCCTCGAACTCCGAAGTGACGATGCTGCGGTTCTGCTGCATTTCTTTCGTGAGCCGCGCGGCCTCTCCCTTCGAGGTGCCGGCGACCGTGAAGCGGACCACGTAAGTGCCGGTCGCTCTCGGGCCTTCGACGATCGAGCCCTGCTGGTTCTTCAGGAACCTGGTGATGTCGGCGGCGCTCGCCTGCGGGTTGAAGTTTACATAGAAGTTCAGGCTGTCGACCTTCGCGTCGGGCGCTGAAGCGACATTGAAGCCCGCACCGCCCCTGAGCAGCATGTTTCCGATCACGCCGGCCTGCAGCAGGATCACCAGGGCCGCCGCCGCGCTGGCATAGGCAACCGTGCGCGGCGCAAAGCCCGCCAGGAATTCCGCGACGTGCGTGCGCAGATCGAAGGCAAAGCCGGTCTTGCGCTTGAGCGCGCCCTCGGCGTCGATGGCCGCGAACAGCTTCTCCATCGCCCGCGCCGACGGCGCGCCGAGGCTCTCGTTGAGGTGAATGGTCTCGGCGAGCTCTTCGCGCACCATCTCGAACCGGCGGGCAAGCTCCTCGTCACGCGCCAGCGCATGCTCCACGCGCTCGGCGTCGCGCCGGTTCAGCGTGCCGGCCGCATGCCACGGCAGCAGGTTCTCGATCTCTTGGCGGTCGTTCGCCTTTTCGTTCGTCATTGTCATGGCCAACCTCGTTCCACTCCTGCCGCGCTCAGCAGCTCCGCCAGTTTCTTTCGCGCATAGAACATGCGCGTCTTCACGGTGTTCTCAGGTATCCCAACGATCTCGGCCACTTCCTCGACTGACTTCTCGTGGTAGTAGACCAGATCGATGATCTCCTTGTGTTCCGGCGAAAGCTTCTCAAGGCACTTCCGCAGAACCACACTCTTGTCCTTCTTCTCCAAAGCAACCTCAGGATCGTCTCCAGGATCCTCGATGGCCTCGGCGGTCTCCTCGTCCAACTCCTCGTCCGGCTTCTTGCGCAACGCGGACAGCGCCTTGAAGCGGGCGATGGCGAGCATCCAGGTCGACACCGCACTGCGACCCTCGAACCGATCAGCCTGGCGCCATACGTCCAGAAACACTTCGCTGATCAGGTCTTCGGCAACCGTTGGGTTGCCCACGAGACGCAACACGAACCGGTAGACTCGCACGTGATGCCGGGCGAACAGCACCTGCATCGCGAGCCGATCGCCTTTTGCGATCCTGCCGATAAGAACTTCATCCGAAGTCGCCTGGTTCGCGCTCAACGGTCGGCTCACAGGGTTAGTCGCAAGGACCTAAGGGGAGGTTCAAAGGTCAGGACAGGTACTTAGAGGCTGGATATAGCCTATCCAGATACCGCCCGGGGCCCTCCTCTTGGGCCCGTGCGTCGCTGAAAGGCATGGCTCGTTGGCCTGAGCCACGGGCGCTAAAATGCCCTTGAAACCCTTCGTTCTGCAAGCAAATCCGCTCCGAGCCCAAGTCATCCACCGAATTAACCACGTAAACCTGCCACTCGTTTGATGAAAATCCCGCTAAACTAGGGCCTGCCGTCCGGTTCCCACCCCGATGTTCGACCTCTCAACGCCCCGCATGTCAGCCAACTTTGGACTGTGGCCATTCGGCCACGGCCTGCGGGTTCCGCTTGCGAAAGTGAGGCCGTCCTTGGGCGACCTCACCACGCATCCAGGGCCGAGCCCGGCCGGCTGGGACTTGATGCTATGTCGGGGCGGAACTCGATCCGGTTCATGGGAACCCGATCGCGTCGATAGTGGGGGAATGACCCATGGGTGAATTCGGAGTTGGGCAGCCGGTCCCGCGCGAGGAGGACCCGTACCTCTTGCGCGGCGCCGGCCGGTACGTCGATGACGTGGCGGAGGTCGGCATGCTGCGCGCCTATGTGCTGCGCTCGCCGCACGCCCATGCCCGCATCCGCGCGATCGACGTCAGCCGCGCCCGCCAGATGCCCGGCGTCGTGCTGCTGCTCGCCGGCAACGACCCGGCCGTGACGGCGCTCGGAACGCAGAAGCCGACCGCGCCGCGCAAGCGCCGCGACGGATCGCCCGCCTTTGCATGCTCGCAGTTCGCACTCGCCCGCGACACGGTGCGCTACATCGGCGAGCCGGTCGCGTTCGTGGTCGCGGAAAGCCTGCACCAGGCCAAGGACGCCGCCGAGACGATCGCGGTCGACTACGAGACCCTGCCGGCAGTGCCGAACCTCGAGGAGGCGACCAAGCCCGGCGCGCTCCCCGTCTACGACAAATGCCCGGACAACGTCGCGTTCGTGCATGAGGTCGGCAACAAGACCGCGGCCGACGCGGCCATCGCGGGAGCGCCGCACGTCATCCGCCACCGCATGCGGATCACCCGGCTCACCACCAACGCGATGGAGCCGCGCGGCGCCATCGGCGAATACGACGCGCGCGACGGACGCTTCACCTTGCGCTGCACCGCGCAGGGCCCGCACCAGTTCCGCCGCTTCCTCGCCGCCGACGTGTTCAAGGTGCCGGAAACGAAAATTCGCGTGATCTCGGAGAACGTCGGCGGCGGCTTTGGGATGAAGGGCGGGCTCTATCCCGAATACATCCTCTGCTGTCTCGCCGCAAAGCTCGCCGGCGCGCCGGTGAAATGGGTCGGCGAGCGCAGCGAAAGCCTGCTCGCGGACGAGCATTGCCGCGACAACATCACGGAAGCCGAGCTCGCGCTCGACAAGGACGGCAGGTTCGTTGGCTTTCGCGCGCGCACCTACGCCAATATCGGCGCCTATTATCACGCCGACCGCAGCGCCGGGCCGCTCACCAACAATATCGGGGTGCTGTCGGGCACCTACGTCATCCCGGCGCAGCACGTCGAGGTCAACGGCGTGCTCACCAATACGATGCTCACCGGCCCCTATCGCGGCGCCGGACGCCCGGAAGCGGCCTACGTGGTGGAGACCCTGGTCGATCTCGCGGCGCGCAAGCTCGACATGGATCCGGCCGAGCTGCGCCGCCGCAACATGATCCCGGCCGCCGCCATGCCGTTCAAGACGGCGCTGGTCTACACCTACGACTGCGGCGATTTCGGAAAAAATCTCGAGGACTGTCTCAAGCTCGCCGACTATGCGGGCTTCGCGAAGCGCCGAACGGAGTCGGGCAAGCGCGGCAAGCTCCGGGGCCTCGGGGTCGCGAGCACGGTCGAAGCCTCGAACGCGGGGCTGATCGAGCACGCCGAGATCCGTTTCGATCCGACCGGCACGCTGACCGTGCTGGTCGGTACGCACGATCACGGCCAGGGCCATCAGACCACGTTCCGGCAGATCATCGCCGACAAGCTCGGCGTCGATCGCTCCCGCATCGCCTTCAAGTTCGGCGACACCGACCAGATCATGATCGGCACCGGCACGTTCGGCTCGCGCTCGACCGCCTGCGCCGGCACCGCCATGCTGATGGCGGCCGACAAGATCATCGCCAAGGGCACGAAGATCGCCGCGCACCTGCTCGAGGCGGGCGAGCACGACATCGAGTTCAAGAACGGCAAGTTCGCGGTCGCCGGCACCGACAAGGCGGTCGACCTCACGCAGGTCGCGCGCGACGCCTTCGTGCCGGCGAAGATCCCGAAGAGCATGGAGCCCGGCCTCTACGAGACCGGCACGTTCGACGGCGGGCAGCGCACCTATCCGAACGGCTGCCACATCAGCGAGGTCGAGATCGACGAGGGGACCGGCGAAGTCGAGCTCGTGCGCTACACCGCGGTCGACGATGTCGGCCGCATGATCAATCCGCTGCTGGTCGAGGGCCAGCTGCACGGCGGCGTCGCCATGGGCGTCGGCCAGGCCCTGATGGAGAACATGGTCTACGACGCGTCCGGCCAGGTCGTGTCCGGCTCGTTCCTCGACTACTGCATGCCGCGCGCGAAGGACTTTTGCGACATTGTTCTTGGCGAGAACGAGGTGCCCACGAAGCTCAATCCGCTCGGCGTGAAAGGCGCGGGCGAATCGGGCACCGTCGGCGCCCTCGCCTCGCTGATGAACGCGGTCAACGACGCCATGGCGCATATCGGCGCCGAGTATGTGCAGATGCCGGCGACGCCGGAGAAGCTGTGGCGCGCGATCGATAAGGCACGGAAATCGTAAAATCGTAGCCCGGATGGAGCGAAGCGTAATCCGGGGTCAGCGCCCGACGCATAGGTTTGCCCCGCATTCCGCTTCGCTCCATGCGGGCTACGGACTATAATCGGAGCAATCAGGAGCCCGGCGATGCCCCGACACAAGAGCTACATCCCGCACGGCGTGATCCCGGCCGTGCTGCTGCCGTTCAACGACGATCTATCGATCGACGACAAGAGTTTTCGCCGCCACCTGCGCGACGTCGCGGCGGTGAAGGGACTTTCCGCCATCACCATCAACGCGCATTCGACCGAGGTCGCCTCCTGCACGTTCGAGGAGCAGCGCCGCGTGCTCGACATCGCGCAGGACGAGATCGGCGACCGCCTGCCCATCGTGAACGGCATCTGGGCCGACGGCAGCGTCGAGGCGGCGCGCATCGCGCGCATGGCGACCGAGGGCGGCGCGTCGGCGCTGCTGGTGTTTCCGCCCGCGCCCTTCACGCTCGGCCAGTCGCCCGAAATGGCGCTCGCGCACTTCAAGCGCATCGCCGAGGCGAGCGACCTGCCGATCATCGTGTTTCAGTATCCGCTCGCTACCGGCCAGGGCTATCCGCGCGACACGCTCCTCAAGCTCGCCGAGCAGGTGCCGACCATCCGCGCCATCAAGGACTGGGCCGGCAACGTGCCGCAGCACGAGATGCATATCCGCCTGCTGCAGAACCTGCCGCGGCCGGTGAACGTGCTCTCGACGCACAGCGCGTGGCTGTTCTCCTCGCTCGTGCTCGGCTGCAACGGGCTTCTATCCGGCAGCGGCAGCGTGATCGCGGACCTGCAGTCGGCGCTCTTCCACGCGGTGCAGGCGAACGATCTCGCCGAGGCGCGGCGCATCAACGACCGCATCTACCCGCTGGCGCGTGTCTTTTATGCCGAGCCGTGGGCCGACATGCACAACCGCATGAAGGAAGCGCTGGTGCTGCTCGGCCGCCTGCCGCGCGCGGTGGTGCGCCCGCCGCTCGTCAAGCTCGGGCGCGCCGAGATCGAGCGCATACGCGAGGCGCTGGTGGAAGCCGGCCTCCTCAAGGCGAAGGCCGACGCGGCGTAAGGTTCGTTACGTCATGGCCGGGCATAGCCGTTCGAAGAACGGCGTCGCTTCGCTCGCCTATGTCCCGGCCATCCACGCCTTTCTTGTCGGGCTGCTGCAAAGACGTGGATGCCCGCGACAAGCACGGGCATGACGGGATTGGACGGGCTCAGTATCCCTTCGAGCGGACGTGCATCGCGCGCACGCGCAGCGCCGGACGATAGCGATACGGCGCATAGAGCGGACGTCGGTACGCCGGATAAGCGGGCCCGTAAGATGTCGGTTGGACGTAGCCCGCGCCACATCCACCATATCCGCACCCGCTATAACCACCGTAACCGTAACCGACGGACCTGTATGCACCACAGCCGTATCCGGCGTGTCGATATCCGCCGCAGCCGAAGCCGTAGCCCGCTCCCGCGTACGGATAAGCGTAGGGGTAGGACCAGCGATAGTAGGACTGCTCGGGATAGGTGTAGCTGCCGTCCGAATAGGTCGGGCGGTCGAACGTCGAGACGTACCCGTTGGTATAGCTGTAGACGCCGGGACCCTGCAGCACCGGGCCGCGGTTCACCACGTAGACCGGATTGATCGCTGCCGGCGGCATCGCGATCGGCGCAGGCGGGACGTCGTAGAGATTCGCCGCGCAGCAACCGGCGGCTGCCGTGGTGGTAGTGCCGGCGATTGCGGCGAAGGTCACAGCAATAATGACAGGACGCATTGTCGCTTTCTCCTCACTCGTTACAACTCCTCACCGCATCGCGACCCTGCCACGGCACGGCACAACGGCAAATGCGTATCGCCCGTCAAGGTTTATGCGATCCCGGATGGAACGGGATGTGCCCGCGCCGGAAGCGCGGCGCGACGATGACTTGCGGCGGATCGTACGGCGCGGGAATCGATGCCGGCGCGGTGCCCGACTGGACTCCCCATTCCCGATAATAAGGTTCGGCCGGCGGCGGCAGCCGGCGGTTCGGCGGCGGGATGACCTCGAGCCGGCCGGAGCGCGGCCGATGGCCGGTGCGCGGGTAGTAAGGTCCCGGCGGCCCGTAAAGCGGCTGCGGCCAGCCCTCTTCCACCACGACCGGCGCGACGATACCCGGCCGCGCCAAGCCCCAATCGCCTTCGACCACGGCCCACGAGATATCGCGGCCATACATCATCACCGGCACGCCCGGCCGGCCCGGGATCACGATGACCGGCTCGGTGCCGTCGGCGCGCGCGGGCGCCACCGCGGCGGCGCCGGCGACGAGACCAGCCATGACGGCGAACCAGATGTTGCAGCGCATCGCGCCTCTCCGAAACTCGGGCCGAGCGTAATGGAAAGGGCGCAGCGAAAGGTTTCCGCCGGCGCGAAAATCGCCGAACAGCATTAACGATGTTGGGATCGCGAATGGCGAATAGCCTCTTAACCAATTCGCCACTTGCTACTCGGCAATCGCCATTCGCCGCCGCGGCGCTCCGACTTTCGGCCTAAGACCAGCGGCTTACGACCAGTTGCGCAAAGACGCGGGGCCCCGGATCGCATATGCGTCGCGTGGGGCGGTGCGCGTGGCTCGCAGAGTCAGGTCGGAGGCTGTCCCACCACGTGAACAAGGGGACAAACGTCCATGACAGCCATGGCAACGACGGCCTCGGCCAGGGGCCGAGGCATGACGAAGGACGAGCGCTTCGTCGTCTTCGCATCCTCGCTCGGTACCGTCTTCGAATGGTACGACTTCTATCTCTACGCCATCCTGGCGCCGTTCTTCGCTGCGCTGTTCTTCCCGCCCGGCAACGAGACGGCGGCGCTGTTGTCCGCCTTCGCGACCTATGCGGCGGGCTTCCTGGTGCGCCCGTTCGGCGCCATCATCTTTGGGCGCATCGGCGACCTCGTCGGCCGCAAGTACACCTTCCTCGTCACCATCATGGTGATGGGCGCCTCGACCTTCGCGGTCGGCCTGCTGCCCACCTTCAGCGATCACACCATCCCGTGGCTCGGCACCATCCACGGTGTCGGCTGGACGGCGCCGATCCTGCTGGTGACGCTGCGCCTGCTGCAGGGCCTCGCGCTCGGCGGCGAGTACGGCGGCGCAGCGACCTACGTCGCCGAGCACTCGCGCGATAACGAGCGCGGCTACACCACGAGCTTCATCCAGACGACGGCGACGCTCGGCATGTTCCTGGCGCTGCTCGTCATCGGGCTCGGCCGCTACTACATGGACGGGAAGGCCTTCGCCGAATGGGGCTGGCGCATTCCGTTCATCGTGTCGGTCGTCCTGCTGGTGTTCTCGGTCTACATCCGCCTCAAGCTCAATGAGACGCCGATCTTCCAGAAGATGAAGGAAGAGGGTAAGGGCTCGAAGCGTCCGCTGACCGAGAGCTTCCTGCGTTATCCCAACAACAAGTACGTGCTGCTCGCGCTGCTCGGCGCCACCGCCGGCCAGGGCGTGGTGTGGTACACGGGGCAGTTCTACGCCCTGTTCTTCCTCACGCTGATCCTCAAGGTCGATCCGCTCACGGCCTACACCATGATCGGCATCTCGCTCCTGATCGGCACGCCGTTCTTCATCGTGTTCGGCTGGCTCTCCGACCGGATCGGCCGGCTCAAGATCATCCTGGCGGGCTGCCTGATCGCGGCCTTGACCTACTACACGGTGCTCTTCCCGGCATTGACGCACTACGCCAATCCGGACCTGGAGAAATTCCAGCAGACGACGCTGCTGACCGTGACGGTCGATCCCGCCACCTGCCAGCTCAACGCGCCGTGGAACATCCCGACGGCGTGCGACGCCGCGCGCGACACGCTGACCAAGGCCGGCCTGTCGTTCACGACCGCGAACGGCCCGGCGGGCTCGCTCCCGACGCTGACGATCGCGCAGAGCGGCAGC
>WNFC01011349.1_pt1 | contig 17129 bp, 11 predicted proteins | sample 5400541 | NCBI WGS metagenome assembly WNFC01 (sample SAMN13153342, study PRJNA577476) | soil metagenome | isolation source: 120 cm saprolite under Douglas fir tree site 2 hole 2 replicate 1 | place: USA:California | collected 2015-04-18
GACCCGGATTAAAAGTTCGCGCCCGCACAGGTTTCTTCGGTATCACAGATGAAGAGATTCGGGCAACGCCACACACGGATGAACAAAATCTGCTGGAGGCTCTGGTCTCGCCCTTTTCCTCTCCTGACATCCATCTGCGACTTACTTCCTTGTTCGGTAGCGAATCGCAGAAGGGAACCGTAATGCGTGCACTGATGCACATTGAAGGAGCTGACCTTTCCTTCACTGATGCCCCAGATGGCTGGCACCAGCTTTCGTTTGAAGTACTGGCTGTCACCTTTACCGACGTGGGAGCAGTCGCAGACAAATATCGACGTGCAGAGACAATGCGCGTTCGCGAGGATGCCTATCGTCAGGCGATGAAGAACGGGCTGGTCTACACTCTTAGTGTGCCGATTAAGAAGGCTGGTGCATATCAGTTGCGGGTTGCCGTGCGCGACGCAGTCTCCAAACGAATTGGCTCGGCAAGTGAGTTTGTTGAGGTCCCGGATCTGAAGAAAGGCCGACTCGCCTTGTCAGGGATCGTTCTCGCCGGCCTCGATCCAAAATCGATTGCGAGCAGTCAGGCTTCAGCGGCGGCTTCTGGGCCAGGCTCAGCCGCGCAAGCAATCGATCCGCAGGCTGGTCCAGCCGTGCGTCGCTTGCGCGCGGGCATGCTGCTTACTTATGCGTACTTGATATACAACGCCAAACTCGACAAGCAGACTCACCAGCCTCGACTTCAAACTCAGATTCGGTTGTTTCGCGACGACAAATTGATCTACACGGGCAAGGTTTTGCCTCTGGATGCAAAAGGCCAAACGGATCTGACAAAATTAGCGACGGCGGGCACCGTGCAGGTCGGCTCGAGTGAAGGCCCGGGAGCATATTTTCTTGAGGTGAGCGTTACCGATCTACTTGCCGACAGTAAGTACAACACGTCGATCAACTGGATAGATTTTGAACTCGTACCGTGAAGTCGTGTCAGAACCGGGAGCGGACGGGCTCGAGCGTCGGAATAGCGTTCAGTACAAACTATGACACTACGAAAACATAAGAACCTTCCGAATGGAGCGTGGTAGAAAATGAAGCGATTAGTAGATTGTCTGATTGTAATTTGCGCGCTGTTTTTGTTTTCAGCTTCTTACGCCGTCGCCAATCCGCGGCCCGGCAGGACCGTAAGCTTCAATGACGGTTGGCGGTTTCATTTGGGCGACGTAGGGAGCGGACAGAATCTCGAGCTTGACGATTCGCAGTGGCGACTATTGAACTTGCCTCACGATTGGAGTATCGAGGGCGAGTTCAACGAAAAAAATCCAGCTACGCCGGGCGGTGGCGCATTACCGGGCGGTATTGGCTGGTACCGCAAGATCTTCAGTGTTCCTGATAACGCGAAAGCCAAGAAGGTCCTTGTTGACTTCGATGGTGTCTACCGCAATAGCGAGGTCTGGATTAACGGCCATTATCTTGGCAAGCGCCCCTATGGCTACAGCTCCTTTCAGTACGACTTAACGCCCTATCTGAATTACGGCTCGCAAAAGAACGTGATAGCCGTCAAGGTCGATAACTCGCAGCAACCCAACTCACGTTGGTATTCAGGCTCCGGAATCTACCGAAATGTTTGGCTTACGACGATCGACGGCGCGCACGTTTCTCACTGGGGAACGTACATCACGACGCCCGACGTAAGTGAACAAGCCGCCAGGATTGTAATCAAGACAAATGTGCATAACGATTCTCAAAACGATACCCCCTTGAGTTTGTCTACGATCATTTTCGATGCGTCCGGCCGGGAAGTAACCCGGGACGTTGCGAAAGGCATTGCACGAAAGGGAACGGGCGGAGAGACGGACCAGCAACTGACAATCAAGCGACCAACACTTTGGTCACTCGAACAGCCGTACCTATACAAAGCGGTTTCACGACTATACCAGGGCGGCAAGATCATCGATCAATATGAGACGCCATTCGGTATTCGACAATTCGTTTTTGACAGCGACAAGGGATTCATCCTGAACGGCAAGCCCGTTAAGATTAGAGGCATCTGCGATCATCACGACCTGGGCGCACTTGGCGCTGCCGTTAACACACGCGCTTTGGAACGACAGCTCGAGATGTTGAAGGCGATGGGCGCCAACGGTATTCGAACGTCGCACAATCCACCTGCGCCTGAACTACTAGAACTGGCCGACAAACTCGGCTTCATCGTCATGGACGAAGCCTTCGACATGTGGAAGAAGGAGAAGACACCGTTTGATTATCATCTCGACTGGGACCAGTGGCACACGCGCGATCTGGAAGACATGATTCTGCGCGATCGCAATCATCCGAGTGTTTTTATCTGGAGCATTGGTAACGAGATTCCCGAACAGTGGGGAGGCAATCCCGCCGCCGGAGTAATTGGCAAGGAGTTGTCCGAGATTGTTAAAGGTCTGGATAAAACGCGTCCGATCACTTCCGCCTGTAACTTTGTCAGTGATCAGAACACTTTGATAACCGCAGGCGATCTCGATCTCGTTGGGACCAACTACGCGCATGCTCGGATAGCCGACTTTCCCAAAATGTTTCCCGGGCGACGTTTGATCGGGACCGAAACCACGTCGGCACTCCAGACACGCGGTAGCTACGATATGCCTTCGGATCTTATTCGTCGTTGGCCGGCCAAGTGGGATAAACCTTTCAAAGACGGCAACCCGGACTATTCCTGTTCGGCCTATGACAACTGCAGCGCGCCCTGGGGCTCAACCCACGAAGAAACGTGGAAGGTGGTGAAGAAGTACGACTTCTTCTCCGGCATGTTCATCTGGACCGGCTGGGACTATATCGGCGAGCCAACACCCTACCCATGGCCGGCGCGCAGTTCATATTTCGGGATCATCGATTTGGCGGGCTTCCCCAAAGACGTCTATTACATGTACCAGAGCCAATGGACCAACAAACCTGTACTTCACATCTTCCCGCATTGGAACTGGAAGCAAGGCGACACGGTGGATGTGTGGGCCTATTTCAACAGCGACGAGGTCGAGCTGTTCCTGAATGGCAAGTCGCTCGGTACTAAGCGAAAGACCGGCGATGATCTTCACGTGCTTTGGCGCATTCCTTACCAGCCTGGCACGCTGAAAGCTGTGGCACGCGACAATGGCAAAATAGTGCTGACGGAAGAAATACGAACTGCGGAGCAGCCGGCTAAAATCATTTTGGTTCCAGATCGCAGAAACATAAAGGCAGATGGGAACGATCTCTCCTTCGTTACCGTCAAGATCGTAGATAGGAATGGCATTGTTGTGCCGCACGCGGACAATCTTGTCGACTTTCAGTTAAGCGGGGAAGGCTTACTCGCAGGTGTGGACAATGGCAGCCAGATCAGCCATGAGTCATTCAAGGCAAATCATCGAAAGGCCTTTCACGGGCTGTGCCTCGCCATCATTCAGTCAAAGGGGAAGGCAGGAAGGATCGTCTTGAAGGCCAACGCGGCCGGGTTGACTCCGGCGTCGGTGGAGATTGAAGCAAGATGAACTTTCCCGTGTTAGGGGTGACATGTTTATCGGGGACTCGCTGAGTGGACCAAGCCGAGCGCATTCAGGTAGCCCTGGTTGATCCTGCAATTCGCCAACCTGACCTGCTGCAACAAACCAGTTAGCGCACGCTGGACCTTTTCTTTCGCGGGACGATTCTTACGCAGTTCCTCAAACGTTGTGCGCGGACCATTCGCGAAATTGATGATAGTGTCCCAATCGACGGGCCGGTTAATGGACGCGACGCAGGACGTAGCCTCGATCTTCTTGTAGGGCCAGAAACACCAGCCTATCTCACTCTGTTCGAGCAAGGATCGGAATGATGTGATCCATTCGTCGGTATTTTCGCCCGACTCTCCCATCCAAATCGGCACGTTGTACTTGTCGCGAAAGTCAACGTACTCCTTAATTGTGTCTTTGTTTACATCCACCCAGTATTTGTGAAAGGTATAAACGAGCTTGTCGTCAAAGGGTGGTCCAAAAACTTTGAAATTCGTGTCCCACTGCGCGCCCCCGAGAAAGATGATGTGGTTTTTGTCAACTTCTCGAATTCCGGAAGCGAAGTTGCGATAGAGTGGTTCAAGCTTCGGATTCAAGACAGCTGTGTCGAAGTAAGGCGCAATCGGCTCATTCAGTAAATCGTAACCGATAACGATCGGTTCGTCTCGGTAACGCGCGGCAATCTTGCGCCAGATCCTGGCCGTCAGTTGCTGGCTGTCGCTGCTTTCAAACAGGAAAGGGTAGCCCCAACTATCATCGATGTTATCTCCCGTCTGTCCGCCAGGCGCCGCATGCATATCGAGGATTACAAAAAGACCTTCCTTCCGACACCAACCGACGACCCGATCCAAAAGCTCGTAGCCCTCGCCCTCCAACTTCACCGGCTGATTTTCGGAAACGAACAGTCGATAGTTGAAAGGAACGCGAACGGAGTTGAACCCGGACTGCTTTATGAACCTGATATCTTCTGCGCTGATGTAATTTTCGCGATAAGTCCGCCAGAACGTTCGCGCCTCATCTTCACCAATCAGCTCATTGATGAGTTCATAAATCAGTCGTGGCGAGTTGGCAGTCTTGAACTTGAACATGTAACCCTCGGGCACCAGCCAGTTGCCGAGGTTGATACCTTTGAGAAGAAGCGGTTTTCCATTCGGCGATATTAAGGTTTTGCCACGTGTCGAGACGTATCTCTGCTGGCCATTAGTCACGCCGGCAGTGCTCAGGCTCAACAGGACCAACGCCAACAAGAGTATTTGTTTTCGCTGATAGACCTTCACTGATCCTCCGATCTCGATCCCACCACTCAAGCTCTTCACTGGGACCGCGGGCGTCTCGCCCGCCTCAATGTCGAATGCCACTTCGTTTTGCATTGAATAGTCTACTTACTTTTGATTCAAGGCGATGCTGAGGCGGGCGAGACGACCGCGGTCACAGTGAAGAGATTGGGTTGGACCAACAGTCAGTTTTTACCAACCGTGACACCCGGCCACGCGTCAGTGCGGAAAGGTGAGGCCGGCAAATCGGCTTTGTTGTAGAGGTTGCAATCCGGATTATCAGCCCAGCCATAGCGAACAGCCATGGGCTCCGGAACGTCCTTGCTCGATACGACCACACTGTTGCCATCGATGCGTACTTCGGCCCAATGAAACCTATGATCAGCACCGGCGATTGCAAAGCCTCTCGGTGGTCCACCGTCGGAGGTCTTCAGTCCACCTCCAACATGTTAGCTTTGCTCGATGCGAAAGTCACAGTTACGCGCTCGCCTGGTTGGGCCGTTCCCCAAATACGCACCCTTTGTCCCTGCTGCAGAACCATGTTGTCACCGATGATCGAAGGCACATGGACCTCAGCATGTGCGGCTTGCTGAAGAAACGCTACGAGCATAACGCTCGAGATGAAGAAAAACAGTTTGGCCCTTTTCATGGCAGGTCGTTCTCAATTACTGTGGCAATCAATGTAGCGTGAACTTATCGCTCAGCCCGCCGACCATCACGGTGAAATCTCCAGGCTCAACGGTGGGCTTGTTGTCACTGGCGATGAAGGAAAGATCGTCGCGCCTTAACGTGAAGGTAAGAGCGCGACTCTTGCCGGGCTCGAGGTAGATCTTCGCGAAACGCTTTACTCGTTTGCCTGGCGGCGTGAGCGTTGCCACTTCGTCGCGCAAGTAGACAATGACTGTCTCGGTACCCGCTCGCTGTCCGTTGTTCGTCACGGTCACGCTAACGTTAACCTGGCCATTCGCCTGCACGTCTTTTGAGCTGAGTTTCAGATCACTGTACTTGAAGGTTGTGTAGCTCAAGCCACTAGCAAATTCAAACTGGGGACCAAAAGACTCGTTCCCAAAACCTGTTTCCTGGGTTTCGAACAGTTTGTGATCATAGGTGAGGTAGCTATTTGGAGTCTTTGGGTAAGTGAAGGGAAGCTTGCCGCCGGGATTGTAGTCACCGAAAAGAACATCGGCGATTGCGGTGCCTCCCTCATTGCTGGGATTGTAGGCCATGAGTATGGCTTGAGCGCCATCGGTAATGCGGTTAATGATGCGCGGGCGACCCTCGACCAGCACCAGCACCACCGGCTTACCTGTGGCTTCAATGGCTTGGGCCAATTTCAGTTGTGGGTCACTTAGTGTTAAGTCAGTAATGTTTCCGGGAGTCTCGGCGTATGAGCTTTCACCGACACACACAACTGCTACGTCAGCGTCGCGCGCTGCATTTACAGCTGCTGGAATATCAATCTCTTTGTCGAACGTTACTCCAGGAACGTACGTCGCGTTGTTTCCCGCTTTCGTTTTGATTGCCTGAAGAATTGTTTCTCTGTCCTTCGGATACAGCGATTCGTTGTTACCTTGCCAGACGTAGGTCCAACCATTGTTCAACGAAATGAGTGAGTTTGCAGCTGGTCCGGTGATGAGAATTTTGCGATCTTTGGCCAGCGGCAGGAGATTGTTGTTGTTCTTGAGCAAGGTCATCGATTCGCGCGCCGCCTGCAAGGCCGTTTGTCGCGATTCGCTGGTTGCAAACCCCATCGTAGGACTAGGCATTGGGTTTTCAAACAAACCGAGATCGAACTTTACGCGCAGGATATTACCTACTGCTTCATCAATGCGGGACACAGGCACTTTGTTTTCCTTAACAAGCTGAAGCAGCAGATCGCTGAAGCTGTAGTCGCTGGGCACCATGCTCATATCAATGCCCGCCACCACTGCGGCGCGCGTAGCTTCTTTTTCATCAGGCGCCGCACGCCAGACGCCGACCAATTTCTTGATGTCTTCCCAATCAGAGACAACAAACCCTCGAAAGCCCAATTCGCCGCGCAGCACATCCGTGAGCAAGTGATGATTGGTATGACCGGGAGTGCCATTGATTTCGGCTGAGTTAACCATTACGGTCCGCGCGCCTGCGTGTACCGCGGCGTCGAAGGTTGGCAAGAAGTATTCACGAAGATAATTCTCGGGGATCCACGCAGGCGTTCGGTCTCTGCCATTTAAAGGGAAGCTGTAACCGACGTAGTGTTTCAAAGACGTGGCAATGTGATCGGGCGATGAGACGTCGTTTCCTTCGACGCCGCGCACGAAAGCGACGCCCATGACCTTGGCGAGGTAGGGATCTTCGCCAAAGGTTTCGTAGAAGCGAGGCCATAAAGGCTGGCGACCAAGATCAAGCACTGGCGAGAAGGTCCAGGGAATGCCGGCGGCTCGTGTTTCAGCGGCCGTGATTTCTGCGAGGCGTTGCATCAACGCGGGATTCCATGTCGCGGCCATCCCAATCTCCTGAGGATGAAGCGTGGCACCCTGTACATAATTTGCGCCGTGAATGGAGTCGATGCCGTAGAGAACGGGAATCTTCAAACGAGTCTTCTGCGATGCTTCCTGAATCTGCCCGATGATCTCGCGCCACTTATCAACCGTCAGGGCCTGACTGTTTACGTTAAGGATCGAGCCGACGCCATACTTGACGACTGCTTTTTCCAGCTTGGCTGGGTCGATATGGATATTCTGATCCTCGCCGGAGGTGACCATGGCGATTTGCAGTTGCGTCATCTGGCCGATCTTCTCTTCCAAAGTCATTCGAGCGAGAAGTGCTGCAACCCGGCCGCTGTTGTCGCGCGCAGGTTTGGTTACGCGGGACGCGTTGCGGAAGTAGCTTTCACTGTCTTCGACGTCGGCGCGGACAACTTTTTGAAGGTCTTGTGCGACGGCAATAGTTTGTTGCAGAGGTCGGCAAAAGATCTGGACAGAGATCGTTGCAATGATTAAGAGCGCTTTGATTCTCATTTCGGTTGGCTGTTTCCTGGTGCTGGATTGGTCTTAGAAGGAGCGTGCCCATTGTCGGTCATTCCCGGTTGTTCTTCAAGCACAAATCAGTGTTAGCCGCCGACCCGGTATTCAAGAACAAACCGTCCCACTTGAATGGTTCCTTTGTCACTGACGGGAGGAGAGATGAGGAGTGATCGGACCATTGTGCTGCGACGGTTTAGGTGGGCGTCGACGTCTCCAACACTTTCTCCGCTGGAGGCACGGTAGAAGCTCACGCGGATTGTATCGTTGTTTATTCGCTGGTAACCAAAAACGTACTCGCCCTGCGTCAAATCAATAGCCCCAACTTTGAGTGGCGTCTGAGTGATGAAGAAGTGTGAATACTTTCCTTCGGCCGAATAGCCGGCGGTGATCATTACCACGCCGGCAATGAATCTGCCGCGGCCATCAGTTACCCCGGAGGCCGTTCGAAACTCCGTTTCAATGTTTTCTTTCATCACCGGCGCACGGACAGGGATAAGTTTCTTGAGTTCAGGTTCTGTGGCGGTGCGCCATCGCGTGCGAGAAGCCGCCATTGGTGTGATCGCGATAACGAAGAACAATGATGAGATGGCCAAAGTTCGCGTCACAATACTATTAGGCAAACCATGTCTCCTAAACTGAGTTTCCGGTAGAGAACGAAACGAGTCCATTGAGTATAATCGACCCGAACGCTAGCAACGAATGTTAGAGTATACGAGGCCCGTCAACCAGCTGGTAGGTCCCAATTTGCTTGAGAGTGAACCATCCGGATAGTGACACTCAACCGCAGAACAGGAAGCGGTAGCGACCTGGCCGGTTCGCAACACTCCACAGCGAACCATCAACCGGGGCGATGAACACCGGGTACTTAAAGCCTAATGTTGAGTGAGGCGAACCAGCCAGGTCGCTACCGCTTCCTGTTCTGCGGTTGAGTATCATTTCATCAAACGATTCGCAGCGCTGGATCTGGACCAGAGGAACAAGCTTTCAAATTAGTACACTAAGTTCTCGATCGAGTATCTTCCATGCTTCCACCGGGTGTTGTTCACAATCAGGTTATCTCGCTCATTAAGCCGCTTTTCTTTCTGCTGCTCTGGGTTGGTCCAGCCGTAGCGCTTGATCCAGTTAGACCTCTCTCTCAATTTACCCATGAGATGTGGTCTACTGAAAACGGCTTACCACAAAACACGGTTCACGCAATAACGCAGACAAGCGATGGCTTTATCTGGATTGCAACCGAGGAAGGACTCGCTCGCTTCGATGGCTTCAGCTTTACAATTTTCGATAAACAGAATACTCCGCAGTTCAAGAGTAACGATGTACGCGCGATCGCAGAGGACCGCCACGGCGTTCTCTGGATCGGCACAGTAGACGGCTTGGTCCAACTGCAGAATGGAAAGTTCAAGGCTTTCGAGATCCCGGCTGGAGCGGCAGGCAACAAGATCGCGTCGATCTATGAAGACCGCGCTGGGAGCTTGTGGGTCGCAACCTCGGCTGGGTTAAGTCGCATTAAAGAAGGTTCGCTCACGACGTTTGCGTCGCAAGACGGATTACCTGTGAATAGTGTCTTAGAGGATCAGCAAGGTTCACTTTGGGCCGGCACCTCGGCCGGAGTAAGCCAGTTCAAGGAAGGACGATTCATTAACTTTTCTCTGCCGGCAGACGTCGCTAACAGAGGCGTGACGTCTATCGTTCAGGACAAAGACAACCGCCTCTGGTTTGGCACGCCCACGGGTTTGGCTTCCTTTGAGAATGGCCGTTTTCAAACCTATACGATCCGCGACGGATTGCCCAACGACCGAATTGTTTCCTTGCGTCTGGATGCGGAAGGCACTCTTTGGTGTGGCACAGCGGGTGGATTGACGAGGTATAAAGATGGTCGCTTCGCAGTGTTTGGTTCCGGAGATGGACTCGCAAACAGCACTATACTTTCCGTTTTTCAGGATCGCGAAGGCAGTGTCTGGATTGGCACAGAATCCGGCGGTCTGCATCTATTAAAGGATAAGAAGTTCACAACCTACACAAGAAAAGACGGCCTCGCCGGCGATCTCGTTAAGTCGATCTACGAAGACCGCAAGGGTAATGTCTGGATTGGAACAAATGGTGCCGGTCTGAATCTCCTTAAGGATGAGAAGTTCACCACAAAGATGGGTTATCAAGTGACGTGGTCCTGGCTCTGTACGGCGAAGACGACGGCAGTCTCTGGGTTGGCACTCCGGACGGTCTCAATCACTTGAAGGACGGAAAGTTTACTACCTTCACTACTGCCGAAGGCCTTTCGAATGATTTTGTTAGGTCAATCTACGCCGATCATCACGGCAATCTCTGGGTCGGAACCAGAGGCGGGCTAAATCGTTTCAGAGACGGTCACTTCAAAATCTACACGACGACTGACGGGCTTCCCAATGATTTTATAGGAACGGTCTATGAAGACAGCAGGGGAAGCTTGTGGATAGGAACCCTGGGAGGGTTAAGTAAGTTTAAGGATGAAACCTTTACTACCTACACTACGAAGGATGGCCTTGCCAGCGATGTCGTCCTATCACTCTATGAAGATCGTGATGGCATTCTGTGGATCGGAACTAACGGTGGCGGGTTGAATCGTTTAAAGGATCGGAAGTTTACGGCCTACACCACAAAAGTTGGACTAGTGGACGACGTAGTCTATCGCGTTCTCGAAGACGGGCAAGCAAACCTTTGGCTCAGTTCCAATAAAGGGATCTTTCGCGTTAGCAAAAAGGAGCTTGACGACTTCGCCAATGGCAAGGTGAGGTCGCTCACACCTGATGTCTACGGCACGGCAGACGGGATGATGACGCGGGAGTGCAGTGGCGGTGGTCATCCCTCAGGGTGGAAGAGCAGTGATGGCAAGCTCTGGTTCTCGACCATCAAGGGCGTGGCGATGATCGATCCGGAGAAGATAAAGATCAACCAGCAGCCTCCGCCGGTAGCCCTCGAACAAGTGCGGATTGATGATCAAGTTGTCGATATGGGTCAGAAGATTGAACTCCCTCCCGGCAAGACGAGGTTCGAATTTTCTTACGCCGGTCTGAGTTTCATCGCACCGGAAAAGGTTCGTTTCAGGTATAAGCTGGAAGGTTTCGACAAAGACTGGATAGAAGGCGGCACGAGGCGAATCGCTTATTACACAAATCTGCCGGCGGGTGATTACAAGTTCAGAGTGATGGCCAGCAACAACGATGGTATCTGGAACCAAACAGGGGCTTCTTTCGAGCTATACTTGAAACCACATTTCTATCAGACGATTTGGTTCTACGCTGTCTGTGTTCTGGTGATGGCCGTACTGGTTTGGCAACTCTATCGTCTGCGCGTGCAACAGGTGGAATCCCGCTTCGCCGCTGTGCTGGCTGAGCGAAACCGCATAGCCCGCGAGATTCATGACAACCTCGCTCAGGAGATGCTGGGTATTTCGGTACAACTCGAATTGGTCACGCGCCTGATGGCAGTTTCAACTGAAAAAGCTAAGACTCATTTGGATCGCGCGCGCATCCTGGTGCGAAACAGCGTTGCCGAAGCAAGACGCTACGTTTGGGATTTGCGTTCACAAGCTCTTGAAAAGAACGATTTGCCGACCGCGCTGAATGAAACGGCGCGGCGCTTAACGGCCGAGACTTCAGTGCAGGCACAGGTTCAGGTCTCGGGCACGTTTCGGCCGTTGAATTCATCGATCGAAGACAATCTCTTGCGTATTGGTCAGGAAGCAATTAACAATGCGATGAAGCACGGGCAGCCGGGTCGTATTCTGATCAAGCTGAGTTTTGATGCGAAGAACGTGCGGCTCAGTGTTAGGGATGATGGTCATGGCTTCGACGCCAGGGCGCAGAACCCTGAGGGACGCTTTGGATTAGTTGGCATGCGCGAACGCGCCGAGCAGATCGGTGGTAGGCTGTCGATAAGCAGCGAGAATGGATCTGGCACTGAAGTGATTGTTGATGTTCCGATTGGTGGGTAACATTCGCACAGTGCCACTCAACCGGAGAACAGGAAGCGGTAGCGACCTGGCCGATTCGACTTCGCGGTGGAGTTTTCCGAACCGGCCAGGTCGCTACCGCTTCCTGTTCTGCGGTTGAGCGACATTGCATCACACGATCGCAACGCCGGCTCTTAAGCTACCTGGGAAACGGACTCTCGATTTTAGACACCACCGGAAATAGGAGTAGGCTCAGATTTCAATCAACATCGCTATGAGCATTCAAGCCAAAATTCGCATTATGGTGATCGACGACCAAGCGGTCGTGCGGCAGGGGTTTGTCTCGCTAATCAACACAGTAGCCGACATGGAAGTGATCGCTGAGGGAACGAATGGTGAGCAAGCAATTGAACTGTATCGTCAGCATCAGCCCGACATCACTCTGATGGACCTACGCATGCCGGTGATTAGCGGCGTGGAGGCCATCTCGAGGATCCGGCAGCAATTTCCGGGTGCGCGAATCATTGTCCTCACGACTTACGATGGAGACGAAGACATTTATCGCTCGCTGCAAGCGGGAGCGCAGGGATATCTCCTCAAAGACATGTTCTTCGAGGAATTGGAGCTGGCGATACGAAAGGTCCACTCTGGTTCGCGTCTGATACCTGGCCCAGTGGCGGAGCGTTTGGCGGAAAGAATGAGTGGATCAAATCTGACAGGCCGGGATCTCGAAGTGCTCGAGGAAATTGTTAGAGGAAGGAGTAACAAAGAAATAGCCAGCATCTTGAACATCAGCGAGGCCACGGTAAAAAGTCATATCAATAATCTCCTCAGCAAGTTGGGTGTGACTGACCGGACGCAGGCAGCCACGACCGCCCTCCAGCGCGGCATTGTTCACTTCAACAAGCCTTAGCATCCACCTAAAGTTGGACGTAAAACTCAATCGTCGGTCTAGTGACACCTGACTTTTCCAGTGCTACTTTGCACGCCGTACAACGATTCAGTGGTCCCGGGTTGGGGCGCTTCAAGGGCAAAATCCTACCTTCAGTTTGTTGCAGACCTGAACAGGCCCTTGGGTACCCAGTTAATTTCCAACCCGGGACCATCCCCTTTCCAAAGAGAATAAGAAGCATTGCCAATTGAATTAGCCTTGTATCACCCAACTTCAGACCAGCCTTTTTTTGTTCGTTCGCTTTTCGGAGTAAACAGCAATTGCAGAATCAACGATCTTCTTAGGAGCAATAACATGGATTGTGCTGCTCAGTGTCAAAGACATTCGCGCCGTTGTTCAATTATTGCGACATTCCTTTGTCTTATCGCCATCAATATTGTGGTGGGTAGTCTCTCTTCGTTTAAGGCTCAACAGGCTGCAACCGACGAGCATTTCAGTTTGCGGCGCGGGTGACGTTTTGAATGTCGGGTTCGTTCGAGAGTAGGAGAATTCGCCACCGATTAACGCCGATAACGCGGATCAGAATAGATATTTTGCATAGAAGCTTCCATTTACTATTCACTCCTGATCTGTGTCATCCGCGTTAATCTGTGGCTGATGTGATTCCTTTGTTTTCGCGCTTCTGTGCAGAATCTAGCTGGAGTGGTACTGATCTCAAGCGGCTTCAATGGCCACCCAGGCAAATCTTAAGAGACAAATCGGACTTCGTACCGCCACTGCTCTAATAGTCGGCGAGGTCATCGCTGTCGGCATTTTTCTCACCCCAGCGGGCATGGCGAAGTCGCTTGGCTCGCCCGTTTTGCTGCTTCTGGTCTGGCTTGTTATGGGCGCGATGGCGTTGTGTGGAGCGCTTTGCTACGGAGAACTGGCGGCGCGATTTCCCGAGGCCGGTGGGGGCTATGTCTACTTGCGTGAAGCGTACGGTGCTCCAGTCGCTTTCATGTACGGCTGGATGGCGTTGCTGGTGATGGACCCTGGCCTTACTGCTGCGCTTGCTGTCGGACTTGCGAGTTATGTTGGTTACATTCACAAACTGTCGCCGGCCGCGCTAAAAGCCGTAGCCATCGGTTCGATCGTTTTCGTTGCGCTGATCAATGTTCGTGGCGTCAGGCTTGGAAGTTGGTTTATACGTTGGTTGACCATCATCAAGCTTAGCTTGCTCGCGATCGTTTTGCTTTGGGGATTTGGATTTCAACTTGGCCAATGGTCCAACTTTACGCCCCTGGTGGCCCAGCGTGCCGGCTCAGGCCCACTGCTGGGTGCCTTGGCTGGTGGCCTTGTCGGCGCGTTCTTTTCGTTCGGCGGCTGGTGGGACTTGAGTAAATTGGCGGGCGAAGTGCGCGACCCGACTCGAACATTGCCGCGAGCATTAGTGCTTGGCGTCACGATCATTACCCTGGTTTATATACTCACTAGCGCTGTTTTCATCTACCTAGTGCCTTTGCAACAAGTGACGTCAGGCGAAACCTTCGCCGGCCAGGCCGGAGCGGTCCTATTCGGACCACTCGGCGGATATTTGTTTTCTGGAGTCGTCATTGTTGCCGTATTAGATAGTCTTTTCGCAGTGGTCATGTCTGCACCGCGCGTCTATTTTGCCATGGCCCGTGACGGGCTGTTTATGCCGGCGCTGGCCGCGATCCATCCTCGATTCGAAACACCCGCTCGCGCAATTGTGCTTCAGGCTGCTCTCGCGTCACTGCTGGTGCTGCTCGGCACATTCAACACGATCATCTCCTACTTTGTTTTTGTAGTTGTGATCTTCATTGCGCTGACAGTAATTGCTTTGTTTGTATTGCGGCACAAGACACCCGGTGACCTTGCCTATCGAACGCCCGGCTATCCGGCAACACCAATCATCTTCCTGGTGCTAATAGCTTTGCTGCTGCTCTTGCTTGCAGGCAATAATCCGGCACAGGCGTTCTTAGGAGTAGCAGTAGTCGCATTGGGATTACCGGCTTATTATCTAGTCGTGCGACGCAAGACTCTAAATTTAACAACCGACGATACTAAGAGAGGAATGACATAACGATGACCTGGATCAAGACGGTCCCCGCTTCCGAGGACGAGAGAGTAAGAAAAGCCGCTGAAGCACAACGTCAGCTCTACCCAATCGAATATGCCTCACCGGTCCACCCAACGCTCGACGGGGAGACTGCGGGAATCGTCGATTCGCATAGTCTGATTCCCGACGCCCTCTATCATGCCTTTGCAACTTACGGCTCCTTGCTGTCGCCGGATCTACCGTTGGAACGACGCCAGCACGAGATGATTGCGACAATGGTGTCGGTCACTAACCGTTGTCATTATTGAATTGAATCTCACGCAGAGTTTCTGCGTCGGGTCACACTGGATGACGGGATGGTTCGGGCTCTCGAAGAGGATTACAAAAGCGCCCCGATCTCAGAACAGGACCGGTTGATGCTCGATTACGTTGTGCAGGTTACGAAAGATGCCACGCAGGTATCGCCGGCGGATCATGAGCGCCTACGGACCGTTGGATTTGATGATAAAGCGATATTGCAGATTACTTTGATTGCTTCATGGTTTAACTATATCAACCGTGTGGCGGATGCCCTTGGCGTTGGGCGCGAATGAAGCGCCACAGAGCCGGGCGACCCGCGTGAAGCTTGGGATCCGTCGCTAAGAATTATTTGGTGAAATGTACTCAACCGCAGAACAGGGAGCGGTAGCGACCTGGCCGGTTGAGTGCTACTATCAGGATGGTTCACTCTCGGCAAATTAGGAGACTACCATTCCTTAACAAAGGTCGGATGGCTTCCATAGATTGGTGCTGGCATGATAAAGCGCTTAGCATCAATGGGGTTGGTCCTGGTAATTGTCGGAGGCGCCTTCGGCGGCATTCCGCTGCATTCCAACGAACAGGAGTGCAGCGTGCCAGCAATGGCAGATATGGATTGCTGCAAGAAGGCTCTCCAACTAAAGTTTGAGACATAGACCCAACCTGCGGCCCATGACGCGGGCGAGTTGTCCTGTTACCCTGTGCCCGTTATTCACCAATCTCCCGGTCCCGGGGTTCTTTGATTCAGAGCTTTCATTTCCTACCTTAGTTTGTTGCAGACCTAAGACGACGAGCACTGAGTTGATAAGATGTGAACCTGGGACCGGGCTCACCATACGGCGAAGAGTTTGAGTGGGCTCAAAGACTCTGGTATTCCCTGCGATTCGAGACTTTGTTCAATGCCCGCGCGATAGTGGTCGAGCTCACAGTTGACTAACTCCTTCCGTAGTTTCATCGCGCTGCCAACCAGAATAGAGGTGAAGAGATCATGAGTCTTACTTTCGTTCCTCGCCGGACTCGAATCCAACGATCGCGGTGGGTTCTCCAGCTTGCAGGAAGCGTACAGCTCCTCCTGTTATTCTTTGTCGCATTTCCCGTTCTTGCGCAAAGCAATTATGCGAGTCTTAGCGGAACCGTCTTCGATCCTCAACACCAGGCGATTCTTGGTGCGTCAGTTCAACTCACCTCGGTAAGTACTTCGGCGGTGCGCCAGGTCAGCAGCAACGATCAGGGTATCTTCAAAATCAACGGTCTGCTGCCTGGCGCTTACAAGCTCACCGTGCAGGACCCGGGCTTCGCGCTATTCAACGAGACGGTACGTCTTGAGGTCGGCCAGCAGATGACACTTGATGTAAATGTGAAACTCTCCTCCCTCAGCAGTACCGTGCAAGTCGAGACTCAAACAGTGAATGTGTTACGGACGACGGATGCGAGTGTAGGTGAAGTAGTAGAGCCAACTTCCATTCGAAACTTGCCACTCAATGGGCGCATGTTAATAGATCTCGTGCTCACGGTTCCAGGGGCGCACGAGAGTCATGGCGCGCAGGCTGGAGATATGAGTCCGTTGTATTGGCGGCCGGGCCAGCGCTCGGCGGTCAGCATCGGCGGCAACCGGCCCAACGCGAACTATTTTCTGCTGGACGGCGCTACCAACACCGATCCGACGTTCAATACTCTTAACCTGAGTCCATCGCCTGACACAGTTCAGGAATTCAAAGTGCAGACTGGAAGCTACACGGCCGAAATGGGCGGCGCGGGCGGCGGTCAGATTAATATCGTGACTCGAACTGGCACGAACCAGTTTCACGGAACTGCTTACGAGTTTCTGCGCAACAATGTGTTCGATGCGCGCTCGTTTAATCAGATGGATTCTTCTGATCATCTGGTAAGAAATAATTTTGGCGGCTCGCTGGGCGGTCCGATCATTCGGAACAAGGCGTTTTTCTTCGCGAATTATGAGGGTCTGCGATTAACCCAAGCCGATACGATGATTGACACCGTGCCGACCGCCGATGAGATCAATGGTGATTTCAGCATGAGCGGCACTACCATTTACAACCCATTCAGCTCTCATCCAAATCCGAATTTTAATTCGAGCAAGCCGGTCAGTCCCGGCAATCCGCAGGTGATTCGCGATCCCTTTCCCGGCAACGTTATTCCGCAGAACCTAATCGACA
>WNFC01003591.1_pt1 | contig 17128 bp, 14 predicted proteins | sample 5400541 | NCBI WGS metagenome assembly WNFC01 (sample SAMN13153342, study PRJNA577476) | soil metagenome | isolation source: 120 cm saprolite under Douglas fir tree site 2 hole 2 replicate 1 | place: USA:California | collected 2015-04-18
TCCTTCGGCTTGCGGTGCAGCGAATGGCGCAGCGACAAGACGTCGCCGATCGCATAGGCGGTCGACAGCGACACCGCCATCGCGCCGATGATACTGGCATCGATGAGGGCGATAGCGAAGAACACCCCGGCGGCGTGGCCGACATACTTTCCGAGGCCGGCGGCGACGGCGCCGGCATCTTGGAAGTCACCGAACTCCGCCCGGCCGGCGAAGGTCGCCGCGGTGAAGGCCATCATCGCGACGGCGCCGATCATGACGAGCACGATGCCGATCCACAAATCGGCACGCTCGTAGCGCATGAAACGCGGCGTGATGCGCTTGTCGATGACGTAGCTCTGCTGGAAGAAGAGCTGCCAGGGCGCGACGGTCGTGCCGACGATCGCGATGATCAGCAGCATGACCTCGCTCAGCTTGCCACCGTCGGGTAGCTGCGGCACGACGAGATCATGCGCGATCTGCGTCAACGGCGGATGCGCCCAGAGCAGCACGGGCACGAGCGCGAGGCTGCCGAAGACGAGCAGCAGCGAGAAGCGCTCGAAGCGGCGGAAATCGCCGGTGCCGGCAGCGGCGACGATGATCGCGGCGGCGGCGATTACGCCCAATTCCTTCGGCAGGCCGAGATAGTCGAGCGCCAAGCTGATGCCGATGAACTCGGTGACGATGGTGAGGGCGTTCAAGAGGAAGAGATCGATGACGCTGAAAGCGCCCCAGAACTTGCCGAAGCGCTCGAGGATCAGCCGCGCATGGCCGACCCCCGTCACCGCGCCGAGGCGCAGCACCATCTCCTGATTGACGTAGAGCACCGGCACCAGCAGCAGCAGTGTCCACAGCAGCGTCGTGCCGTAATTCTGACCGGCCTGGGTGTAGGTGCCGAAGGCGCCGGCATCATTGTCGCCGACCATGACGATGAGGCCGGGCCCCAGAATGGCAAGGAGCGCCTTGAGCTTGGCGCGCCAGCCTGCCGGGGCCCGTGGTCGCCGTGCCGGATCGTCCCAAGAGCACCGTGGATGGGGCCGATATGGGCGTCATCGAGCGTGGCGCTGCGATGCAGCTCGGTGTCGATTTCGGTGATCAAGGTCATCGGTCTGTTCCGTCGTCGCAAGCAGTGGAGCCGAGTAGACGCATGGGCTGGCGGCCGCGCCGGCGAAGGCGGCCACGTCCGGGCTCGCCCCGCGCGGGGGCAAACCCCGGCAGACGAGCAGACGCGACAAGTCCGCCGCGCGGTCGGTCAGTCGGTAGAAGGAGGCTCGGCTGTCGAGCTGCTGGCGAGGCCGCAACGCGACCGCGCTTGCGGTAGAGTCCGGCTGCCGCAGGACGCCACGCCGCGCACGCGGAGGCGGCGGGCCTTCGCCTCGGCGAGACGCGACAATTTGGCCGCGGCGCAAATATGCACCCGGCATAGTTGAGCCCGACACAGGGCTAAGGCGAAGACGTTCCTGTTCATCGTTCACCTCCTTGGGCCGCCCCACCAGGCGACGCGGATGGTGAACGCAACGGGCCTAGCCGATCGGCGTCAGGCCGCTTTCATTCACCCCGCCCGCGGCAGGGGACTTCCGGACACTCGAAGCCTCCATCGGAGCCGCGTTGGCGGTCCAAACGGCGGCAGGTCTAGGGTGGCTGTCCATCGTGCTCTCGAAATCTTCGCAATGCTGCGCAACCAGCGAAATGCCGCGCAACGGCGGCGAGATAGTCGCGACCCGCTCCGATGTCAACCCTCGCCGTGCAGCCCTCGCTGTGCCGCATCGTCTAAAATCCCATTGCGATTGATCTGTTTGTTGCGATTAGCAATAATAGCGGGAGCAACCGCTGGTTCAGATGACGATTGCCTCGCGCAATCCAACCGACATCAGATTCGACCAAACGAAGTTCGGCCAAGATTTTCTTAACCAACTTGCGGCTATTCTCGGCGGGTTCAAGCGGGCGGGGGTCCAATGACCGATCGCGACGAATTGGCAAGCGGAGTGCGCAGCAGGTGATCGCCCACGTTCCAAGTGCAGGCGAACCCGCACCGTGGTTCGCGCGGCCGGAGATCGGTACCTTCGACGAGTTGGCCGGACGGCACATCGTGTTGTTCTTTTTCGGCTCGGCCGGGCGCCGCGATGTGGCCGAAGCGCTCGCCGAATTCGAGCGCCAGGCCGAATCCTTCGACGGCGAGCACGCCACCTTCATCGGCATCAGCAACGATCCGGACGACCGCGACCTTGGTCGACTGGGCGAGCCACCTTCCGGGCAGCGCTATCTTTATGACTTCGATTTTGTCCTGACCGGCCTTTACGGGCTGGCGGCAAGCGGCGCCGCCGCCGGGCCTGACGGCATTCGACCGACGATTTTCGTGATCAGCCCGATCCTGCAGATTATCGGGGTTCTGGCGCTCGATGATCCGGCGGCTCTTGTCGGTCGCGTCACCGCGCTGCTGCCCGATGCTTCGGCGATCCGTCCGCAGGGGCTCGGCGAGGCGCCGGTATTGCTGGTGCCGCAGATATTCGACGCCGAATTCTGCCGCGAGCTGATCCGACTTCATGGCACCACCGCCGGTAGCGAGGGCGGCGTCATGATCGAGCGCGACGGCAAGTCCGTCCTGGAGGTCGACCGCAGCTTCAAGCGGCGCTTCGATTGCGAGGTGACGAGCGAGCCCGCACGGCAACGGATCGCGAGCTTGATCGGACGCCGGTTGGCGCCGATCGTCGATCGCGTATTTCAGTTTCGCGCCACGCGCGTCGAGCGATTTCTCATCGGCTGCTACGACGCCTCGACGGGCGGTTATTTCCGCCCGCATCGCGACAATACGACAAGCAGCACCGCACATCGTCGCTTCGCGCTGACCATCAATCTCAATGCCGAGGATTACGAAGGCGGCGATCTGCGCTTCCCGGAATTCGGCCAACGCACCTACCGCGCGCCAACCGGCGGCGCGATCGTGTTCTCATGTGGGTTGCTCCACGAGGCCATGCCGGTGACGCGGGGCCGCCGCTACGCGTTCCTGCCGTTTCTCTACGACGAAGCGGCCGAGCAGTTGCGTGTCGCAAACAAGAAGCTCGTCGTCAAAAACACCGGCGAGCGCGCCGCTTAGCGGGCGTGCACCTCGATGGTCAGATGCGACAATTCGCGAAAGGGCGCGAGCCGATCGCGATAGAACGCCACGCTGCGCGGCGCGGCCGACACCACCGAAATGATCGCGCCGAGATGGCCGGGACCGAGGCGCCAGAGATGGAGGTCGGCTAGCTCGTCGCCCTCGCTCTCGATCGATCGCCGCAGCGTCTCGGCCATGCCCTGGTCGGGCGTCATGTCGAGCAGGATGCCGCCAGTGTCGCGCACCAGCCGGTAGGACCAGTTGGCGATGACCAGCGCGCCGACGATGCCCATCAGCGGATCCATCCAGATCCAGCCGAGGAGGCGGCCCAGCATCAGGCCGGTAATCGCCAGCACCGACACCGCAGCATCCGCCATGACATGGACGAACGCCGCTCGCATGTTGTTGTCGCGGTGCGATTCGGCGTGGGCATGGTGATGCCCGAGCGATGCGGCGGCGTGACGCTCGTGCGTCCGATGCTCATGCCCATGCCCATGATCATGCCCATGATCATGCTGATGCCCGTGGTCGTGGCCGTCGCTGAGCAGCCAGGCGCTGGCGATGTTGACGAGCAGACCGATGACGGCGATCGGGATCGCCTGGTCGAACGCGATCGCGATCGGCGTGAGGAGACGCGTGACCGCCTCGTAGCCGATCAGCACGGCGATCATCGCGAGAACGATCGCGCTGGTGAACCCGGCGAGATCGCCGAGCTTGCCGGTGCCGAAGGCGAAGCGCCGGTCCGTCGCGTGCCGCCGCGCATAGGTGTAGGCGAGCGCGGCAATCAAAAGGGCCCCGGCATGGGTCGACATATGCAGCCCGTCCGCCACCAGGGCGAGCGAGCCGAAGATGCTGCCGCCGACGATCTCCGCGACCATCATCACGGAACAGAGCGCGATGACGCCCCAGGTCTTGCGCTCGTTGCGCTCGTGGCGGGCGCCGAGAAAGACATGGCTATGTCCCCAAATGCTGGTCCCCTTGGCGTTCATCTGGCCGCCCTCACTTGAAGTAGCTGTGGACGACGCCGATCAGCTGATCGGTGGCATCGCCATCGGCCACCTTGGCTGCGTCCTCGCCGGCGACGAGGTGGGTCCGGATGTGATCCTCGACGACCTCGGCGAGCAGGCCGTTGACCGCGCCGCGGACGCCGGCAATGAGATGCATGACCTGCGCGCAGCCGGCTTCGCTCTCGAGCGCGCGTTTGATCGCCTCGATCTGGCCGCCGATCCGGCTGACCCGGTTCAGCAATTGCCGTTTCGCGCGAACCGTGTGGCTCATCTGCTTGGCTCCTATAGGATAGGGGGGTACCCTATATGAAGCTGCGAGTCAACACCCGCTCTCCGGTTGCCGTCTCAGCCGCGGAGTGCGGCGCGGCGCTGCTGCAGGAAGCGGCGGACGGCAGGATCGGCTTCGAGACCGATCGCCCGCTGATAGGCCTGGTCGGCGGCTTCGACGTCGCCGGTCCGCGCCAAGAGATCGGCGCGCGCCGCCCAATAGGGCTCGTACTCGGCGAGGCGCGCATCCGCCGCCAGCCCGTCGAGTGCGGTCAATCCCGCGCCGGGGCCGCGCGTCTCGGCGACGGCGATCGCGCGGTTGATCGCAACCACCGGCGAGAAGGTGAGCGCCAACAGAGCATCGTAGAGCCGCTCGATGGCGCTCCAATCCGACCGTCCGGTCAATCGGCGAACGACATGGGCCGACTGCACCGCCGCTTCGAGCTGATAACGGCCGACCGCGCCCATCGCGCCGGCGCGGCGGAGCAGCGTCTCGGCCTCCTCGATCATGCCGCTGTCCCATCGCGCCGGATCCTGCGCGCCGAGCGGCACGTAGTCGCCTTGGGCGTCGCGCCGGGCGCTGCGCCGCGCCTCGGCGTGGAGCATCAGGGCGAGAAGGCCGAGCGCCTCCGGCTCGTCGGGCAGCAGCGTGGCGACCAGCCGGCCGAGCCAGATCGCCTCCTCGGCGAGGTTGCGCCGGCGGATCTCGGTGCCAGCCGGATCGGACCATCCCTCCGCGAAGGCGGCGTAGATCGCCTCGAGCACGGCATCGAGCCGCTCGCCGAGCTCGCCGTGGCCGGGCACGCGGAACGGGATGCCGGCTTGCCGAATCTTGGCCTTGGCGCGCACCAGGCGCTGGCTCATAGCGCTCGGCGCGACGAGAAAGGCCGAGGCGATGGTGGCGGCATCGAAAGCGAGAATGGTTTGCAGGATGAGCGGCGCGTGAATGCCGGCGTCGATCGCCGGATGAGCGCAGGCAAACATCAGGGCGAGGCGGTCGTCCGGGATCTCCGCCGCGCCGGACGCCGCCGCTGCCAGCTCCTCGGCGATCAGCCGCAGATGCGCGGCGGCCCCCTCGCCGCCGCGCCGCCGTCGCGCCGCGTCGATCAACTTGCGCCGCGCCACCGTCATCAGCCAGGCTTCGGGTTGCCCGGGAATGCCGCTCTGCGGCCAATCGAGGAGGGCGGCGGCGAAGGCCTCCGACAAGGCATCCTCCGCGGCGGCGACATCGCGCGTCCGCGCCGCAAGAAAGGCGACGAGCTTGCCGTAGCTCCGGCGGGCCACCGCCTCGGCAGTCGTCCGAACGGGCTCGTCGTCCTCTTGCGACATCTGGGTCTAAAGGGTCCGGGATCACATGGCCCAGATCGGACGCACCTCGATAGTGCCGTGACTGGCCCCCGGGCAGCGCGCGGCCCAGGACAAAGCGGCGTCAAGATCGGGCACGTCGATAAGATAGTAGCCGCCAAGCTGCTCCTTCGACTCGGCATAGGGCCCGTTGAGCACCTTGGACTTGCCATCGGTGACGCGCACGGTGGTCGCCACGGTGGAGGGCTGCAGCCGATCGCCGCCGACGAGGACGCCCGCCTTCTTCATCGCCTCGGTATAGGCAACATAGGCGCCCATCATCTGCTCGGTCTGCGCCTTGCTCGCCGCCTGCATCCCCGCTTCGTTGCCATAGATCAGCAGCATGTATTTCATCGGGTGCTCCTTCATCGGTTCGGGCTTTGCATCATGCGCCGCCGATCCAATGACGCGCGAGAGGGCGGAAATTCGACAGCACGCAAAGATAATTTTTGCCACCACTCAGTCGGATGGCGGAACGAGGAGGAGGCGGCCCTCGACGCCGTGGCGCTCCAAGGCAGCGTGGGCGGCAGCGGCCTCGGCGAGCGGGAAGAGCGTGCGCGCCGGCGGCCGGAGGGCACCGTGCCGCAACCAATCGCCGATCGTCGCCACCGCGCGGCGCAGCACCGCGCCGTCGAGCCGCTCGGTCGTATAGCCGGTCAAGACCGCATCGAGCAGATAGTCGGCATCGAGGGAAACGGCGCTGCCGCCGACGCTGCCGACCAGCGAGAGCACGCCGCCGGGTCGCAACGCCGCGACACAGGGGCCGAAGAGCGCGCCGGCGACGCTGTCGAGGATGCCGTCGACGCTGTGCTCGCCGAGCGCGCCGGTGGCGATTTCGGCGGCGAGGAGGATTTCCCCGGCGCCGAGCGAGCGCACGTAGTCGCGGCGTTCGCCGCGCGAGACGACCGCGACCACCTCGGCACCGGCGGCGCGGGCAAGACCGATGGCGGCGGATCCGACACCGCCGGAGGCGCCGGTTACGACGATCCGGCGTCCCGCCAGCGGACCGAGACGGCGCAGCCCCTCGAACGCGGTGACGCTGGCGAGGCCGAGCGCCGCCATGTCATGGGCATCGAGATCGCCCGGCACCGGCGCGGCGGCGGCCGCCGCGACAGCGACGAACTCGGCATAGCCGCCGGGGCGCTCGGCGCGGATGCCGCCGAGCCCCTGCATCATCGTCATCGCCCGGTCACCGAGACGGAACTCGCCGGCCGCCGCACCGACCTCGACGACCTCGCCGAGCACCTCGAGCCCCGGCACATAGGGAAACGGCGGATCACGTCGGATCGGCCAATTGCCGGCGCGGATCTCAAGATCGGAATGGTTCACCGCCGAGACCAGGCTGCGCAGCCGGATCTCGCCGGGCGCCAGAGCGGTCAGCGCCACCTGCTCGAGCGCGAGCACGGTGGGTGGGCCATAGCGGTGCATGACGATCGCCCGACCGGAACGGCCCATTCGGCACCTCGACCTCTTCGACCCCGGCGATGAATGCCTTTCTTTAGCGCGGATTGCTATTGCACCGGCAAAAAAAGGGAGCCCGAAGGCTCCCTCGGCTAGTCGTCTCGGAGGGTCTCAGAATTGATATTTCAGCCCGGCGGAAACGCCCATCAGCCTGCCACCGGTCCAGCAATGCGGGTTGGACCCGACGAGCCCACCTGGCGCTGCGAAGGCATCGTGGCAATCGGTGGTGACGGCGCGCCCGCCAGCACCGAGATCGTAATGCGCGGCGGAGCCGTTGATGGTCATCGCCCAGTCGGTATAGAAGGTCAGATCCCTGGTGAGCGCATACTTGAACGCTGCCGTGATCATGTCCGCGTCATTATGGGCGCCAGAACCGGCGACCAGGTCCCCTGGGCTACCGGGGACGGGAACGGTCGCATCGTTGTGCTGACCCGGGTCGCCGGGCGACCGGAAAGCGTGCGCCCAGCCGAAATGCAGGCTGGCAGCGTCGGTGAGTTGTTGACTGACGACGAGCCAGGTACCGAATCGTTGACGCTCGTTCTGATAGCTGATGTCGCTTGGCACATAACGATGCATCGATTCGAAGATGCCGCCGATCATCGTCTTGGTCGGGAAAGTGTATCGCACTGCGACCTTTGCCGCGTCCTCGTCCCCGACATCCTCAGCTTGCCGGAAGGTATTCAGGGTGGGATCCGATAAGGCGATATCGCTCGACCGGTTGACCTTGAAATGACGCTCGTAGCCGGCGGTCGCAAAAAGCGGACCGTTTATATATTGGGCGGCAACGCTCACCGCGTCGCTGAAGGAGCCGTCGCTGCAGCTGACCGGTACGGTTCCGCCGCTGCCGGGGACATTGCCGCCGGTGCAATCGGATTCGCCCGCCGCGATATTGTCGCTGTTGCTCGCACGGTTTTGGCCCGGCGAGAACAAGGCATTGAAGGTAAGGTCGCCGAATTGCGGTGAGCCGAAATGCGGTGATTCGTACCAGATCGAGTGGTCGAGACGGGTGCCGAACTCGACGCGATTGTCGCCCCCGGTATTGCCCATGATGACCTGATAGTCGCCGAGCATGCCGGAGAACGGATTGAAGCTTCCGGTCGCCAGCTTGTAGGGCGCATCCGACTTTCCGATCTTGAGCGTGCCCCAGACCGGCGAGTCCAGTCCGATAAAGCTGTTACGCGAGGTCAAGGCACCCTTTACAACATTGCTTTGGTTGCTGTTGGTTTCTGCGCTGCCCGAGGTTGCCGCTATATCGATTTGGGTTTCGAGCTGATAGACGAACTTGTAGGGCGAGTCGCCGAGCTCCTGGAAGCCGCGGAGGCCGAAATAGGACAGGTTGGTCGAAATCGCCGGCTGCCAGCCGACGCTGCCGACCGGCTTATCGCCGGCCGGGCCTGCTTTGTTACGGATGCCTTTCGTCGTCGCATCGAGCGAGACGTCGAGATTGCCGTAGGCGGTTATCTCGCCGCCAGGCGTATAAAACGTGAGGGCGTCGCCCGGCTTGCGTTCAAGAAATCCGTGCCCGCCGGCGACTGTCGGCGCCGCCAAACCGGGGTGCGCCGACTTTTTCACCTCCTCTTGCGCGGTCTTCTGTGCCGTCTCTTGCGCGGTCTTCTGTGCCGCCTCTTGCGCCGCCCCTTGCGAGGCCTGGATGGCGTCGATCGCCCGTTGCAGCTGCTTCACCTGCTCCTGCAGCGCCCTGATCTGATCGGCCGTACTCGTCTGTGCCCGCGGCGAAACACTCGCCGCGACAATGAGTGCGGCCGAGAGCATCAAACCCCAACTCAGCCGCGCCGCACAGGAACGCGAGGGCAATGCCTGCATCGCTTCCTCCCAGGTTCAGCCGCAGCGTTGCCTAAGCCGATTCGCGCCGTGGTTGATATATTTGGTTAAGTATCTTGTACGTGGTCGGCCAACTTAGGAATTTAACGAAAACCCAGTGGCCGGCGGTTTTCCAACACTATTTCGTAGAAGACGCACCCCTATTAAGGGCGCACCTCCTCTCCTCCCTAACCCTTTGGGAGAGTGAAACGACCAGCCGCGGGGCGCGACTGCCTGGACGGGGTTTGCTACCTCACTGCGCGCTGTGTCGGCCGTCCATCAACTTGACCGAGCTGGCTTGCGGCCCCAGCGGGCCCTCGGTGGCCGCTCTCGTCACCATCACCGTGGTGCCGACGGCAAGGTCGTCGAAGGCGCCGCCGCTGACCGCGCTGCGAGTGAAATGCAGCTCGGGCGAGCCCTTGACCTCGATGAAGCCATAATCCTGGTCCGGAAAGAGCTGGACCACGACACCGGTTTCGCCGTTCGAGAGATGCGATTTGACGGCGTGGCTGCGGACCTCCTGGGCGCTCTCGAGCTGCCGCCGCGCCGCATCGAATACTCGATTGATTACCGCCGTCTGATCGTTGCGCGTCTCACGCCGGTCGTCTTCCTCGCGGGCGACGACCTTGCGGCCCGGCACCTCGAGCTCGACGGCGATGCCGATCGGCGACTTGCCCCGGCGGGCGCTACGGTGCGGAACCTCGACCACGATCCGGCAGCCGACGATGTTCGGGTGGAAGCGCGCAAGCCGTTCGACGCGCTCGCGGATGAGGGTCTCCAGGAACGGCGAGCTCTCCATATCCTTGAATACGATCTGCAGGGGTTTTTCCATTGCTACCTCCCGTGACCAGCTCGTCGAGCACTCATCATGTCGTCCGTCGGGCCCGGCATTCAACCGGTGGCGGCCACTCCGGCGCCCGGCCCCTGGGACAAAAATTGCCTTCCGGGACTTGCCTGCGCGGCGCACTCGTTCTCTCGATGGAAGGAGGGACGACGGCAACGAGGCGGGGGTGCCACCGCTTGGCGGTGTTTCCCGCTCCGGAAGGCGCCGTACAGAGAAGAGAGGTGAATCATGAGCAGACTCTGGCAACCGCGAATGACGGCGGCGATCGTCGTGTTGGCACTCGGCCTCGTCGGCTGCGTCGCCTACGAGCCGGCGCCCGCCTATTATTACGGCCCGCCCAACCATTACCACTATTACGGCTCGCCCGGTTATTACCGCGCACCGGGCTATGCCTATGGGCCGTCCCACAATTTCGCCTACCGCTACGACGACGGCCTGGCTCACCCCTGGCGTTGATGCCCGCCGGGGCGGCTGGCGAAGCGGAGGCTGGCGCTGTGACGGGATAGTGGCACGTTGCACGCGTCGACGACCCGACCAGGCATCGACATTATCAACTCGGCTCCCGCGGGCTGCCGGCAAGTCCGGGGACGATCACGCCGTATGTCCCCGCGAGGCGGCAAGAACAAGGCGGCGCGTCGCCGCGCGGCGCGTCGTGCGGCCTCGGCGCCGACCGTGTCGACCAGCCCATGGATAGCATTGTCACACGCCTGTGACGAAATTCACACCGTGGCGTGCCCGGATGGCTCGATGATCGTATCTGCTACTCGCCATAGCGGCGCGGCCGCACGTTGCGACTTACGGCGAGCGCGGGCGGCGCGAGAAAGAGGGGTGTTCGATGACGACGATAGCCGGGCGCCCGCCGCACGTCTTCGGCCGAGCGCGCCCTTCCCACGGCGGTCAGCATCCCATCCATGTCAAGCCCACGCGGGACACCCATTTTCGCGATTTGCCGCCACCGACCGGCCAATCGCCCTTTCATCTCGATCTCAAATCGGTCGTGACCGACGATGTCTACCAAGCCATCGTCGCCAAGAAGAAGCTGACTTTCCATGTCAATGGCGACATGGGCGGCATCGAGTACGCGGTGCCGCAGGAACTCGTCGCCAAGGGCATGGAGGCGGATTTCACCGGCCATGCCGACCTCAGCGAGCAGCCCGCCTTCCTCTATATCACTGGCGACTGCGTCTACTTCAACGGCGAGATAAAGGAATATTATAAGCAATTCTACCAACCCTATGAATTCTATAAAGGCCCGATCTTCGCGGTACCCGGAAATCACGACGGCGAGAACCTCTCGGGCGACAGTACGCTCGACGGGTTCGTGCGCAATTTCTGCGCCCCGTCAGCCGTCAAGATGCCGGAATCCGGCGACTCCCATCGCACGGCCATGGTGCAGCCCAATGTCTATTGGACGCTCGTGACGCCGCGCGCCAATTTCGTCGGCCTCTACAGCAACGTTCCAGCCGGCGGCGACATTCGCTCGCCGCAAACCGAGTGGCTGATCAACGAGCTCAAGACTTTGCCGAAAAAGCTTCCGCTGCTCGTCGCGTTGCATCACCCGATCTATTCGGCGGACGATCATCATTCCGGCAGCACTTACATGAAGGACGTGCTCGAGCATGCCGCGACGGCGGCCGGGCGGCATCCGGACATGATCCTCGCCGGGCATGTCCACGACTATCAGCGCCTGACCAAGAACCGCCCCGACGGCAGCCAGATCCCCTATCTCGTGACCGGCGCGGGCGGCTACCACAATCTCCACGGCATCATGCTGGTCAACGGCCAGCACATGATCCCGCCAGTGGTCTTCAAAGACAGCCAGGGCGATCCGGTCACGCTCGAGCGCTACTCCGACGATCACCACGGCTTCTTGCGCCTGGAGATCACCTCACGGCTGATCATCGGACGCTACTACGCCGTGCCGCGGCCGCAGGAGCCGTACAGCAAGGGCAGCCAGCTCATCGACTATTTCGAATTCGACTGGACGAAGAAGCGCTACGTGCCGAACACGCTCTGAACCGTGGTTCGAGACCGGATGGGCGCTTCCCGCACCCCTACCCCGCGCGCACCCGCACATAGCTCCCCGGCGCATCCTCGATGACCTTGAGCTTGCCGTCGCCGGGCACGCGCGCCGCGACTTCGCCGCCGGCGAATTTGGCGATCCATTTTTCCCAGGACGGCCACCAGGAATCCTGTATCAGCGTCGCGCTTTCGAGCCATTGCTCGGGAGTCGGCGGCGTCTTCTTGTTCTCCCAATGGCCGTATTTGCTGCCCGGCGGGTTGACGACGCCGGCGATGTGGCCGGAAGCGGAGAGCGTGAACTTGACGGGGCCGCCATAGAGCCTCGTCGCGGCGTAGGTCGATTTCCACGGCGCGATGTGGTCCTCGCGGGTCGAGAGCAGAAAGCTCGGCACCTTGACCTTGCCGAGATCGATCGGCACGCCGGAGAGCGAGATGCCGCCCGGCTCGACCAGCCGGTTCTGCTGATACATCTTGCGCAGATAGAAGCTGTGCATCGCCGCCGGCATGCGCGTCGAATCGGCGTTCCAATAAAGCAGATCGAAAGGAAACGGATCCTTGCCGAGCAGGTAGTTGTTGACGACGAAGGACCAGATCAGATCGTTGGCGCGCAGCATGTTGAAGGTCGTCGCCATGTCGCTGCCTTCGAGATAGCCGGTCGACTTCATGCGCTCCTCGAGCGAGGCCAGCTGCTCCTCGTCGATAAAGACCGAGAGCTCGCCGGCCTCGGCGAAATCGACCATGGTGACGAGATAGGTCGCACTCTTGATGCGGTCGTCGCCCTTCGCAGCCATGTAGGCCAGGGTCGAGGCGAGGAGGGTTCCGCCGAGGCAATAGCCGATGACGTTGGCCTCGCGCTCGCCGGTCGCCTGCTCGATGGCGTCGAGCGCCGCGAGCGGCCCCTCGATCATGTAATCCTCGAAAGTCTTGTGGGCGAGGCTTTCGTCGGGATTGACCCAGGAGATGACGAAGACCGTGTGGCCCTGACCGACTGCCCAGCGGATGAAGGAATTATCCGGCCGCAGGTCGAGGATGTAGAATTTGTTGATCCACGGCGGAATGATCATCAGCGGGCGGCGCTTCACCGTTTCCGTCGTCGGCTGGTACTGGATGAGCTGCAGGAGATCGTTCTGGTAGACGATCTTGCCCGGCGTCACCGCGATGTTCTCGCCGATGCGGAAGGCCTCCATGTCGGTCATCTTGATGGCGAGCCGACCCTTGCCGCGCTCGAGATCGTCGAGCAGATTCTGCAGACCCTTGACGAGATTCTCGCCGCCGCTTTCCAGCGTCGCCTTCAGCACTTCGGGATTGGTCATCAGGAAGTTCGAGGGCGCCATCGCGTCGACGAATTGGCGAGTATAGAAATCGACCTTGCGCGCGGTCTTGTCATCGAGCCCCTCGACCTCCTTGACGGTCGACTGCATCCAGCGCGCCGTCAGAAGGTAGCTCTGCTTGATGAAGTCGAAGAGCGCGTTATCGCTCCACGCCGAGTCCTTGAAGCGGCGATCGCCCTTCGGCGTCTCGACGACCGGTTCGGCCTCGCCGCCGAGGAAGCGCTGCGCGGTGCGCTGCCACAACGTCATGTAGTCGTTCCACAGCGAGAGCTGCGCCTGCACGAGCTTGGTCGGATCGGCCATCATCCGCGTCGTCATCTCGAAAAAGGCGGTACCGATATTGAGCGGATCGGCCATGCCGGAGCCGATTGCCGGGCCGATGCCGGGGGCGGCGCCGGCATCGGCTTGGCCCGGCTGCTGACGCTGCAGGAATTCGGCGACGAGACGCTGGCTGCGTTCGGCGATCTCGGCCATGCTGTGCGACAGCTCGAGCGGATCCGGGAGCTTGCTGTCGTTTGCGTCCGATGCGGCCATGTCTTCCTGTTCTCCCGGGGTCCCGCGATTTCCGCCTTGGTCTCGGCGTTCCGCGACCTCACCACCCCCGACCCGTTGAATTGTTGATGACGAGCGGGGTTCGATCTAATACACCAACGTCATCCATATCATATTTCGTCAACGGCTAGGGTAGATCTCCCCTCTCGACAGGGGCGACGGCGACGGGACGGACAGCAGGGAAGGCGAGAAAGCAGGCGGTGACGAGGCAAGCGGCAAGCGAACAAGGGAACGGTACGAGAACAGGCTTCGGGTCCGGCGAGCGGCGCGCGCGTGGCCTTGCCCATCTCGCGCTCGTCGGGCTGGCCGTCTGGTGGCTCGCCGGCTGCGAGTCGATGAATCCGATCAACTGGTACCGCGACGCCGCCGGTCTCTCGGAGGACGACCCTTCGGAGGACACGCGCAACACCGAAAATCTCAAGGCCGGCGGGACGCGGGAGTTCCCCAACCTCGCCAGCGTGCCGCCGCCGCCGACCCGCGCCCTCAGCACCGCCGAACGCGAGGCGCTGACCCAGCGTCTGGTCTCCGATCGCGCCAACGCCAAATATATCGACGACCAGCTGCGCGGCGGACAGTCTGCCGCGGCACCGCGGCCGGCGCCGAGCGCGACGGCAAGTGCGGCGCCCGCAACGAGCACCCCGGCCGCGAATGCGCCCGCCCCGAGTGCACCCGCGCCGAGCGCTCCGACAGCCAGCACACCAGCGGGCAGCACACCGACCCCGAGCGCTGCAGCGGCGCCGGCGCCGAGCCCGGCAGCGCCACCGGCCGCCCCGGTTCCGGCAAGCCCCGCGGCGTCGAAATCGAGCGGGTCGCCGTCCTGGGTCGCGTTGACGGCGCCGCCGCCGACCGGCAACCCGGAGCCCGCCGAACCCGCGGCCAGGGAAGCCGCGCCGCCGCCTGCCGTCGATGCCAACGGCCAGCCGCGCGAATCGCCGCTCACCAACCCAACGGTGAGCAGCCTGCCGGAGCCCGAGTCGCCACGCGCACCGCCGCCGCCACCGGCTTTCGCCCAGGGCGCCAAGTCCCCACCCGCGACGACGCAGCTCGCCGCCCGCCCGCCCGCCGTCGCTCCGAGCGCGACGACGCCGGTTGCCGGCGCGCCGGTCGCCCAGGTCACCTTCGCCGACAATTCCGCGCGGCTCAGCCCCTCCGACCGGCGCATCCTCGGTGAAGTCATCCCGCTGCAGCGGCAGACCGGCGCCGCCTTCCGTATCGTCGGCTACGCCGCCGCCGGCCGCGGCGGCAACGCCAGCCAGCAGCTGGCCAATTTCCGCATGGCGCTCGACCGCGCCAACGCCGTCGCCAGCGTCCTGGCGCAGGCAGGGGTCGCGCCCGACCAGATCCTGGTCGAGACGGCACCGCCGACCGGCGAGAGCGGCGTCGCCGCCAATCGCGCCGAAATCTTCCTGGAGAACTGACGTGCCGGCAGCCGGATGGTGAAGCCCCCGCTCAGGGTCGCGGTCGCCGGTCTCGGCACCGTCGGCGCCGGCGTCGTCCACCTGCTTCGCCAGAACGCCGGCCTCATCGCGCAGCGCGGCGGGCGCGAGATCACTCTCGCCGCCGTCTCGGCGCGCGACCGCGGGCGTGACCGCGGCGTCGAGCTCGCCGGCGCGCGCTGGTTCGCCGACGCCGTGGCGATGGCCGCGGATCCCGACATCGACGTCGTCGTCGAGCTGATCGGCGGCGCCGACGGCGTCGCCCGCGACGTCGTCGAGACCGCCCTCGCCCGCGGCAAGCCGGTGGTCACCGCCAACAAGGCGCTGATGGCGCGGCACGGCAGCGCGCTCGCGCAGCTTGCCGAAACGAAGGGCGCCGGCCTCGCCTTCGAGGCGGCGGTCGCCGGCGGCATCCCGATCATCAAGGCGCTGCGCGAAGGTCTGGCGGCCAACACCTTCACGCGCATCTACGGCATCCTCAACGGAACCTGCAATTACATCCTGACGACGATGCGCGAGAGCGGTCGCGACTTCGCCGAGATCCTCGCCGAGGCGCAGCGTCTCGGCTATGCCGAAGCCGATCCATCCTTCGACATTGACGGGATCGATGCCGCCCACAAGCTCGCCATCCTGTCGAGCGTTGCCTTCGGCAGCGAGGTCGATTTCAGTGGAATCCATATCGAGGGCATCCGTCACATCTCGGCGCTCGACATCGCCTTCGCCGCCGATCTCGGCTTTCACATCAAGCTGCTCGGCCTCGCCCGCCTGACCGAGCGCGGCATCGAGCAGCGCGTCCATGCCTGCATGGTGCCGCAGGCGGCGCCGATCGCCCATGTCGAGGGCGTCCTCAACGCGGTCGTCGCCGAGGGCGATTTCGCCGGCCGCGTCCTCCTCCAGGGGCGCGGCGCCGGCGCCGGGCCGACCGCCTCGTCGGTGGTCGCCGATCTCCTCGACATCGCTGCCGGGCGGCGCACCCCGACCTTTTCGGTTCCGGCCGCCGCGCTACGCAAGATCCCGGCCTCGCCGATGCTGCACCACCAGGGCGCCTATTACGTCCGCCTGATGGTCGTCGACCGTCCCGGCGTCATCGCCGACATCACCGCCGCCTTGCGCGACGAGCTCGTCTCGCTCGAATCGATGATCCAGCGCGGCCGGGCGCCCGGCGAGGCGGTACCCGTCGTGCTGACGACACATATCACCGAGGAGGCCGCGATGCGCCGGGCGCTCGAGCGGATCGGCGCTCTCGACAGCATACTCGAGCCGCCGCGCATGATCCGCATCGAGGATTTGTAATTGGCGATGCCACGCGCGACACTGACAGGGAATGGGAGACGACCGACATGAACGACATCAGACTGACCCTCGACCGTAACCTCGCCCTCGAGGCGGTGCGCGTCACCGAGGCGGCGGCGCTCTCCGCCTCGCGCCTGATGGGGCGCGGCGACGAGAAGGCGGCCGACCAGGCCGCCGTCGACGCCATGCGCTACGCCCTCAACGCGCTCGCCATCGAGGGCACCGTCGTCATCGGCGAGGGCGAACGCGACGAGGCGCCGATGCTCTATATCGGCGAGAAGGTCGGCACCGGGCACGGACCGAAGATCGACATCGCGCTCGATCCCCTGGAGGGCACGACGATCACCGCCAAGGGCGGCTCGCCGTCATCGCCATGGCCGAGGCCGGCGGCTTCCTCAACGCACCTGACGTCTATATGGAAAAGATCGCGGTCGGCGCCGGTCTGCCCGAGGGCGTCGTCGATCTCGACGAGACGCCGGCGACGAATCTCAGGGCGCTCGCCACGGCGAAACACGCCGATGTATCCGATCTCGTCGTCTGCATTCTCGACCGGCCGCGCCATTCCGAGCTCATCGCCAAGGTGCGCGAGGCGGGGGCGCGCATCATGCTGATCAGCGACGGCGACGTCTCCGGCGTCATCGCCACCTCGAAGCCCGAGAGCGGCGTCGACATCTATCTCG
>WNFC01028408.1_pt1 | contig 17126 bp, 21 predicted proteins | sample 5400541 | NCBI WGS metagenome assembly WNFC01 (sample SAMN13153342, study PRJNA577476) | soil metagenome | isolation source: 120 cm saprolite under Douglas fir tree site 2 hole 2 replicate 1 | place: USA:California | collected 2015-04-18
TTTTTAAATGGCACATGTCAAGGTTTTCCGAATCGGCTGTAAGCACCCAGTTAGAACAAGTGAAATTAAGATTAAATGATTGATTTTATTGTATTGGAACTGCTAAGGGAGTTGTCACACACTTGCATTCGGTTAGATAACACAATTTCCAAAAAGGACTCAACACATGTCAAGCTACCTTCCAAAATAAGAAATACATGTTACATTGGAGGCTCAGCCTCCCAAGTGATATAATTGCTTCTCTTGTTCCCAAAGATGACCCAGAATGATCTTAAATACTTATAAATCATGTTTTCATAGTTGCACAGTGATTTTTAGTGTGAGAAAATGGATATTTCAATTTTTGTTTCAATTTTGGGTCAAAAAGTTGGGCACTAATTATTTTTCGGAAAACTAATGAGTACATTTTGTTCTACTACTAAATGCAATAATAATGTGCTTTATTTCTTGATGATTGGATGAGTTTTGAGGGAGGAGTAGCCAAAATAAATTTCAGCAAGTTGAGAGGTCAGAAAATGCCGCCTTACACCGTATGACTATTCATACTGACTAACATTTGAAAGCCATTTTGGGGTTGGCTGGTGCACTGTAGTGGGTGCAGCAAAATTGAAATCCTACTATTCTCCGGTCCGGTCTCGATTATTTCTCCGGTTGCAATCAATCTCAATCTCTTGCTGTGGGTTTGAAACCCCTCCAACCCCTTTTGTTTTTTAAAACAAATTACTATATTTAACTTCGAGTTGTTCCTTCTGCTTAGGACTCAGCACGACCCCCAACCAAGAATCAATTGATACCCGCTACCCTTTCTACCAGAGCTTCCGTCATGGCATACCAATAGCAGTATCACTTGTAACTTACGTCTACTTATACATACTCACAGGGAGAAATGCAGTGCCATATCTTCCGAAGGGTTTGGTTGGGCAGTGCGTTTCAAGCGTTGGACAGCCTTCACAGGGAGCCTCAGGGTTCTCGGATATACCCTTTTCAATTGGGCCATCTGTGAGTAATCTCTTCCCAACTCGAACTCCTGGTTCTCACGCTTCTTGGTCTGAGCCACCCGAGTCACCCTTTGTGAGTACAAAGAGGGTGAACCTAACTGAACTGTATCTCCCTCTTCCATCTGCCTCTTTCAGTTCCCCACAAATAATTATCCTCCGGGTCGCCATGGGCTATGCGTGGGTGAAAGAGATCATGATGATGAACGAGATCAGCACTGGCATGGCACTCTGAGTCACGGAACCTGCCACAGTCCACGAGCAAAGTCAGGGTGTATGAGCATAGGCTGTATTGTGTCCCTTTGTCCCTTCCGTAGCATTCTTGGTACTCACAGATCCTTATTAGTATATGAGAAGTCCCCAGGACAAGTATAAATGGTCCCCTTTGAATCGAGCATCGAGCCTTGGACACCTAGACATTATTGAAGCCCCTTCTTGATGATAACGCATGCAGATGCTTAGGACTGGTGGTGACCTAAGGACCGGTGAAGCACTGTAACCAGACTTATAGATTCTGAAATCATCATCTATTGCCACAGGTTCGAGCCCTCTTAAGAATACTTGGTATCTGCCTAGTGCCATATATGTTCATTTCACCCTCGGACTCAGCCACTTCATCGCCACTTCCACGCGAGCCTCCGTGATGGAACTCCGGCGATAGAAGTCTCCCTCGCAACTCACCGTCTACTTAGATGCGCACTGCGCGGAGATGCAGTGTCGTATCTTCTGAAGCGTCCGGCTACGTTTTGAGGGATGAGCGCTGAGAGATGAACGGTCTTCGGAGAGGGCATGACGCCGCGCATCAGGGTTCTCAGATACATATTCCTCACGTCAGCTCATCTACGAACTACGAAAGCTCTCTTCCCTTATATCTTGGTGCTTAGGCCCCTTTTTTTCCACGTCACTGCCGACTCGCATTCATCGTAATGACAGACTCGACCGTCTCACACTGGCATGCGACTCCCATCGACATCCCATTGGAGCGATCCCTCTACGTTGGAAACATTCTCCGAGGGATTCTATATGGTGAGAATTCCCCGTAACCAGGAACCATTTTGTGCGCGCTAGCATCTTACAAGCAGGAAACAGGAGTGGAGATTTTCACATTCTTTGCAGCCATATATTGCATCCGCTTTCGTCCCTCCGAGTACCGTAAAAGCCAGAGATTCTACGTGTTCTATGGTGGGGTCCTGCTCGCACTTGTTACCATTGAGGTGGCCTCTCGTAGCCTGTGGGGTCAATACATGTGGATTGACCACCGCAACTATCCCGGTGGCCCGCTCGGGTATTATGCAGCCTCAGAGTCTTCGTGGTACAACGTCCTCGGAATTGGCGCTGGCGCCATGGCGAACACTCTCGGCGATGGGCTCCTCGTGCGTCCCAGCTGAACTCCCCCTGAGGTGCTGCTCAAGGAAAACATCTGACACAATGGCCGATAGTTGTATCGATGCTACATAATTTGGGGCTCGCGATGGTACATTCTCATACTTCCGGTACTCATATACTTAGCTTCCTCTGGTGCGAACCCAATCTGCATCGTTCATTTGGTAGAGTGACTGATTATTGGACCGTTGGCTCTCTTTTTTCAGTGTTCGCAATCATCACAGTAGTGGAAAGTGCCTTCCCTGACGCATCCATGCTGAGCGGAAAGCCCACCCGCCTTGCCGTGCCTTGGGTCTCGCTCAGCGTGAGCTTGAATATCATCGTCACCTCGATGATCTGCTTCCGGCTCCTGCGGATGCAAGCGCTCACACGGGAGGCGCTCTCCCCCGAGATGTCTTGTATGTATACCAGTATCGTCGCGATGCTGATCGAGTCTGCGGCGCCCCTTTCCATCCTTGGGATCGGTCTCGTCGTCACAGCGGCCCAGAAGAGTCCAATCATGTGGGCATTTGGCTATGTCTGGAGCATTTTCTGCGTTGAGTCCTCCCATGCTTTCATCATTGTGAGTACACCAGTGGTGAGCCTAACCGTGCCTCTATTTTCTGTCAGTCTCTCTCCCCACAAATGATCATCCTTCGGGTTGCCATGGGTTGTGGGTGGCGCAATGAGACTTTGGACGACATCAGCACAGCGCTCGTATTCGCGGAACCTTCTACGTCCCATGAAGAAAGCCAAGGGGCACGGACGACGACCTACAATACGGAGGGCCGCATATCTGCCAGTGGTCCTGCGACCAAGTCGGATACATCTGTCAATAGACACGGGAACACAGCCGGTGTTGTGTCCCCGGGCCTTACTTAGCACTTTTAGTGGATCCTAGGCCCCTAGGTTTCATAGTATACCAATCCATGCCATTTCCCTCTTCGATCATTTACGTACACCTGTTGGGGACGGTCACATCCACAGCGCCTCCACCTGGTCCCTGATGCCCCATTCAACTTATTGCCGAACGAGGCTGGAATGTGAAGCGACACGTAAACCATATGCATTGATCAAGACATGACTAGCATGACTCAATGATGCCTGCCCACTGGTTACACGGAAGGGTGGATACTGCTGGCCTGGAAATTTCCGAAGAGTGGAGAGAACAAAGCCATGTCTTATTGAGCATCCATGTACAGAACAACGACGCTTGGACGCCATTCCAGAAAGGACTAGGAGGGCACAAGGATCTATGCGATAACTGTCAGACCACGCAGCTGGCCTGAGTAGCGATTTTCATGCATTCATCGCCACCAGGCAGCTTTTTCATGATCACTTTCGAATGAACCCGAATGCACGGTAATAGTGATACAGTTTAATACAGTCTGCGGATACCTGTACGCAAGTTCGCAGAAGAGGTTGGGAAGAATAATACCATGGGGTCAATGGATTGAATGGATCGTTACGGAAGACCACAGCTGACCGTGACTGCGCGCGGCCGACCACGCCAAGAAAAAGGGTCATGATGTGAGATGGATATCACGATTTTGTTGTAACTTTGACCGCCGAGGAACGTTCTGATCGGTAACATTACCAGGCGTTGGGGTAAAAGTGTACTGTACTGCACTGCTGTATGATACTGTACTGAAAAGGACCGTCAGTCGTTACGCGTTACGGCACCACGTGCTGACGCTCTACGAATTGAATTGACAAGTCAATAACACGTCAGCGTCCCTGCCACGGCGACAGGCGACAAAGAGCCACCACCACGACCATCCCAATCGCTCTCAACTCGCAACCCCCCAATCATGTGGCTAACAGACATGCAAAGTCAGTAAAAAATCCTTCCCTCTCTTTCACTGAAAGTACTCATCGACCGACCGACCGACCCGACGGGTGTGTGTAACGTGTTAAACGCACAGAAATCGGCGTCGGGCTGACCTCGTTCGGCGTGTTCTTCATGATGCTCGGCGTCATGCTCCTGTTTGACGGTGCCCTCCTCGCCCTCGGAAACGTGCGTACATCCTCCCCAGTCAGTCATCACGTAACTGACTTTTGAACGTCGCAACGCGGCACGCACCGCACGCAGATCCTCTTCCTCGGCGGCCTCTTCCTCATCATCGGCCCACAAAAGACGTTCTACTTTTTCTCGCGCAGGAACAAGTTGCGTGGGACAGTCTGCTTCCTCGGCGGGATCCTCCTCGTCTTTCTCAAATGGCCAACCATCGGCGTGATGGTCGAGATGTTCGGTTTCCTCAATCTTTTCGGGTGCGTATGCCTTACCCATGTTCCCCCCCTATCACCCACCATCCGTCGCCCCTCTTACCCGTTCTCTCGGTTCCAGAGATTTTTTTCCTGTCATCCTCACTTTCCTCCGCCAAGTGCCATTTATTGGCCAGTTCTTGAACCTACCGTTCATCCGCCCTGTACGCCACCCTTCCCAGTTTTATTTGTTTATCTCACGCTCATCCGCTCCACGCCACGGTCACGTGTCCCAGGTCTTGGACCGTATAGCAGGCTCACGTACCTCTGTAGTATGACTGACGCTATGCCATTACCTATTACTTGGCCTTGTCGGACAGCACAGTTACTACCGTACTTGTTAATGCATGGTGTTATTGGATACAGGATACCGGAGGCGACTGTCATCCACGCAGAGCTTCTCTCACCAACAGTTGAGTCCTACTAGTCGTACAACATCGTCCGGTGGTGGCACCATCAAGCCTTCTCCGCCCACCCCTATTTCTTTTCCTCCTCTTTCGTTTCCTGCCCTTCCGCAGACCATGACGCAGAACTTGTCTCGTCTGGCTTTGCGCCACGGTTGCGAACGTGGAGCCCTGACTTGATCGCCTCGTTGATGACGAGGCCGCTGTACGTTATAGGTCAGTAATTATCACAGCACACGGGGGAAGAGCCGTACACGGCATATGCAGTCATTGCGGTGAACCCAACGAACGGGACGAGGTATGAGTGCCGCGTATACGACTTATCTGCTAGCGCCCCCTGCGCAGGCGGGAACCACGCGCCTCCCCCGACGCCCTACACCTTTCCTTTAGCATCCCAAATGCGAGAGAGGGCTGCGGCAGGAATTTGCATCCTACATACCATTACGATTAGGCCCGACCCACGTTTCGTGTGGGGCCCCAGCCCCTTCGTACCGAGCGTAAAGATGCACTTCAACGCAAACCGGTTAGCACCCACGCAAACCTGGGTAAAAGCGCGACGCCAGAAGGTTTCCGCATACTCACCGGGTAACAGATACTCTCAAAGAAGAAGAGCAAATATAGACACGCGATGCCGCCGTGGCCCACTCCGAGCGCGACGCCGAGGCAGCACACCATACATGCAAAGCCGTACATGCTCAGCAGGAACGCCGTGTCAACGAAGCGCAGCAGCGCCGCGCCGAAAAAACGCCCGCCCGTGAATGTGAGCTGGCAGAATGCGAACATGAGGCTCGCGCGCGAGTGGCTGATGCCCGTGCCCTGGTCGACGAGGTAGTTGACCACGAACGCAGCGACGCCCACCTGGGCACCCCTAGGGAACAAGTGCACGTACACGTAACAGGTTTGCGCGACAAAGCCGAATATGCAGCGGTACTGCTTGTTGAAGGGCGCCACGTCCGCGGCGGCAGCGCCGTCCGTGGCAGCTAGCTCGCGTGTGAGCGCCTCCTCCGTGATCTCCGGCAGATCACAAAAGCTATCCCCACCACGACCGGTCGTCGTCAGCGGTGCGCACGAGAAACGGAGACTGAAACTCACAAGAAGAGCACGTTGAGCACGACGCCGAGGCCGGACACGGCCAGGTACACCCACTGGACCGTGTCGAGCGTGCTGGCGTTCTTGCCCTTGAAGAAGTAGGTCGACGCGATGAGCGGGCCCGCGAAGGACGCGACGCCCTGGAAGCCCTGGCTGATGTTGAGCCGCATCGCCGCGTAGCGCGGCGTGCCCAGCACGGTGATGTACGAGTTGGCGGCCACCTCGAGGCAGGAGAGGCCGCAGCCGATGATGAAGGTGCAGCCGACGAAGCCGCCGTATTTTCGGAATTTGGCGGATGGCCAGAAAAAGATCGCGCCTGGTTCGGCAATGTTGTTGATCGATTGGCTCGTATCTCGGGATACACAGTAGCGTTAAACACACCAAGTGAGTACAGCGTCAGGCCCAAGTGGATGCCTTTCTAACGGGCGATTGCTGCATGTTAGTATCTGGGAATGCAGAAAAGCGTGAAATGTGAGCACCGCACCTTATATCCGTGACGTTTCATCTATGAACACGGCATCGCAACGTCAGACAACGAGCTTGCCCCAGGGAGACGAAAAGAAACGTACGAATATTCCGGCTATCGGCGAGAACACGATGTACGCTCCCTAAAAATGAACGTACCATGTCGTCAATCGAAGGAGTCCGGATTTCTGCTCCGTCCGTCCGTCCGTACGCACAAAGTACGCTAGCTGGAGCATCGTGCTCTGCAGCTTGTTGATCCCAAACACCTGCTGGAAATGCGCATTCAAGACGTCGAGTAGCTGCGCGACAACAACGACAAAAGCAAGGCGGAAATTAAACGAGAGACGACACGCGAAGGGAGCGACGTCAGCGATCTATCTCCCGAACCAGGAGAGAGAAAGGTCCCCCCCCCAGGACAACTCACGCCATACGCGAAGCCCCCTGTGGTGGAAAGGTCTCAGCCGTCTGCCTAAGAAAGATGGTGGGGCCCCCGTCCTTTCGACAGAAGGCACACCCACTAACTTACACGTGAAGAACAGCGTTGTGACGAGCGAAAAGGAAAAGAGCCAACGCGAGAACGAAAGCTCGCTTCCTGCAGGCGCACAGCGATCATCGTCAGAGTCAAATCCCCCGAAACACAAACACGACACAGCCCGACACCTACCTGTTAGCTTGCCGCCAGTCGTCGATGTCGCATGATATGCCATGTGTTAATAGAAGCAGTAGCACCAAGGTGGTTTACTAGGGGACCCCTTCGCGGCGGGGCGCAACACTTCCTCTCCCTCGCTCTCCACTGGGCCCTTTTATGCCCCATCGTCTTCGGCCGCTTATACTTATCCTTTGTAACTCAGATTTTGTGGAGCATGGTCGTTGGGTGGCTAATGAGAAAATGGTTTACCCGTTGCTTCGCGAGCTTCGACACATGGGAGGCCCGGAACGCATCAGCTTCGGTGATTTCGAACACCTATATTTGGGTTCCGCTCCCTGGACCGACGCACATTTGTTACATGTGCTCCATGTAGTGAGGATAGACAGTATCGGAGAGAGGGTGTGAGACTCGAGGAGCCTTCGTGGTAGAACATCGTCCCGGAATCGCTTATGTTCTCTCAATTGATATACGATCGGCGCAAGGCTCCAAACGTCTGCCGCGGCTTGGCAAATGGGGAGGATCGGAGGCTATAAAGCCGTGGCGTGGAGAGGAGTATTAAGCGAAATGCAGACCAACTCCAAAATGGAGCATTCAGTTTCCAAAGACATATAGGTCCCGTGGAGTAGGTGGAGTGGGGTAATGACATCGTGATAGTGCAAGGAGGGAAATAACAAAACAACACACTGTATACTGCGACCCCCAACCGCTGTATTAATGGCACGCGCTTATTCATCCGGCACGTCGATCTCCCCAGCGTTGATGGCGTCGATAATGTCATGTGGCGGCCGTCCGTCTACTGTGCAGCCTACGGATTGGGCGGTGCCTAAGATTTCCTTGACGCCTCCAGCGAGGTCCTTTGCAAGCGACTTGTACTTCATAGTCCGTGCAATCTCGTAGATCTCGTCGAGCGCGATGTTGCCAGAGTGCTTGATGTTTTTCTCCTTTTTACGGTCCCGTGGGGGCTCTGCGACGAATCAAAAGTTCTGAACGTGAGAACGGGATGGAAAAAGGACAGAAATCGGCGCGCAGCGTACCCTTGAGAGCCCGGATGACGAGGGAGGAGGCGGAAGGTACAACGGAGACTTGGGCCTGACGGTTCTGGATGGTGAGCTGTACGGTGACGCGCAGACCCTTCCAAGCGGTGGTCGCTTTTGCGATATCTTCTCCGACCTTCTTAGGGGACTAGAAAGAAAAAGGAAAAGACCAAAAAAATGAGACACCGGCATGCCTCGAGTAGAAATGCGGCATACGCACGAGACCGAGAGGACCGATTTTGGGTGCGAGCGCGGACGAAGCACCGACCTCACCACCGGTCGCGCGGAGGTAGATGATTTTTATTTCGGTGGGGTCCTGCGAGCGGCGCAACGGGGTATGTTATATCAGCACGAGAGGAAAAGGGGAGGCAATAATGCCGACTTGACGTACGATTTTTGGGGCCATTGAGACTACTGTGTATTCAACAAGCGGTGTTCGTTATCGTTGGTCGGTTGGCGCCAACGGATGGGCGGGGGTGGGGGGAGCGTAGAAACAAGGTTCACGCCCCGAACGCAGGAACTGTACAGCAGTCACGCCCCGTCACAACCGCGTGACCAGTTGCCGAACATGTGACCATGTCGGCAAGCAGGAAAGATGGGTGAATTTGATTTTGCACCAAATTCTAATCGTTTTCCGCGTGCCGTGCCGGCGTTTCCCCGCCCGCTCGCTCGCACGCATCGTGTCCGTCCGTCCGTCTCCGCTAATTTAGTAGGCTTCTTTGGGTCGGGGCGAAGCCACGACGACTGGCAAAAACAAAAATCTTTCTTTGCCCGATAACGGGCTCAGTGCGATGGGTGCATGGAATCCTCACACAGGGTTGGTCTACCGCCCGCCTACGAGGACGCCGACATCGATGCTCTGTGCCAGCTCATCGGTACGTTTGGTTGCTAGCGATCCATTTCCTAGAACGAAGCGTCGGCTGTCGGCTCACTCACTCCCCTCCTCGCACGAAACAGCACTCATGCTCGACCGCCTGATATCCATCAATGACCGTATTCCGCTCTCGCCGTGCGTTAATCTCCCCCCTGTCCCGGGCAGACAGCTGAGCGCCATCCCTCTTTTTTTTTTCCTTTCTCCTTTGGTTTCTTTTTTCCCCTGTATCGCGATCCGATGATGATCAACGGGTTGCCGTACGCAGAGAGAGCATCTCGCGTTTCCATTCTGCGTCCATACCGCAGATTTCCATCCTCGACTATCTCAGGCGTATCGTCCGCTTCACTAATCTCGAGGTGTGTCCTGTCCTTTCTCGCCTACCCATCATTCCATCCTCCCCTTCCTTCTCCTCGCTCTCCTCTATCATAACCACCAAACAAGCAACGAGACTGACCAGAAATAATTTAATTCATACACATCCTACCCATCTGTGCACATACGTCAATTTTTAAAACAAAATCTCCCTCTTCCCCTTCCCTCTGCGCTCGCCATCGTAATCTCTCTCCGATTCCACGCGATGCGACGCAACGACGACAAACGACACCGTGCGCATCCACACAGAAGACCTGCTTGCTCCTCATCCTGCACTACATCGACCAGATCTGCGCGCGCGAGCCGACCTTCACGATATGCTCCCTGACCGTCCACCGCTTCATCATCGCCGCCGTCTCCCTCTCCTCCAAATCCCACTGCGATGCCTTCTGCACCAACACGCACTACGCCCGCGTCGGTGGCCTCGCCCCTGCCGAACTCGCCCGCCTCGAGCGCGCCTTTCTCGCCGCCATCGACTGGCGCCTCGCGTGCACCCGCGAGGTCCTCCAGCTCTACTACGTCAACCTCGTCGCTCACTCGGGCGGCAGGTTTTGCATCCCCTCGGACGAAGACGTCATCGACAATAATAACGACGAGGACGACGAGGACGTCGCTCGCAGTCCGAACCGAGGGGCTGTGGCTCCACCGGCGGTCGTGCCAGCTGCGGGGCCTCCGCCCCCTATCGGCGGACCGGGGATGGGCGCCCCGGCGCCGAGCGTCGAGCAAAACATGGCGTTTGTTCAATTCCAGCAACGTACCCAAAGCGAGAATTGACACTAAAAACCAACCCCAACCAACTTTTTTTTTTTTTCCGTCTCGTCTGCCATTTCTTTCTTTTTTCCCCTTACGTGGCGTTTCTTCCATTTCGTTTCATTTGATGGTGCCAAATTTTTTTTAGCCATCACCCTTCGCCCTTCTGCACGTGTAAACATGTTTCTAGAACCTTTTTCTTTCTTTCTTTTCGTTGTATGAAACAAACCACCAGATCGGAGCGCTCAACTTACTATTTGTGATTCGTACACGACATACAGTACATAAGGCCGACCATACGTCGGATCGGATGACGCAGCTCGTGGAAAATGAGTCTCGCGTTGACCAGGATTATCTCAGCTTGCCCCGCAGCTCCCCCGCATAACATAAACGCTGTCCTCTTTCCCCTTTCCGTATAATGCGAGCGAAGGAAGGAGAAAAGAGAAAAAGACTTCTCGCCCAAGTCCTTTACTGGGCCGGAAATACTCGCACATGGAAAGAAAAATGGGGGTGACAGGTTAAGTTGAAGTGTTCACACGTGTGAGGGGGAAGGTATAAAAATTTTCACGCAAGTTACAGGGGCCATCGAGCAAATGCAAATACCACACGGGCGGTTTTTTATTCACAGAAAAGACAGGACTGTATGATGTTTCATTGAATAAATGCTGATAATTCGGCGCACACAAGGCAGACTCGTACTCGTACTTTGTAATGGGGGGTAAGAAGTAAATAAAAAGAAAAAAAAAAGAAAAAAGTGAGAAGTGACAGTGCAATGCAGTTGGTGTTTCGTGGAATATGGTGGCGGGTAACTTTCTTTGTTGGGTTTGACTTTAAGTTAGTCCGATAGGTGACAGGGAAGAACGACCACGATAAAAGCACGGAGTGGGATGAAAGAAAAAACTGAGGTTGTTACAAGGAATGGCGCGGTCCACGGGCACGACACATGCGGGAGGAGGGGGATTGAAAAAATAACAGAAATGGTCTACAAAAGCGTAAATGGCGCATGGACACGCTGTCAATGGATGCGAAAACGGGAGGTGAAGGAAAAAAAAAGGGGGAGAACAATAGTACAACAACGTAGACGGGCGATAAGAAAGGTATGCTGCTAAACCAACCGACGAGCCGCACGACCCTCAACACACACAACACCAGGGGGCAAGACGGGTGGGGCCGGCACGGGTTCACAGATGACCAATCTCACCGCCTGAGCGCGGCGGAAAGCATCTTAGCAAGGGTGTTGATCTGCGCCTTGCCCAGCTTTGGTGCGTCGCCACTATCTTGCCCCTGTCCATTGGACCCCTGTCCTGGACCACTAGCGCCCTGTCCTAGAGCCTGGGATGCCAAATCTGTCGTACTTGTCGCGGCATCTTGCCTGTATTGTGTCTGAAGCTGATGCTGAGGGCGCTCGTTTATCGGTTCGAGTGCACTTTTGTTTCCTGCACCGGTTGCCGGCTGCTTACCCTTCCCACCGCCCCGCCCGGAACGCTTGCGTTCCCGCGGCGGCTGTGGGACTCGAATGACTTCCATCTGGTGGAGTTGGCGCGGCGCACCGCCCAGTTCCCTTGGAACACCAGTCATCACTACAGGGTTGTCCCGTTAGCAAATGCATTAGCGGGGCATAGGCAGAGAAGCACGTACGCTTGATGTTCGGTGGCGGCAACGGCGATAGTCCACTATTATGGCTAATTTGGGACCCGTTACTCGAATGTAAGGAAGACGCAAGGCTCGATGAAGACGGAAAGACAGGGCCTGCATGTTTCCGCCAGTTGTTACTCGACGAGGCGGAGGATGCAGAAACCGAAGTGGCAAACGTCGCCACCGAGCGCAATGCTTGTCGGTGAGGCGGCACCCCGGTGCTGCGGCTGAGGCTCATTTCTTTCCTGTCCGACCGTCTCTAGCAACAGTGAGGGAGGTGATACCGGGGACGATGGTGGTTGCGTTTGCGACGTTGTTGGGATAGGAGGTGGATTAAGACTATTGATCACATTCGACACGTTTGCCGCACGAGCTGAGCCAGAGTTCGAATTCGACTCAGACCGTGTGCTCAGGGCTGCCTCACCTGCGCTCTTCCCAAACGACAGCTTCCACCTGCTCGGCTTTTTCGTGATAGTTGGCATTGATGCGGGTACGGGAACCGGTGGCGGTGGCGGTGGCGGGATTGGTATATCAGGGAATGATTGAACAGAAGCGGAGGCGGAGCGCGTCTGGCGGCTGAGCTCACGGACAAGGGATTGAGACGCCGATGCGAGCAACTCGGACGTTTGGATGTGATCGATGTGATCCATTGAAGGTGTCACACCCTTGCCCTTGCGGCCGCGCTTACGCCGCTTCGTGTTCGAAATGGACCGCAGGGAAGGAGAAGGAGAGCGACCAACTTCCGCCTCATGCTGCTGCTCTTGTAAGGGTTGGGGTTGTTGTAGTCGTTGCTGCTGTTGCTCTTCCTCTTCATCTTCCTCATCGAGCACGGAGCCCAGCGGCGGACGTATTGCGCCATCAGAACCATCACGATCGAGTCCGGGGCCGCCCGAGGTGTTGCGAGTGAGAGCACGAAGAACGACAGGGGGGCGGCGAGGCGAACCAACGGACGTCGAGCGGGATATCGGGCGGGTGGAAGCGGGGGCTGAAGCGAGCGCATGATCGATGGCTATGGACGCCGTTGACGGAACACGGGAGTGTGTATGCGTCACCGGTTGCGATGCGCCCATAAGGGAGGGCAACTCCCGAACCCACACACCAAACTCGCGGGCGCCAATGCGTTGTGAGTCGTCGGTCGGGTCGTCAAGGACGCAGAAGACATTTTCGACAAGAAAGTTCGCAACAGGGAAAGTCATACCGGTGAATCGCCGCATGAAAAAGTCGGTCCGATTGGAAAGATACTGATCGAAGGAGGAGCAACCACCCGTGACTGTGTCCGCCCAAGATGAGCATGACATAGAGTACGTACATGTTGATCAGAACGATACCCAAAGACCAGACATCGGCAGCACGGGGCCTATATACGGGAGCCACGTTGTTCCTGCACTCTGTGAAGCAAAGCATCGAGATCAGGCGTGGGAAAAAGCAACGGGGAATAAGGGAACAACGTACCATAGCTCATATACGGTGCGCTACCACAGTCCATATCAGACGAGACGGCATCACGAGTAGAGAGACCAAAGTCGGAGAGTTTCACGACGACTTTGCGCTCATGGATACCGTCTTGGTTGACGATCCAGCCATCGGTAACGATGAAATTTTCCGGTTTGATGTCACGATGAAAAACGGACGCATCATGGCAAGCGGCTACGGCCTCACACATTTGGGCAAACATCGAGGCGATAAGGCGGAGACGGGTGTGGGAGAGGAGTTGGGAAGGGTGAAAGGTCGAAAGGAGGCCCGGTGTTGGTGGAGTATGGGTCAGCGCCGGATCGCCGGTAGGATCAACGTCGTAATGATCACGGGCCTGTTCGAGAAAATAGAATAGATCTTGACCAGGTACGAATTCGAGGAGGAGGAGGAGAAAGGCTGAAGTTTCCAATGTGCGATGTAATGTGACAATGTTGGGATGGACGGGAGTGGATTGGTGGATGGTCGCCTATAGGAGATGACAGGGAATGTTCAGGGCCTGAAAGGAGCTGCTAAGACAACGGACACTTACCTCCTGTGCGAGGTCTTCCTCATCAAGGTCGGCCTTGGAGAGAAGTTTGATAGCATATTCACGGCCATACTCTGTTGGAGGGCGCATATATACGGCCTCGTCAACCTCCAGGCGACCACCAGGATACATATGGTCATCCTCGGAAGGCGGGGAGCGGGAAAGGACCTCGCGAACGTGGTAGACGATGGCATAACTCCCTGCACCGAGTTTGCGAACGACCTCGAATTCCCGAGCGGGATCTTGGTAGTCTACTACGGGAGAGTGGTTGGGGACGAAGCGAAGGACTTCACCCTGGAGGTAAAGTCCCTCGCCAACGAGGTCTCCGGGGGAGAGAATATCGTCTGTGTGAGAGGAGGTTGTCGAGCGGGCTGTGGTGGAGGAAGGACGGGAGGTCCGGGGGACAGGCTGGGGGAGGCAAGTTGTGGGAAAAGTTGGAGAGGGAAGAGAGGAGGATATGGATGTGGAAAGGGATAGACAGGATGCGAAGGACAGGCAATCCTGGGACGAGTTTGTGTCCACGGGGCGCTTTTGGGTCAGAAAAGCAGGAGGGACGGGGGGGAGGTGACGAGGGTCGAACTTTGACTTTGATGAGGTATTAGAGAGGAACCTAGGATTACTGGTGGAGGAAGAGGACTTCTTCCGACCATCTGAGAAGCCGAATGGAGACGAGTACGAGGGGTTCTGCAACATGGGCCAAGGAGGATATGGGGGGAGAGACTGGTTGATAACCGCCGGCGACTTGCTCAGGAGGGAGAGGAAGACGGGGGTGGCGTATCTGTTCAGACAGAGAGACCTGCTGAGAGTCTGATTAGAATGGCATGCAGCTTGCGAGTAAGGTGGTCTCCAAGGGACGGAGATGGAGAGGAAGAAAGAGAAGAGAAAGAAAAAGGATTACCCCCGAGGAGAGGGAGGGGAGGGGATAAAGAAGGGGGAGAGGGAGAGAGGGGGGAAGAGAGGAGAGCAGAGGAGAGAGAGGGACGGCCGGGGGAGGAAAGGATTTGATACAGCAAAGGGCGAAATGCGACCGTGTGGGCGTGTGGCACCGCTAATAGCGGGCTTTCAATTTAACAATGCGATCATGCGGTGTCTCCCTCCCTCCTCTCCTCCCCGTCCTTCGATTTCCTCGCTCGCGCGATACAATTGACTATGACTATTATTTGATGCGAGATAAATGCAGACACGGGAAGTGGTCGCACGCGCAAAAGCAGAGAGGTAGTAAGAGTTGCAGCGAGCGAGCACAAATCGCGCCATGTGCTCCAGCGCTTCCACGCGCAACATCTCCGCCGCCGCCTCCTTCCTTTCGGCTCCACTGCCTGTTATGGATCCACCCCTTGTCCCCCACCTGTCGGCAACGTACTTGATCCCCTTACCTAATGCGCCCACCAACAACTCTCCCTCTCTTCGCGCGATCATCAATCTCCATCACCCATCCGCCCGTCCGTCGCAATGAGCAGCGCACGGCATGATCCCCGCCAGAGGCAATTGGGGCAAGTAGCGTGTCATGTGCGCGTCCCGTTTACATACACGCCGCAGATTTATCGGCTGGTTAAGATTTACAAGGAAAGAGGCCCTAATCCTTATTTATATGTTGGGAAGCTGAGATCAACCATGCGCTCACCACCTGCACATGCTGCCAGCATCTCGCGGCCCTAGCCAGGCGCCGCTGGGACGGACAGTGGACCACGAGATCGACCCATCTGAGATGCTGTCAAGCGCACGTATGGGGTCTGAACTAAACTTGGCGCCCGCCCTGACTACCATCTCACCCTGTCATGCGTCCTTCCCTGATTGGGAACATTTAATTTATGCTCTCCTACTTGTCACGGCCGGTCCCGAGAAAGTGCCCACGCTGTGCTCTCACTTGCCGCCTTGCCATTAATATTGTTCTACTCTGCTAATCCGGTTCCGGCTCGCACCTTATCACCATTTTCGGCCACCCGGCTCACCCCTCCCCGCCGTTGCCGAACCCGCTCTCAACGTCCCCCGAATCATCGCCCTCCTCCCCTCGCATGATCGCGGCCCACCGCTCCGCCAGCGACCCAGCGCCACTAGTACTCTGCCCACCACCGCCACGTGCCCGCTCTATCGCCCTCACAGCCTCGTCCCCGCGTCCCTTGCAGCACAACAACCACCGTGCCCACGCCAGCGTCGCCTCCTCCACCTCCCCCGTCCCGCGCCACCACTCGTACACCTCCCGCACCGACTCCTCGTCCTCCTCCTCGCGCGCAGCACCCGTCGCACCCGTCAGCGCCGCAAACACCCGCGCCCACACCCGCGCACTCGGCAAACACCGCCTGGCAACATGTTCCACGCGCGCCCGGCGCTCGCCAGCGCTCGCCAGCCCGCCGATCGCCTCTGCGACGCGCAGCAGGAGCGACTCGTGCACGCCCCGCAGCGCCGCGTCGCGCATGCTCTCCGCCAGCAGTCCGTCGAACGCCTCCCACGATGACGATAACGGCTTTGGACAGCACCGATCTGCGCCCCAGAGCCAGATCTCGGAGCATGTCGGCACGGCGCGTCGCGCGGTGCTCCATGCGTCGGCCACCGAGTCGGCCGTGCCGTGCGCGGACTCGGCGTGCAGGCGCGCAAGCCAGACGCTTGTGTCTGTGGGCATGACGGACGTGTATCGTCGTGCAATGCTTAGGATCCGTGGTGGTGGTGCTGGTGGGGATGGCAGGTGCGCTAGTGCCACGAGTAATCGGACGTGCGCAGCAAGGAGGCCCGCGGACGGGGTATTCTTGGTTTGGCGTTTGATAAGCCCCTGTAGGCTACCCACCAAATACAGTTTCTGTTTTCACCCAAAAAAGGTGTTAATGAGGGATAAAGCATCAGATCTGCAACCGTACCAAGTGCGCATCAACGTCCTCCTTCCCGCACCACTCCTCGACAAACTGGGCATACGCCCCGGCCAGCTCGTCCCGCGTGCACCGCACCGCCGCATCTGCGTCTGCGTCCAGCGCCGCGAGCATCTCCTCGTTTGCCCGCCGCAGCGCATCGACCAGTGCGCCGCCCGCGAGCTCTTCGGGAGACGCGAGTACCAGCGCGCGCGTAGCCCGCAGCACAACCGCAGCCGCGTCACGGGGCAGCGCCTCGGCCAATCGCGTATGCAGGTGGTCCAGCAGCGAGCTGCGGAGGGCCTCCGGCGTTGGGTATCCGGCGATAAGCGTCTGGAGGCTCTGAAACAGCTCGATCGTCGGCAACGCTATCGCGCCACCACCACGAGAGAGAGA
>WNFC01004816.1_pt1 | contig 17124 bp, 15 predicted proteins | sample 5400541 | NCBI WGS metagenome assembly WNFC01 (sample SAMN13153342, study PRJNA577476) | soil metagenome | isolation source: 120 cm saprolite under Douglas fir tree site 2 hole 2 replicate 1 | place: USA:California | collected 2015-04-18
TGCGGACGAACCCACGACTGCGCTCGACGTTACAACGCAGGCGCAGATTCTGACATTGATCCGCGATCTGCAGAAGCGGAAGAAGACGGCAGTTCTTTTCATCACTCACGATTTCGGCGTTGTTGCGGAGATTGCGGACCGCGTCGCAGTCATGCAGCAAGGTTCAGTTGTGGAACAGGGCGACGCCGCTTCCATCCTCAACGACGCGCAGCATCCCTACACAAGGCAGTTGATCGCAGCCGTCCCGCCCCTCACCTCGCCACCGCCGCGCAAGCTATCTGACGACGTCATCCTGACCATCGACAACGTCTCGAAGACATACCGGACCGGTGGATTTCTCGGACGCGGCACGCGCGTGACGCCGGCGGTGAGAAATGTTTCGTTAAAGCTGCCAAGAGGCGCGACACTCGGCATCGTCGGCGAATCCGGATCCGGGAAATCGACACTCGCGCGCTGTATCGTCCGGCTCATCGATCCCGACATGGGTTCGATTGTCCTTGAAGGCAAGGACGGGGCAAGAATGAGGCGGGCGGACATCCGTCGCGAAACCCGTCATATTCAGGTGGTGTTTCAGGATCCGTTTGCGTCGCTTAACCCGCGCCGCAAGGCGGGAGACCTGGTCGCCCAGGGTCCGATCGTGCACGGCACCCCGCCGGCAAAGGCTATCGCGGACGCGAAGGAGCTGTTTGCGCTTGTCGGACTCGATCCATCCGCCAGTGACCGCTTTCCGCATGAATTCTCCGGTGGCCAACGCCAGCGCATCGGCCTGGCCCGAGCGCTTGCTCTCCATCCGCAAGTGCTGGTCGCCGACGAAGCCGTTTCAGCGCTCGACGTCTCCGTGCAGGCGCAGGTCTTGAAGCTTCTCGCAGGATTGCGCCAGCGCCTCGGTCTCTCCATCGTCTTCATTACGCACGATCTCAGGGTGGCCGCGCAGATTTGCGACCTCGTTGCGGTGATGAAAGACGGCGAGGTAGTGGAGCAAGGGCTCGCCGGCGACGTCTTTGGCCGTCCCCAGCATCCCTACACGCGGGCGCTGCTGGATTCGATACCCGGCGGCGACTTTGCCAGGAGACGCGAGGCAGCGTTGCTCGCGTGACGATGGCATTCCCCGGTGCTTGAGCGCTTTAAGCGATTTCTCGCGCGTCGCGCCGCCGATAGACCATCAACATCAGGGGTGCGAGCCGGCGTAGCAATCCATGCGCGACGATCGGCACGGGATCCGAGAACGGCAGCGCGAGATCCTTCTCCGGAACACCGCGCACGGCTTTGGAAAGTTCATCTCCGAGCGCCATCGTAAGCGCCACCGCGCGGCCGTTGCAGCCGGTTCAGCCATAGGCGTCGGGCCCGATGCGATGAATGCGGGGAAGGAAATCGGTGGTCATTCCGACATAGCCGTTCCAGACGTAATCGAATTCGACTCGCCCGATCTGCGGCCACAGCCGTTGCAGGCGCTCCCCGACAATGGCCTTGAGCCTCTCGGGCTTGTTGCCTGGGCCGGTCACGGCGCCGCCGGTCACAAGACGATTCCGCGCATCGTAGCGGGCGAAGTAAAGTTCACCGTGGGTATCGGACATGGCCTGCCGGCCAGGAATGATGGTTTTCCGGGCTGCTTCAGACAGCGGCTGCGTCGCCATTTGCCAGGACAGCACCGGCATGACTTCGTGCGCGATGGCCGGCATCAGCGATTTGGAAAACTCGCCAGTATAGGCATTGGTCGCCACGATCAAGGCCCGGCCGCTGATCTCGCCCCTTTCGGTCTTGACCACCCAACGGCCGTTCTGCCGTTCGAAACGGGTCGCCGGTGAGCGCGCATAAATACGCCCGCCGCGGTCCAGCACCACGCGTGCGAGACCGCGCGACAGCGCGAGCGGATTGATGTGCCCCCCGGTCTTGTTCCAGAAGCCGCCGAACCAGGCATCCGACCCCAGCATTTGTCGCGTCTGATCGCGGGAGAGCAACTCCACCGGCGCACCAAATTTCGACCATTGTCGGACCCGCCGCTCTGCAATCTTGATGCGACCCGGCGAGTGCACCGGCTGCACCCAGCCGGCCTGTTCCTGCTCGGCCTGGATTTGATAGCGCCGCGCGAGATCGAACAGTATCGAAGCGCTGTCACGCAGCAGGGCGACGAAACGTTCGCCGGCGGGACCGTGCTTCGCGACGATGTCGTCCGGGTCGGGCCGTGATAAAGTCGGGATCACCTGTCCGTTGTTGCGACCGGATGCGCCCCAGCCGGGCTCCATAGCTTCGACGACGGCGACATCCACGCCTGCCTCGCGTAAATGCAGTGCCGTCGACAAGCCGGTGAAGCCGCCGCCGATGACGATGACATCGGCTTCGGCCTGGGCGCGACTTCCAACGCCAGTAACAGCGAAAGCCGGCCCTGTGCCAACGCACGAGCGTCTCGGGCTGGATGATTGTGAGAACCTTCAGGATTGATGGAAACCAGCGATACAGCTGGATAAAGAACCAGCGATCATGGCTTAGGCGATTTCTTCACGTCATCAACTCGGATAAGGTTTTCGGTACACACAGGTAGATACCGCCGGCTTCGACGGCAACCTCGACCTGTCCCGCACCGGCTTCCTCGGGTTCGCGCTCCTCGACCCGAAGATCGCGGGCAGCATGAATGACGACAGCTTTCATTGTTGCACTCCAGATACGCCGGATATGATCAGGCGGCGATTTATCTCACGCAGTTCAACGAGATCTTGAAGCGGCGCAAACCTAGAGACTGGTGGTGATCCCACCATCGACATAGAGCGTATGTCCGTTGACGAAGGACGACGCCTTGCCGGACAGAAACACGGCAGCTCCGACTAACTCATCGACATTTCCCCAACGGGCGGCCGGCGTTCGCTTTTCGAGCCAGCTCGAGAATTCCGGATTGTCGACCAGCGCCTGGTTGAGCGGGGTCTTGAAGTAACCCGGCGCGATCGCATTGATCTGGAGACCGTACTTCGCCCAATCGGCACACATGCCGCGGGTCAAGTTCTTTATGGCACCCTTCGTGGCCGTATAGGGCGCGATCCCTGGACGCGCGAGCTCGCTCTGCACGGATGCAATGTTGATGATCTTGCCCCGGCCGCGCGGGATCATGTGACACGCGACGGCCTGACCTACATAGAACGCGCTCGAAATATTGGTGGCGAGCAATTGCTCCCATTTCTCGACGGGAAAGTCCTCGAGCGGCGAGCGGAACTGCATACCGGCATTATTGATCAGGATATCGATCGGACCGGAATTTCGCTCGATCGCCTCGCCCCCCTCCTTGGCGGCTTGGGCGAGAGTTACATCGAAGCCGGCCACCGATACCTTGTGCCCGGCGGCCGCCAGTCTCGCCGCGGCCGCATCAAGCTTACCCGCGTCGCGGCCGTTGAGGACGACTTCGGCGCCATGTTCGGCAAGGCCTTGCGCGAGCGCGAAGCCAATGCCCTGCGAAGAGCCGGTTACGAGCGCCCTCTTGCCCGTCAGTGCGAACAGTTCAAATGCCATTTGGCGACCTCGTGCTGGCTTCGAACGCGAAAACTCACCGCCCGAGCGACTTCTTGATACCGTTCAGTCCGAGGCGCAGGAAGGGGTCGGAATGGATGTAAAAGAATTGCACGCCTTTTTCGAGCCAGTATGGTAACTCGTCGGCCGTCACCAGCGTGCCAGCGACCTTGCCGGCGGCGCGAATCTTGTCGACCGCAAAACCGACCCTGTCGATGACGGCTTGCGGCCGGGGCTGGCCGAAGGCAGGCGCCGGCGGGTATCCCATATTTTGCGACAGGTCGCCGGGGCCGATGAAGAATACGTCGATTCCATCAACCGCGAGCAGGTCGTCGATGTTGCCGATAGCATCAAGCGTCTCGATCATCGAGACGACCAATCGCTTTTCGTGATCGGCCGGACAAGCGTAGCGAACCGCGTCGACGACGGCGCGGGCCTGACCCGCGGTATCGACCATCGGCACCATCAACCCGTCCGCCCCGGCATTCAGATAGCGGATCAGCAGCGAACGCTGGTGCGAATCCGGCCGCACGATCGCGGCGCCACCGGCACCGCGAATGACCTGCGCGGCAATCCGCACGTCCTCAACCCCCCATGAGCCGTGTTCGCAATCGACGAAAATCGAATCCGCGCCTAGCTCAACCAGCCGCACCGAGAGGCCGGGTGACACGTGGTGAGGGTTGAACATGGTGATCGCCTCACCCTTCGACAGGCGCTCGCGCAGTTTCGCTCCGTTCATGGCCGTCCCTTCCGGTCTATTTCTTTGGTTTGTCGGGTGTATCGTCCGGTGCCCCCACCCAGCGCGCAGTCTCGATATCGGCTGAGGTGTCGCGCATGAACGTCGGGCAGATCTGCAGTTCGGGAATCATCGCCCCCTTCTGCAGGCTGGCGCAGAGCACCACCGCCAGGGCCACATCAAGTGGATCGAGCATCACTGCGCGTTCGCTTTCCAGCGGTGGGCGAGCACGATTGTCCATGATCGGCGTGTTGGTCTCACCGGGCAGGATGGTCGTCGCGCGGATGCCCTGGTTGCGATAGGTGTTGTGCAGGAAGGTCATGAAGTTCTTCACTCCCGCCTTTGCCGCGCCATAGGCGGCACCTCCCAGCAGGTTCGGATTGAGTGCAGCAAGCGACGAGACGGTGATCACCGTGCCCTCGCCCTTCGCGAGCATGCCGGGCAGGACTGCCTGGGTGAGGTTGAACACCGCGGTGAGGTTGACGTTCACCGTGGAGTTCCATTCCTCCTCGCCGATGAAACGGGCATTCAACACCTTGCTGGCGCTGCCGGCATTATTCACCAAAATGTCGATTGCACCGATGTTGGCGCCGACCCAGCTAACCGCTTCAAAAATCGCCGCGCGAGACTCGATATCGAGGGATCGGCTGATCGCCTTGCCGCCTTGCTTCTTGATCTCCGCCGCGACCTCCTCAAGCGGTTCGATCCGGCGGCCGGTGAGAACGACAATCGCGCCCTCCCGTGCCAAGAGGATGGCAGCTTCCCGACCGATGCCGGTTCCCGCGCCGGTGACGAGTGCCACTTTCCCGTCGATCAGACCCATCATCTCTCCTATTCAGCAGCCGCAGGGGTCGAGCGGGTGTGGTGGTAGATTTCTTTGGCCGCCTCGCGCGTGATCAGTCCTTCGGCAAGATCCAGTTCGACCAGTTCGCCGGTACGCTCGGATGTCTTGCCCCATCCGCCACCGCCGGGCGTTTCGACTTCCAGCCGTTCCCCGGTCTTCAGCACGACCTTGCCTTTTGGAAATTGCGGTTGGCCATTTTTCTGCACCTTCCCGGCACTCCCGGACTGGCCATCCACAACACCAAAGCAGGGATGCCGTACCCGCTCAGAGGCAAGATAGATGCTCATAGGACCCTTGCCGAGATTGCGCAGGACGACTCGCTGGCCGAGCCCACCGCGATATTTTCCGGCGCCGCCCGAGTCCGGAATCAGCTCCTTGCACTCGGTCAGAACAGGTACGGCGATCTCGAACATCTCGATCGCGGTCACTTTGCAGTTCGAAGGAAAGCTCAGCGTGTCGAGACCATCGATCTCCGAACGCGCGCCTTGCCCGCCATGAAAATTCTGTACCGAGCCGTACTGCGTGCCATCGTCGCGTTGTCCGACGCAATTGGCGGCCCATATCGGCGCGCCGCCGCTGTCGCCCATGACCCTCCCGGGAACTACTTTCCCAAGCGCCTTGAAAATCAGCGAGGGAATGACGTGGCCGATTAGGTTACGCGAATTGCCCGCCGTCCACTGGTTCGGATTGAGGATCGAGCCCTCCGGCGCTTCGTCGGTGATCGGGGTGATACAGCCTTCGTTGTTCGGCGTGTCGGGGTCAAGCAGGCATTTCAGGGCATACACCGAATGGGCGTAGCGATAGTTGGTCCGGCAATTGATCGAGTGCAGCACCTGGTCCGACGAGCCGGCATAGTCCACATGAATCGAATCATCCCGCACGATCACGGCCGCCTTCAGCTTCACGTCGGTATCGTAGCCGTCGAGCAACACCTCTGCCGTGTAGGTGCCGTTCGGCCATTGGCGGATAGCCTTGCGGGTCTGCGCCTCCGACCGCGAATGGATGGCATCGGCGAGGTCGTCGATCTCGTCGAGTTCGTATTCGTCGAGGAATTTCAGAAGTTCGCGCCCCATGACATTATTCGCTGCGATCATCGACTCGAGATCGCCGAGCACTTCCGTCGGCAGGCGCACGGAAGCGGCGATGATATCAAAGACGTCCTGGTTCGGAACGCCGGCCTTGTGCAGCTTCACGATCGGGAAACGAATGCCTTCCTCAAAGATGTCGCTGGCCTCCGAATGCAGGGGCCTTCCGCCGACATCGGGCAGATGGGCGATCGAGCCGGCGTAGGCAACGACCCGCCCCTTCTTGAAGATCGGCGTGATCATGGTGACGTCGGGCAGATGGCCGGTGCCGATTTCGGGGTCGTTAGTGGCGAGCACGTCGCCCTCCCGAAGGGTTTCGGCCGGAAACTTCGGCAGGAAATATTTCTGCGCCGCCACGGGCAGCGAAGTGATGAACACCGGTATCGACCACGTGCATTGGGCCAGCGCCCGCCCGCGGCTGTCGAGCAGAACGGTCACATAGTCGTGGTTCTCGCGCACGATCGGCGAAAAGGCCGTGCGCCCGAGAACATTGCCGGCCTGATCGGCGATGAAGATCAGGCGATTCCACATCACCTGGAGATTGATCGGATCATTGAAATCGGGGGTGTTTTTCGACATCGCGCAGTCCTCAGCGAATGTTGATCACGAGATTGCCGTGTCCGTCGACATGGGCGGTGCCGCGCGGGCCAACGACAGCCGTCGACTCGCGCTGCTTAACGACGGCTGGGCCCTCTACCGGCTGATCGATCGGCAGCTTGTAGTGATCGTAGACCGGCGTTTCAGCGTAGGAGCCTAGTTCGTTGAAATAGACAGATCTCTTTCCCTTGAGCGCGTCGGCGACCTCCGCTTGATGTGGGCGGGTAACCTGATCCTTGCCGCCGCTGGAACGAAGCCGCCAGGTGATGACCTCGACGGAAGCCGATACGGTGCGGCCGAATAGCTCGCGGTAGAGCTTGGTGAAATTATCCAGGAGCTGTCGAAGAAATTCGTCCTTCGCGAGACTGCGATCGGGTAACGCGACCGTAATCTCATAGCCTTGCCCGACATAGCGCATGTCGACGGTGTAGCGGTTGGTGATCGCCTCCCTGGCGACGCCGGCAGCGCTGACGACTTCGGCGCCTTGCATGGCCAGATCGTCGAGTAGCCGCCGCATCTGGTCGAAGTCCCAATTGTTCACGGCCATCGGAAAACTGGCGGACAGGTCCACGGCGACAGGCGCGATGAGAAGCCCGATGGCCGAGGTGACCCCCGCTCCCGTCGGGCAGATGATGCGCTTGATCCCGAGCTTGCGGGCGACCCCATAGGCGTGGACCGGGCCGGCGCCGCCAAAGGCGACCATCGGCAGCGAGCGGGGGTCGACGCCAAGGTCGGTCGCATGCATGGCCGCCGCCTTGCTCATGGATTCGTTGACGAGGTCGTGGATGCCCCAAGCGCAGCGTTCGACGCTGATGTTGAGCGACGCGGCAAGCTTGGCCACTGCCTCCTGGGCCGCATCTTTCGAGACCTTGAACGATCCGCCGATGAAGGATTCGACTCCCATATAGCCGAGCAGAATGTCGGCATCTGTTACGGTCGGCTCCGTCCCGCCGCGCTGGTACGCTGCCGGACCTGGAAGCGCGCCTGCCGAGCGCGGGCCGACATCGAGAAGACCAAGTGGATTCTTTGCCGCGATGGATCCGCCGCCCGCGCCGATCTCAATCATCTGGATCGATTGGATCTTGAGCGGAAAGCCGGAACCCTTGCGGAAGCGCTGGTAGTGCGCCACTTCGAGGTCCGTGCCGACGGTGGGCTCACCATTCGGGATGAGGCAGAGCTTGGCCGTGGTGCCACCCATGTCGAAGGACAACACGCTGGCCTCGCCGGCCGTTCTGCCGAACTCGGCTGCAGCGACCGCACCGGCAGCCGGCCCCGATTCAATCAGACGCACGGGCAATTCGGCGGCGCGAAGGCTCGGAACGAGGCCGCCGGACGACGTCATCCACAACACCTGCTGGACGATGCCCTTATTCGCGAATTCACGCTGGAGGTGGGCGACATGTCCGGCCATCTGCGGGCGGGTATAGGCATTGACGACCGTCGTCGAGGCGCGGTCGAACTCCCGCACTTCCGGACAAACCTCCGAGGAAAGCGACACAAAGATGTCGGGGCTCTCTTCCCGCAGCAGCGCGGCAATGCGCTGTTCGTGCTTCGGGTATTTGTAGGCGTGCAGCAGGCAGACGGCGACAGATTTGATGCCCTTGCTCCGCAACCGCCCGGCGATCTCCCGGATGGTATCTTCCTTTAGTTCAGTGACAACGGCGCCGTCGGCGGTCATGCGCTCCTCGGCGCCGAAGCTGTTGGCGCGCGTGACCAGCGGATCGGGATATCTGAGGTTCAGGTCATAGAGATCGTAGCGGCCCTCGTTGCGGATGCGCAGCATGTCCTGGAAGCCAGCGGTCGAAATGAAGCCGGTTTCCACGCCCTTGCGTTCGAGAACGGCATTGGTGACGACGGTCGTGGCGCCGAGCACCTGGAGTTTTGCGAGATCGATGACGCTGCCAAACCGGTCGAGCAGCTCGGTCGCGCCCTGCACCACCGCCTCCGCCGGGTTCTTCGGCGTGCTCAAAACCTTGTGCAGATGCAATTCGCCGTCGTCGTCGAGAAGGGCAAAATCGGTGAAGGTACCACCGGTATCAAATGCGAGCTTGGCCATTGTTTCCTCGGCACGACAGAACTGCAGGCAGCGCGGGAATAGTCCCGATCGACCCGATGAATCATCGAGCCCGGATTGCCGGAATCCCGTTATGGTTGAAGGGTACGGGATGCAGCCGGCGCCAGCCAACACAAGTGCGGTCTGCCGCTATAGACTTTGCTTATGGCGTAACCGCTACGCGGCCTCCGGCAAGTGGAGCAGATGGAACGTTACGCCGTCCGGATTCCTTGCGGGTGCTTGCGCATGAGCTTCTCGACAACGTCGAGGAGGACGGATCGGACCGCCAGTGCAGGTTCCGACAGCGGAAGGTGATCCGAGGTGCAAAGCGATACCGTTGCTTCGATCACGGGGCGCGCCAGACGCCTGATATCGGCTCCGGAAAAACTCGAGGCGCCGACGGCGACGGAAGCAGGAAGTATCGTGGAACCAAGCCCATCCATGACGGCCGCGCCGAGCGACGAAACCGACTCGATTTCGGAGACGACCTTGGGTGTGACCCGCGCCCGCGACAACGATTCATCGATCAGTCGGCGCAGGAAGTGCCCCCTGCTCGGCAACAGCAGCGGCACATCGGCAAGCGCTGAAAGCGGCAGCGGTGCGGCCGATGGCTTATCGAACGCTGTGCCCGGAGGAGACACCAGAAACAGTTCTTCCCGGAACAGAGGCCGAAGCGTTACCCCCTTGATCGGTTCCGAGCCATAGATGATAGCCATATCCATTCTGCCGGTCATAATCAATTCGCTCAGAACGTGACCGAAGCTATCGTTGATATGGACGATAATCTGGGGATGAAGCGATTTCATCTCCTTCAGGATCGGCAGCGACAGCGCACTCGAAGTCGAATAGGTCGCAAGGCCGATCGAGACCCGCCCGGCTAACGACTTCGAGGATTTATCGATGTCGATCTTCGCCTGCTCGATCTGCTTCAGCAGCAACTGAGCGTGTCGGTACAAAACGAGACCGGCTTCGGTCGGCGTGATGCCGGTATTGCTGCGCGTCAGTAGCTTGTGCTTGAAATGGCTCTCGAGCGCGGCGACCTGCTGGGATAGCGCGGGCTGCGCGGTACGCAGAATGCTGGCGGCGCGCGAGACGCTACCGGCATCGACGATCTTCACGAAGCTCTTCAGTTTTGTGAAATCAACGCTCATGGCCCCGCCGCTTCGCCCTGAATACGCAGGATAGGTCGGTGACGGCAGGAGAACAAGGCACTCTCGGCCAGGGCACTCCCACAGCCTCAGCGCAGATCGGCGCAGGCTCTCTCGATTCGGTCGCACGCCTCTTTGATCATCTCCATCGATGTCGCGGTCGAAAGGCGAAAATAGGGAGAAAGCCCGTAGGCCGCTCCATGGACCGACGCGACCCCACCCTTGTCGAGGAGATAGAGGACGAAGTCGAGATCGCTACCGATCGTCTTCCCTTCCGGAGTGACCTTGCCGATGGCACCCGAGCAGCTCGGATAGAGATAGAACGCACCGTCTGGCACGAGACAGCGCAGGTGAGGCACGCCGTTCAGTCGAGCGCAGGCATAGTCGCGGCGCTCCTTGTAGAGCTCGACGCTTTCCGAGACGAAACTCTGTTCGCTGGCAAGCGCGTGCGCTGCGGCGGCCTGGCTGATCGACGACGGACAGGACGACATCTGCGACTGCAGCTTGTTGATGGCTGCGACCAGTCCGGCCGGACCGGCCGCATAGCCGATGCGCCAGCCGGTCATCGCATATGATTTCGAGACGCCATTGGTGAGAAGGATGCGGTCCTTTAGCGCGGGCACGGCTGCCGCGAGCGTCGTCATCGCCTCGTCGCGGAACCAGATCTGATCGTAGATATCGTCGGACAGCACCATGACATGCGGATGGCGGAGCAGCACCTCGCCCAGTGCCTCCAGTTCGGCCCGATCATAGGCCGCGCCCGTCGGGTTCGAGGGCGTATTCAGGATCACCCATCGCGTTCGCGGCGTGATCGCAGCCTCCAGCGCTGCCGGTGTCAGTTTGAAGCCGACGTTCTCGGAGCACGCAACGTTGACGGGCTTGCCGTCATTGGCGATCACCATGTCGGGATACGACACCCAATAGGGTGCGGGAATGATGACTTCCGCGCCGTCCTCGACGCTTGCCATCAACGCCAGGAAAAGGATTTGCTTGGCACCGCCGCCGACACAGATTTCATGTTCCGCGTATTCGAGTCCGAGCCGGCGCTTGTAGTCGGAAAGGATCGCGGTACGCAGGGCGGGCGTACCATTGACGGCGGTGTACTTGGTCTCGCCCCTGTCGATCGCCGCATGGGCAGCAACCTTGATGTGGTCAGGGGTGTCGAAATCCGGCTCACCGATGGTCATATCGACGATGTCATGCCCGGCAGCCTTCAACTCGCGTACGCGGGCGGCGGCAGCCGTGGTCGGAGAGATCTTGATGCGCGACACGCGCCCCGCGGGTACGAAGATGGTCACGATATATTCCTCTGAATGATTATCAATGTTCGGCCTGTGTCTCGCCCCGCATTCGGCCGGTCAGGAAGAGTTCGCCGAGTTCATCATGGGTGATATCCGCGGGGCTGCCGTCCCAGATCACCTTGCCGAGGCGCAGGATCACCGCGCGATGTGCGACCTCCATCGCCTTCTTGGTGTTCTGCTCGACGAGCAGGATGGACTGGCCGGCCGCGTTGATTCGCAGGAGCTCGTCGAAAACGATTCCGATAGCCGCGGGAGACAGGCCGACCGAAGGTTCATCGACGAGCAGGATCTTCGGCCGCTGCAAGACAGCCATCGCTACTTCCAGCAATTGCTGCTCGCCACCGGACATGTTGCCCGCCAGCATGTTACGGCGCGCCTTCAGGATCGGAAACAGGTCATAGACATAGTCCCGGTCCGCCTTCACCTGCGCATCGGGCAGCGTATAGGCGGCCATCTGGAGGTTTTCGTCGATCGTCATGACCGGAAAGTTGCAGCGGCCCTGCGGCACAAAGGAGATGCCTTCGGCCAGGATCGCCCGCGACTTGTAGCCGGCGACATTCTTGCCCTGCCATTCGATGCGGCCGTCCTTGATCGTCGTCATTCCGTAAAGCGACTTCAACAGCGTCGACTTGCCCGCGCCGTTTGGCCCCATCAGCGCGACGAACTGCCCCTGCGGCACATCGAGATCGACACCGTTCAGGATGTCGAGAGAGCCGTAGCCTGCGCGCAGACCCTTGATCGAGAGACTGGGATCAACCACCGAGATAGGCCTCCCGCACCGCCTGGTTGTGAACGATTTCGTGGGGTGTCCCTTCAGCCAGCTTGCGTCCCTGATCGAGCACGACGATGCGCTCGCAGATGTCGGTGACGACATCGATGTTGTGCTCGATCACCAGGAAGCTGACGCCGAATTTCTCGTTGGCGAACCGGATGCTCTCGACGACGCGCTCGATCAGCTTGGGATTGATGCCGGCCATCGGCTCGTCGAGCAGGATCAGCTTGGGCTCCGGCATCAGCATGGACGCGAACTGGATGAGCTTCTGCTGGCCGCCGGACAACTTCCCCGCCGGCTGATGGCGCACATCCCAGAGCCCGGCGATCTTGATCAGTTCGCGCGCACGTTCCCTTAGTGCCTCGACGCGATCACGTGCCGCGGCACCGATCCCGAACGTCGACCAGAGGCCTGGAAAGGTGAACATCTGGCCGGCAATGACGAGGTTCTCCTCGACGTCGAGCGCACCGAACACCACGGTCTTCTGGAAGGAGCGCAGCATGCGGCCCTCGCGGGCGATGCGGTTCAGCGACCATCCCGTAATGTCCTGACCGTCGAGTTTCACTTTACCGGCATTCGGCTTTGTCAGGCCGGTCGCACAATCGAAAAAGGTCGACTTGCCCGATCCATTGGGGCCGATGAGCCCGCAGATCTCGCCGCGATCGACGTGCAGACTGACATCGTCGACGGCGCGGACCGCGCCGTAGGATTTGTGCAATCCGGAGATTTCAAGAATGGGAAGGCCGGTCATTTTCGCTCCTTGAGAAAATACCAGAAGCGATCGATGAGCGGCGCAAATCCCTTCGGAAACCAGAACACCAGCGCCAGCAGACAGAGCCCGTAGGCAATCATTCGAACTTCGGGCGCGACGCGAAGGGCCTCGGAGAGTCCAACGAACAGCAAGCTGCCGAAGACGACGCCGGAAATTGTTCCGGCGCCACCGCCCAGCACGATGATGAGCATCGTGGTCGAATAATACATCTGGAAGGTGAGCGGGCTGACCACTGTCAGGTAATGCGCGTAAATGCTTCCGCCGAGGCCCGCGAAGGCGGCGCTGATCATGAACACCACCAGCTTGTAGCGCCAGGTCGGGATGCCGACGGATTCAGCCAGCGTTTCGTTCTCGCGGATTGCGATCATGTTACGGCCGGCCGCCGAGCGGACGATCAGATAGACGGCGACCGTGGCGATCACAGCGATGGCAAGCACCAGATAATAGAAACCCACCGTGCCCGAGACCGTGAACGAGGCCGGCCCCAGCGCGAAATGCGGCTTGGGAATGCCCGATAGCCCCATGTCACCGCGGGTGAGGCTGATCCAGTTTTTGGCTATCGCCTGCCCGATGATGACGAAGCCAAGTGTACACATCACAAAAGAGGTGGCGCGCAGCCTGAGCGCCGGAATGCCAAGTGGCAGCGCGATGGCGCCAGCAAGCACCCCCGCCGCGAGGAAGTTCAGATAGAAGGGAGTGCCAAAACGGACGGCCATCAGGCCGGACGTATAGGCGCCGATGCCAAAAAAACGCCGCCTGGGCCAGGGAAAGCAGGCCCGTATAGCCGACGAGCAGGTTCAGTCCGTGTGCTGGCAGGAGAAAGATCAGCGCGATGATCAGCGCGTGCAAGCCGTAGTTGCCGAGAAACAACGGAGCGAGGCAGGCCGCCGCGGCGAGAGCGATCCCGAACAACAAACGCAGATTGCGTCCCGGTGCTGGCAATGTGAGCTCGTTGGGCGACATCTTCTGTTTCTGTCCTCGGACAGTTCGAGAAACGTTCAGCGGACGTGGCGATCAGAACCGGGCTTGCATCGAGAACAGCCCGTGGGGACGCCACATCAGAACCAGCATCAAAGTCGCGAATCCAACGGTGTCGCGGAACTGCAGGCCGACATAGGTCGCCACCAGGCTTTCCGCGATACCGAGTATCATCGCCGCGAAGAGCGTGCCGCGGACGTTGCCAAGCCCGCCCATGATGATGACCGGCAAGGTCTTGAACGTAATGATCTCCCCCATGCCGCCATAGACGCTGACGTTCACCGGGGCCGTCAGCACGCCGGACAGCGCTGCCAGACAAGCTCCGAGAATGAATGTCCGAAGCGCCACCTGGGGCACGTCGATGCCGACGACCGCGCAACACTCGATGTTCTGCGATACCGCGCGCATCGCCTTGCCGAAGCGGCTGTAGGTGACCATCAGTTCCAGCCCGACGAAGACCAGAATGCACACGATGATGATCAGCACACGCTGCTCGGCCAACGTGAAACCGAAGATCGAAACCGGTTCGATGTAGCCACCGGAAAAGAATTTATAGCCGCCGCCGAAGACGAGGATCACGGTGTTCTGCAGCACCAGCGCGATGCCGAGTGTAGCAAGCACGCCTGTTTCCGGCGGCGCGCCCACGATGCGCTGCATGACGAACTTTCCGACGACGACGGCGATGACCGCCGTCGCGATCACGCCGATCACAAGTGCAACCGGATAAGGCAGCTCCAGATATTCGATCGCGAACCATGCTCCGAATGTGCCCAGCATGTAATATTCGCCGTGCGCAAAGTTGATGGCGCGCAGCACGCCGAAGATCATCGTCATCCCGACGGCGACGATGGCATAGACGGAGCCCGATACGATTCCGTTGACGATCTGCTCGGCGATCATGGTCAACATATCGGCTGCTCCGTCGCGCCCTCAGCGGGGATAGTCGATTTCAGCGGAATAGGCCCCCTTGATGACCGGTTTTCCGCCCTCAATCTCGAGAAGGATCATCGGCAGGCGAGCCTGATTGTGATCGTCGAAAGTTACCTCGCCCATGGCGCTGTCGTACTTGATCTTGGACAGGGCGTCGCGAACCTTGGCACGGTCGCCGCTGCCGGCTGCGCCGATGGCCTTGCCCAGCAGATGAACCGTCTCCCAATGCACATAGGCATGATTGTTGGGCATTTCGCCGCGGTATTCGGCCTTGAATTTCTCCACAAAAGCCTTGCTCTTCGGGGAGTCCCATGCCGGGAGCCAGGCGGCCGCCTCGATGGCGCCTTCGAGCGCTTTCGGCGCTGCCTTGATGGTCGCTTCTGTATTGAATTCCGCGTTGCCGATCAGCGGCATCTTGCCGGCCACACCGACCTCGATCATCTGGCGTGCGACGATCGGCGTCGTGTCCGCAAGGCCGTACATGATAATGGCCTGAGCGCCGGAGTCGCGAATCTTGGCAAGTACACTGCGAAAATCAACCTCCCCTTCCTTATAGTAGTCTTCAGTCAGGATCAGTCCCTTGAAGCGGGGGAGATATTTCTTGGTGAACTCGACCGCTGCGCGCCCGTAGTCGGTGTCGACGGAGAGAACGGCAAACTTCGTAAAGCCTTTCTTCTCGGCGGCATATTGGATGACGACCAGCGCACGGTTCTCGTCGGTCGGATAGTTTCGGAAGGTCCATTTGAACCCGCCGACACCCGCACCATAGGTAATTTTCGGATTGGATGAGGCAGCATTCAGCAGCAACACGCCGGCGTCCTCGACGACGGGCTGCAAGGCGAGCGTCACCGAACTCGACACGTCGCCGATGATGAAATCGGCTTTATCGAGGTCGATCAGGCGGCGCGTGGCTGAAACGCCTTCAACGGGCGTGCCTTGGCTGTCGCCCGAAATGACCGCGATCTTGCGGCCGCCAATACCTCCGGCATCGTTGATTTCCTTGGCGGCCAGTTGGGCGCCGCGTAGCGAGAAGGAACCGTATCGGGAATTAGGTCCGCTCATCGGGGCGACGATGCCAAGCCGGATTGTCGCGTCTTCTGTCCAAGCATCGGTCGATGCCGCCCGAAGACCGATCAGGCTCATAGCGATACAGAATGCCCTGCGATCAAGTTTGTGCGTCATGGCCCGATCTCCATTCGAAACTCTGGCGGGTTGCCTCGCCATCGCTCACCGTCTTGCGGACGGGCGCATCCCGGTTTGTGACAATAAGACTATGTTCGTGGGCCCGACCTAGGGAAACACAAGTGCAATCTGCCGCCATAGCGTTTACTTATGGCGAACCCGCATGGGCGCCACTGACCTCAAGATCGACTGAAACGGCCGCTCTAAAAGCGTCGACGCCAAAATGCGCGACGAGCGCGGTCGTGCTGTCGCCGGTCGTCGTGCCGGGCGTCATCACCGCGGTCGGCCTGTACTTCTTCTTCGCCCCGATCGGGCTTACCGGCAGTTACCTGGGTTTGATCCTGGCGCACACCGCGCTGGCGACGCCCTTTGTGGTGATCCCGGTCAGCGCGACGCTGCAAAGCTTCGACGTGAACCTGGCGCGCGCCGCAGCCTCGCTCGGCGCCTCGCCGCTCTACGCCTTCCGCGGAGTGATCCTGCCGCTGATCCTGCCCGGCTTGGCGTCGGGCGCGCTGTTCGCCTTTGCGACCAGCTTCGATGAGGTGGTGATCGTGCTGTTCATGGCCGGGCCGGAACAGCGCACCCTGCCCCGCGAGATGTTCAGCGGCATCCGCGAGAACATCAGCCCGACCATCACCGCGGCGGCGGTGATCCTGACGACGGTGTCAGTAATCCTGCTCGCCACCATGGAAGGCTTGCGTCGCCGCAACGAGCGGCTGAAGCACAACAACGCTTGACCGGCGTCCTTATCCCTTGCGGCGGACCGGGAGCACCGTCCGTCCGCTGGCTCTTCTCCTGAAAGCTGTTGAGCGTTCCCAATCCGCGAGCCGCCATCTTGATCAGAGAGCCACATTCAAGCTTGGCGTCTTGAGCATCCGGATCGGAAGTGTACCGCCCGCGGTACTTTTCCAGAGTTGTTTAGAGCGTCAGATCGGCGTGCTGTTGGACTGGCACCGCGTGGTGCACGAAATCGAGTATCTGGTGAAAGGTTTCTTGCGCATGCCCTGCATTCTTGGCGATCAGCTGCTCGAAATCGCGTGAATTGGCACCCAAGAATAGCTTTCGGGCATGTTCGGTCGACCGCAGCCTGCTTGCGTTGACGATGTCGCGTCGTCCGCTGCGCTCGCGTCGCGATGAGATGCACCCGCCGAAGCCACCTTGTTGGATCGGGCGATGACGATCAGTAGCCGGCAGCCAGCCCGGTGTTGCGGCGCGGGTCGTTCGCCCCGTAGAA
>WNFC01006598.1_pt1 | contig 17123 bp, 13 predicted proteins | sample 5400541 | NCBI WGS metagenome assembly WNFC01 (sample SAMN13153342, study PRJNA577476) | soil metagenome | isolation source: 120 cm saprolite under Douglas fir tree site 2 hole 2 replicate 1 | place: USA:California | collected 2015-04-18
AGTCTCCGTTGCCGGTTGGCGTTTCGCTTCGTTTGATCGACAGGATCAGGCGTACTTCGCCTGAACCTCCTGAGCGACGTTGTTGGGAACCTGTTCGTAGTGGTCGAATTGCATGGTGAAAGTGGCGCGTCCCTGCGACATCGAGCGCAGCGTGTTGACGTAGCCGAACATGTTGGCGAGCGGCACCATGGCGTTGATGACATTGGCGTTGCCGCGCATGTCCTGACCCTGAATGTGGCCGCGCCGCGAGTTGAGGTCGCCGATCACCGAGCCGGTATAGTCCTCGGGCGTCACCACCTCGACCTTCATGATCGCCTCGAGCAGCACCGGGCCGCCTTTCTGCCGGGCCTCGCGCAGCGCCGCGCGCGCCGCGATCTCGAAGGCGAGCGCCGACGAGTCGACATCGTGATAGGCGCCGTCCACCAGCGACACCTTGAGGTCGACCACCGGGAAGCCGGCGAGCACGCCCGAGCCGAGAACCGACTCGAGCCCTTTCTCGACGCCCGGAATGTATTCCTTCGGTACCGATCCGCCGACCACCTTGCTATCGAATACGAATCCGGAGCCAGGCGGCAGCGGCTCGGCAATAATCTTGATGCGCGCGAACTGGCCGGAACCGCCGGTCTGCTTCTTGTGGGTGTAATCCACCGTGGTGACGCGGGTGATCTTCTCCCGATAGGCAACCTGCGGAGCGCCGATATTGGCCTCGACCTTGTAGGTGCGCTTCAAGATGTCGACCTTGATGTCGAGATGCAGTTCGCCCATCCCCTTAAGGATGGTCTGGCCGGACTCCTGGTCGGTGGAGACGCGGAACGAGGGGTCCTCCGCCGCGAGCTTCGCCAGCGCGACACCGAGCTTTTCCTGGTCGGCCTTCGACTTCGGCTCGATCGCGATCTCGATGACAGGATCGGGAAATTCCATCTTCTCAAGGATCACGGGCTTCTGGGCATCGCACAGCGTGTCGCCGGTGCGGGCCTCTTTGAGGCCGGCAAGCGCCACGATGTCGCCCGCATAGGCTTCCTTGATGTCCTCGCGGTTGTTGGCGTGCATCAGCAGCATGCGGCCGATGCGCTCCTTGCGGTCCTTGGTCGAGTTCACGACGCCGGAACCCGCGGTGAGCGTGCCCGAATAGATGCGGCAGAACGTGATCGTGCCGACGAACGGGTCGTCCATGATCTTGAACGCCAGAAGCGCCATCGGCTCCTTGTCGTCCGGCTTGCGCACGACTTCGTTTTCCTTCTCGTCGATGCCGATGATCGGCGGCACGTCGAGCGGCGACGGCAGGTAATCGACGACGGCATCGAGCAGCGGCTGCACGCCCTTGTTCTTGAAGGCGGAGCCGCAGAGAACCGGAAAGAAGGCGCCGGTGATCACCGCCTTGCGGATGAGGCTCTTCAGCGTCGCCTCGTCGGGCTGCTTGCCCTCGAGATAGGCCGTCGTTGCCGCGTCATCGAGCTCGACCGCGGCCTCGATCATCTTCTCGCGGTATTCCTTCGCCTGATCGAGAAGCTCCGCCGGAATGTCGATGTCCTGATATTTCGCGCCGAGCGACTCGTCGTCCCACACCACGCCCTTCATGCGTACGAGGTCGATGATGCCGCGGAACTGGTTCTCGGCGCCGATCGGCAGCTGAATCGCAACCGGCTTGGCGCCCAGGCGTTCGACGATGTCGGAGAGGCAGCGGAAGAAGTCAGCGCCGATCTTGTCCATCTTATTGGCGAAGACGATGCGCGGAACCTTGTATTTGTCGCCCTGGCGCCACACCGTCTCGGTCTGCGGCTCGACGCCCTGATTGGAATCGAGAACGCACACCGCGCCGTCAAGCACGCGGAGCGAGCGCTCGACCTCGATCGTGAAGTCGACGTGGCCCGGCGTGTCGATGATGTTGAGGCGCTTTTCCTTCCAGTATGCGGTGGTCGCGGCCGAGGTGATCGTGATGCCGCGCTCCTGCTCCTGCTCCATCCAGTCCATGGTGGCAGCGCCCTCATGCACCTCGCCGATCTTGTGGCTTTTGCCGGTGTAATAGAGGATCCGCTCGGTCGTCGTCGTCTTGCCGGCATCGATGTGCGCCATGATGCCGAAATTGCGGTAGTCCTCGATCTTGTGCATGCGGGGCATAACGAATTCTCCAGGCGGCCTGCTCACCAGCGATAGTGCGAGAAGGCGCGATTCGCCTCCGCCATGCGGTGAGTGTCCTCGCGCTTCTTGACGGCGTTCCCCCGGTTGTTCGATGCGTCGAGGAGCTCTCCCGAGAGCTTGTCGACCATCGTTTTTTCGTTGCGCTCATGCGCGGCATCGATGATCCAGCGGATCGCGAGCGTCTGCCGGCGCTCCGGCCGCACTTCGACCGGCACCTGATAGGTGGCGCCGCCGACGCGGCGCGAGCGCACCTCGACCGACGGCATGACGTTGTCGAGCGCCTGTTCGAAGACCGCGACCGGATTCTGCTTGATCTTCTGCTCGATCGTCTCGAGCGCGCCATAGACGATCGTCTCGGCGACCGACTTCTTGCCCTGGCGCATGACGGAATTCATGAAGCGGCTGACCTTGAGGTTGCCGAATTTCGGATCGGGAAGGATCTCGCGGCGCTCGGCGCGGTGACGGCGGGACATCGCTAGCTCCCACTCACTTCGGCCGCTTGGCGCCGTAGAGCGAGCGGCGCTGCTTGCGGTTCTTGACGCCCTGGGTGTCGAGGACGCCGCGCAGGATGTGGTAGCGCACGCCCGGAAGGTCCTTCACGCGGCCGCCGCGGATCATCACGACGGAATGTTCCTGCAGGTTATGACCCTCGCCCGGGATGTAGCCGATCACCTCGAAGCCGTTGGTGAGGCGGACCTTGGCGACCTTGCGCAGCGCCGAGTTCGGCTTCTTCGGCGTCGTCGTGTAGACGCGCGTGCACACGCCGCGTTTTTGCGGCGAGGCCTTCAGCGCCGGAACCTTGTTCCGGTAGCGCGGCGCGACTCGCGGCTTGCGGATCAGCTGGTTGATGGTCGGCATCGGTCTCTATTCTTCCTCGTTCTTCGCCCGCCTCGGGCGATTGAAAAACGCAAACGCCAAGCGCGCCGTCCCGCGATCCCCGCGGAAGGGCGCTTGTTCCCGTGACAAACGACCCCGACACCGGAAAGCGTCGTGGTCCTTACACACATCTGACAACTGGCTGTCAGAGGCAGCGTCTCGGCGCCCTTGGTCGATCGCGCGACGCAATCGAACGGCGGCACCGACCGCCTGCCCAATAGCGAGCGGGTTTTAGCGTTCCCGGTCGCGCTCCGTCAACCCCGAAAGGGCCGAAAAACGCGGGCTTTCCGCCATCCCCGCGGCATTTCGAATGCGCCGATGACCCGCTAGCGTCCCGATTCCGAAGTTCGTAATTCCTCGCGGCACACTCTCATACGAACCTAGCGGTTGAGCCAGCCAGATAACAACGGCCAAGCGCTTGAGCAACGCCGCAAAATGAAGAAGGGCCGCAGCGCGGCCCCTCTCTTGGTCGTATGGCAGAGCGCTTTATTCCGCCGCCGCCGGTCCTTCGATCAGCGCCTCGGTGCCGGCCGCCGCCTTGGCGGCCTCCTCCTTCTGGCGCTCCTTCAGGATCAGTTCGTCGCGATGCGTCGCCACCGAGCGCAGCCGCGACATCATCGCGCCGGTGCCCGCCGGGATCAGGCGGCCGACAATCACGTTCTCCTTCAGGCCGTCGAGCGTATCGATCTTGCCCTAACGAGCGCGTCTGCAACGACGCCTTGGTGATGCCGAGCAGCACCGAGTGCGCGGTCGCCGGCTTCTTGCCGGCTTCCTTCATCTTGACGTTGATCTCGTCGAACTCGATCTTGTCGAGCTGCTCGCCCTGGATCAGCTCCGTCTCGCCCGGCTCGTCGATCTCGACCTTCTGCAGCATTTGCCGGACGATCACCTCGATGTGCTTGTCGTTGATGCTGACGCCCTGCAGCCGGTAGACCTCCTGGATTTCGTTGACGAGATAGGCGGCGAGTTCCTCGACGCCCTTGATCGCCAGGATGTCGTGCGGCGCGGGATTGCCTTCGACGATCGAGTCGCCCTTCTCGACGACGTCACCTTCCTGCACGTAGACGTGCCGGTTCTTCGGAATCAAATACTCGACCGGCTCCTGCTTGGAATCGTTCGGCACGATCGAGAGGCGGTACTTGTTCTTGTAGTCCTTGCCGAACTGGATGGTGCCGCTGATCTCGGCGATCACCGCCGACTCCTTCGGCCGGCGCGCCTCGAACAGTTCCGCGACGCGCGGCAAGCCGCCGGTGATGTCGCGGGTCTTCGCGCTTTCGGTGGACATGCGCGCGAGCACGTCGCCCGCCCTCACCCGGGCGCCCGGCTCGACCGAAAGGATGGCGTCGACCGGAAGCGAGTAACGCACTTCGCTCGAGGTCTTCCGGAGCTTCGCGAGCTTGGCGAGCGTGCCTTCCGCCCCGCGAATGACGATCGACGGACGCAGATCCTGCGCCGCCTTGCCCGCGGTCCGCCAGTCGATGATCGTACGCTTGGTGATGCCGGTCGACTCGTCGACCGTCTCGCTCATGGACTGGCCTTCCACGAGATCCTCGAAGGCGACGGTGCCGTTGGCCTCGGTCAGGATCGGCCGCGTGTACGGATCCCACTCGGCCATTCGCTGACCGCGGCGCACCTTGTCGCCGTCGTCCACCTTCAGACGCGCGCCAAACGGAATACGGTGCGAGGCGCGCTCCGTGCCGTCCTGGTCGACGATCAGGATGGCCAGATTGCGGATCATCACGATGTTCTCGCCGTTCGAGTTCTTCACCACTTCGCGGTTTCTGATCTTGATCGTTCCCTCGAAGCTCGATTCGATGAAGGACTGCTCGGCAATCTGCGCGGCGCCGCCGATATGGAAGGTGCGCATGGTGAGCTGGGTGCCCGGCTCGCCGATCGATTGCGCCGCGATCACCCCGACCGCTTCGCCGAGATTGACCGGCGTGCCGCGGGCGAGATCGCGCCCGTAGCACTTGCGGCAGATGCCGTTTATCGTCTCGCAAGTCAGCGCCGAGCGAATGCGCACTTCCTGCACGTTCGCCGCCGCGATCGCCTCGACCTGCGGCTCCTCCAAGAGAATACCGCGCTTGACGATGGTCTTGCCGCTCGTCGGGTCGTTAATGTCTTCGACCCCGGTGCGGCCGAGAATGCGGCTTGCAAGCGAGGCGACGACCTGGCCGGCGTCGACGATGGCGCGCATGCGGATGCCCGCCTTCGTCCCGCAATCCTCCTCGGTGACGATGCAATCCTGCGCGACGTCGACGAGACGGCGCGTGAGATAGCCCGAGTTCGCGGTCTTGAGCGCGGTGTCGGCGAGGCCCTTACGGGCGCCGTGCGTCGAGTTGAAGTACTCGAGCACCGTGAGCCCTTCCTTGAAGTTCGAGATGATCGGGCTTTCGATGATCTCGCCCGAGGGCTTGGCCATCGGCCCGCGCATGCCGGCGAGCTGCTTCATCTGCGCCGGCGAGCCGCGCGCGCCGGAGTGCGACATCATGTAGATCGAGTTCATGAATGCCTCGCGGCCCGAGGCGTTCTTCTTGGTCGCCGAGATTTCGCGCATCATCTCCTCGGCGATCTTGTCGGTGCACTTCGACCAGGCGTCGACCACCTTGTTGTACTTCTCGCCCTGGGTGATGAGGCCGTCGTTGTACTGCTGCTCGAATTCCTTGACCTGACCGCGCGTCTCGTCGACCAGCGCCCACTTTTTGGTCGGCACCACCATGTCGTCCTTGCCGAAGGAAATGCCGGCCTTGAAGGCGTGATTGAAGCCGAGCGCCATGATGCGGTCGCAGAAGATCACCGTCTCCTTCTGCCCGCAGTGGCGGTAGACGGTGTCGATCATGTGCGAGATTTCCTTCTTCGTCATCAATCGGTTGATGAGATCGAAGGAAATCCGGTGGTCCTTCGGCAGGATTTCGCCGAGCAGGAGGCGGCCGGGCGTGGTGTCGTAAATCTTCGACACCTTCTTGCCCTTTTCGTCGACCGTGACGAAGCGGCCCTTGACCTTGGCGTGCAGCGTCACGGCGCCGTTCGCCAGCGCATGCTCGACCTCGCCGATATTGCCGAACGCCATGCCCTGGCCCGGCTCTCCGTCGTGCACGAGCGACAAGTAATAGAGCCCGAGCACAATGTCTTGCGAGGGCACGATGATCGGCGACCCGTTGGCCGGATGCAGGATGTTGTTCGTGCTCATCATCAGGACGCGCGCCTCGAGTTGCGCCTCCAGCGACAACGGCACGTGCACGGCCATCTGGTCGCCGTCGAAGTCGGCGTTGAAAGCGGCGCAAACCAGCGGATGCAGCTGGATCGCCTTGCCCTCGATCAAGATCGGCTCGAAGGCCTGCACGCCGAGACGATGGAGCGTCGGCGCGCGGTTCAACAGCACCGGATGCTCGCGGATCACCTCGTCGAGAATGTCCCAAACCTCGGGCTTCTCCTTCTCAACCAGCTTCTTCGCCTGCTTGACGGTCGTCGACAGACCCTTGGCGTCGAGCCGCGAGTAGATGAACGGCTTGAACAGTTCCAGCGCCATCTTCTTCGGCAGGCCGCACTGGTGCAGCTTGAGTTCGGGGCCGACCACGATCACCGAGCGGCCGGAATAGTCGACGCGCTTGCCGAGCAGGTTCTGGCGGAAGCGGCCCTGCTTGCCCTTGAGCATGTCCGCGAGCGACTTCAACGGCCGCTTGTTGGCGCCCGTGATCACGCGGCCGCGGCGGCCGTTGTCGAACAGGGCGTCGACCGCCTCTTGCAGCATGCGCTTCTCGTTGCGGATGATGATGTCCGGCGCCTTGAGCTCGATCAGCCGCTTCAAGCGGTTGTTGCGGTTGATCACGCGGCGATAGAGATCGTTGAGATCGGAGGTGGCGAAACGTCCGCCGTCGAGCGGCACCAGCGGCCGCAAGTCCGGCGGGATCACCGGGACCACCGTCATGATCATCCAGTCGGGCTTGTTGCCCGAGGTGAGGAAGGCCTCGATCAGCTTCAGGCGCTTGCCCGCCTTTTTCTTCTTCAGGTCCGAGTCGGTCGTATTGATCTCGGCGCGCAAGTCGTCGCGCATCTTCTTGAGGTCGATGCCCTTCATCAGCTCGCGGATCGCCTCGGCGCCGATCTTGGCGGTGAAGCTATCCTCGCCGAGCTCTTCTTGCGCCTTCATGTAATCTTCTTCGGAGAGCAACTGGCGCTCCTTCAGCGGCGTCAGGCCCGGCTCGGTCACGACGTAGTATTCGAAATAGAGAATGCGCTCGAGATCCTTCAGCGTCATGTCGAGCAGGAGCCCGATGCGCGAGGGAAGCGACTTGAGGAACCAGATGTGCGCGACGGGCGCGGCGAGTTCGATGTGGCCCATGCGCTCGCGCCGCACGCGCGAGAGCGTCACCTCGACGCCGCACTTCTCGCAGATGATGCCCTTGTACTTCATGCGCTTGTACTTGCCGCACAAGCACTCGTAATCCTTGATCGGGCCGAAGATGCGCGCGCAGAAGAGGCCGTCCCGCTCCGGCTTGAAGGTGCGGTAGTTGATCGTCTCCGGCTTCTTGATCTCGCCGTAAGACCACGAGAGAATCTTCTCGGGCGAAGCGATCGAGATCCGGATGTGGTCGAAGACCTGCGCCGGCTGCTGGGGCCCGAAAATATTCGTCAGTTCCTGGTTCATCATCTTCTCCTGCTTTCCGGATCAAGGATGCGGTCCGCGCTTCGCATCCTCACCGGAAGAATTTCGATCGAATTTCGCGCGCGGAGGCGGCGGTCGCCCCCGCGCGAAATCTCATTCGGCTGCGACGCTCTCATCCGAACCCGACTGCGCGGGCTTCTTCGTGTTCACGAGCTCGACGTTGAGACCGAGCGAGCGCATTTCCTTAACCAGCACGTTGAACGACTCCGGAATACCCGCCTCGAAGGTGTCGTCGCCGCGCACGATCGCCTCGTAGACCTTGGTACGGCCGGCGACATCGTCCGACTTGACGGTGAGCATTTCCTGCAAGGTATAGGCCGAGCCATAGGCCTCGAGCGCCCACACCTCCATTTCGCCGAAACGTTGGCCGCCGAACTGGGCCTTGCCGCCGAGCGGCTGCTGGGTGACCAGCGAGTACGGGCCGATCGAGCGGGCGTGGATCTTGTCGTCCACCAAATGATGCAGCTTCATGATGTAGATGTAGCCGACCGTCACCTGGCGATCGAACGGCTCGCCGGAGCGCCCGTCATAGAGCGTCACCTGTCCGGTCTTGTTGAGGCCGGCCATGTCGAGCATGTGCTCGATATCGGCCTCCTTGGCGCCGTCGAAGACGGGGGTTGCGATCGGCACGCCGCGCTTCAGGTTCTGCCCGAGTTCGGCGAGACCGCTGTCGTTGAGCGATGCGATGGTCTCGTCCTTGCCATAGACGCTCTTCAGTATGTCCTTGAGCGGCTTCACGTCCTTCCTCGCCATATATGCATCGACCGCCCTCCCGACCATCTGGCCGAGGCCGTGGCAGGCCCAACCGAGATGGGTTTCGAGGATTTGGCCGACATTCATGCGGCTCGGCACGCCGAGCGGATTGAGCACGACGTCGACGGGCGTGCCGTCCTCGAGGAACGGCATGTCCTCGGCCGGCACGATCTTCGACACCACGCCCTTGTTGCCGTGGCGGCCGGCCATTTTGTCGCCGGGCTGAATCTTGCGCTTCACCGCGACGAACACCTTCACCATTTTCATCACGCCGGGCGGCAATTCGTCGCCGCGCTGCAGCTTCTCGACCTTGTCGAGGAAGCGCTGTTCGAGCCGCTTCTTCGATTCGTCGTATTGCTTGCGGAGCTGCTCGATCTCGCCCATCAGCTTCTCGTTGGGCGAGGCGAACTGCCACCACTGCGAGCGCGGATATTCGTCGAGCACCACGCGCGTGATCTTGTGATCTTTCTTGAAGCCCTTCGGGCCCGCGATGCCCTGGCGGCCTTCCAGCATCTCGGCCAGGCGGCCATAGACGTTGCGGTCGAGGATCGCCTGCTCGTCGTCGCGGTCCTTCGCCAGACGCTCGATTTCTTCGCGCTCGATCGCGAGCGCGCGCTCGTCCTTGTCGACGCCGTGGCGGTTGAACACGCGCACCTCGACGACGGTGCCCTGCACGCCCGGCGGCACGCGCAGCGAAGTGTCGCGCACGTCCGCGGCCTTCTCGCCGAAGATCGCGCGCAGGAGTTTTTCCTCCGGCGTCATCGGGCTCTCGCCCTTCGGCGTGATCTTGCCGCACAGGATGTCACCGGCGTGGACTTCGGCGCCGATATAGACGATTCCCGCCTCGTCGAGGTTTTTGAGCGCCTCTTCCGAGACGTTCGGAATGTCGCGCGTGATCTCCTCGGGGCCGAGCTTGGTGTCGCGCGCCATCACCTCGAATTCCTCGATGTGGATCGAGGTGAAGACATCGTCCTTCACGATCCGCTCCGACAGCAGGATCGAATCCTCGAAGTTGTAGCCGTGCCACGGCATGAAGGCGACGAGCACGTTGCGGCCGAGCGCCAACTCGCCGAGCTCGGTCGAGGGACCGTCGGCGATGATGTCGCCCTTCTTCACCTGGTCGCCCACGCGCACGAGCGGCCGCTGGTTGATGCAGGTGTTCTGGTTCGAGCGCTGGAACTTCATCAGCCGGTAGATGTCGACGCCCGATTTCGAGGGATCGTTTTCCTCGGTGGCGCGGATGACGATACGGGTGCCGTCGATCTGGTCGACGACGCCGGTGCGGCGCGCGGCGATGACCGCGCCCGAATCGCGCGCGACCACGTCCTCCATGCCGGTGCCGACGAGCGGCGCCTCCGCCTGCACCAGCGGCACCGCCTGGCGCTGCATGTTCGAGCCCATGAGCGCGCGGTTGGCGTCGTCGTTCTCGAGGAACGGAATGAGCGCCGCGGCGACCGACACGAGCTGCTTGGGCGACACGTCCATGAAATCGACCCGGTCGGGCGTGATCATCAAGACGTCGCCGGCGTGCCGGCAAACGATCAGGTCCTCGGTGAACTTGCCCTTGTGGTCGATCACCGCGTTCGCCTGCGCGACGTAGTATTTGCCCTCCTCCATCGCGGACAGATAAATGACCTCCTCGGTGACGCGGCCGTCCTTCACCTTGCGATAAGGCGTCTCGATGAAGCCGTACTTGTTGATGCGCGCGAAGGTCGCGAGCGAATTGATCAGCCCGATATTCGGTCCTTCCGGCGTCTCGATCGGGCAGATGCGGCCGTAATGCGTCGGATGCACGTCGCGCACCTCGAAGCCCGCCCGCTCGCGCGTCAACCCGCCGGGGCCGAGCGCCGACAGACGCCGCTTGTGCGTGATCTCCGACAACGGATTGGTCTGGTCCATGAACTGCGAGAGCTGCGAAGAGCCGAAGAACTCGCGCACCGCCGCCGCGGCGGGCTTGGCGTTGATCAGGTCCTGCGGCATCACCGTGTCGATATCGACCGAGCTCATGCGCTCCTTGATCGCGCGCTCCATGCGCAGCAACCCGATGCGATACTGGTTCTCCATCAATTCGCCGACCGAACGCACCCGCCGGTTGCCGAGATGGTCGATGTCGTCGATCTCGCCGCGGCCGTCGCGTAATTCGACCAGCGCGCGGATCACCGCGATGATGTCTTCCTTGCGCAAGACGCGCATGGTGTCGGGCGCGTCGAGATCGAGCCGCATGTTCATCTTCACGCGGCCGACCGCCGAAAGATCGTAGCGCTCGGAGTCGAAGAACAGCGAATTGAACATCGCTTCCGCAGTGTCGACCGTGGGCGGCTCACCCGGGCGCATCACGCGATAGATGTCGAACAGCGCATCCTCGCGCCGCAGATTCTTGTCGACGGCGAGCGTGTTGCGGATGTAGGCGCCGGTGTGGATGTGATCGATGTCGAGCACCGGAATTTCGTTGTAGCCGGCCTCGGTCAGCGCATCGACGATCTTCTTGTCGATCTCCTGGCCCGCTTCGGCATAAATCTCGCCGGTCTTGGCGTTGACGAGATCCTCGGCAATGTACTGGCCGGGAAGGTCCTCGTCCGCGACCTTCAGCGCCTTCAGGCCTTTTTCGGCAAGCATGCGCGCCTGCCGCACGGTGAGCTTCTTGCCGGCCTCGATCACGACCTCGTCGGTATCGGCGTTGCGAAGATCGGTCATCGCCTTGATGCCGCGCATGCGCCGCGGATCGTAGGGAACGCGCCAGCCGCCGCCCTTCACGCGTTTGTAGACGATGCGCTGATAGAAGGTGTTGAGGATTTCCTCGCCGTTCATGCCGAGTGCTTGCAAGAGCGAGGTGACGGGAATCTTGCGGCGGCGGTCGATACGCGCGTGCACGATGTCCTTGGCGTCGAACTCGATGTCGAGCCACGAGCCGCGATAGGGAATGATGCGCGCCGCGAACAGGAGCTTGCCCGAGGAGTGGGTCTTGCCCTTGTCGTGGTCGAAGAAGACGCCGGGCGAGCGGTGCATTTGCGACACGATCACGCGCTCGGTGCCGTTCACGATAAAGGTGCCGTTCATCGTCATGAGCGGGATGTCGCCCATGTAGACGTCCTGCTCCTTGATGTCCTTCACCGACTTCGCCTGCGTCTCGGGGTCCACATCGAACACGATCAGCCGCAGCGTCACCTTGAGGGGCGCGGCGAAGGTCATGCCGCGCTGGCGGCACTCGTCGACGTCGTACTTCGGCAACTCGAATTCGTATTTCACGAATTCGAGCATCGAATTTCCGGCGAAATCGGAAATCGGAAACACCGACTTGAACACGGTCTGCAAACCCTCGTCGGGGCGCCCGCCGCTCGGCTCGTGGATCTGCAGGAACTGGTCGTAGGACGCCTTCTGAACCTCGATCAGGTTCGGCATCTCGGCGACTTCCGCGATTTTGCCGAAGAATTTGCGAACGCGCTTGCGGCCGGTGAATGTCTGCGCCATCTCGTTTTCGCTCCGTTGGACGCGCCGGGCGTCCTAAAAATCCTGTTCCCGCGCTCGTGGCGGGTAGTCCGGGCGGCCCCGATGCGAGGCCGCCCTTATTTCTTCAAGACCCCCGGATCGCGCTCGGCTTCACCTCGCTTGTCCGGGTTTCGCTGAAATAACCTGCGGTTATTTCAGCTCGACCTTGGCGCCCACTTTTTCGAGGGTCGCTTTCATCTTGGCGGCGTCGTCCTTGGAGACGCCGTCCTTGACGGTCTTCGGTGCGCCCTCGACGAGGTCCTTGGCTTCTTTCAGGCCAAGTCCGGTCAAGGCACGCACTTCCTTGATCACTTCGATCTTCTTGTCGCCGACAGCGGCGAGAACGACCGTGAATTCGGTTTTCTCCTCCACCGCGGCGGCGGCAGCACCGGGCGCCGCCGCGACCGCAACCGCGGCCGCTGCTGACACGCCCCACTTCTCTTCCAGAAGCTTCGAAAGCTCGGCCGCTTCGAGCACGGTGAGTTTCGAAAGCTCGTCTACGATCTTCGCCAGATCAGCCATTTTATTTTCCTCTCGGTTCGAACCTTTGATCGATTGCGGAACCGCCTCAGGCGGCTTCACTCTTTCGGCTGTAGGCCCCGACCACGCGCGCGAGCTGGGAAGCCGGCGCGGCGACGATCTGCGCGATCTTGGTCGCCGGCGCCTGCAACAGGCCGACGATCTTCGCGCGCAACTCATCGAGCGACGGGAGGGCGGCTAGCGCCTTCACGCCGCTCAGGTCGAGCGAGGTCTTGCCCATCGCGCCGCCGAGAATGATGAATTTTTCATTCCCCTTGGCGAAATCGACTGCGACCTTGGGCGCCGTCACCGGATCGCTGGAATAGGCGATCACGGTCGGTCCCTTGAGAAGGGACGCGACATGGGCGACGTCCGTGCCTTCGAGAGCTTTCTTTGCCAGGCGGTTCTTGGCGACCTTCACTCCGGCCCCGCCCTTCTTCATCTGCCGGCGCAATACCGACATCTGAGCGACGGTGAGGCCTGAGTAGTGAGCGACCACGACCGCGGCGGCGTTCTTGAAAACGCCGTTCAGCGACGTGACCATCTCCTGCTTCTCCGCTCGGTCCACTTTCTCTCTCCGGTTGGCGCTTTTCGGAAAATCCGAAAAACGCCGGTTGCACCTTGCCGGCCCGTCTTCTGCCTCGTGGGGCAGCGGAACGGGTCGACGCTCCAAAGCCCTGTCCCCGTGGGCCTTCCTCCGAGGAGGAGCGGCCGGCCGGTGCTGGTTCGAACCGATCAAGGGCTTGCGCCCGAAACCGGTCATCCCCGTCTCATGCAGGCCCTTTCGGATTAAGCGCGACTCGCGCCGCGCGCCCGCAATCTCGGACAGGACGACCGAAAGAACCGAGGTTCCTCCGGTCTTCCCCGCGCGGAAGCGAACTCCCGCGCGGAATTCTTTTTCAGCCTCCGAAGAGGCTCGACGGCTCGACGCGGACGCCGGGGCCCATCGTCGATGAAATCGCCACCTTCTTGATGAAGGTGCCTTTGACGCCGGAAGGCTTCGACTTCGCCACCGCGTCGGCGAGCGCGCGGATATTCTGCGCGAGCTGCTCGGCGGTGAACGAGGCCTTGCCGATGCCGGCCTGAACGATGCCGGCCTTCTCGACGCGAAACTCGACCGCGCCGCCCTTCTGCGCCTTGATCGCAGCGGGGAGGTCGTTGGTCACGGTGCCGACCTTCGGGTTCGGCATCAGCCCGCGGGGCCCCAGCACTTTGCCGAGACGGCCCACGAGCGGCATCATGTCGGGCGTCGCGATGCAGCGGTCGAAGTCGATCTGACCCGCGTTGATCTTCTCCGCGAGATCCTCGGCGCCGACCACGTCGGCGCCCGCCTTCTTCGCTTCGTCGGCCTTGGCGCCCTTCGCGAACACCGCCACGCGCGCCGAGCGGCCCGAGCCGTTCGGCAGGTTGACGACGCCGCGCACGTTCTGATCGGTCTGGCGCGGATCGACGCCCAAATTCATCGCCACCTCGATCGTCTCGTCGAACTTCGCCTTGGCGCGCTCCTTCACGAGCTTCACCGCCTCGTCGATCGGATAGAGCTTCATCCGTTCGATTTCTTCGCGCGCCGTGCGAATGCGTTTTCCCGCTTTCTTCTGCATCGCCCTACTCCGTCACCTGAATGCCCATGGAGCGGGCGGAACCCTCGATCATGCTCATCGCGGCTTCGACCGTGTCGCAGTTCAAGTCCTTCATCTTCTGCTGCGCGATTTCCTTGACCTGCGCCTTCGATACCTGGCCGATCGGCTCGCGGCCGGGGGTGCGCGACGCCGTCTGCAGCTTCGCCGCCTTCTTCAGAAAATAGGAAACCGGCGGCGTCCTCAGTTCGAAGGTGAAGGATTTGTCCTGGTATATGGTGATGGTGACGGGAATTGGCATCCCCTTCTCCATCTTTTGCGTCTGCGCGTTAAAATCCTTGCAGAATTGCATGATGTTGAGGCCGCGTTGACCCAAAGCGGGGCCGATCGGCGGCGCCGGATTGGCGGCCGCCGCGGGCACCTGCAACTTCAGAAAACCGGCTACTTTCTTCGCCATCTTTCACTCCCAGCGAACCGGCACCAGCCGGGTCGGGATTTCGTGGTCCGGTCCGGGCGCCCGGCATAAAGGCGCCCTCGCCTCCCACAAGGATGTTCAGCCCTTCTCGACTTGGCTGAACTCGAGTTCGACCGGGGTCGCCCGGCCGAAAATGCTCACGGCCACCTTCAGCCGCGAGCGGTCTTCATCCACTTCCTCCACCGTGCCGCTGAACGAGGCGAAGGGTCCGTCCGACACCCGCACCTGCTCGCCTATCTCGAAGACGATCGAGGGCTTGCGCACGACGCCCTCCTCCACCTGATTGAGGATGCGCACGGCCTCGGAGTCGGGAATCGGCATCGGCTTCTTGTCGGCGCCGAGAAAGCCCGTCACCTTCGGCGTGTTCTTGATCAGGTGATAGGCGTCGTCGGTCAGCTCGCACTTCACGAGCACGTAGCCCGGAAAGAACTTCCGCTCGGCCTCGACCTTCTTTCCCTTGCGAACCTCCATGACTTTTTCGGTGGGAACGAGAATCTCGTCGAACAAATCGGCAAGACCGCGGGCTTGCGCCTGCTCGCGGATCGATTCCGCCACCTTCTTCTCGAAATTCGAGTAGGCGTGAACGATGTACCAGCGTTTTGCCAAAACGAATTCCCTTTAGCGCAGAAAATTCAGAAGCGTGCTCATGCTGACGCGGATCACTTGGTCGACGAGCAGGAAGAACAGCGAGGCGATAATCGCGAACACGAACACCATCGCGGTCGTGATCAGCGTCTCGCGCCGCGACGGCCACGTCACCTTCGCGCCCTCGGCGCGAACCTGCTGCAAGAATTCGAACGGATTCATCATCGCCAAATCTTTCCGAAACGGTGTCTTCCCGGAAACGAACCGAACGTCGGAACGTCCCCGCGTCTTGCTTGTTCGAACTTGCCGCCTACGATGGCCGGTTCACTTCACGCCACGGTCCGGGTGTTGCAGTTCCCTCCGCCTGCCGCATGGCAGGAGTGGAGGGACTCGAACCCCCAACCCCCGGTTTTGGAGACCGGTGCTCTAGCCAATTGAGCTACACTCCTCCGGAAGCGAATGCGGCGGCCAAAAGGCCCGGGGGCCCGCCGCGCGCCTTCTATTGCAGAATGCGGGGGGGCAATGCAAGCCCGAAACCCCTGATTTCGCGGGTTCGTTACCGTGCCGCCTCCGCCACGACCGCCGCGCCATAGGCCAGAACTTCGGTAATGCCCGCCGCGATGTCGTTGGCGTCATAACGCATGGCGAGAATCGCATTCGCCCCCATTCCCTGGGCGTGTTCGACCGTCAGCTCGTAGGCCTCCTCGCGCGCCCGTTCGGCGAGCCCCGTATATAAGGCGATATTGCCGCCGAAGAGGGATTGCAGCGAGGCCCCGATCATTCCGAAGACGTTGCGGGAGCGAACGGTAATTCGCCGCACCAGCCCGAGATGCCGAACCACCCGATGGCCGGCAAGCTCGTTGGTGGCGGTGACGAGCATCGCGCCGCTACTCGATGATTTTGGCGGCGACGCCGGCGCCGATCGATCTCGGCTTTACCCGAGTTCGATGATTACAAGGGGCCGCAATTTCGGCGGCGCCCGCCCTCGCTCTTCATCATCATTCTATAATCTTGGCGACGACGCCGGCGCCGACGGTCCTGCCGCCCTCGCGGATGGCGAAGCGCAGCTTCTCCTCCATCGCGATCGGCACGATCAGCGTCACCTCCATCGACACGTTGTCCCCCGGCATCACCATCTCGGTGCCGCTGGGAAGCGTGACAACCCCCGTCACGTCGGTACCCCCTCGCGCTCGATCCCGCGCAACAAGCAGCCCACATTGTCCCCCGCCTCGCCCTGGTCGAGGAGCTTGCGGAACATCTCCACCCCCGTCACCACCGTCTTCGACGTCGGCCGGATGCCCACGATCTCCACTTCCTCGCCCACCTTGATCACGCCCCGCTCGATCCGCCCCGTCACCACCGTGCCGCGGCCCGAAATCGAGAACACGTCCTCCACCGGCATCAAAAACGGCTTGTCCTTCGGACGGTCCGGCTGCGGAATGCCCGCGTCCACCGCGTCCATCAGCTTCAGAATCGCCTCCTTGCCCAACTCCGGCTTCTTGTCCTCCAGCGCCATCAGCGCCGAGCCGCGAATGATCGGGATCTTGTCGCCGGGAAAGTTGTACTTCGACAAGAGCTCGCGAACCTCCAGCTCCACCAGGTCCAGAAGCTCCGGGTCGTCCACCATGTCGCACTTGTTCAGATACACCACGATCGCCGGCACGCCCACCTGGCGGGCCAACAGAATATGCTCGCGCGTCTGCGGCATCGGACCGTCGGCGGCCGAGACCACCAGAATCGCGCCGTCCATCTGCGCCGCCCCGGTGATCATGTTCTTCACGTAGTCGGCATGCCCCGGACAGTCGACATGGGCGTAGTGCCGCTTGTCGGTCTCGTATTCCACATGCGCCGTCGAAATCGTAATCCCCCTGGCCTTCTCCTCCGGCGCCTTGTCGATCTGGTCGTAGGCCGTGTAATGCGCCTGGCCCTTCTCCGCCAAAATCTTGGTGATCGCCGCCGTCAACGACGTCTTGCCGTGGTCCACGTGTCCGATCGTGCCCACATTGCAGTGCGGCTTCTTGCGCTGAAATTTCTCCTTGGCCATGGC
>WNFC01004421.1_pt1 | contig 17122 bp, 8 predicted proteins | sample 5400541 | NCBI WGS metagenome assembly WNFC01 (sample SAMN13153342, study PRJNA577476) | soil metagenome | isolation source: 120 cm saprolite under Douglas fir tree site 2 hole 2 replicate 1 | place: USA:California | collected 2015-04-18
GCGTTGAACACCACCCAGACCTCGTTCTGGGCCGCAGTGATGGTGGGCTGGTCGACGAAGCGGAACAGGCCCCGGTTGTCCCCGCCCGCCTTCTTGGCAGGCAGACTCGCCTGGGAGATGTTGGCGATCACGCGGAAAGTCAGACCGCCGTCCGTGCTGAGCGCGACCGGGACCTGGTCCTCCACCTCATACAGGTAGGTCATGAACAGGTTCCCGTAGCGGTCGAAGGACAGGCTCGCGTCGCAGCACGCATCGCCCAGCGGATCGCTCCCACCTAGGCCGATCAGCTTCGTGGCCCACGTCTTGCCGCCGTCGAAGCTCACGCCCTCGAACATCCCTGCCGTGAGGCCGGCCTCCCCATGGCCCACGTTGGTCACCGTTACGATGTTGGCCGGGTTGGTCGGGTTGACGGCGATCGTCTCTTCGGATTCGTTCAGATGCCGCTGGCTGATGTCGACGTTGGCCGGCGTCGTGACCGTGGCCTGGGGCCCGGTCCGGGCCGCCGGGCACCACCGGCAGGGAAGAGTCAACCGCGCCCGTACGAAATCAGCGGTCAGGAGCGCCTCTGATGATCAGTGCCAATCCCGCGGTGCACCCACCAGCAGGCCAACTCCTCCGGCGGGACGGACACCACCACCTACGCCTTCGACCCGCTGAACCGGATCGCCACCCAGACCGTCAACGGGACCACCACCACATTCGGCTACCTGGGCCTGTCGTCTGATCTGATCAGCGAGACCGGCGGCTCGGTCCCCAAGTCCTACACCTACACCCCTGCCGGTGAGCGGATCTTCCAGACCACCACCAGCAACGGCACTACCACCACCGGCTACTACACCTACAACGACCACGCCGACGTCGAAGCCCTCACGAGCCCCACCGGGACCACCACCGCCACCTACGGGTACACCGCCTACGGGCAGCCGGTCACCGCCCAGTTCACCGGCGCTGACAAAAACAACGCCAACCCCAGTCCCACCACCCAGCCCTACAGCTCCTACCGCTTCAACGCCATGCGCTGGGACTCGACCTCCGGCCAGTACGACATGGGCTTCCGGAACTACGCCCCCGGCGTCAACCAGTTCCTGACCCGCGACATGTACAACGGCGCCCTAGCCGACATGAGCCTGTCCACCGACCCGTTCACTGGCAACCGGTACACCTTCGGCGCCGGCAACCCCATCTCCAACATCGAACTCGACGGCCACATGTTCCCGGCGGCGCCCAATGCGGCATCCTGGCCAGCAACCCCTGCAACCCCAGCCCCGCCACCACCAGCGGCGGCGGGGGCAGCTATAACGCTTTCACCTGCGCACACGACGGCATTGGCTGCAGCGGTTTCAATGCGCAGACTCCTGCCGCAGGCAACAAGTCCGAGATCGTTGCTGATCCCTGCACTGCCAGTCTCCTCAATGTGTGCGGTGTGAGCGCGTCGTGGACCATGGCCTCAGTGCGCTACGGTGCGTAGGCCTAAGGTAGATCCGTGGCTTGTCCTAGGAATCGCGATTAAGGAGAGTTCGGGGAGAGGTCAGAAATATGGGTACGGACTTAATGAGGCCTTTAATGAAGTTGGAGTTTTCATGACTAATGAGCTGGGCTGGTGGCCTCGGCCCGGCGGTGCCTCCATAGGGATCACTAACATTAAGCCAGGAGTGTTTGCTACCGTGCAAAGAGCATTTCCTGGCGAATTCAAAAATGTGCAGTGGGCGAATCTAGTCGGAAATGATCCACTAGACTTTAAAGTAACCGCCTATTATGTCAAATATATTCAGCAGAAGCTCCTGCCAAATGCTCCCACGGCCCTAAGAGCGAGCTATACTAGCGATCAGATCATCGAGGGAATCTATAATGGCGGAGTGACGAACTTTACCCAAAATATCATCCCTGCCGGACGTTTCGGTCCGGTAGTCTCAAGCTACATCGATAGTATCGCTCCAGATGTGGCTATGGCGCAGAGCGTTATTTGCCAGAGTGGCGCCTACAACTGCCCAGGGGGCGAAAGCGGGTGAGCCTGCGGACGGGTCTGCCTGTGCGCACTAGCAGTATGGGAGAGATGTCTCTCGCGCAGATCCGGGTTACCGGGTATCAGAAGACAGGTGAGTTCGCTGACGCCGAGCCGGGTACAACCAACTCCTCGGCAGTCTATGTCGGACCACCCATCAGCAACAGTGGTCTAACGGGTGTTGTGAACGGCCCCGGGGTGACAATGACGATCTTTCCTCGCCCCTCCCCTCACATCATCGTCCTGCCGACGGATAACACGGTCTGGATAGGGAGAGGGCACGCCCCGTTGAATTGCGGGCTGCTTATCTATGCGTACCGAAAGGGCAAGCGACCCGACGACTGGTGGAACATCACTAACCTTCAGCTAGCGCAGGCGCGAATGGGCAGGCTAAGCATTTTCGAGATCACCGTTGGGTGCGGAAAGGGCTGAGCGACCGATCTGTATAACAGGAGCCGAACAAGACGCGACACGATGACGGGCCCGTACCCATCCGTGACTTCTTCGCGGACCGAGACGCTGGTGTGCTCGCGGCTGGTCTGGCGGGGCTTTCACAATCGATCTTGTGGGTAGGTCGAGTGCTGGGAGAGGCGATCGCAGAACCGGTGCGGGCGCGGCGGCTGACTGATCGGGACGGCCGCCGTCTGCAGCAGATCATGCGGCGGGGCAAGCAACGAGCCCGCATCCGCAGCGAGCGCCAGCACCGCTGGGGACGACTTAAGGTAAAAGCCGCGTGACCAACCCGGTGAACGTCTGTGGTCACCGTACTAGCGGGTTGACTGTCCTTGTGCACGATCGTGAGGAGGCCGGATTCGCCTGCCGGTGTGGGGGTGGATGGGCTGGCAGCGGGTGGGGGCGGCTCCGGCCGGGGCGGTGGGTGGTGGTCATGGTTGGCGTGGCCTGCTTGGTTCCGGTGCTGGCAGGGGTGAGCGGGCTCGGCGCCCTGCTGGCTGAGGATGCTGGGCCGGTGCCTGCTGTCGTCCATGTTGGTGGTGGCGATGGGCTTTGGCTGGGGCATGCCTGGGTCGATGGGCGGCGCACGGCCGGTGACCTGGACGCTCTGGCCACCCGGCTGCGACAGACCGGGATCCGGGACCTGTTCGTGCACGTGGGCCCGCTTTCCGATAACGGATTTCTCAACCCGGCCCTGCGGCCGCGTGCCCGGTGGCTGCTCACCGGGTTGGTTGCACCAGCGGCTGCCCAAAGTGCGGGTGCAAGCCTGGCTCGGGGACCTAGTGGGCCCCGGCCACCTCGACCTCGCTGAGCCCGCCACCCGCATCCGGGTGCTGCGCGCTGCCACCCAGGTGCTCACCGAAGGCTTCGACGGCATCCACTACGACCTGGAACCCGTCCCCAGCGGGGACCGGGGGTACCTGGCACTGCTGGCCGCCACCCACACCCTGACCCTCTCCCGCCACAAGATCTTTTCTGTTGCAGCCGACCAGATCGAGCCCCTGCCCTACCTGCACATACCCGAACAGTGGATCTTCGGGACACCGCACTGGTGGTCTAGCGGATACCTGCACGCCGTGGCAACCCGCGCCGATGAGATCGCAGTGATGACCTACAACAGCGGCGTGCCATTCGGACCCGCCTACAGTGGCTATGTCCGGCTCGAAACCCAGCTCGCGCTCGCAGCTGTCCCACCGGCCGTGACCTTGCTGATTGGGCTGCCCGCCTACCACACCAGCGAGCCCGGCCACACTAGCGCCGAAACCGTCGCCGCAGCGATCCGCGGCGTCCGCCTCGCATTGGGCACACACCCGCAACATCGTGCAATCGGGGTGGCACTGTACGCCGACTTCTCCGCCAGCCCCACCGACTGGAACGCCTACCTTGCCAACTGGGCACTCCCGCGCGTCCCATAACTGGCCACGTGCACCATTCCGGCGTACGTTAGCGCCGATTTTCGCGCCTGGTAGTCGACCCCTGGCCGGCTGAACGGCGCCCCGCGCGGGATCGCCGCCTGTGTCGTCGTCCCCGCTCTGCCCGAGCCGGAACGGGCCGCCGAACCCCCGGCCGCCCTCCCGCGCCCTCTCACGCAAGCCTGGCGCACCTATGAGCACCAGCTCGACGCACGTGCCTGGGTGCTACAGGGTACGTCGGGTGAGCGCGTGCACAAGGCGCTGGCGGTTCCTGGGGTCGGCGTGGATGTCTCCGCCCGGCTTGGTGGCTTGGTGGCCGCCCGGCCTCCGCTGCTGGCGGGCGCGTGGCGCGCGGCTTCTTGGATGTGCAGGTTCTCACGATCGGCAAGACGTGGGCTGGGCACACGGTCCGGATAGCCGTCGCTCCTAGCATGCTGACCTCGGAAATGTGGTTGCGGGGCGGCCGTCTTGGGGCGCCCATGGGGCGGGCCGCCCGCGGTGCCGGACCGGTCCGCTCGTCGTTTGGCCAGGTCAGATACCGGGCCCGGAGAAACCATGATTCGATCGCGTGTTCGATTTTGCGCCCCCGACAGGATTCGAACCTGCGCTCACGGCTCCGGAGTGCATGCCCCCTGGTCGCGGCTACCAGCGGGAACGTCCTCTGGGCTGCTTCCGTGGGGCGCGCCTGGGGCGTGCCTGGTTGCCCAGCGGCTCGGACGGCTCCGGGTCGCCCGTGAGATCCCCGCCATCGCCTCCCGCTTTCCTGCTAACGGAACTCCCAAATAGCCGAGGCGAGTACGCAGAGTGACGAAGCGGAGGTAGCCGGGCACCCTCGCCCGGACCGAACGCCGGCTCGGAGCGGCCGGCAGCTGCGCGGCTAGAAGCGGGGGGCCGTCCGCACGTTGAGTGGCGGGGTCAGGTGATCGGGGTGTGGCCCTGCGATCCGGCCGCCGGGCCCGCCGTTGGGGACATGAAGGTCTCCTCCTTTGAGGTCACCAGTGGGGGCCCTTCACGGCATTTTCGGGCTTGCGAGGAAGCGGGGCCTTCGCGACGGTGACCTTGATCCGGTCATGGTCCGCGCGGTCGTCGCACTCTCATACCCGCCGCCACGCGACGGTCCTCGGTTTCCCATCGGCCGGCGAGCCGGACTCCGTGGCGGAGCTGGGCAGTCAGGTAGGTGCGGAAGAAGGCATGGAAGACCGCGAGGTTTTCGCTCACCGCCTACGGGCCGGCGTGATGACCCGCCGGTGCCTTGCCGTCCCGCCCGGCGGGCGGGACGGCAAGACGATCGGCTCCGTACCATTTTTACCGGGGAGGCTGGGTGTTTGCGGGGCTTGCCGGGTGTTGCAGGCAGCGGCGCCCGGACCGGCGCGGTGGCCAGGTGCGGGAGGTCAGGACGCCGGCGGCGTAGGCGCGGGCGGCTAATTCTGCCCGGTTGCGTGCGTGGCTGCGGCGCAGCATCGCGCGCAGGTGCCCGGCGACGGTGTGGCCGCTGATGTTCATGCTGGTGGCCACTTCGTCGTTGGCTGCCCCGGCGGCGACCTGGCACAAGATGTCGAGTTCCCGTTCGGTGAAGTGCTCTGTGTGGCAGCAGCACGGCGCTGGCTGACCTGCCGGGGTGACCTCGTCCACCGTTGCCTCCCATAACGGCTGCGTCCCGCCGGGGCCCGTTCTTGCGGGCGGGCACACACGTACGGCGAAACGCCCGCCGGTTCCCGGGCGTTACACCGGCGCGGGTGGCTTCCCGGGGGGCGCGCGCCGGGCCTTGGCCGGTCCGTGACCCCGGTCAGCGCCCGGGCTGCAGGAGCCGCCGATGGGCGGCGGCTGCCTGCTGCTGACACGATCTGACTATCGAAAACCAGCCGATCTGGGGGTAGGCGCGGGACCGGGAACGGTTCAGGATCGGGTGTGAGTAGGCCGGTATTGACCCGGTTGACTCCTTCTGCGCGTTTCGCGCTGATGGAAAGCTGGTGAGGCAGGTCGCACAGCACAGTGATCTTGAAATTGCTTACCCGCGTTTACCGCTGGTGACCTGCTAGTCCCCGCTGTGTTCTGGGTTCTGTTCGCTGTTTTTTGCCAGGCCGGGGTTTAGGCCGGGTTCTTTAGCCTGGGCGATTCCTGGGTGGATGCTGCCTGCATCGGAAACGGTTTGAGGAGTGGCTGTGAATCGTGGTCGGGTGATGGGTGCGGCGCGCAGGTACGGCTGGTACGCGCCGCTGGTTGCCATGGTGGTGGCTGGGGTGCTGGTGGCGGTGGGAGCACCGCCGCAGGCGCTGGGCGGCCATGGCGGCTCCCGCCCGGCGCCCGCGGTTTTAGCGCCGGGCTCGAGCGGGTCGATCACCCACTATCCGTGGTGGGATCCGCGTGGCTGGCTCGGCGGTGGCGGTGCGGCGAAGCCGCGCACGATCGCGGCTGGCGGGGGGCCGCAGCGTGGCCGGCTGCCGCGCCAGGTGGCGGTCCCGGCGCCCCGGCGGGTACGGGAGCTGACCAGCCGCCGCACTGCGGATGCCCGCGTGTACCAGTTGTCGGATGGCCGGCTGCAGGCGGCGGTCTCGGCTGTCCCGGTCAACTACCGGGATTCCGGCGGCCGCTGGCAGCCGATCGACACGACCGTGTCCAGCACCGCCCGGCCAGGGTTCAGCTACGGCAGCACCTCGAACACGTTCGGGAGTTTCTTCGGCACCTCGGCGGGACGGCTGGTGCGCCTGGAGGCGCCGGGCGGGGGCTGGCTGGAGATCGGGACCGGCGGGGCGCACCCGGGTCGGCCGGTGGTGGCGGGGAACACGGTCACCTACCGGGGCATCGCGCCGGGGGTGGCGCTGTCGTATCAGGTGACGCCGGTGGCGCTGAAGGAGCGGATCATCCTGGCGTCGCCGTCGGCGGCGTCGTCGTTCTCGTTCACCGTCAAGGCGGGCGGCGGGCTGGTCCCCTACCAGCAGCGGGACGGGTCGATCGCGCTGTCGCGGGACGGGACCGGCGGACCGCCGGCGCTGGTGATCCCCCGGCCGTTCATGACCGATGCCCGCGGTGACCGGCGCTCCCCGTACGGGGTGTCGTGGAGCCCGGCGGTGTCCCAGCACGCGAGCTGGGATGCGACCACCTCGACGATGCGGATCACGGTGGCCGCCGATCCTGGCTGGCTGCGCCAGGCGGTGCGGGTGTTCCCGGTGGTGATCGACCCGACCATCGAGATCGCGCCGACACCCAGCGACGCCCAGAACACGATGATCATTTCTGATTCGGGTGAGTCGTCGGTGAATTACAGCAGCAGTTGGCGGCTGTCGGTCGGCACCGACTCGGGCGGCGCGGCCCGCGCGCTGGTGAAGTTCCCGCTGACCGGGATTCCGTCGGGCACCCAGATCGACTCGGCGGACCTGCGAATGTATTACGACCAGAACTTCGGCACCATGACCTCGACCATGACGGCCGAGGCGCACCAGGCCACCGCGGCCTGGGACGCCACCACCGCGACGTGGGACAACGCGAACAACATCGTCGGGCAGCTGGGCAGCAACCAGGTGGTGGTCGACGACTCCGACACCGCCGCCACCTCCGCCAGCGGCGCCTGGCCGACCGCGGCCGACTCCAGCGCGGTCGGCGGCGAGTACCGCTACGACCAGGACACGGTGTCCGGGGACACCTTCACCTGGGTGCCGCCGCTGACCGAGTCCGGCAGCTACCAGGTCGAGGCCCACTACGTGGCCAAGCCGAACGCCGCCACCGCCGCCCCCTACACCGTCTACTACAACGGCGGGTCGCAGACCTACCCGGTGAACCAGCAGTCCGGGTCGGGCGGGGTGTGGACGACGCTGGGCACCCAGCCGTTCACGGCCGGCACCACCGGCAAGATCGTGCTCGGCGACGGGCCCGCGTCGGCCAGCACCATGGTGCAGGCCGACGCGGTCCGGCTGACCAAGCCGGGCACTGTGGTGATCAGCCCCAGCGTGGCCAACGTCTGGGATTCGTTCCCCGTCCGCAACATCGTCCAGTCGTGGCTGGATGGCACCAGCCCGAACTACGGGTTCGTGGTCAAGGACGCCAACGAGACCACGCTGAACCAGGGCGGGGTCCGCTACGAGGCGTCCCGGTTCGCCTACCAGGGGGAGGTCGCGACCTACCCGCAGCTGGTGCTCACCTACGGCCGGCCCAGCGTGACGCTGAACCAGATAACCACCATCCACGCCACCGGCGCGGACCTGTCCTGGACCCCCTACACCGACCCGACGCCGGGCAGCAACCCGGGTGACGACCTGGCGGAGTACCAGGTGCACCGCAGCGTGTACCAGGCGTTCACCCCGTCGGCGTCGACGCTGGTGTCTCCGGTGGCGGCCGGGACCACGGCCTACTCCGACACCAGCGCGGTGCCCACCCCGGCCAGCTCCCCCGACCCGTTCGGGAACGCGTTCTACTACATGGTGGCCGTCAAGACCCAGGACGGGCAGATCATCGCGGGCCCGACCGGGCTGGTCCGGCTGCCCAAGGCCGGGTACGCGGTGAAGGTCATCGACGCGTCCGGGGACACCACGCTGTCCGCGGCGCAGCCGGCCACCAGCCAGGAGCAGCTGGCCGGGCAGCCGTGGCTGGCGGCGGGGGACAACTCCACCATCTACGGGGTGACCCGGACGGTGGTGAACTACCCGCCGCTGGCCAGCCAGGGAATCCCGGCCAGCGCCACGGTCACCGAGGCTCACCTGAAACTGTGGGGCTGGCAAAACAACAACACCGGCGGGGGCTCGGCCACCTATGAGGCGCATGCGCTGACCCAGGATTTCGACCCGGCCACCGCCACCTGGAACAACGCCTCGGCCAGCACGCCGTGGACCACGCCCGGCGGGGCCTACTCCGCCACCGCGGCCGGGACGGTGACCGGGCTCACCAACGACCCCAACCGGCAGAACTGGCCGGTTACCGCGGCGGTGCAGGACTGGCTGGCCAACCCCGCCGACGAGCACGGGCTGCTGGTCAAGCTGGCCGGCGAGACCAGCAAGGACCCGCAGGAACAGGAACTGTTCCTGAACAGCAGCGCCGCCGAGGCGGCGCTGCGCCCGGAGCTGGTGGTCACCTACCTGGACACCACGCCCCAGGACACCTACTACGTGCCGGGCCTGCCCGGCCGCCTGGCATCAGCGGCCAGCTACACCGTCCCGGTCACCGTGACCAACACCACCGGGACCACGCTGGCCGCGAGCGACTGGACGCTGTCCTACCACTGGACGCTGCCCGACGGCACCGACGTCAGCACCACCGCCAACCAGGCCCAGACCGCGCTGCCCGCCGACCTGCCCGCCGGCAACACCGTCACCATCAGCGCGCAGCTGACCACCCCGGACACCTCCGGCACCGGCAACGCCCGCACCGCCTACCAGCTCGGCTGGGACCTGTACAACAAGACCACCAGCACCTGGCTGTCCGGCACCAATCCCGGCGTGCCCACGATCGCGCCGCTGAACCAGCCCGCCTCGGTGGAGCAGCCGGGCTCCAACCTGCTGGGCCTGGAGAAGTTCTACCAGTACACCGGCGTGAACACCGGGTCCGGGTCGGCGCTGCTCAACAACGCCGGCAACGGGAACGTGGTGTGGTCCTACAACCCGTTCTCCCACCCGTCGCGGGGGTTCGCCACCTTCGTGCGGCTGGCCTACAACTCGATGGACACCACCAACTCGTCGATGGGGTTCGGCTGGTCGCTGCAGGCCTCCACACTGATGCGGCTGGGCACCCCGCTGGACTTCCAGCCCAAACCCCCCGCCAACACCACCACGGTCACGCTCACCGACGGGGACGGCACCAGCCACTGGTTCACCTGGAACGCCGCCACCAGCCAGTGGCTGTCCCCGCCGGGGGTGCACTACTACCTGCAGCAGGAAGCGATCTGCGACCCGTCGGGCAAGACCGAGAACGCGCGGGCGTGGCTGCTGACCCGCCCCGACCGCACCCAGTTCTGGTTCGACTGCCAGGGCTACCAGACCGCGGTCATCGACCACAACGGCAACGAGGCCGACTTCACCTACACCGAGCGGAACTCGAACAACCAGCCGGTCAAGTTCCTGGACTACATCACCGACCCGGCCGGCCGGCAGACCCTCACGCTCAGCTACTACGCCAAGGGCGACACCTACAGCTACATCGACGCCAACGGCAACGTGGCGTCGGGCACGAACCTGACCAACCCGAAGATCATCGACGAGGTCAAGTCCATCACCGACATCTCCGGGCGGGCGATCACCTTCCTGTACACCACCCAGGGCCTGATGGCGCAGATGACCGACGGGTCGGGCAGCACGGTCAAGACGTTCAAGTTCGGCTACGACATGACCCAGGGCAACAAGAACGTCAAGCTTGTCTCGGTCACCGACCCGCGCCAGCATGCCACGCAGCTGGCGTATTACACCGCGCCGCAGGACCCGAAGTTCAAGTGGAGCCTGAACACGATCACCGACCGGCGTCTCGGCACCACCAGCTTCGCCTACACCGAGCCCGCCGGCGGGGGCATCCAGACCGTGGTCACCGACCAGGACACCCATTCCAGCACCTACCTGATGGACACCACCGGCCGCCCGGTCCAGGTCACCAACGCCAAGAGCCAGGTCACCAAGCTGGCCTGGGACGGTGACAATAACGTCACCAGCCTGACCGCCGACAACGGCGCGCAGACCACCTGGACCTACGACCCGAACACCGGGTACCCGCTGACGAAAAAGGACGCCCAGGCCAACCACGACGGCACCGCCGGGACTACCTACACCTACCAGACCGGGCTGTCCGGGCACATCGCCGACCTGACCTCGCTGCTGACCCCGCAGCAGCGGCTGTGGACCTTCGGCTACGACGCGAACGGGAACATCACCTCGGTCACCAAACCCCTCGGGAATGCCTCCGGCGCCACCGCCGGGTCCTACACCACGCACTACACCTACGACACCAGCGGGGACCTGCTGTCCGCCAAGGACCCCGACGGCAACACCACCACCTACGCCAGCTACGACCCGACCGGGTACCCGCAGCAGATCACCGACGCGCTCACGCACGCCACCAGCTACGTCTACTCGTCCACCGGCCAGGTCACGTCGGTCACCGACCCGCTGGGCCACACCACCACCCAGGCGTATGACATTTTCGGCAGGCCCGGGCAGAAGGTGGTGCCCAAGATCCAGGCCAGCGGCGTGTACATCACCACCCCCGCCCCGGTCTACGACGGCAACGACAACGTCACCCAGTCCACCGCGCCCAACGGCGCCGTCACCACCTACGCCTACAACGCCGGGGATCAGCTGACCTCGAAGGTCACCCCGGCAGATACCGGCACGCCCCCGTCCCCGACGACCACCTACACCTACGACGCGGACGGCAACCTGGCCACCACGACGCAGCCGGACGGGAACGTCTCCGGCGCCACCCCCGGCTCCTACACCACCAGCTACGGCTACGACCAGATCAACGAGCAAACCAGCAGCACCGACGCGGCCGGCGGCGTCATCAGCTACGGGTACAACGACGTCGGTGACCGCACCAGCATCACCGACCCGAAAACCAACCAGACCCAGTCCTTCTACAACCTCAACCACCAGCTCACCCAGACCACCGACCCGGCCGGCAACACCACCAAGGCCGGCTACGACCTGGACGGCCTGGCCATCTCTGCCACCGATAAGAACGGCAACACCACCCTGAACACCCTGGATGCCGACGGGCAGCTCACCCAGCAGCAGGTCCCCGCCCAGGCCCCCGGCGCCGCCGTCAGCTACGACACCACCCAGTACGCCTACGACCAGGCCGGCAACCGGACCAAGGTGATCAGCCCGCGCGGCGTCGCCTCCGGCATCAGCGGCGCCTACACTACGCAGACCCAGTACAACGCCGACAACCAGGTCTCCGCCCAGCTATCGGCCTACAACCCCAGCGACCCCGTCTACAACACCCCCGCCACGACCAGCTACAGCTACGACAACGCGGGCCGGCTGTCCTCTGTCAGCGCTCCGCCATCTGGTACGCAGCCGGTCCGCAACCTCACCAGTTACGCCTACTTCGACAACGGCTGGGCCAAGTCCTCCACCGACCCGTGGAACATCACCGCCAGCTACGACTACACCAGCCTCGGCGAGCAGTCCACCCGCACCATCACCTCCGCCGGCGGGGACATGTCCCGCACCATGACCTGGGGCTACTACCCCGACGGGAAACTCGCTTCGGTCGCCGACAACGGGGTACCCACCGGCCTGTACTCCGAGGAGGTCGACAACTCCGACGCCGGCAACGCGCACTGGACCGGCACCTGGCCGGCCTCCACCAGCGGCACAGGATATGAAGGCTACAACTACCAGACACATGCCGCTGGGACCGGCACCGACACCTTCACCTGGCACCTGAACATCCCCGCCGACGGCAACTACACCGTCTACGTCAAGTACCCCGCTGTCTCCGGCGCCGCCACCACCGCGTCGTTCAAGGTCACCTACTCCGGCGCGACCGCCACCGTCGCGGTCAACCAGACCAAGAACTCCGGCACCTGGGTCTCCCTCGGCAAATGGGCGTTCACCCAGGCCGGCACCGGGCAGCAGGTCACCCTGGCAGAAAACAGCGGCGGGGCCGTGGTCGCCGACGCGGTCAAGGCCGTCCGCGACAAGACCGGTACCACCAACACCGCCCACCACAACTTCGGCTATACCTACGACACCAACGGCAACCTCACCGGTATCAGCGACACCAGCCCTGGCACCGCTATCCCCACCTACGTGATGGCCTATGACCAGCTCAGCCGGCTCACCAGCGTCATCGAGACCAACTCCGCGGGGACCTCCGCGGGCACCACCACCTACGGATACGACGCCGACTCCAACCTCACCAGCCGCAACGACGGCGGCCCCACCACGGCGACGTTCACGTACAACAACCTCAACCAGCTGGTCAGCGACACCGATGCCTCAAATGGCGATAACAACCCCGTCACTACCTTCGGCTACACCCCAACCGGGCAGGTATCTACCGAGGTCAAGCCGAACCGCAACACCGTCGCCTATACCTACTACGCCAACGGGCAGCTGCAGCACCAGACCGAGAACACCTCCGGCGGCACCCTCGTCGCCAGCCACGCCGACACCTACGACCCGAACGGCAACAAGACCCAGGACATCGAGAAGCTGATGTCCGCGGACAACAACTCCTCCTACCTGTCCCACACCCTCGCCTACACCTACGACCCGCTGAACCGGATCAAGACTGTCAGCACCGACGGCACCACCACCGAGTCCTACGCCCACGACCCCAACGGCAACGTCACCTCCCAGACCATCAACGGCACCACCACCAGCTACGGCTACGACCGGAACCGGCTGCTCACCGCCACCAGCGGCAGCGTCACCTCCAGCTACAACTACGACCCATCCGGCCGCCTGGACACCATCACCACCGGCGGCACCGTCCTGGAACGCAACACCTACGACGGGTTCGACCACATCACCACCCACCAGCAGTACAACCCGTCCACGCACGCGATGGACACCACCAGCTACACCTGGGACCCGCTGAACCGGATGGAATCCCAGACCACCACCGCCGGCACCACCAGCTACGCCTACCTCGGCCTGACAGGTGAACTATCCGGCGAGTGGAACCTCACCGAGGGAAAGACTTACATCTACACCCCCGGCGGGATGCGGATCGAACAGGGCATAGCCACCCAGCGCACCAATTCATCCCAGTTCTACACCTACAACGACCACTCTGACGTCGAAGCCGTCACCGGGACGGGCGGCGGCACCATCGCCACCTACGGCTACACCGCCTATGGGCAGAACATCACCAGCCAGTTCACCGGCGCCGACAAGACCAACACCAGCCCCAGCCAGACCACCCAGCCATACAACTCCTACCGGTACAACGCGATGCGGTGGGACTCAGCCTCCGGCCAGTACGACATGGGGTTCCGCAACTACGACCCGGGCCTGAACCAGTTCCTGACCCGCGACATGTATAACGGCGCCCTCACCGACATGGGCCTGGACACCGACCCCTTCACCGGCGGCCGGTACACCTTCGGCGACGGCAACCCCATCACCAACATCGAACTCGACGGACACATGTTCCCCGGTGGCTCCCAATGCGGCATCCTGGCCAGCAACCCCTGCAACCCCAGCCCCGCCACCACCAGCACCGCCAGCCGTACCAGCAGCGGCGGCTCTACCAGCAGCGGGTGCGGCGTGTTCATGCCCAACTGCACCAACCCGTGTGTCAAGTACGTCGGCCTGTGCCTGCCCCTGGGCAGCCAGCTCAACGACGGCACTCAGCCCGGACGGGGCAACAGCTGGATCTGGCCCAGACTCCCCGGAGTGTGCACGGCGCCGGGCCTCGGCTTCCTGTTCAGCTTCGGCTGCGGCAACCTCGCCGCCACTGGCGGCAACAGCGGGCAGTCAGGCGCCAAGGGCAGCGGCGGCTCAGGATTTGGGAGTAATCTCAGTGACTTCCTCCTCAGGTTGCTGGCTCAGGCGCTTAATGGGGCCAACACTGGTCCCGGCGAGTGGGGACTAGCGAGGGAGACGTTCCCATCTCTCCGCTCTATCGCCTATCAAGAGCAGATCACCGGCCAGGATGTAGGTCTGACCTACAGGGTCAATGGCGTCAAGTTCGACGGAATCATCAACGGTGTGCTGCAAGAGGCCAAGGGCGAAGGGTACGGGTGGGCAGTAAAAGACGGAGAATTCATCCCGAACTACAAGGGCGCTGCAGGGATCATTAAACAGGGTGCGAGCCAGGTTGCGGCCGCCAACGGAGTTCCGATCACCTGGTCGGTGGCGGAGCAGCCAGTCGTGAGCGGGATCGATACTCTCTTCGCCCAAAATGGTATTACTGGTATCAATGTCGTCTACGCACCGCCGACCGGGTGATCGTCATGGCTGAAAGGTCTTACGCAGGCGCATACTGGGCTGGCCGTCGCGAGGACGTCGAGTCCTGCACGGACCGTCTGGTGAGGTTCCTCGCCGCGCTGGGTGAGGCTCATCCCCTGCTAGAGACCTGGTTTGAGCCCGGTAACAGCCGCGTGTCCGGCGCGGAATGGCCGGTCGAGCCGACGCCGCAGGTGATACGCGCTTTGCTCCTAGCGGGGCGCCATCGAGGCGACGTTGACGGATCCGTGATAGAGGAACTCGGGTTCTTGGTCAGCTTGTGGAACGGCCAGGAATCCGACGCCGGACTGACAGTGGGATGTGGCAGATACAGCAAAGCGGTGGGCAACGCCGTGGTTCTGAATCTCCCGCAAGCACACGGACTGGGCGCTGAGATTTACCGGCCTCACGCTGCATCTCGCGTCATGAAGGCGCTGGTGAGCGCCTGGGAGCCGGACTGGGCGACCTGGACCAGTAACGCGCTCCGAAGAGCTCAGCAGTCCCCGCCGCGCGGCCCGGTTGTCGGGTGGATGACCTACTTGGCACGACCTCGTCACGTCGACGCCGACCGACTGCCCGCTGGGGTCCATGCTGAGGAAATGGCGGACGGGACGCTGATCACGATCGGGCCGGACCCAACTGCCATTCCCGGGCAGCTGCTCCTGGCAGTGCGCGAGTCCCTGGGCGATGCGGTGCTGCCAGAGTCATAATCACCCGAAGGCCGCCCGGCGCGGAGCGCCCCTGATATCGTCCTGCTCGGCCAGCCCGGTACCAGCGGCTGATAACGGCGATGGCCTCGGCCACGCCTACCTCCCATTCTCCGCACCCAACCCGAGCGGCGCTCGCGCCCACTTTGCCGCCGTTACCACCCTCCACCCCCGGCTGCGCCGGAAACACCGGCAGCAGCAGCGGCAGCCGCCAGGTCGGCACCGGCCTGCCCGTCTGCCGGCCGGAGTCGCCTCCCGCTTCGCGGGCCCCATGCACACCCGCCCCTTGGCAAGCAGGCCCCCGGCGCACCTTCTCCGGCGCCGTCACCGGGACGTCAGGGACTGGCGGATGGAGTGAGGCATCTGGCGGATGGACCTGCGGCTGGGCGCCTGGCAGCGCGGACCCTGACGAGTGGACCGTGGTCATCATGCCGAACGCGAACCTGGTGAGCTTCCGTGATCAGGACGGCCTGTTTTTCAGCACCATGCTCAGGCAGCACGCGCAGCAGGATGCTTTCGGGCTGCTGCCGCTGTGCGGCCCTGCGGCCGGGCCGGTTACGTTCACACCGTACAAGCCAGCGTGATGGCAGCCGGGCGTGGCTGCTGACCCGGCCGGACCGCACCCAGTTCTGGTTCGACTGCCAGGGTTACATTCCGCGGTGGTGGACCGTAACGGCAACGAGGCCGATTTCACCTACAGCCAGCGCAACTCGAACAACCAGCCGGTGAAGTTCCTGGACTACATCACCGACCCGGCGGGCCGGCAGACGCTCACGCTGACGTATTACGCCAAGGGCGACACCTACAGCTACATCGACGCCAACGGCAACGTGGCGTCTGGTACGAACCTGACCAACCCGCAGGTCATCGACCAGGTGAAGGCGGTCACCGACATCTCGGGGCGGGCGATCACCTTCCTGTACACCACGCAGGGCCTGATGGCGCAGCTGAGCGACGGGTCGGGCAGCACGGTCAAGACGTTCAAGTTCGGCTACGACATGACCCAGGGCAACAAGAACGTGAAGCTGGTGTCGGTGACTGACCCGCGCGGGAACGCCACCCAGCTGGCCTACTACACCGCGCCGGTGGACCCGAAGTTCAAGTGGAGCCTGCAGACCATCACTGACCGGCGCGGCGGCAGCACCGGCTTCGCCTACACCGAGCCCTCCGGCGGGGGCATCCAGACGGTGGTGACCGACCAGAACAGCCACGCGTCGACCTACCTGATGGATGCCACCGGCCGGCCGGTGCAGGTGACCAACGCCAAGAACCAGACCACCAAGCTGACCTGGGACGGCGACAACAACGTCAGCCAGCTGACCGAGGACAACGGCGCCCTCTCCACCTGGACCTACGACCCGAACACCGGCTACCCGCTGACGCACAAGGACGCCCTGGCGAACAAGAACGGCACCGCGGCCACCAGCTACACCTACCAGACGGGCCTGAACGGGCACATCGCGGACCTGATCGCCAAGCTGACCCCGCAGCAGCGGCTGTGGACCTTCGGCTACGACACCAACGGCAACCTGACCTGGGTGCAGCTCTTCTGCAGGGACTGGCTGAGCTGGGAGGCTGTGGGTTGACCGGCCATGACAGCGGTCATCTCCTACTGTTTGGGGGTAGCGAGGAGATGCCCTATGAGTTCGCTGATCGAGGAACTGCAGCGGCGTG
>WNFC01003440.1_pt1 | contig 17121 bp, 19 predicted proteins | sample 5400541 | NCBI WGS metagenome assembly WNFC01 (sample SAMN13153342, study PRJNA577476) | soil metagenome | isolation source: 120 cm saprolite under Douglas fir tree site 2 hole 2 replicate 1 | place: USA:California | collected 2015-04-18
TGGGCGGAGAATTGATTGGATTAGTGGCCGTGATTCTTGGAATGGGCGTTCCCCTCGGCGCGCTGTACACCTACTACCGCGTTCGAAAGCTTCGCAGCGAAGAGCGGCTCGCGGCGATTGCCCGCGGAGTCGACATTCCGATGGAGCCTGAATTGAATCAGGCGGCGCGTTCCCGCCGCTCCGGGATCCTGCTGGTCAGCGGCGCGCTCGGCTACATCGCCACTTTCGGATTGATTGCAAGCATCCAGGCGGACCGTGACATCTGGACGGTTGCCGCGCTCGGCATCATTCCTCTCGCGGTCGGCATCGGCTATTTTCTCGATTGGTCGTTCATCCGCCGCGACGCCCGCACCTGACAACACTGAAATTCAGCCGGCGTTCGAAGGAAGAATGCGGATCGGTCCTCACGTTTTCCGCGAGCGGCCGGTCCGCATTTCACTTGATTTCGAGCGGCGTAAACGTGTCTCCGCGCTTCACGGCCAGCCGGATCGGCCGCGGCGGGCGCTTTTTCGGAACCGTCACCTCGATCCACAGCTCTTCGCCTGCCTTGCGCCGCGACGGATCGACAACGTGTTCCGGCAAAAAGTAAGCTACCGGTTCGCTGAGGGCCGCCACTGCCTCTCCGGTGCGCGTCTTCCAACGCGTCACGCTCAGTCCTGCCGGCCGAGGCGCGGGACTTGCCACCAGGCGGCCATTCTCCGCGTGCAAATAAATATCCCGCATGTCGCCCCAGAAATTGGCTTGATTGCCTCTGGGCAGCTCCGAGCCTGCATAGACTTGGTCCGCATCGACGCGCAGCCGCACGCTCAAATACCGGCCGCGAATCGGCAGATCGGGATCGTAGGCCACCGTCTGCGCCCAGACGCGCGGAAATCGCGCCCGATCGATTGCATATTTTGCTCCTAGGCTTGCGACCAGCGCCAACTGCAGCGCCGCAAGGATGATGCCCTTCCGCGAGAGTTTCATGGCGTTCCTCCCACGACTCGCGCGACCAGTTGCCGGCGCGCTCGCTCCAGCGTCCAACCGCCAAACAAGAACAACACCCCCAGCCCCATCAAGCTCGCGGAGCGGCCTAGCTTATCCATCACGTCCGAAAAGTAGAAAATAATGACCGTGAGCGCAAAGCCTGCGACTCCTAAGTTGATGCGCTCGCGGCGCCGCTCAAGCAACCCCCATGCCACCATCCCGAGCGCCCCAGCTCCGGCCCAAAAATATGGGCCGAGCGAATTCCAGGCAAATATCGAGAGGTTTCCACCGGTGTCTTCATGCCTGGCGCGAAATGTTCCTATCACCAGAACCCAGACTGCCGCAACAGAGTTTGTCCACGCCGCATTCTTACGCAGCACAAAAGCCAGCGCCAGCGGCGCACAGATCGCGATGGCCCAGCCGGTGATTTGCAGCAGTGGCGAAACTGCGGTGCGATTTTGCGGCCACCACCCCCAGTATTCCCGGCCTTCGACAAATGACCATACGCTAAGAGGCAACACCGCAAGTCCGCCGATCCACGCGAGCGCTCGCCGCGCATGCGAATCTTCTTGGCTCGTTCGCGCGCTCAGGTAGGTGATCGCGACTAGTACTAGCCCTTCCGTAATCAACCGGTTGCTCACCGCAAATCCCTGGGTTCGCACTTCCCATTCGCCCACAAGCCACCCAGGCGCCAACAACGCAAGCAGGGCTGCTTGCGTCCAATGACGCAACAGAAGCCAGCCTGCAAGTGCGCCGATGGCCCACATCAGAATCCCGCTAGGCCAGTGTTCCTGCAAATTGAAAATTTGTGCGGTCAAAAAAATCCCCGCGCCAACGCAAACGGTTCCGATGGCACAGAAGGTGGTTGACAGCGCCGAAAACTGTTCCTCTGTGAGAGCCCCGGCAATGGGAAACAATGCCACGAGAATTAGGACCAGCGTGAAACGCCATGCAGGCGAAAGCTCGTCCCAATGCGCGGCCACAAAAAGTAAGACGCCGGCACAAAGTAGAACTCCGCCCAGCGCCACCGCCAGCAGCACCGGCCAGCGCAAGCGCTCGCTTGAACTCTGCGAATCCTCAAACGTTCGAATGCGCCCGGCCGTGCCTGCATCCACCACTCCTGCCGAAACCCAGCGCTCGAGTTGTTTCTCCAGTGCGTCCGCCATGCCGGCCCCTCCTCTCATCTGCTTTTTGCTAATACACCACCATACTGAAGCTTTTCGATCGAAGGAAATAGAACCGCAGGGGACGCCTCACGCGACGAACATTGTACTGCGTGTTACTCGCTTACGGCTTGCGCTTCTGGTCCACCACCAGCACGCCGGCTTCGGCGTAATTCGTCGACGGAAGATCATGAAACGACACGTGAATATTTTCGCGTTTGGCCTTGCCATCTTCGATCAGTACGGACGTAACGCGTTCCGCAATTTTCCTTTTTTGCTCCGGCGTCCTTCCCTCCACCCAGGTAATTTGCACGTGCGGCATGTCCCTCCTCCTTAGAACGAGCGGCCCCCCGATATCTTGCATGAAAACGCAGGCATTCTATCCGGCGCCGCGGTTCTCGCAAAGCCCGCGGCGTCCCTGTGCTAGAATTGCCTACACATGCATCCCGCCATTCCTCATTTGGTTGAGTTGCAACGCATTGACCACCAGATTGCCGTCCTGCGCGCGGAACTGGAAGGATTTCCGAAGCGTATTCGCGAAGCGGAAGCCAAAGTCGTCGACGGCCGCGCCGGCGTTGCCTCCGCGAAAGAAGCCCAGGCGCAAATCGTTGTGGAACGCAAGAAGTTCGAATTCGAAGTGCAGCAGTGGAGAGACCGCGCGCGTAAGTACCGCGATCAGAGCGGCGCCGTGAAAACCAACGAAGCCTTCAAAGCATTGCAGCATGAGATCACCAACGCCGAGTCCGAAGTGGCCAAAGCCGAAGACCGCCAGCTTGAAGTGATGATGGCTGCGGAAGAAGCCGAACGCCGCGTGAAGATCGCGGAGTCCAGACTGAAGGAAGCCGAGCAGGCCGTCGCTGCGGAGCGAAAAGAAATTCAGTCGCAAGGTGCGGAGAAGAAGAGGCAGCTCGACGCCGCCACCGCCGAGCGCGAACGGATCATTGCTCCTGTGCCTGAAGAATTGCGCGAGCTTTACGCGCGCATCGCCAAGCGCCACAACGGCACGGCCATGGCCGAAGCTCGAGACGGGCAGTGCCGCGGGTGCGGCATGCGCGTCCTGCCACATATTCTTCAGGAACTGCGCGCGGAAACCAACGAAGAGGTTTTCCGGTGCGAGAGCTGCGGCCTCATTCTCTACACCCTGGAACCAATCCCGATAGCAAATTCCGCCGTTGGTTCCGCAAACACATCCTCGGCAGCCTCGACAAATTCCTGATGCCGCGCCGTCCGCCAACTCCCCATGGAAAAGGCCTTTTTGGCGATGCTGCCGCGGAGCCCAAGCCGGCTGCCGCGGCGTATCGCGCAAATATTGACGGCGGCTCTCGCGGCAATCCCGGACCGGCATCTTACGGAGTAGTCGTCCGCGATGGACGCGGCGAAATCGTCGGCAAGCTGAAGAAATACATCGGCCGCATGACCAACAATGTCGCCGAATATTACGGCTTGATTGCAGCGATGGACTACTCGCAATCGCACGGCATTCGCGCGCTGCGCATCGAGAGCGATTCCGAACTTCTCGTCAAACAAATGCGCGGGCAATACAAAGTGAAGAGCGAGGATCTGCGTCCGCTTTTCGAGCGCGCCCAAAAAATGTCCAAGGCCTTCGATTCTTTCCGCATCGAGCACGTTTACCGCGAGCAGAACCGCGAAGCCGACGCCCTCGCTAACGAAGCGCTCGATGAAACAGAAGGAAAAGCCGCTGGCGCGGCCGCAGCAAAGAAAATCGATCCGCCCAGCTCCAAACCTAATCCGCCCGGCTCCCAACCTGAACCTCGGCGGATCCAGGCGCGATTCCGCAGCGGAGTGCTCTATCTACTGGAAGATGTCGAATTGCCCGACGGCGTGGTCGTCGACGTTTCCATTTACCTTCGTCCCAAACCTTTATAAGTTCCCTGTTGCTGCGGGCTTCTCCGCAGCAGCCGAAATTATTTCAAAACGTAACTTCTATAAAGCGTGTCGCGCTGGGCGGGGATGAAGCCGGCGTCAGAGATGATCCTGCGAAGTTCGCCCTCATTGGTGCGATTTTTCACGCCGGCGGCGAAGACGACGTTTTCTTCGATGAGGATGCTGCCGACATCGTCGGCCCCGAATTGCAAACCAATCTGGCAGACTTTGATTCCCGGCGTGAGCCAGCTTGACTGGATGTGCTCGATGTTGTCGAGGTACAGCCGGCTAACCGCCAGCGTTTTCAAATAATCGACCGCAGTGGTTTCCTGCACTTTTTTCCCAAGCGCGGTATTTTCCGCCGCGAACATCCAGGGAATGAAAGCGGTGAACCCGCCGGTGTCTTCCTGAATCCGGCGCAGCCTTTCGAGATGGTTGACGCGATGGCGCAGTTCTTCGCCGCAGCCGAACATCATGGTGGCGGTGGTGCGCAGCCCCAGCGAATGGGCCACGCGGTGCATTTCTTCCCAGTCGTCGCTGGTGCACTTCAAGCGCGCAATCTTCGCGCGGACTTCATCGTCGAGAATTTCCGCGCCGCCGCCGGGAATGGATTGCAAGCCCGCGTCCATCAGGCGTTGAATCGTTTCGCGGATGCTGATTTCGCTGACTTCCGCGATGCACAAAATCTCAGGCGCCGAAAAACAGTGCAGATGCACTTGAGGGTAGCGCGCCTTCAGCGAGCGCAGTAAATTCTCGTAGTAGCCGATCTGCAAGTCCGGGTGCAGCCCGCCCTGGAGCAAAATACCAGTGCCGCCGAGTTCCAGCATTTCGTCGATTTTCTTGTAGATCTCCTCGAACGACAGGATGTAGCCGTCTCTTGCGCCGAGCGGCCGGTAAAACGCGCAGAAGGAACAATACTCGGTGCAGAAATTGGTGTAGTTGATGTTGCGGTCGATCTGGTAGGTGACGACGCGCGGGTCGTTTTTCTTCAGGCGCATCTGATGCGCGGCCATGCCGATGCCCACGAGGTCATCGGATTCGAGCATGTCCAGAGCTTGTTGTTTCGTCAGTCCCAAGGTTTTTCCTTGTCGTGTTCCCAGTGCAATTTTAACCAAAGCATGTTGCGAACGCGAACGATCTCGCTAACTGGGGCGCAGCGCCCCTACAATTTCACGGCCTCCGCTTTCGTTACGGCCCACTCGATCGGCTTGGCTTGAGGGATCAAACCGAGTTTTGCGGCATACGCGAAATACAATTCCAAGCCGCGGCGATTTTCCGCATCGAGAGAGAAGTCAATATTGCTTCGCAAGTACGACTCGAGGTTCCGTTGCGGCAATTCCAGGTCGCGCGCCGCATCGAAACAAATTCCCGGGATGCGCGACAAACCGAAATCCCTCGAGGCCAGGAAATCCGCAGCGACATCGGGAGTGGCAACTTCTCGCCTGGCCGCCCACACAGCCAGGACGGCAGGCAATCCCGTCAAACTCCGCCATTCGCTTACCACGTCGTAGACGTAGAGAAGTTCCGGACCGACAATCCCGAGAGTGGCCGCCCTGAATACCGTTTCGCCTGGCGCGCCCGGCCGACTGTCCATTTCGATCCCCAAGGCGATTCGCAAAGCCGGATCGCCAATCAAGAGCGCCGCGTCGGCCTGTTCCAGCATAGCGCCCAAGTCCGGGGGCGCTTCAAAGAACTGCGGGGCGATCTTCCACTTTTCCGCGCACAGGATGCGCGTCAGAGTTTGAGTGCTGCGCGAACTGCCATCCAGCGCGAAGCTCTTCACCTGTTCGATGGGCATCTTCGCTAGGATCAGCAGGCTCCGGACCTGCTTCTTTGAGGCAATGGCCATGTCCGGCAAGATCACCAAATCATCGATGCGCTGGTATTCGATGGCCGGGATAATCGCAACGTCCGCAGTGCCGGTGCGCAACTGTTCGGCGCACTGCGACGGTACGGTGAATGACAAATCATATTTGCCGCGCAGCGGGCCGTTGGTGAAGCCCCAGACGAGCGGCGCGGTGTTCAGGTATTGGACGATCGAGATGCGAAGTTTTGTCACGGTTCGCGGGCTCAAGTTTAAGTTTCAGTATAACAAAGCCGGCTTAACCGAATGGCGAGCTTCTGGCCGGAGGAAACGTTCGGCGGATTCGGAAGGTTGGAACGGCTTGAGACACGGGAAAGACGCGGCGGAATGGATCCGATTGATGCCACGATGCGGCAGCCGGAGCCCCGCAGGGGACGGCTGGTTTGCCACAACAGCATCCACCCCCCGGGGGTCTCGGATGTGTGGCAAACAAAGGGCTTGTGGGATGGTGATTTTGGATGTGTGGCAAGGAAAGGAGTTAGGGGCGCATCTCGCGGATGTGTGGCAAGGAAAGAACTTAGGGAAGAGTAGCATTGATTCAAAAGGGTTTATGGCTGTGCTTTTGGGGGCATGCTTGGAAGTGCAGATTCCAAAGGAGTTAGCGTATTTGCTGATTGAATCTAAAGGAGTTGCAGGCGCGTTTGCATTCGATAATGTCGAGGATTGGAGCGATTTCCCCGAAGTGTGGCAACCAAAGGGCTTAGAGAGTGAAGGGCAAGAATTAGGGGAGGGTGCTTTAACCGGGAGAACCGGTAGGGGGACCATCCCACCTGACATGCGTATATTATAGCATCCCCGTAAAGTTAGTCAAGCAGTACGTAACAGGGCGAGAGGGAATGGCCTGTCGTCTACGAGATTGGATGGATTCCAGACGAAGAACGGCCTATGCCTCGGAGCTTTGCCTTCTCCCGAGAGCGATGGTTAGCTGTGATCGAGTTTCGATGCGCTATTTCCGCGAGAGAAGATGGAGGACTTCGGAGGCGTGGCCTTTGGCTTTGACGGCGGGCCAGATTTCTTCGATTTTGCCGGTTTTGCCGATGAGGAAGGAACTGCGGACAATGCCCATGAAGGTGCGGCCCATGAATTGCTTTTTCTGCCAGACGCCGAATTTCTGGATGGACTTGTGAGCCGGATCGCTAAGCAAGGGGAAATTGAGTTTGTGCTTTTCCTTGAAGGAAGCAAGAGCTTTGACGGGATCGGCGCTCATACCGAGGATGGCCACGCCGAGCCTATCGAATTGCTTCTTTGCGTCACGAAACTCGGACGCTTCGATCGTTCAACCGGGAGTGCTTGCTTTGGGGAAGAAGAAGAGGAGGACGCGCTGGCCGGCGAAGTCCTTGAGCTTGATTTCCTTGCCTTCGTCGGATTCGAGGCGGAAGGCGGGGGCTTTGGCGCCTACTTTGAGCATTCAGGTTCCTCTTTCTAAAATGCAGCGGCTTGGTTGGTGGGCGCAGCATGCTGCGCCCTACAAATGCCTTCCATTCGGCTACTTCCGCGATGAACTCACGTTGAGATTCTTCGGCGATCCTCATCGGATCGCCTCAGAATGCCAGACTCTCTTCTCGCGCCAGGAAGACGAAGCGCGCCCAGTCTTACTCTAGCTACGAAAGCAGCTTGCGCAAAATATCGTTGACAGCCTGCGGGTTGGCTTGGCCGCGCGTGGCCTTCATGACCTGGCCGACGAAGGATTTGAAGACGCCTTCGTTGCCGGCTTTGAATTTGGCGACGGTATCCGGATTTTTCGCGATGACTTCACGGGCGGCTTGCTCAATGGCGGCGGCGCTGACTTGGGCGCTGAGGCCCTCGGCAGCGACAATTTCGCCGGCGGTGCGGCCGGACTCGAACATGGTGGCGAAGACTTTTTTGCCGACGGCGCCGGTGATTTTGCCGGATTCGACGAGCTTCACCAATTCGGCGAGAGCGGCAGGCGAGACGGGGCTCGCGCTGATTTCCTTACCGGAGTCTTTCAAGCCGCGAAGAAGTTCGGTTTGCATCCAGTTGGCGGCGGCTTTGCCAGGGGCGCCCGCTTTGACGACCGCTTCGAAATAGTCGGCGAGTGCTTGCGTGTTAGTAAGGACTTCGGCGTCATACGTTGTGATGCCGAAGGAGCTAACGAAGCGGGCGCGCTTGGCTTCAGGGAGTTCGGGGAGCGTGCGGCGGACTTCTTCGCGCCAGGCCGAGCTGACGTGGACAGGGAGAAGGTCGGGCTCCGGGAAATAGCGGTAGTCGTGGGCCTTTTCCTTCGAACGCATGGAGACGGTGTGGCCTTCGGCTTGATTCCAGAGGCGCGTTTCCTGGAAGAGGCGGCCGCCGGATTCGAGGACGCCGATGTGACGCTCGATTTCGTATTCGAGAGCCTTTTGGAGAAAGCGGAAGGAATTTAGATTTTTCACTTCAACTTTAGTGCCAAATTCCTTCGCACCACGCAGTCGGACGCTGACGTTGGCATCGCAGCGGAGCGAACCTTCTTCCATGTTGCAGTCGCTGACGCCGGTGTAGAGCATGATCTGGCGCAGCGTGGTGAGGTAAGCGTAGGCCTCGTCGGGCGTGCGCATATCCGGTTCGGAGACGATTTCGCTGAGCGGGGTGCCGCAACGATTGTAATCAATGTAGGCTTTGGTGGCGGATTGCGAGAAGCCTTCGTGAAGATTCTTGGCGGCGTCTTCTTCAAGGTGAAGGCGGGTGATGCCGATACGCTTCTTGGCGCCGCCAACTTCGAATTCGAGCCAGCCACCGGTGGCGAGCGGCAATTCGTACTGCGAGATTTGGTAGCCCTTGGGGAGGTCCGGGTAGAAATAGTTTTTGCGGGCGAAGCGCGAATGATCGTGGACCGTGCAGTTCAGGGCGAGCGAGGCACGCATGGCCATTTCCACGGCGCGCTTGTTGAGCACGGGCAGAGTGCCGGGAAGGCCAAGGCAGACGGGACAGACGTTGGTGTTCGGGGGATCGCCGAAGCGGGTGGAACAGCCGCAGAAAATTTTTGTGCGCGTGAGGAGCTGGACGTGGACTTCGAGGCCGATGACGGGCTCGTATTTCGCGAGCACTTCGGGCGCGATCGACGTTACCTCTGGAGTGGATTTCGCCATAAAGAGACGAAGATTATAGCATCAGCGGGCGCAGTTGCCGGCGACGCGAGGATACCCAAGCAAGGGCACGGTCGCCCCTTGCTGACAGAGGAAAAGAGCGGGTCTTCAAGACCCGCCACTCCATATTCATCAGGCGGACGCGCGCCCACCTGACGCTTGCAGCGCGGGGATGAAGTGTTCGGCGAGGGCGTAGACGCCGAAAAGCAGCGCGGAGTAAAAGGCGTCTCCAGCGAGGGTGTTCCAGAAGAAGGGGATGCCGGCGAGATAGCAGGCGGCAAGGCCGGAAGCGCTTTTTGGGTAGGAATTCAGGAGCCACCAGACGGCGAAGTTGGTGACGAGGAAGAATTGAGCGGAGCCGAGGAGCGTTGCCGCGCCGATGCGGAGAATGGTGCGTCGATTCTGCAGGAGGCGGCCGATGAGGACGCTGAGGAGAAAACTGGCGTAAACGATGGGGATGAGTTTGTGGAAGCCGATGAAGATGTCGCCGATGAAGAGGGTGAGAAGCGGAAAGACAAATGCCAGGCGACGATCGCGGATCAAGGCGCCGGAGAAAAGCGCCATGGCGCCAACAGGCGTGAAATTCCACGGGTGCGGAGCGATGCGTAAGGCGGCGGCGAGCAGGATCATACCGAGCGCGAGCAGCGTGCGATAGAACAGACTTTCATTTTGAAAAATGTCCGTATTCATTTTGTTTCCTCCATTTCGGGCAATAAATCGCAAAACACAAAGCCATCGCGGTTCACAACTTCTCCCGTTCGAACGGGAATGGGAGAGTGGAAGATGGGGCCATCGAAGACGAAAGTGTGGAATTCGCCGTTTTCGCCGCACGGGTCGGCATGGGGCGGAAGGTCGCGAAAGAAAGATTCGTCGAGTTCGCGGCCGGCGAAGTTGGGAGGGAGAACTCTGGTATCGATGCATGCGGCGATGGCGCGAAAACGCTGCTGGTGAAAAAACTGGATCAGTTCGCACGTGTCGCGCTTCCAGATGGGGAAGAGCGCAGTCATGCCGATGCGAGCGAGGTTTTTCTCGCGGTAGGCGCGGAGATCTTCAAGGAAGATGTCCCCGAAGGCCACTTTGCGAATGCCTTGAGCGTAGTGGATGCGGAGAGCTTCTTCCATGCGCGCTTCGTAGATGGGATTGACGCATTGCGGCGGGATGAAGACTTCGTCGAGCGGGAGGCCGATGGATTCGGCCTGGCGCCTGAGAAGTTCGCGGCGAACGCCGTGCATGGCGATGCGGTCGTAGCTTTCCGTAACGGTGGTGAGAAGAGCGACGACGCGCAGATCCGGTTGCTGGAGCAGCGTGTATAGGGCCATAGCGCTGTCTTTGCCGCCGCTCCAGCAGAAGAGGATGGGTTCGGGTGTTGTCAAGAAATTCTCCACGAGTGTTCATCTTTACCAAAACAGGGCGCAGCATCCCGATAGGGTCGGGACAGGTGCTGCGCCTCTACAAAGAAGTTGGGCTTGTGTGAAAGCATCAGTCGCGGCCGGTGAAGCGATAGTTTAGGCCGAGGCGGAAATCACGGCCAAGCGCGGGAAAGCCAAGGGCGTCCTGGTATTGCTTGTCGAAGAGATTCGTGACGCGGCTAGTGAAAGAAATGCCACGACCGATGAGATAGCTGGTGGCGAGATCGAAACGAGCGTAACCCGGATTGTGAGTCAGGCCGAGGCCGAGAAAATCACTGTCAGTGCGGATACCGGAGAAGTACCCGGTGAGATTCAGATTCCAGTGGCGATAGGAGGTGTTGAGGATGAGGCTGCCCGAGTTGACGGGGCGGCGAAGAAGATGATTGCCGGGCATCTGGACGAGATCGAAAGCATTGGGAGATTCCAGGACGCGCGAGTCGTCATGGGAATAATTGCCGTTGACGCTGAGCCAGCGGCGGAGACGCAGCTCGCCGGAAAGATTGACGCCGCGGGCGCGAGCGAGATCCGTGTTGAAGTAAGTACCGGTGCCTTGTTGGCAGGCGGCAGTGGTTGCGGGATCGAAGGTGAAGCTGACGATGTCTCGGAAGCGATTGTTGAAGTAGGTGGCGGAGAGACGAAGGCGCTGACTAGCGAGGAACTGGTCGAGACCGGCGTCGTACGTCTGGCTGCGCTCGGGCCGAAGTGAAGAATTGCCGGGGAAGCAAGGGTCGCTGCCGAAAGATTGCTCGAGAGCGGGCTCCTTGAAGCCCTGGCCGTAGGAGAAGCGCGCCCGGGTATCGCCCCAGAAGCCGCGGCCATTGTGAAGAGCGTAGACGACACCGGCGCGGGGGACGACGCGAGTGCCGAAAGTCGTGTTGGCTTCGGCACGCGCACCGGCGCTGAGCGTGAGGCGCGCGAGCGGCTGCCAGCGGGCATCGAGAAAGCCTGCTTGGTTGTTGCGGCGCGCGTGGAAGCCCGCGATGAGGCTCGGGTAGCCGTTCTCGATTTCATATTCGTAGCCGGCGGCGACGGCACCGGTGCGGAACGTATAAGTGGATTGCTCTTGAAGACCGGCGCGGTTGAATTGATCTGTGCTGGTGAAAAATGGAGGATTGGCGTTGGTGTCCAGTGTGCGGTTTTCATGGCCGCTGAGACGATGGACCCAATGAGGGCCGGTGCGGAAATCCCAGGTCAAATGGAAGAGGAGAAGCTTGAGGCGTTCGAATTGCGAGAGGCTGGGCGGCAGGAAGAGCGTGGGGCCGGGAAGACCGGCGAAGCTGGAGTTGCTTCGGGCCGTAAGGCGCAAATGATTGGCGTCGCTGAAACTGTAGCCGAGGTTGCCGGAAAAACTGCGATTGAGAAAGGTGTCGTTGCGTCCCTGTCCGTCGGTTTGGAAATAGGAACCGGCGAGGGAGTAATCGAACGCGCCCAGAAGGCCGGCTACCAGAGCACCGCCGCGAGCGGAAGAATAACTGCCGCCTTCGGAGAAGAGATTCAGCTCGGGAATGCGCGTGGCGCCGCGATGGCTGAAGAGTTGAACGACGCCGGAGACGGCATCGGTGCCGTAGAGAGCACTTTCGGCGCCGTGAACGACTTCGAGCTTGTCAATATTGTCGAAGGTTTGATTGGAGAGGTTGAGGAAGCCGCCGGGCTCGTTGAGAGGTGTGCCGTCGACGAAGAACTTGGTGAAGTTGGAGTTGCCGCCGTCGAGAAAGAAGGTGGTGAGACCGCCTTCGCGACCGGTGCGAGCAATGGCGGCGCCGGGAAGGGTGGCCAACGCATCGGCGAGGGAGACGAGTTGGCGCTGGTGGATTTCTTCGGGTGTGAGGACATCGACGGGAGCCGGGGTCTGGCTGATTTCGAGAGGCTGAGAGTTGGCGGTGACGACGACGTTTTCGGAGACTTGCGCGATTTCGAGCCTGACCTCCAGAGTGCGGGCGTCCGCGGCAGCCAGCGAAAGAGAAAATTCGCGAGGGACGAAGGCGTTGCGTTCGAGACGAATCCGATAGCGGCCGGGAGAAAGAATTAGAGTGAAAGCGCCGTCCGCGGCTGTGAAAGTGGAAGCTGCTGAGGACGCAGCATTTTCCGATTGAGCGGTGATTCTTACGCCCGTGATGGTGTAGCCGGAGGCGTCGGTGACATGGCCGGAAAGATGCGCCTCGGATGAATTGCTTTGTGCTTGCGATGAAGAGCTAATTACAGAAACTGCGAAGAAAAGAAAGGCAGCTCGAAGAAGAGTCGTATTCATTTTATCCTCCGCTCCCTCTCGCGCGGGAGTTGAAGGTTGACCTGTGCGATCAAAATGAATCGCACGGCTGCGAACTTCGCCGGTCTCCTGGCTTGGCGGTAGCTCCGGCCCTTTCGAATAAGGACCGTCGCGGGGCCTTCCCGCGGCGTCGCCCAGCGATGGAGCGACCGGCCGCAGTGGCCTGCGCATACACTGAATCCGCCTTACAGTCGCGCGGCGGCGACGGCTTCCATCCTGGCGATCCCGATCAAGCGGGGGTCACCGAACCGTCTTCCCGAGCACGAAGTTCGCGGTGATTGTGGTCTGCGGCGCGGGGCCGCAGGGTTGGGGTTAACGAGAAACATTTTCAACAACTACGATCCAGATAAAACAGTGACTCGCGGCCTGCCGGAGGAGCCCAGCTCCACGGAGAGCGGCGTCTGGAAAACCTGTTCGAGCAATTCGCGCTGATAGATGTTCACGGGCGGGCCGACACGTAAACATCGGCCGCGATGCATCAAGACGATTTGATCGGCATATTCGGCGGCGAGATTCAGTTCGTGTGTGACGACAACGACGGTGTAGCGATTTGCCGCGGCGAGGCGGCGGAGAGAATCCAGCAAGCCGATTTGCGCGGCGATATCGAGATGGAGAGTGGGCTCATCGAGCAGCAGGAGCAGCGGCTGCTGAGCCAAAGCGCGGGCGAGAATGACACGCTGCTTTTCACCGCCGGAAATTTGATCCATCCAGCGATCGCTTAGACCGGCTGCACCTACTTGGGCGAGAGCATTCTTTGCGATGATGACGTCGTTTTCGGATTCAAAACGCAATGAACGGCCATGAGCATGGCGGCCTTGGAGAACGAATTCCCAGGCGCGAGCGGGGAAAAGCAAACGGCTCTCTTGCTGGACGACGGCGATGCGCTGCGCGCGGGTGCGCGGTGTAAGCGAGTGAGTGACGAAGCCGTTGAGCAGAATGCGCCCAGAAAGCGGCGCAAGCGCGCCGGCGATCAATTTCAGCAATGTGGACTTGCCACTGGCGTTGGGGCCAAGAATGGCCACAATTTCGCCGGGCCTGGCCTGAAAGCTCGTGGCTTCCAGCGTGAAGAGCGGCGCCTGCGCCGGGTTCGCGGAATAGGCGTAGCTGACCTGCTCGACACTCAGGCGTATTTCATTGGCCAAGCGGCCAGCCTCGGCAAGATGCCGCGCGTGAGACGAACCCGGACTCATGCGAGCCTCCTGCGGAGGAGGTAGATGAACAGCGGCGCGCCGACCACGGCGGTCACGGCGCCGACAGCGAGTTCGTTGGGTGCAACGACGGTGCGCGCCAGCGTGTCCGCGAATACGACGGCAATGGCTCCGCCGAGCGCGGCCGTTGGTAACAGGGTGCGATGGTCTGAGCCGAAGACGAGACGCATAACATGAGGCACGATCAGGCCGACGTAGCCGATGGCGCCACTCACGGACACAGCCAACCCGGTCAGCAAAGAGGCGGCAATGTAGACGACCAGGCGCACGCGCGGCACGTCCACGCCAAGATGCATCGCCTCTTTTTCTCCGGCGAGGAGCAAGTTCAAATCGGAAGCGGTGGTGTAAATTGCGCCAGCGGCAACGAGGAAACCAATACCCAGGAACCAATAGACGCTCTTCTGAAGAGGAGTGGAGAGATCGCCCATCAACCAAAAGGAGAGGCCACGGAGGTTCCCGGTGAGCGTGCTCATGAGGAACATGATGATGGCGGAGATGAAAGAGGCGGTGATGACGCCACCGAGGAGAAGCGTGGTGCTGTCAATCTGGCCCGCGCGGCGGCCGAGAAAATAGACGGCGGTGACGGTAGCGGCGGCTCCGAGGAAGGCACCCACCGGAGTCAACAACGCCGCGAACACCGGAGAAAGCATGAGGTGGGGTTCGACAATGAGCGCGAGGATGGCGCCGAGACCCGCACCGCTGGAAACACCGAGGACGTAGGGGTCCGCGAGCGGATTTCGAAGCAACGCCTGAAAGCTGGTGCCAGCAACGGAGAGAGAAGCACCGACAATGATTCCGAGGAGAATGCGCGGAAGACGGATATTTTGGATGATCAGGACGTAGTCGCTGGAGATGTTGGCGCGCTGGTGCAGCAAGACGTTCCATAGATCGCGGCCAAGGGCGTAGAGCGAAACAGGGACAGCGCCAAACTTGATGGCGATGATCACGACAACGAACAGAATCACGAGCAATGCGAAGCATTGCAGGAAAAGACGCCGAAGCGTCAACGGGCGCATGCACGGCCTCCGGGAATTGCGTCGTCGAACCGTCCGCCGGGACGAAAAGAAAAAGCCAAGTGAGGCGGCCGAACCGGCGGAGGAGTTGTCTTTTCGTTCTTATCTTTCCCGCTCTTTTCCTTCTCTAGTTTCTCTTTGATAGCCTTCTCGTCGAGGTTCTCCCGTTTTTCAACAAAGGCTTCGGGATGAATCTGCCGGGCAAGCTCTTCAATAGCGGCGACGATACGCGGAGCGGGGCGATTCACAGCGTCGCTGATCACGGCGTAGCGGCGGTTGCTGACGGCCTCCAGGATGCGCCACCCGGGAAGAGTGGCGAGACCTTCGACACCGGGAGGAGCCGTTTCGGAATGCGAGGCCGCGAATACGAGGAAGTCGGGTTGCAGGCGGGCAGCTTCTTCAAGGCTGACCTGCGGCCAGTCTTGCTCAGCATCAACGATGGAGACAGCGCCTGCGTAGCGGAGAGCATCGGCGATGAAAGCGTGCCTGCCAACAGAGATGAGCGGCTGGTGCCATACAACGAAGAGAACACGCTTTGCGGGAGAAGAGGCGAGGCGCCGCTGCAGAGCAGAAAGCTGATGTTCCATATCGGCGGCGACGGAGACGCCGGCCTCCGGGACGCTCAGGATATCGGCGAGCTTCTTCGATGAAGCCATGATGTCATTCACGGTGTGAGGGTCGGTGGCGTAAGAAGAGATTCCCAGGTTATCCAGAGCGTGGACGGTCTCAAGGCGATTCAGACCTTTAGTTACGAGGACAAGATCCGGATGAAGAGAGGCAATTTGTTCGAGACTGGGGTTAATGGCGCCGCCCACTTTGGTTTTTTTCTGAGCGTCGGGCGGGTAGTCGCAGAATTCGGTGTCGCCGACAAGGCGATCCTGCAAACCGAGCGCATAGATCGTTTCGGTCAAGCTCGGAGCAAGGGACACGATGCGACGAACGGGTTGAGGAATGCGGACGGAGCGGCCGGTTTCGTCGATGACTTCGCGGTAGACCGGGGAGGCGGAAGAGAAAACAGGGGCACTTTGTGCGCGCGAGGGCGCTGCGCCGAGCAGCAAAGCAGCCGCGGCACAAATGATCCTTCGCAAACGCTGGCAGGCTAACTGGCTCACAAATCTCCCACGGCGAGGAAAGCTCAATGCGCCAACAAAAAAGCCCCACGAGACACCCTGGGGCTTCCGGCGTCGCTCTTTCTCGCGAAGAGCGCGGCCCTCTGCGGCACGGGAGGGTGGCCTGGCTTACGGCTTTTCAGCCGATCACAGTGGCGGGACCGCGGCCGATTCACACGGCCTTCCCCGCTTCCCCTGCCTGCAAATTGAAATTTGAGTGTAAGCCGCGTCCGGTGGAGTGTCAATGCACGACTGAGAACGGGACGATTGAACGTGAAGTGACTGAAAGCGCTGCTGATGTTTAGCGGTTCTTCCAGTTGGGCTTGCGCTTTTCTACCAGGGCGCGCAGACCTTCCTGCGAGTCTTCGAGGCGGTAGAGTTCATTCAAGAAAATGTTCATCGAATGCTTGAGGCCATCGCGCAGAGACAAGCCCATGCCACCGAGAATCGCTTTCTTCGCCATGGTCAGCACCGGACCGGAGTGGCCGTTAATCCGGCCGACGAGATCCTTCACTGCCTGTTCGAGTTGAGCCTCTGGCACGAGGCGATTGACCATGCCGAGCTCCAGAGCGCGCTCCGCGGTCACGGGTTCACCGGTCAGAACAAGCTCAAGGGCGATCTTGGGTCCGACGAGGAAAGGCAGAATTGTAGATGCGAGCGGCGGGAAGATGCCGATGCTGATTTCCGGCTGGGCAAATCGCGCTTTTGGCGTCGCAATCACGAGATCACCGAAGGCCGCCAGCTCGGCGCCGCCCCCGATCGCTGGCCCATTCACTACACACACGACCGGTTTGCCGACTTCCAACATTCCCGCGAATGCCGCGTGAAACGCGTCGAGCATCTGAAAGACGCGTTGCGAGGTGTATTCACCAATATCGATTCCGCCACAGAACACTTTGCAAGCGGAATCGAGAACGATCAGCTTGACGTCATCGCGCTCGCCGGCATGAGAGATTCCCCCGGCGATTTCACGGAGCATAGCTTCATTGAGAAGATTGTGTTCCGGACGATTGAGGGTCATCTTCGCGACGCCGCTTTCAATGCGAAACTTTACATGCTCAAATTGTTCGGGTTTGCGCCGTTCCGGTTGCGATGTGAAATCCTGGGTGTCGACAGGCTCAATCATTTCCCGTGCTCCTGGTCTCGCTTGCTCTTC
>WNFC01010573.1_pt1 | contig 17121 bp, 13 predicted proteins | sample 5400541 | NCBI WGS metagenome assembly WNFC01 (sample SAMN13153342, study PRJNA577476) | soil metagenome | isolation source: 120 cm saprolite under Douglas fir tree site 2 hole 2 replicate 1 | place: USA:California | collected 2015-04-18
CACGCATGCGCCACAACAGCGATGAAGCCGAGCAACCTCCAAATCCGAGCGGTTGGTGCTCGCTCGTGATGAACATGTCAGCCGCGTCGCAACGCCAAACCACGACTTGTGGCGAGTGCGCAACATCACTTACAATTCTCCGATTCTCGCGTTGGTCTATTCACTCACGGCTCAATCGACGTGAGGGACTAACAACGGGCCGAACCCTCGAAAAGGTCGTGATGTGGCTCGTCTGCGGCGTTTTGCGCACGCGATTGCAATCATTGCAGCGGCAATAACATCCGCGGCAGCAACTGATTTGCCCGAGATTTCATTAATGGGCACGCTGTTACTTTGGGATGAAGGTGGGATCGCATTTGGTGATTTGACGTTCTGGAACCGCCCGCTGCTCGGCACCGCCACTGCAATTGTTGTCGACTGTCAATTTTTGGACCGGGACGGCCAAAAGGTCGACCAGCGCAAGCTGACGGTCGAAGGGCCCGTGTATGGCCGCACGATCAAGACTGTCCGGGTCAGAATTGGAACTCTCTCAGAGAACGCTGACACAATGGCTTGCTCGGTAGTCGACTTCAAATGGGTGAGTTGGCAGCAATAACGGGCAGGCGCTCAGGACGCTGACCGGGAGTGAAGGTTGGGCGCCACCGCTATTTGCGCCAGCCGATACCGATTTCCAGTTAGCGACCTCGGCTGAAGCGCAGCCCGACGCCCCGGGCGTTAATTTGTGCAAAAGTTTCCGATCCTCGACGGTTTTCTTGTCATTACGACTATAAATTGTGATAGGCCATAACGTAATGGGTCGTCATAATCATAATTGCTGCCAAGCAGGTAACAGAGAACCTTTGAACCAAGGAAGGCCGTTTGGCGACCAATTGTTTGAATCGAACTGCTGCGTGCAGATGACCGGGATGCGTCAAGGCTTTGCCGGGATGAGAGCGAGTTGCGCGCGTCTCGTGCTCACGACAAGCAGATCGAATGGATAAAGACCGGAGGTTGAAAGCGGGCTGCTATGGCTAAAAAGAAAAGGCACTCGAGGGTGGAAATCGCGTCGAAGCTAGCGCTGGCACGTGATCTGGCAACGCAAGGGAAACTGCAAAGCGAAATTGCGCGCGCGCTTGGCGTGAGCGTCATGACCTTGCACCGATGGCGCAAGGCGCTGCCTAGCTCTCGGCCCGCGTTGGTAGCGACTCACGAGGCTAGCCAGCCTGGTCGGACGCCCGGCGGGGGCAACCGAATTGCCGAACTTCAGCTCGAAAATTCACGGCTGCGACGCCTGGTGACCGATCTCCTTCTTGAGAAGATCAAGCTCGAAGAAGCCGCCCAGAGACAAAAAATCTCTGCCTGACGGACTGAGGACGAACATCCCGATAATAATCGGGTGTGTGGCCGACCCTGTTTGCAATTTGCTCCCTCAGCAGTTTTCACTGAGGAAACGACACAACGTCGGCCGGGAGGACGAAATCAGCGACCAAGGTCGGAAAAATCCCATTGCGGGAAGACATGTTATGGAACGGAGGACACCAAGCCGGTAAAATCCGCTAAAGAAGCGCTCCGGTAGGCCTGCTGCACCTCAGGCGGTTACCCAAACGGATTGGTTCCCATGAAACCGATCACGACATTCGTGGGCTTTGCGGTGTTTGCCTTTGTTGCCGGTTCGTCTGCGGCGATGGCCGAGCAGAGCAATGGCACGCAACCCGCTCGCCTCAATGCGCCTCGGGAACAGGCGCCGGTTCCAGCGATCAAGCCGATACAGGAGAACCGGATTCCGAAGCAAATCCGTTCAGCGACGGATGTAGGCGCAGCTCGGGACGAGCCGCAACAGCGGTCGCGAACCGACCGCCCTCCTCTCACGGGCATAAAACATCTGCCAAGCAGCGGCGTCCAACAGGTGCACCCACGCGCTGTCTATCGGGAAGTCGCCCGACGCATCAACATCGCCGGCGGTGTCCTCGTGCTCCCGGTGGTCGCGTACTACGGAGTCCCAGTCATCCTTAACGTGCCGGAGCTTGGCTACGTCGATGTGCCCGAAGGCGAATATGCTCGGCTTTACGACAAATTGTCATCTTCGGATTCCGAGCAAGTGCAAGAAGCCATGTCGTCGTTACGGAAACTCAAGGAACTGGAGGAAGCGGAGATTGAGGCGGCGCAGCGCGGGCCGGAAAGGATAGAACCCGCCGACCCACCGGATTTGAGCGAGCCAATTTTTTTCGATTCACCGTCGCGAGCGGAACCTCGTCGGAGGGGACTCTACTGATCGGGCACGAGCTTGAACCTCGCCGGTTTGCCTGCGTCAGGCGCTAGCTCGCACCGGAACAAGGGTGCGGGTGCCTTGGGTTCCGAGCTTCACTTTTTCTTTCCGCTATCCTGACACGTATTTCGACGGGGTGGCTACGTTCTCGTCAAATCACCGTCGCGTGGAATTGAGCTTGCTTCATGAGCCGCCTTCAATCTTCGACCCTCCAGCTCCGGCAATTATGAGGTGCAAGCTGGGCCCCGGACGATGCCCACGGTCGGCCTTAGAGTAGTCGACCGACGTAGGCAGCGTTTGCGACAGATTCTCGCGGCTGGCTCCCAACGTCGAACACAACAATTGGGGCGGATTCCGGTTTCAACAAAACGGAAATCGATCTAATGTTCCCAGGATGGTAGATCGAGAGGCTGAGGTGCAACGGCTGGCTCTGACTCTGGCTGTGGCTGCGACAATGCTATGCTACGGATCGGCGGCCCGCGCACAAGCGGGTACCACCTTCTATCCGGTCGAATTCGCGGCCTGCCAGCCGCTTCCACCTTGGTATCCGCGCGGTTGGGAATTGATGGTGCGTTATCCTTGCGTTACTTATGTTCATGGAGCTTCCTACTATCCACCAGCTTACTACCCTTATCCTGCAGTCTATCCGCACCAGCGAGTGTCGATTCACGCAATGCACCGGGTCCATCGCCGGCCCTATCTGCGCCCCGGATGGTGGTGGTGAGGATGCGGTCGTGCCTTCGTCGCCGCGGGCGCTTTCTTCAGCTGCCGGGCCCCCTGGGCAGCGAGCCTCTCCCGCCGACGCTGCGGTGGCCGTGCGCCGGCCTTCGGGCCCCCGTTAGGGAACCTGATCTTGCAAATTAGGAGACGTCGGGCTTGACGATCCCCACAGCCTGAGACTCAAGCCCCGCCCCGGCGGGGCTTTCCTTAGGTTTTCCTGACCGGGGGATTAACGTTGCCCAAAGCAGGAATCTCCTCGCAGGGGATGCCACTGGCCGTTGCCTGTATGAGATCGTCAACGATGCTTGAAGCGTCGTGTCGCTCGGAGGTTTCGCGGTTGATGCTTGCGATTTTTTCCCGCCACTCCGCGGAATCCTTGCCGCCCATCCGTGCCTCCCAACGACCTATCAACTGCACCCTAGTCCGTATTTTGGTTCAAGATAGAGTCCGTCGCCAGCGATGGCGTTCGGCTGATGCGCTGACGCCGGCGGCGCGGCGCAAGCGCCTCTTCGGCGTCGATCGCGGCGAACAGCTTCTCCATGGCACGCGCCGACGGCGCACCGAGCGTCTCGTTAAGGTGGATTATCTCCGCAAGCTCCTCGCGGACGAGATCATAGCGCCGCGCGAGCTCGCGGTCGCCGGCAAGCGCTTGCTCGACGCGATCGGCGTCGTGGCGGCTCAGCGTCCCTGCCGCGTACCACGGCAGCAGAGCTTTCCCTGCCGCGTACCACGGCAGCAGAGCTTCGATCTCGTGGCGCTCTGGCTCCTTGTTGATCGCGTTCATGGCCAACCTCTGTCAATTCCCGCCGCCTTGAGCAGCTCTGCTAGTTCCTTGCGCGCTGGTCATCGCCATGCCCGATGCATGCTCGATCACGCCGGACAAACAGGTTGAGCCAGGGAAGCGAAGAAGAAATGTGGTCGACGGGCAAGGCTCGAGCACGGCACGGTCTCTTCCGCTGCGACACCTTCGGAGCGGCCCATATTACGCCGCCCCTCGATCCAGTACGCGAAAGTGGTATTGCGTTTCATTTCCCCCGCCCGAATGCCTAGCCGCTTAACATCCAGCCGCTTCGCACGTTATGCCCGCATTGTGGCTTTCTGTGAGGTCCCCATTCACATCGCTCAGCAGTGTGGCCCGTTTAACACATACCGCTGGGTAAGTGTCCGCCTGGTTTGGCGATTTGTGGATGCATAACAGCGGGTAAGGATCATGCCTCAATTTGAATTTTCCGGCCGAAGTCGAATGGACTGACCTTCGGCATGATGATACGGCGCATTAGATAGGCGTGTGTTTTACCGGTCACCCCAACCATTGGAAAACGGGCCAGCTAGCGACAAACTGTAGCGTAGGGCGCGGTTCAATTGCGGAGTTGCCCATGCCCACACGGTTCACGCGACGCCAGGCTGCCGCGGTCGGTGCGTCCGCCCTCGGGGCGTCGGCGATCGCCGCCCCGTCGGGCACTCGGCCGGACGACGGTGCGGCCGCCACGCGCGAAGCCTCGCGCGTTTTTCCCACGGGATTTCTCTGGGGCACCGCTACCGCCGCCTATCAGATCGAAGGCGCCGTCAGCGAGGACGGCCGTGGCCCCTCGATCTGGGACACGTTCACGCACACGCCGGGAAAAATCCGCAACGACGACAACGGCGACGTCGCCGACGATCACTACCACCGATATCGAGACGATGTGCAGTCGATGAAGGCGCTCGCCGCCACTGCGTATCGGTTCTCGATTTCGTGGCCGCGGATATTCCCGCAGGGCATCGGCGCGCCAAATCCGAAGGGCCTCGACTTCTACGACCGGCTCCTCGACAACCTCGTCGCCAATGGCATCGCGCCGTTCCCGACGCTCTATCACTGGGACTTGCCGCAGGCGCTGCAGGATCGCGGCGGGTGGGAAAGGCGCGACACCGCCGTGGCATTCGCGGACTATGCCGGCTACGTCGCCGAAAAGCTCAGCGACCGGGCGAGGCACTTCTTCACGCTCAACGAGTGCGCGACGTTCGTGGAACTGGGCCATACGACCGGCGTGTTCGCGCCCGGATTGAAGCTGCCGCCCGACCGACTGAACCAGGTCCGGCATCATGCGCTACTCGCCCACGGGCTTGCGGTGCAGGCGATCCGCGCGCGCTCGCGTGCGGGCACGCAAACCGGGCCGGCGGAGAACGTCAGCGTCTGCGTGCCAGTCATCGAGACGCCCGAGCATATCGCGGCGGCCGAGCTCGCCACGCGCGAGCTCAACGCGCCCTACCTGACCGCGATCATGGAAGGCCGCTACCGCGAGTCCTTCCTGGCGGCTGCCGGTGCGGACGCCCCGAAGGTCGCCGCCGAGGATATGAACGCGATCAGTGCTCCAGTCGATTTCGTCGGCATCAACGTTTATGGGCCGGGCAGCTACATCAGGTCGTCCGATGCTGCTCCCGCCTTCGTCTCGGTGCCATTCCCGGCCAAGCATCCGACGATGAATTCATCCTGGCTCAAGATCGGTCCCGAGGCGCTCTACTGGGGGCCCCGCAACGTGGCCAAGGTCTGGAACGTGAGCGACATCTACATCACCGAGAACGGCTGCTCAGCGACCGACGTGCCGGCCACCGATGGCCTCGTCTACGACACCGACCGCATCATGTTCCTGCGCAGCTATTTGACGCAATTGCAGCGCGCAACGTCCGAGGGCGTGCCGGTGCGCGGGTATTTCCATTGGAGCCTGATGGACAATTTCGAGTGGGCCGATGGCCTCAGCACTCGTTTTGGATTGCTCTACGTCGACTATACCACCCAGCAGCGCACGCCGAAGCTGAGCGCATCATTCTACCGGGAGATCGCCGCGCGAAACCGGCTGGTGTAGTCCGCAGCCCATGACCCATGGCGGACATCGTTAGGCGGCTTACACCTATCGCGAACTCAAGCGTGCTGAGGAGTCGTCAGCAACGGCCGCTGTGAAGTATCGGCGGTCCAATGAAGCGCCGCGAGTTCATCACGCTGCTGGGCGGCGCGGCGACCTGTCCGCTCGCAGCGCGTCTGCTGCGCATTAGCTAGACAAGGGCAGATTTTCCCTCACATCCAAGATCAGAACCCTCGACCGTGTCCTCGAACAGGCCAAGCTCGCGGCCTTCGTCGAGTGCGCCGGCGTCCACCACCCCGTCGAGCTTCGATCCTTCCAACCGCATGTCGCGCCAGCACTCAACCAATCGTCGATGCTTGCATCGGTATTTCATCCGTTCGACCGGTCTAAGCTCGGAAAGATGTAGCTCGCCGCCGATGACGACGAGACGAAACCCAGCGCGCTCGTACTCCGACCACATTTTCTCTGTGTCGTCCCAATGCCGAAAGAACGCATCGACCGTACGAACGATGCCGTCGAGCGCCACCCTTCCCTCCCCCTCAGACCCAAACGTTGCTGATTGCCGGCTCAAGCTATCGGCGTCACAATGCTCGCTGCCGGGAACGCTACAGTCCGTCGCATGCAAGGTGGCCGGCGAGATCTATCTGCCACCATCGCGCAATGCTCGAATTTGGAGCATGAGATCCGCCACACACTCTCGAAGCTGTGCATTCTCGGCTTCGAGCCGCTGGAGTGGTCTCTGATTGCTGCGTTTGGAGACATGTCCATTCGGACTGCCTCTCGGTTGCCGAGCGTGCTCACGGGCCATCTCCAGACTCAGCACGTTCTTTATCCTGTTTGATCGAGAAATCTCGTTCATGAACCACCCCCAGGCACCAGTACCGTCGGTTGAAGCAGGTTGATCGCACCAAAGCGAAAGGAACTAGGATCGACGCGCAACGCTCGGGAACGGCACGGCCTTCTCCGCTGTGGCGCCTTCGTAGCGGCCCGCAGTCGCAGCCCATCGATCCAGAAATGTTCAGAACTCAAGCCCCCCGAACATCTCGGGACGGCCAACATCCAAGCTTTCAGACAGTTCCCGCCGCGACCGCCTTTTCTTTCTTTCCCCCTTAGATTCCTCCGACAGTGTGCTCTGTCTGCCACACTCGCCATGCTGATACGCCGCTTGCTCCAATGAACGGCGAGTCCGCCATTTGTCCGCTTTCAGGACCCAAAGCCGACAAGCTGCGTGCAGCGCGGTCATGACACGTCCCGCGGCATTCTCCGACAGGTCAGTGCTGGTCTCGGCCCGTAGTCGGCCGGTCCTGCATTCCAGGTGTGGTCGGCTGGTTCTAAAGACCTTTACCGATCACACCCTGAGCGCGCATTGACGTGCCCGCGTTGGCTGGCCTCACTTGCCCAATGCCAATTTTCTGATTGGTACCGGTGCCCTGTTGCAATGGTAATGGTAATGCCGTCTGAACGGTGCCCTGTGGTAATGCCAGCACAGGCCTCACCTGCGGCACGGCAATTGTCGGATTGGTACTCGTGCCCTGTTGCAATGGTAATACCGTCTGATTGAACACGGTGTCCCGTTGCAATGGTAATACCAGCGCGGGCCTCAGTTGCGGAACGCCAATTGTCTGATCGGTGCCGGTGCCCTGTTGCAATGGTCCGGTGCCCTGTTGCGATGGTAAGATCCGCGCAGGCCTAGTCGAACCGCTCGTTGACCTGGTCGGGTTGACCGGTCTCACCTGCCTTGTCTGGTTGATACTCTGTGCGGTAGGACTCTGATTGGGTTGTCCGGCGCTGCCCAAATCACCTGGGGGATGGTCGCTCCCTTCGGTAGGACCACCCGGGGTAGCACCACCCGGGGGATGGTCGCTCCGTTCGGAAGGACTTGTTTGTGGACGTACGTTAACCGGGGGTAGTGTGATCGGCCCATCGACCATGGCAACGGGGAAGCCGGCAGACTGAAATCCGCCGAATGCCTCATTCCACCAAATGGCGATGACCCAGTTGCCCCGGACACTTTTGATGGTCATCTCCGGCCCACCCGAACGTAGCCGGACAAGATCACCCTCTTGAAGCCGAGGAGTGGTCTGGCTCTGCGTTGCCGTGTTGGCTGGCGTGGCGAGGGCTGAAACCGCCCACGAGGCGCTGAGTGCGATCCCCAATGTCGCTTGAATCGCGATGGCAGCCGGTTTCGGCAACTTCAACATGGTAGGACCTCCGACATTTCCGCGCTAGCGGATGATATGGATGGGCGATAGCGGAATAACTTACTCGATATTGCCGCACGTGGGTACGTTTTGCTCAATTTCGCCTCGTTGCCGGCGGCGCCACCAACCGCCGCGGACGCGCTGGAGCGCCAGCTCGCCAAGCAGAAGCCTTGCAAGGCCCGTCGTGGACGATCCGTCTCTTTGTGTAATCTTGTGCCGGCCGTCCGGCGTGCGAACTCAACCAGCTCGCCATCGGAATGATAGCGATAGGTGCCGAACTTTGATCGCCGCGCGGATAAAGAAAGCCCCGGGGTCCGGGGCTTCCAAGAAGTCAGCAACCATCTCGGGATCAAGATGCCAGACGCGTTGATACTATCTTAGTCACGCAAGGCGCAGAATTGCTATCTCGGTATAGCAGCGATCCGCCCCGACCTGCCGCAGGGTAGCACAATGGCAACGTGCGGCAGAATTGCTATTGGCGCAGGCTGACGTTGCCGATCTCAGCAATCGGGTGAGCTTGCGCTGTTCTATGATGCAAAGCTTGACCTTGCTGCACGCTAGAAGTCAGGCAACCCGTCAATCGCCTCTTTGGCGAACTCGACTGCGTCCTCCTTCGAATATCTGGCAGAAGGCGTCCGAAGACTATTGGATTCGGTGCCCGCGATGCTCTGGCCATCCAAGCGCCTAAAGTATGCAAACCATCTTCCGGGCTGATCTTCGAAAGCTTCAATCAAGTGACCCTTGTATTCCACGGCACTTACTCTCACACGGCTTGGCCGCAGCTCATGCACAAGCTGCCTCCAAAGAAGCCCAGGAGTTGGAAGGCCGAAGCCATCCACGCGCCCCGCCCGCCGGGGACTCAAAACCGGCGGCCGGGACTTGTCACGACGCACGGGGTTAGGGCGCGTCATGACCAACTCATCTGCCAGCAGCGGGTTGCATTTCTCAATTTGAAATTCAGCCGCTGGGCATATCGTAAGTGTCCCGACCCGCCGCATGGCGGGGTGACGGGCCGGGACTTGCGCTAGCACTGCAGAGCGGGACCATCCCCACGGCCCCGCATCACATTGTCCCACAGCAGATCCAGCTTGGGGTAGCTATTCGGTACCGCGTCGGCCGGGCAATCGGAAATTTTGGAACGGTAATGCGAAACCGCGGACCCAATGCTTTGTCTGTCCGGCGCTCGATTTCATGCCGCGTGAAATGACGGCACGCCACCGGCCGGCCTCATTGATCAAGCTGACGCCGAAGAAACCGCGGGGTTGAAATGATGCGTCCCTAACCGACGGTCAAGGTCATCGCCCACGGCCCGAAGGCCGATCGGACCTATTGGGTTGAATTCCGGACTGCGGATGGCCGAGTGCATCACGCATTGCTTGAATCTGGAGCACAAGTTCCACGACACTGCGTCGGAGCACGACATTTTCGGCCTCGAGCCGCTCAAGTAGTCTCTGATTCACTGACAACACACTCGAACCGCCTGTTGGTTGCGAAGTGCGCTCACGTACAAGTTGCAGGATCCGCACATCCTCTCTCCTGTCTGATCGAGATATCTTGTTCGTGAACCCCTAACACCAACATCCGGTTGGATGGTACTGTTGTGTGATGCCCCCAGTTGGATGGTACCGTTGTGTGATGCAAAGGAGAATCTCGTCACACGCACCGTGACGAGCAATTGACCAGCGTATACCGCAAACACAGATCTAACATTCCGTACCTGCGCACCACGCAACGCCCCACCCTTTATGTTAATCTCCGGCGCGACAAATGGTTGCCATTGTCGGGCAAGCAACAACGCGTTGCTTTGCAGTACCTAACGCGCAACGAAAAACTGCGGCAACATAGGGAGGGTCGAATGCAAGCTGCTATGGCTAAAAAGAAAAGGCACTCAAGGGTGGAAATCGCCACGAAGCTAGCGCAGGCAGCTGATCTCGCGACGCAAGGGAAATCGCAAAGGGAAATTGCGCACACGCTTGGTGTGAGCGTCATGACCTTGCACAGGTGGCGCAAGGTACCGCCTGGGCCTCAAACTGCATTTGTCGCGACCCACGAGGCGCGTCGGGGCGACCGAATTGCTGAACTCCAACTCGAAAATTTACGGTTGCGGCGACTGGTGACTGATCTACTTCTTGAGAAGATCAGGCTCGAAGAAGCTGCTCAGACTTCGAAATGCGCCGATGTTGACGTTGCGCAGGATCGAATCGAACGCGCCGGAACCGTGGGCTTGCGCGACGCCCGCGAACTACCAATCCAGCCTGACCGTGCCCAGGAAGGCCGCGCGCGAGTGATTTGATTGTTGGCGATGTCGTAGACCTCCAATCCCGCCGCTCTTCGGTCACCACGAAGATCGAAGCTCGACCCACGGTTACGCAGCGAGGCGCGAGCTCGCAATGGCGGCATTCACCAAGAGCTGACAGCGGGAGAAGTGGAACCTCTGGCGCGTCCAGGTAAGCTGTCCCGCAAGATCGGTTAGCGCGCGATTAAATTTTGTTGGCGCCAATCTTCGGCCGGATGCGGTAGCGGCCCCTGATGGTCGAACACTTGGCCAAGGTCGCGGCAATCCACCCATCCGCCGCACGCTGGGCATCGATAAAGACGCTCGGCTTCGTCTTTGGGCGGGTCGCCCATTGGACGGCCGATGTACTTCCCGCGCGGAAACTCAATGATCGGGCTGTGCTGTTCAGCCATCTGGTTCCTCCGATACGAGAACCCGCCCGAGTGTTTGACATGAAGCGCGCCCCGACCCGCCAAAGGATCTGGAGGAATGGCGGGCCGGGACTTGCCACGACGTACGGGGTGGGCGCGTCATGACGAACTGATCCGTGCCAGCGCGGGGTTGCATCTCCCAATTGAAAATTCACCCGCTTGGAATATCGTAAGGGTCCCGACCCGCCGCATCGGGTGACGACGGGCCGGGACTTGCAGCTAGCTAGCACCGTTGCGGGGCCAAGAGGGCAGCCCCGCAATTACATTGTCCCACAGCAGATCAACGTTGGGGTAGCTATTCGCTACCGCGCCGACTGGGCAATCGGAAAATTTGGAACGGTAAGGCGTAACCGCGGACGCAATGTCGTGCGTTCTGCCGCGAAAAATGTGCCGCAAAAGGAACCTTGCAGCTGACGCAACGTTATCTGGTCTCAGCAAGCAGGGAGGGCCTGATCATGACCAAGGGTCGTCGTTCTGCCACTGCTCGCTCGGTGCCAGCCCAGACCCCCGAGCAACTCCTTGAGCTAACCCAGGAGCATATCCGCCCGCTGATCGCGATGATCGACCGGCTCAACGAAGCCGGCGCGGAGCACGAGCTGAGGGTGATCACCAAACAACTCACGCGGCTGGTCTTCAGGGCGCAGCCGCTCCCCAGCGGCAAGTAGGCCCGACCATGAAGAGCCGCGCCCGTCTAGAATTTTGTCCAACCAAGTAAGGTCCTTGTGTAGGTTGCAAGCGTTCGTTCTAACCGACCGACCACCACCTAGCGGGTGTTTTGCCCCCGGTACGCCCCAGCCGGGGCATTTTTTAACTGGTGATGGCAATCAGCAGCTTTCATCTGACGCGACGCCCGTGAGCGGACCGTTGAACAAGAACCGCGCGGGCCTTTTGCCGACGACGAGCACGCGACGAGGTGCCAGCGTGCACCGGCACGGCTCCAGCCTGGAATCCGATGGTCGGCAGTTTCCCCGGCTCCGCGCGCGCCGCGAGCCAATTCGATGCAGTCTTTTTTGAGCAGTCGTCCGCGAAGAAGGGTGATTGTTTCCTAACAAAAATTTATGGCTCTAACATCGCGCTTTAACGTCTAACACAAAGGTCCCGCAGGCGACACGTAGCGGTGCGAGTTACCATTCGGCTAAGCCTAATCGTTATCGAGATGCTCGTCTCAGGCCGTAACGGGAAGAATTTTGACTCTGGACAGCTTCTTCGAGCTTGATCTTCTCAAGAAGTAGATCAGTCACCAGTCGGCGCAGCCGTGAATTCTCGAGCTGGAGTTCAGCAATTCGGTCGCCCCCGCCGCGCCTCCGGTCGGGCTGACCCGCCTCCTGGATTTGCGACGAACTCAGACTGAGGTCCAGGCCGCGCCTTGCGCCACCGGTGCAAGGTCATCACACTCACACCCAGCGTGCGCGCAATATCGCTTTGTAGTTTCCCTTGCGTCGCTAGATCATGCGCCTGCGCTAGCTTCGACGCGATTTCTGCCTTCGAGTGCTTTTCTTTTTAGCCATAGCAGCGCATTCGTCCTCTTATGTTCATCTATCGCAATTTCTAATCGACCTGCTTGAGTTAGATTGTGCCTGCCCAAAGAAGACGGTCAATCCGTATCGGCTTAAGTGACGACATCTCGTGACCACACGGTCCAGAGACTTTCTGCGGAGTGCTCAGGCCGCCGCCGCCGACAGGCAGCTAAGCAACAAAATCCGAACAGCATGTGCCACACGACTCATCCAGCGCGGCACACTTGCTGCGGCCCCCTCAAGTTTACGCGCCTCCCCGACCGCTAAGAGTCAACCGCATCGTTCCGGGCAAGGGTGCCTGCCCCCGTGAGCTACAGAAGACCCGACTGTGCAAAAAACATTCCGGGGCTGCACGATCTATAGTTTGTTACCTACAATTACGACAATCTTGGATTGTATTTGGCAGAACGAACCCAAACCCGACCTGCTGAAGTTGATTTGGCAACAACGCATTCTATGTGGGCGAGCGACATCACCCCGGTCACCGGCAAGTGGCGGATCGAGACCGTGGAGATCAGGCCCCGTGCAGATCGGCGAGGTTCGGCTTGCGGCCGGCGACCTGGTGGTCGCCGACGACACCGGCGTCTGCTTCATTCCGCGCGACGTCGTGCTTGAAGTGCTCGACGCGGCCGAGCAGAAGGCGAAGGCCGAAGCGGTCCGCTGCAAGGCGATCGACGACGGTATGCCGGTGCCGGACATTGCGCGCGCGACCTACGGGGAGAAGTAGGCGGCCCCCGCCTTGCCCCTTGGCATCAGGCCAGAAGACCCAGCGCCTGAGATGACGGCAGGCGGAGGCGAAGGCCCGCCTCTCACTCGGCCGGCGTTGCGGCGACGGCGTTCTGTTCCGGTCGTTCCGCCGCCGCCGAGATTGCCGGCGAGCGGCTCAGGGCAAAAAGGAAGACGGCCATGATCACGTAGGCGATCGCAACCGTGGGGGTGACAGCCAATCCCACCGACTCACCGTGCATGAATCCGAAGAAGGTGAGCACCGCGCCCGACAAAGCAAAGGCCGAAGCCTCCGCGAACTTCTTCTCGATCACGAACACGCCGATGGCGCCGAGCACGAGACCGGTCAGGATCGACCCGCCGCCGAGAACCTCGAGCCCGTGATAGAGCACGCCCACCTGGCCGAGCTTGTCGAAACCGATTGCTGCGGCAGTGGTCCCCGCTGCGCCAAGCGCGCCGTCCATCAAGGTCTTGCTCCAGGCTGCAAGATGCGGGGTGAGCGCGAGCACAATCGCCGGCGCGTGCTTGGCCGGCGTGGTCTGGAACGCCTGCGCCCCGATCAGCATGCCGATGTAGAGCAGGATGGGCGATATCGCGACCACCGGGACAAGCGCCAGCAGCACCGAGACGACGGCGAACCAAGACAGAATGATCACCATGAAGCCGGTGGCCGCCGAATAGCCGATGCGGCCGCCCATCGCTTTCCAGCCGGGATGACCGATATAGACCGCGTTGATGAACGGATTGCCCATCAGACAGCCGATCAGACTGACGACGCCGTCGGCGGTGAGCACACGAGTGGTGGGATAGGCGTCGCCCGCCGCCTCCGCGCTCTCCACATTGTCCATGGCCTCGACCATGATCATGCCGACGGCGATGGCGACGAGCCCAGCGGGAATGCCCTTGGGGTATTTGAAGCCGCCGAACCAACTCACCAGAATGATGCCGAAACAAGTGAGTCCGATGATCGGCGTCATGTACATTTCGAGCGCCGGTCGCATGGAAATGAACGTGATGGAGACGCCAGCGAGCGTTCCAAGCAACGCCGCTCGGGGCGTGATCTTGCGGATATAGGGAGCGATGAAGCCGCCGATCATCAGGATGAAGCTCTGAAAGAAGACCCAGACCAGGCCTGCTTCCCAACCCTTGATCGGATCATTGGTCTTGAGCGTGATCGGCAACATGATCACGAAGGTCACGATGAACATGTGCGGCACGCTCACGCCCGAGGGCAACGCGCAGACATCGCTGCGGCCGCTCTTGAGCGCCAGCCGATAGGCGAGGAAGGCGTAGTACATCGTGGAGAGGCACATCATCAGCCCGAGCGCGGGCAGAATGCGGCCGAAGACGAGCGAGTCCGGCATCTTCAACACGAACCGCAACAAGCCGGTGAGCACCAGCATATTGACGAGGATATTGGTTCCGAATCCGAAAAACGCGTTCCAGTCGCCTGGCGTCCACAACGCCGGGCGCTTCATCTCGGATGCGGTCGCCGACATCATCTGCTCCTATCGATCAGGGACTCGATTTCAAATCGCCCAGGGCGCGTTCGCGCCCCGGCAGATCGTAAAGGAGAAGCCGGACATCCGATCTCGGATCGGGAGGTTCATGACGATCCGAGCATTGGGACGTCCGGCCTCATGGCGAAAACACTCAGAACGTGAAGCCCAAGCCCCCATAGCCGACCCAAACCTCGCGGTGCGCGGTTGCGAAGGAATTCGCGGTGCCGGTGAAGGTCTGAGCGAGCAGCAAGCTATCGTTGATGATGTGGTAGTACTGGACGCCACCCTTGGCGTACCAGGTGCCCCACCTCGTCGGGACCAGCCAATCCAGCGTTTCCTTGAGGGCGAGACCGGTCGTGAACACGCCGGCATTGCTGAGCGAGCACGGCGTAGTGGTGGCCAGTCCGCAACCCGTCACGCCTCGGTTCCAGTAGCTGCTCGGACCGACCGTGACCCAGGTCGGCGCCGCAATCGTCAGCGGGACGCCGGTGATTTTCTTCAGATCCAGCGTCGGCACAATGCCGATTTCGACGTCATACGTGTCGCCTTGGTTGCCGACGACAACGGTGGAATCCCCGGCGATCGCGTAGAACAGCTTGACGTAGGGGTTGATGGTGAACGCCCAGCCGGTGAGCGCGCCGTCGTCGAAGCGGATATATGGTTCAATGTTGCGCTCCTGCCGGAAGTTGCCGGGCGGACTAAGGAACGTGATGTAGGTGACGCCGGTCTTCCAGTATTTGGCAATGGTCCAATCGGCGCTGACCCACCAGTCGAACTCGTTCCACGATCCCACCTGCACGTGGTTCTGTTGGCTCCACAGATCGTTGAAGGTGCCGACAGTCACGCTGAAGCTGTTGATCCAGGTGTCCGGGTTTTTGTACAGGCTGAACGTCAATCCGCTGACGATCTGCGTGGTCAGGCCGGTGTTGGTCACCAGCAATCCGCGCGGCGTCATGTAGTCGTTCGCGAACGTGACGTCGAAGAACCCGTGGATGTCCAACGGCGGCGGCGCCGGTGGCGGCGGCTCTTTCGGCGGTGTCCAATCGGCAGCGGACGCTCCCGATCCGAACGATGCGATCGCCAAGCTCAACGCGGCACCGACACAAGCGGCCGCAACTCTCTTGAAGGTCATGACACTTCCCCTTTCAGCCCCTGTTGCCCGATCCGCCCGTCCGATCTGGTGCGCAGACACGCAAAGTCCTCTTTCCGCGCGGCATGCGTCGCGCGGAACCACAGCAGAACCGATCACCGACAGTGTCGGCGTTGGATCGACGCAATCGTCCCCCGATTGCACCTTCATCTCTCGCAAGCGACGTGCCAACCGCCGCACGTCCGATGCGGCTGTCGCAAAAGTGTCACGTCATCGACAAAGGGCGGGGAATTTCATCCGGTTACGCGGCGGCGCAAGTTTGGGCACCGCGAATCGCATGACCGATACAACTTCAGGTGTAGCACCGATTTAAAGCAGCCGCATAAAGACTTGTCATCGTGCTGCAAAAGCTTTGGTCACGGCCGAAAGGCCGGAAAGCGCCGCGATCACCGGCGCCGAGGCGGAGACGGAGCCGAAGATGCCGCCTTGCGCCTTGATCATCTTCAGGCCCATGTCGTGGAATTCCGGAAAATACGACGCACAGCAATCGGAAAGCACGATGCAGCGGAAGCCTCGGTCATTGGCTTCCCGCACCGTCGTGTTGACGCAGACCTCGGTGGTGACGCCGCAGACCAGCAGCGCTTCGATGTCACGATTCTTGAGCATCAGCTCCAGATCGGTCTGGTAGAAGGCGCCCTTCCCCGGCTTGTCGATCACGGGCTCTCCAGCTTTCGGATAAAGCTCCGGAATGATGTCGTGGCCAGGCTCTCCGCGCACGAGAATGCGCCCCATCGGGCCCGGTGCGCCGATGCGTAGCGCAGGGTCACCGCGCTCAACCTTCATCGGAGGGGCATCGGTGAGATCGGGCCGGTGCCCCTCGCGCGTATGGATGACGAGCACGCCAGCTCGGCGCGCGGCCGCGAGCACATCCGCGCACGGCCCGACCGCAGCCTTGAGACGCGACACGTCGTTGCCGAGCGCGGCGCCGAAGCCGCCCGGCTCCAAAAAATCCCGTTGCATATCGATGATGACGAGGGCCGTCCGGCCGGTATCGACCGCAACCGCCGCCGGTTCCGCTTCTATCGTCCGCACCGGCACAGCAGCCTCCGATTATCGGGCGCTCCTCGCGGCTAACAGATACGAGGTCATTTCTGGTGTGGTTGTAGATGCCTCCAGTCTTGCTGCGGACACCAGGCTGTCCCGGTGCCACAGCCTCGGTGTACTCCCTCTCCCAAAACGGGAGAGGGAGCACACCAACTCACGAACACAACGCTACGACGCACCACCGCACTTCTTGGTCACCGTATTGTAGTTGCCGCATTTGAGCGTCACCCAGTCGGCTTCCAGATCCTTCGAGCCCGGCAAGTACTTGGACCAGGCATCGCCCGGGACCAAGGTCGGCGTCTTCCAAACAACGTCGAACTGGCCGTCCGCGCGCACCTCGCCGATGAAGACCGGCTTGGTGATGTGGTGGTTGGGCAGCATTTTGGAGGTTCCACCGGTGAGGTTGGGCGCCTCGATGCCGGGCAGCGCGTCGATCACCTTGTCGGGATCGGTCGACTTCACCTTCTCCA
>WNFC01016750.1_pt1 | contig 17119 bp, 15 predicted proteins | sample 5400541 | NCBI WGS metagenome assembly WNFC01 (sample SAMN13153342, study PRJNA577476) | soil metagenome | isolation source: 120 cm saprolite under Douglas fir tree site 2 hole 2 replicate 1 | place: USA:California | collected 2015-04-18
AGTCCGGCGTAGTCGAAGACCCCAGACACGCCTAGAAACTTCATGCACGAGAACCGGGAGACCTCGCAGACGCCTGCGGCACGAGTGAGTCGCAGGACGGCGGGAGAAGGCTTAGGCCACACGGCCCGCATGTACGTCTGCGAGGAGTCGGACAGCGGCATAGTACCGATGAATCATTCGAACCAAGACGGCAAGCACGTCGGCGGAGAGTGAGGAGGGAAGGCTGCTGATCAAGGAGAACACTCTCCCCCTCGACACGTACCCGACATAGAGCGGGACAGCGCGTGTCCCACGGGGGGGCGAGTGTGCGGACAAGCAGCACGCTTGGCCGTTATTCATCTGCGATAAGAGCCGCATGCGCTAATGAGCGCTCGTGCGGATCCGCGCGGGGTGCGATCAGCAATGGTCGTCCCTACCGCGACCTCATTGACCCAGACACTGAAGCACAACGGAAAGGCATTATTTTGAACCGGCAACCCGCAATGACACCCGCAATTGGTTACCGGCGATTAGCACCCGCAATGGTACCCGCAATGATGTTTGACTTTTACGTATTTTCAGGTACTTAGCGGCAACCCCAAGGCCTGTTAAGTTGTTGAAATACTTGGTAGGAAAAAATTGGGAAGCTGGCGTTCTACCGCTGAACTACTCCCGCCAAACATTTTTGATTCTATCAGTCATCGCTAATCGTGCAAGGGGAGTTCGGCCAAGGAAAAGCGTTGGAAGGAAAGGCAGCCGGACGAGGCTCTTAGCGTGCAAAAAGCGTCTCGAGGGGGTCAACGCTTTCTCAGCCCGCGTCCGGCGGTCTGCAAGTGGGGCCGATTGTCCTATGGAACCCCAGTCCCAATTCGGGAAACGTACTTCTGTTACGAAAACGGAACAAACAACGTTGAGATGAACCCACTCGACTGCCGCGGGGTCAGGCTTCCAGGGTCAACTTGCCGCATTCAATTTTCCGAGGATGGCTTGCTGTTTCGCAATCAGTGACTCCAGTCCCAGCCACGCCAGACCGATCATGGCTGCAAGCTGGTTTTCATCGAAGACCTGGTGCTCGGCTGTGGCTTGCAGCTCGACGAATTTGTGATCCGCGGTCATTACGAAGTTCATGTCCACATCGGCGCGGGAATCTTCCTCGTAGCAGAGGTCAAGCAACGGCTCGCCATCCACAATTCCCACACTCACGGCGGCGACGAAGTTATTCAGCGGGGCGGATTTCAGAGTGCCGGCCTCAACCAGCTTGTTAAGCGCCAGGCCCAACGCAACGAATGCGCCCGTGATCGAAGCGGTGCGCGTACCGCCGTCGGCCTGGATTACGTCGCAATCTACCCAGACCGTACGCTCGCCCAGTTTCGTCAGATCGGTCACGGCGCGAAGTGAGCGGCCAATCAGCCTCTGAATCTCATGCGTGCGTCCACCCACCCGTCCACGAGCGGCTTCGCGGGGAGTGCGCGTCAGGGTGGCTCGCGGCAACATGCCATATTCCGCGCTCACCCAACCGATCCCAGTCTTGCGCCGAAATACCGGCACCGATTCCTCCACCGACGCGGTACAGATCACGCGCGTATTGCCGACCTCGATGAGGACCGAACCCTCCGCCGTGGAGATGAAGTCGGGCACGATGCGGACCGGCCTCATCTGGTGGGGAGTTCGACTGTCCGAGCGATAGAACATGCAAAGGATTCTAGCAGGGCCACGTTGGCGCGGGCTGCCCCTGCGACTTCGCTCAGGGCAGCCTCCGCCCGTGATGTCAGCTATTGCGCCGCCAACTGTTTGGCTAGCGCTTCGACCTGCGAAACATCGTAAAAGCACGAAAGATCCGCATGTCCGGCAAGCGTTTCACGCTCTTTTCCGTCCACCAGAATCTTTACCCGCATCAGGCCGGGAGTGTTCACGGCGAGCGTCTGGATCATCGAGACCACAGTAAGCTCTTCCTCGAGGATCCCCGAGGTATGTCCATCCGCGAAGGCCAGGTTCACATCGATCACAGCAAGACCGGGATCAACCAGATACACGTCATGGATTTCGGCTCCCGAGGCCAGCGCGTGGGGCGAGTTTTGATCTACGTAAATGTCGAGCAGCGCGCGCATCAGCTCCTGGGCTCGCTCTTGCCTTCCCGCAGCGAGCGGAATGGAAATAAACTGTGCTCGCAGGGCTCCGGGATCATCATGCGCTACCCAGACGATAGCTTTCTCCGTGGGTCCGGACACTGGCGGAGCCACATGCTGTGCCGGCGTGGCTGGGCGCGGGTTGAGAGCTTCACCCCGCCGCAATTGCCAGACGTAGAGTGACATCCCTATCGCTACGCTGAACAGAATCGCTGTCGCAAAGGCCAACTGGCGATGGATCATGGCGCCGTCTCCAGTTTTGCGCGAATCGCTGCAATGCCGTTGGCGAGCGTAGCCGTGATCATTTGCTGATAGTCGGCGGAAGCCAGCTGCGATACGTCGCCGGTGGTTGGCGCAATCTCGACCGCGAGAGCGGGAACCATAAGGTTGTTCAGTGGGCGCAAAGGCGCTATAAGATCTCCCGCGGCGGGGAGCATGGCGGTGTAGATTCGCATTCCGCTGCCCTGAGAGGTGGTGTGGATGGCAACGTAGAGCGCTGGGCGCGCAGAATTGACGATCTGGGCCCGCTGGTCGGTGGAGATGGTGGCATCGCTGTCGCGAAGCAGCAGCGCCTGAATCCCGCGTGCGGCCAGCTCCTGCCGCAATCGCCGAGCGATGGCCAGGGTCACGTCTTTTTCCGGCATGGCTGGGTTCAGAACCGCACCCGGTTCGCTGCCGCCGTGCGCAGGGTCAATCATGATGAGCAACACGCGCGCCGCAGGCGCTGGCTGAACTGGAACCGGAGGCTGGTTAGCGGAAGGCGCCACGCCAGGCGCGTTCTGGCCGAGCAGCGACCGCGCTGAAAGCGACGTCAGGAGCAACAACGTCGCGGCACCCACCAGACGAAAGGTGTGCCAATTACTCGCGCCCTTATTCCAGCGCATAAATGGTCAAGCCACTAAGCAGTTTGGGATAGAAGTCAGTGGATTTTTGTGGAAGCACTTCGCCGGCAAAGGCAATGTCTCTGATCTGTTGCATGCGCGCCGGATTCATCAGGAATGCCACATCTGCGCGTTCGCTGCGGACCGCCGTCATAGCTTCCGAAGCGTCGCGAATGTAAGTCACATTCTGCTGGTTGTGAATGGCCTCATCGGAGATGCCCAGCGCCTTCTCGAGCAGGCACTTGTGCAGTTGGACGACATCGAGTCCCTGCTGGCGGAGAGAAAGGTTGCCGAAGGCAGCCGGGGGCGCTTTCGGCCGACTGAGGAGAAATACCCGATTGCGCCCGACCGCCAGCAGCGAGGTTCCCGTGTGCGCCGCCTCGCGGAGGATGGCGCTGGCCCGCTGTGCGTTGATCGAAGTATCCGCTTCTTCGACGCTGAAAAATTCGCTGGCTCCTTCGCGCAAAGAATCCATCGAAAACGAAGGCAGACTGTGCACCACGCGGTGCGTGGGAAGTACCAGAAGTCCCGGGCTGTCCATGTTCACAAACGTCATCATCGCCACTTCATAGGGGACAAGTTCCTGTGCAGAGGCGTTCGCTCTTCCCAGTTCCCTCGGCACGCCGCCAACCTGAAGCCCGGCAGCCCGACTTTCCCGGCGCTCATTGCGATAGGTCAACGCAGTCTCATAACGATGATGCCCGTCGGCGATGATGAGCTTCTTGTCGCGCATCTTGCCGCGAACCAAAGCCACGATTCCGGGGTTGGAAATCCTCCACACCCGGTGCAGGACGCCGTACTCATCGCTCATCTCCATGAGCGGCGGGTCCGCAGACGCGAGCGCATTTTCAATTTCCGCAGCCGGATCACTGTAGAGCATGAAAATCTGCCCGAAATGGGCGCGGGTGGCCCGCAGCAGATCCAACCGGTCAGCCTTGGGCTTGGCCAGCGTTTGTTCATGGCGGAACACGACCTCGGCGGCATAGTCTTCCACTTTGCCTAGCGCAATGAATCCATGGCGTTCCAGGTGTCCCTTGCCCCCCGGCGACGGAAACTGTTGCGTGTAGCGATACAGCGAGGGTGCGGGATCCTGAAAGAAAATGCCCTCCCGGCGCCAGTCACTGAAGTGGGCCGCCGCCCGGGTGTACGGGCTATCGGTAGCGCTGTCATTGGCACTGCGCTTGCCCAGAATGATCCTTACCAGGTTGTAAGGACTGGAGGCGTAATAAGCGTCCTGCATTGCAGGCGTAATTTTGTCGTAGGGTTGAGTGGCCACCGTGGCAAGCGCAACCCGAGCGGGATCATAGCGCAGCGCGCGAAAGGGTTCTATGTGTGCCATTTGCGTGGAGCCAACAGATTGTACCAAGTGTCTCAGTTCCCGGCAGAAGCGGTTCAGGGGCACGCCTGAAGAAGGGAAGACGGTTGCCGATCCGGAGCAAACCTTTGCACAGCTCGGGAATCAAATCCCAATGGCAGAACCCAAATCGGACTAAGTGACAAAGTTTTAACACTGACTGTCTTAACATGTGATAATCTGCACGCGATCGGGGATTTTATGGCGCGCCCAACCAGGCGCGGGTCCTCACGACCCGGGATTCTAACCCGCAAGCGAAAGACAACGCCGACTCCGGTTCTAACCCTTCCTTGTGTTTTTGCCCTGGTAGCCGCCTGCGTCTTGCTGAGTACCGCCGCCGCTTTTGCGCAGACTCCTGATGTGGAAGATGTTCACGTTGCGCCGCGCGCAGAGACTGGCAAGGCAGCTCAGCAGAACGTATTGGAGGACAAGGTCAGAACTCATTCTCCGACCATCCGGTCTAAAGTGGATCTGGTTCTGGTTCCGGTGACGGTTACGGATCCGATGAACCGCCTGGTTACCGGCCTTGACAAAGAGAATTTTCAGGTCTTTGAAGGAAAAGATAAGCAGGACGTGCGGCATTTCTCGAGCGAAGACGCCCCCATTTCGTTGGGCGTGATCTTTGACATGAGCGGCAGCATGAGCAGCAAGATCGAGCGCGCTCGCGAGGCGGTGGTAGAGTTCTTCAAGACCGCAAATCCCCAGGATGAGTTCTTCATGATTGCTTTCGCCGACAAGCCAGAAGAAATCTCTGACTTTACGCAATCGGTGGACGATCTGCAGAACAAGCTGGTCTATACCGTTCCCAAGGGACGAACTGCGCTGCTGGATGCAATCTATCTCGGCCTCAGCAAAATGCGCCAGGCCAAATACCCCAAGAAATCTTTACTGATCATTTCCGACGGCGGCGACAATCACAGCCGCTACACCGAGGGCGAGATCAAGTCTCTGGTGAAGGAAGCCGATGTGATGGTCTATTCCATTGGCATCTATGATCATACGTTTCCTACGGAGGAGGAACGGTTAGGGCCGCAGTTGCTGGGCGATGTTTCGGAATTGAGCGGTGGACGCGCATTTACCATAGACAACCCCAACGACCTGGCCGATGTGGCTACAAAAATTGGAATCGAGCTACGCAACCAATATGTACTCGGATACCGTCCAACCAACCCAGGGCATGACGGCAAATGGCATAAGATAAAGGTGAAGTTACTTCCACCCAAGGGATTGCCGCCGCTCCATGTTTATGCCAAAACTGGGTACTATGCGTCCTCGCAATAGCCTTCCTGTCGGGATTATCAGGGGAATTGTGTTTGTGTTCGTTGTGAGTCTGATCTTTTCAGGCCTGGGTCTGACCCAAACGTCATCCACCCAGTCGTCATCAACCCAGGTTGCAACCCCGCATAGCGATCAGGATGCCGCTCACCCGGACCAACCTGCGCCGTCCAGCCAGGTTCCCCCGCAGACCACTCCTTCAGGCCAGACTCCTCCGGATCACGCTCCTTCGGACCAAGCACCTGCCAATCAGTCGCCTGCCGAGGGGCGGGCCGCGGCTCCTCCGGCCCAGCCGCCCGCGGAACAAACTCCGGCCGGGAAGCCTCCATCTGGATCGCCGGCAGGAGAGTCCCCCACAGCCACCGACAACGGCGTCTTCGTCTTTCGCAAAGACGTAGCTGAAGTCACGCTCCATGCCACTGTAGTGGACGACAAAAACCGGTTGATTACCAATCTGGATCGTTCCGCTTTTTCGGTCTTTGAGAACGACCAGCCCCAGCAAATCAGTTCGTTCCGGCGGGAAGATTTGCCCGTCGCCATGGGAATTGTGATTGACAACTCGGGATCGATGCGGGAAAAGCGTGATCAGGTGAACAAAGCGGCGCTTAATCTGGTTCGATCGAGCAATCCGCAAGACCAGGTCTTTGTGGTCAACTTCAACGACGAACTCTACAAGGACCAGGAGTTTACCTCTGACCTCAAGAAGCTTCAGTCTGCTCTGGAGAAGGTGGAGGCGCGCGGCGGTACTGCGTTGTATGACGCCATTGTCGCGTCGGCGGACTACCTGAAGGAGTCTCCGCTGCAAAGGAAAGTCATATTCGTGGTTACCGATGGCGAAGACGACGCCAGCCAGTTGAGCCTGGAACAGGCCATGCACGCTTTGCAGCAGGAAAATGGCCCGGTAGTCTATGCCATCGGTTTGCTCGGGGAAGAGAAGGCGCGGAAGGCCAAACGGGCGCTGCAATTGATTGCGGATCGCACTGGAGGCATGGCGTTCTTTCCTCCCACGCTCAGCGAGGTGGACCAGATTAGCCGGACCGTTGCCCACGATATACGTAACCAGTATTCGATTACGTATGCTCCCACTACCCCAAAAACTTTGCCCGGCTTCCGCACCGTTCGCGTGGATGCCCGCGCCAAGCCCTACAAGAAGCTGAACGTGCGCACTCGCGCCGGCTACTACCCCGGACAGGAGCAGCAGAAAGCCGGAGGCGGGCAGTAACGGATTGAATCATTGAATCATTTAGCCATTGAATCATTGACGCAATTGATTTCAGTGATTCAATCACTCAATGATTCAATGACTCAATTGCTTCAATTGACGCTGTTCTGTCGGTCCCGTACCCTGTAGAGTGCCGATTCTTTCCAACTCTCGCCTGCGCGTAGCCGACGACATTACTGAACTGGTCGGCCAGACTCCCATGCTTCGGCTTACGCGGCTGGCGCCTTCCACTTCTGCAGATGTCTTTGCCAAACTCGAATACCTGAATCCGGGCGGCAGTGTGAAAGACCGGGCGGCAATCGGAATCATTCGGAATGCGGAACGCGAAGGCCGGCTGCAAAAGGGCGGAGTAATCGTGGAAGCCACCGCGGGAAACACCGGCATTGGCCTGGCGCTGATTGGAGTGAATCGCGGCTATAAAGTCGCATTATTTGTGCCCGAGCGTTTTTCGGAAGAGAAGGTCAAGATCATGCGAGCGCTTGGCGCAGACGTGACTCGCACCCCAGACGACGAAGGCATGGCGGGCGCCATTCGACAGGCGCAGGATCTTGCCGCGAGGACTCCCGGCGCGTTCATGGCCGGACAATTTGAAAATCCAGCCAACCCCGAATATCACTACGAAACCACCGCCGAAGAAATCTTTGAGCAGATGGAAGGCAGGCTTGACGCGATCGTGCTGGGATCGGGCACCGCGGGAACTTTTACCGGGGTTGCTCGCTTCATGAAAGAAAGATTGCCGCGCGTGCTGACGGTAGCGGTTGAAACTCAAGGTTCGGTGCTGGGAGGTGGCCCTCCGGGCAAGCACAAAGTTGAAGGAATTGGCGCGAATTTCATTCCGAAGAACTTCGACCCCTCGGTCTGCGATGAGATCCTTATGGTGACTGACCAAGATGCGTTCGATACGGTGAACGGGCTCGCGGCAAAAGAAGGCGTTCTCTCCGGCTCCAGCGGCGGGGCCGCGGTGTTCGCTGCCTTGCAGGTGGCGCAGAGACTCGGGGCAGGGAAGCGGGTTGTCACGGTGATTCCGGATTCAGCGGAGCGATATTTATCGAAACACATTTTTGAAGGTGGAATTTGAGGGAAGGTTGTTGGTTTGTTGGTCGTCAGCAACAGCTGTTTACCGCGCAATGACTAAACCTCCTCAACCCGGCTTCGCTACTCGCGCCATCCACGACGGCCAGGAGCCCGATCCCTCCACCGGCGCCGTGTCCGTTCCTATCTATGCCACATCCACTTATGTCCAGGACGAACTCGGCAAACATAGAGGGTATGAGTACGCCCGCGTTTCCAATCCCACCCGCGACCGGCTGGAAAAGAACCTCGCGTCATTGGAGGGCGGCGTTGCATCCCGCGTTTTCGCCAGCGGCATGGCGGCCATCAACGCGATCTGCGCCATGTTCAAGAGCGGCGACCACATTGTCTGCGGAAATGATCTATACGGAGGCGTTCCGCGGCTCTTTAATCAGGTGCTGTCTGGCTACGGCTTCGAATTCACTTACGTAGATACATCCGACGCGGGGAACGTCGAGCGCGCCGTCCGGAAGAAAACCCGTATGGTCTATGTGGAGACGCCGACCAATCCCCTGATGTCGTTGAGCGACATCGAAGCCATCGCAGACATAACGCGTCGCAAAAAAGTCGAGTTGGTTGTGGACAACACTTTCATGTCGCCGTATTTTCAGCAGCCGATTGCGCTGGGCGCAGACATGGTGGTCCACTCAACGACAAAATTTCTGAACGGCCATAGCGACGGTCTGGGCGGAGTGGTTGTGTGCACGCGCCAGGACCAGGCCGAGCAACTGGGTTTCGTGCAGAAAGCCGCTGGCGCGATCCTTTCTCCATTTGAATGCTGGCTGGTTCTGCGCGGCACAAAAACGCTCGCGGTGCGAATGCTGCAGCATGACTGCAATGGTCGCCGAGTCGCAGAGTATCTGGCCGCACACAAGAAAGTGAGAAAGGTCTTCTATCCCGGATTGAAGGACCACCCGCAGTACGAACTGGCCCGGCGCCAGATGACCGGCTTCGGCTCCATGATCACGTTCGAAACCGGGTCTCTCTCCAGTGCGGCCAGAATTCTGAAGCGCGTGCGAGTTTGCACACTGGCCGAATCACTGGGCGGAGTGGAGACGTTGATCTCGCATCCCGCGACCATGACCCACGCTGCGCTTGGAGATAAGGGAAGAAAGGCCATCGGCCTCACCGATGGCATGGTGCGAATCTCGGTGGGAATCGAAGACGTGGACGACATTCTTGCCGATCTCGATCAGGCGCTCGCCTAGTTCCCGCTAGGTATCTTTCGCGGTTTTCAAGGTGTGAGTGAGACGCGACGAAAGCCCTTATCTTACTTCTAGTTCCGAAGATCTGCGTGTTCGCAACTTTCCTGCCTCGCCGGGGTTCGTAGGACAGGATACACGGAACGATCGTCAGGACCTTCGCCAGGACAGGCGAGACCTGCGCCACGACAGAGTTGACCGCAGACAGGATCGCCGCGACGCTCGTGGCGACCGCCGTGATCTGCGAAATGACCTTCGCAGCGGTGACTACCGAGATGCCCGCCGCGACCGGCGTGACCTTCGAAGCGACAATCGCGATCTGCGCTCCGACCGCCGCGATATTCGTCACGACCGCACAGACAGACGCGGCGACCGGCGAGACATCAGGCGCGACCGCGGACATCGCGGGTAGATCCGTCCCCACATAGTTGTCACGAAGCGAAACCGGTAGGCGCAGCGGCGGCTGGGTTTCCTGGCCGTCTTGCGGAGATTTCCACAGGGCCGGTCAAACAGAACGAAAGCCCTTATTCCGCTTAAGGTTGCGAGAACCGCACGCTCTCGCAACTCTCTCCCACGGTCGGGGTTGTTGACCCCAGGGCCGTACGGCCGGAAAGCGGGAGCACATGCAACGAAGGCTTTTTCTTTGGTGTGGGTCGCGTTGCTGGCGTCGTCCTTTGCTTTAGGGCAGGATTTTCAATGCGACGGTCAGGATTCTCGCGACTACCGCGACTTGCGCGCCGACCGGTTTGATTGCTGTCCGGACCAACACGATTTTTCGATCTACAGCCAGGGCTTCGACTCTGAGAGCGGCGATGATTTAGATCCGCGCCAAAACCAATGCGATTTTCCCTTGAGGGTCAAGACCTTGGCTCAGACGGTAGCGACTTCCGCTACGACCGATCCACCCAATTCCCACAGCAGGGCGATTTTTTTGGCAGTGGGTCAAACCTCGGTTTGGATTTAAGCTACGACGCATTTGACCCGCAACAGGACCAGCCCGACTTCCGTGATGACGGGCGGGGCGTTCGCTCGGACTGGGGTGACTTCCGTTACAGCAGATTTGACCGAAGCCAAGACCGCGATTTTCGCAGAGACGGTGACAGACGGGACCGTTACTCCGACCGTCGCGACTTCCGCAACAATTTCCGCAGGGTCGACCATGGATATGCTCGTGGTAACCGCTGGGACATTCGCAGCGACAGACGTAACCTGAGACGTGATCACCGCGATTCGCGATCTGATCGCCGCCATTTTCAAGATGGTCACTTCCGGGATGATCGTGGAGGCAGACGGGCGGACCGAAGGCACGACCGTAGAGACGGACGCGCCGATCGAGGTCATTTCCATCGTGACCGCAACGACGGGCACGCCGACCGGGGTCACTTCAATCACGACCGGAGACACAGGCGAGCCGACCGCCATGACTCCAGGCACGACCACAGGCACGGGTAGGCGCGAGCTAAAGAATTATTCCACCGAATCCGACAGCCACTTCAAGTAATCCGCGCTGCCGCTCTGAATCGGAATCGCAATACATTCCGGCAGGTCATAGGCATTCAACTCGCAAATCGCAGTCCGCACCTGCTCTTCCCGGGCCTTCACCGTCTTAATCAGCAAGAGATACTCCTCCGCCTGCTCGACTTTGCCTTCCCATCGATAGATAGATTGAATGCGAGGGACAATGTTGACGCAAGCCGCCAGCTTGTGCTCGACCAGAGTCTGAGCGATCTTGCGGGCTTCACTTTCTGATCCGGCTGTACTCAGGACGAGCAGTTTATCGGTCATATAGAATCAGCTCTTGGCAACCAGAGTCTAGCAGCCTGCAGCGCCGGAGGCACGGCTTCCAGGCGTGCCGAAATACATTTAACGCTGGCCATGCGGCACGGCTCGACGGAGTACTGTACGGTTTCTAATACCAGGCGGCAAGAGTTCTCCCGTGACTACTCAAATCAAGTTTGGCACATCGGGATGGCGCGCAGTGATGGCCGAGGAATTTACCTTTGCCAACGTGCGGCGTGCAGTCAACGGTATCGCGCGCTATGTAAAATCGCAACGTCCTCAGGGAGCGCGCGTCATCGTAGGCCGCGACCCGCGTTTTCTTGGAGAAACTTTCTGCTCGATGGCTGCCGATATTCTTGGCAGTTATGGCATCACTCCGTTGGTGATTGCCGAGGCTGCGCCCACTCCCGCGATTTCTTTTGCTGTGATTCATGAGAAAGCAGAGGGCGCCATCAACTTTACAGCCTCGCATAATCCTCCCGAGTACAACGGGATCAAGTTCTCCACGCCCGACGGAGCGCCCGCGCTTCCTGAAGTGACGCAGCCGATAGAAAAGGAAATCGCCGCCGCTGACGGAGCGCCCGGCACGACAAAAACTGAAGTCCAGTCGCTGGATCCCAAGCCTGCCTATCTGTTACGTCTGCGCGAGATCATAGACGTTGCTGCTATTAAGAGAGCCGGCCTGCGAGTGGTCTTTGATCCCCTGTGGGGCGCGGCCCGCGGCTACTCGGATTCACTCTTGCAAGACGCCGGGGTCGAGGTTGCAACCGTGCACGACTATCGTGACGTGCTTTTCGGCGGCCACGCCCCCGAGCCCGACGATCACCAGCTCGACTCCTTGCGCGAGAAGATGCGCGAAACCAAGGCCCACGTCGGCATCGCTACCGACGGCGACGCCGATCGGTTCGGGATCGTGGACGAAGACGGCACCTTCCTGCAGCCGAACTACGTCATCGCGCTGTTGTTTGATTATCTGGTCGAGAGCCGGGGATGGAAAAACGGTGTCGGCAAATCGGTCGCGACCACGAACCTGATCAACGCCCTCGCCAAGCATCATCATGTCGAACTGCATGAGACTCCCGTCGGCTTCAAGTACATCGGAGAACTCATCAAGCAGGACAAAATCGCCATCGGCGGCGAGGAAAGCGCCGGACTCTCCATTCGCTATCACGTTCCCGAGAAGGACGGAGTTCTGGCCGGGCTGCTCTGTTGCGAAATGGTGGCGCAACGTAAGCAATCGCTGGGCCGTCTGCTGCAGGAGCTATTTGTCAAAGTTGGTTCCTTTTACCCGATACGCGAGAACTTCCACTTGACGCCGGAAGTGCAGGCAAAGTTTACTGATAAGTTACGCCTTGATCCGCATAATTTTGCCGGACACAAGGTCACCGAAGCCGTTCGCAAAGACGGTCTGAAGCTAGTTCTCGACGACGGCTCCTGGGTCTGTTACCGGCTCTCCGGAACAGAGCCCGTAGTCAGAGTTTATTCAGAGGCGCCCAGCCAACAGGGCTTGCAGAACCTGAGCGCGGCTGCAAAACAATGGATCTTCGAGTAGGGCTTCCCAAAATTCGCGTTCTGCCGCCGCCGGAAGCAAGGCTGCGTTCGCTGACGCAGGGAGCCGACCAGGCCGAGGCTTGGGCCGCGAAAGCTCGATGCAAGGCCGAGCCAGTAGTCGAGAAGCTGTATTCGTTTCGCACCCGTCTGGCCACGGGAGCGGTGGCAATCGTTGCGGTGTGGCTATTTGTGCATGTCATGTTCGGCGCCAACGGCATGGTGGTTTATCGGACCAAGCGGGCTGAATATCAGGATCTGCAAAAAGAGATCGGGCAATTGCAGAAAGAAAACGATCAATATTCCGAGCAGGTCAACCAGCTCAAGAGTGATCCCAAGCGCATTGAGAAAGAAGCCCGCGAGCAATTTCACTACGCGCGTCCGGGAGAAGTAGTTTACGTCTCTCCGGAACCGGCTCCCCCGCCGCAGCCCTCCACCAACTCGGCCAGTAAGTAGTACTTCCTGACGCCCGCGTTACAACTCCAAGGCTGCGATTGTGGTATATTTCGGGCGCATCGTGGTTTGAGTGTTGCCGACTGTCCTCTTGGCGGCGCATCGAGTAAAGAGTCCGGCAAGAGGAATTGGCTTATCAATCGCGGCCCAGCCGCCAAAAGTTGAGGAGATATTCGCCATGAGAAAGCTATTGCTGATGTGTCTTGCTCTGTGTGTGATGTTCATGTTGGTCGGCATCACGTTCGCCGCCGACACAACCACGGTCAACGGCATTGTGTCCGATTCGAAGTGCGGCGCCAAGAATGCCGGCGCGAAGGGTGCCGAGTGCACCAAAGAGTGCGTTAAAAAAGGCGCCAAGCTGGTCGTAGTAACCGACGGTGACCAGAAGGTAGTGGCGGTAGACAATCCCGACGTGTTAACCGGCCATGAAGGCCATCATGTGGCAGTCACCGGCACGATGACCGGAGACTCCATGCACGTGGATAGTGTAAAGATGATAGAAAAGAGTGCAATGTAAAGAGAAGGGCGGCTCCGAGCCGCCCTTTTTTGTTCTCTATCGGCTAACCATCTAAGTAATGTCATGCCGAATTCTCACCGCAGTCCTCCGATTCCCGCCAAGAATTCCGCTTACCGCACCACACCTTCCAGCGGCGAGCTGGCCGTCGCATAAAGCTTCTTCTCCATGCGACCCGCCAGGTACGCCTGTCTTCCCGCGACGACTGCATGTTTCATCGCTTCGGCCATCAGCACCGGATCCTGCGCGCCAGCGATGCCGGTGTTCATTAATACCGCATCGGCCCCGAGTTCCATCGCGACGGTTGCATCTGAGGCCGTGCCCACGCCTGCATCCACGATCAGAGGTACGCCAGTGATCACTTCGCGCAGAATCTGAAGATTGGCGCGATTCTGAATACCCAGGCCGCTGCCGATGGGCGCGCCCAAAGGCATGATCGTCGCCGCACCCGCATCGAGCAAACGGCGCGCAAACACCACGTCGTCGGAAGTGTAGGGAAGGACGGTGAATCCTTCTTTCACCAGCACACGCGTGGCTTCGAGCGTGGCCTGCACGTCGGGATAGAGGGTAGCCTGGTCTCCAATGACTTCGAGCTTCACCCAGTCGGAGATGCCGACCTCGCGACCCAGCCGCGCCGCGCGAATCGCTTCGTCGGCCGTGAAGCATCCGGCAGTATTGGGCAGTAGAAAATATTTCTTGGGATCAATGTAATCGAGCAGCGATTCCTTGCTGCGATCGAGATTTACACGCCGCACTGCGACGGTGACAATCTCCGCCCCGCTGGTTTCGAGCGCGCGCGCGGTTTCCTGAAAGGACTTGTATTTTCCGGTGCCGACAATCAGCCGTGAGCTGAATTCGCGGCCGGCAATGATGAGAGGGTCAGACATGCAACTATTGTAATGCTGGAAACCCTGTTCACCACAGAGACACAGAGTCACAGAGGAACCAAATTCTTTTTTCTGTTTTTCTTGGTTTTCTCTGTGTCTCTGTGGTGAACAAGCCTTTCCACTATTGAACCTGGTCACTCTGTATACATCTTCTCAATGCGCTCGCGACAATGTTCTTCCACTGCCCGGCGCCGGATCTTCAGGCTCGCGGTCATAGTTCCATTCGCGGGAGAGAATTCCTCGCACAGCAGCGCAACCTTCTTCAGCTTCTCAAATTGCGCAAGGTGCTGGTTCAACTGTGCGACGATTGCCTCATAACAGGCCTGCACTCGCGCATCCGCGACCAGTTCCGCGCGCGAAGAGGATCTCACGCCTTGCTCTTGCGCCCAGGCTTCGAGGGCGCCAAAGTTGGGAAGGATCAGCACCGCTGGGAATTTTCGTTTGTCGCCGACCACCACGGCCTCGGCGATCATTGGATTATGTTTCAGCGAATTCTCGATCGGCTGAGGCGCAATGAATTTTCCTCCGGAGGTCTTCAGCAAGTCTTTCTTGCGGTCAGTTACATAGAGAAACCCATCCTCGTCGAGCTTGCCGATGTCGCCGGTCTTAAACCATCCATCCACAAACGCGTCGCGTGTCTCCTCCGGCTTGTTCCAGTAGCCCTGAAAAACGGACGGGCCGCGCACCAGGATTTCTCCATCTTCTGCGATGCGCACCTGCACGTTTCCCAGCGGCTTGCCTACACTGCCAATTCTGTGCGCCGCCGGATTGTTCGCTGCGATCACCGGAGAAGTCTCGGTCAGGCCATAACCCTCGTAAATGCGGATACCGACATCCGCGTACCACTCGGCCAGCGGGAGTCCCAGTGGCGCGCCTCCCGAGACAAAGGTCTGCACTCGTCCGCCGAAGCCGGCACGGATCTTCGAATAGACCACCTGATCCGCCAGCTTCCAGGACAGCGACCGTGGAGTGGTCCCCGTCAGAATGTCCGCTCGATGCGTCCGCCCCACCCGCAGCGCCCAGCGATAAATTTGCTTCACGGGAAACCTCGACGCTTGCAGCTCTGCCTGGGTGTGCACTTTCTCGTACACTCGCGGAACACTCAACAAAATCTGAGGACGAACTTCGAGCAGCGCCTGCGAAAGCTGGTCAAGCTGCGACAAATGCGCCAGGGTGACTCCGCTGTAAAGCAAGCCGAGATCAACGCATCGGGCGGTAACGTGCGACAGCGGCAAGAAGGAAACACACTCTAGCCCGAGATCGAATCCCAGTCCGGTCAAGAAAAAGTTGATGTTGGCGGCCATGTTGCCGTGGGTCAGCATTACCCCTTTCGGAATTCCAGTGGTGCCCGACGTGTAGATAATGGTCGCTAGATCGTTGGGTTGAATGTTGTGGCCGATGGAATCGAGTTGCGAGTCTCCCGGCGATTGCATGAGATCCGCCATGCGGATCGCGCGCGCATCCACGACGTCGTCCATGATGACGATTTTCTCGACTGCTGTGGAGTCGAGAATGGAAGCCACCTTTTCCAGATGCTTCTGGGAAGAAGCGAAGATAGCCCGCGCTCCCGAATCGCGCAGAACATAAGCCGTCTGCTCCGGAGTCAGGGTGGTGTAAATGGGTACAACGACCGCGCCCAGCAACAGGCAGGCGAAGTCGGCTATCACCCATTCGTGCCGATTCTCGCTGAGAATCGCGACCCGATCTCCGCGAGAAACTCCCCAGGACTTGAGCGCCCTCGCCATGCCGCCGACTTTCGCGGTGAATTCCTGAGAGGAAATCGGCTCCCACCCGCGAGCGGTTTTCCGCAGCATGACCTGTGGCTGATCGCGGCCAGCGATGGCGAAAAAGATGTCGTTTAGGGTCTGAAGGCTCATGCTGCGCGCGTCTGAACTTTAATGCTTTTTAGCGCGCGGGCGCAATTGCCACAGAGATTCAGGCCATGAGAACGCTTCTTCCCCTAACGCTCGTGTTCCGATATACTCCGCCTGCTTCCATACCGCGCTACCGGAGACCTCTTTGGCCGCAGCTACCTTCCCCCCAATCACCCCTGGCGCCCGGCCACTTGCCGGCCACACCCGGCACCAGGTCGCCTTGCGGCTGTTGCCGTTTGTGTTCATTCTTTACGTGACCAATTATCTTGACCGCACCAGCGTGGCTTATGCCGCGCTCGGAATGTCGCGCGACCTGGGGTTCAGCGACCGGGTGTTTGGGCTGGGCGCAGGAGTTTTCTTTATCAGCTACGTGGCATTGCAGATCCCTGGCGCGTTGCTGGTTGAGCGTTGGAGTGCCCGCCGGATGATCTCGGTAACCATGATCGCCTGGGGAATGCTGACCTCGCTGACGGCGCTGGTCCACACCCCGGGCCAACTGTATCTGGCGCGCTTTGCATTAGGCGCGGCCGAGGCTGGTTTCTTCCCCGGCGTGATTGTCTATCTGAGCCACTGGTTCATTCGCGGAGACCGGGCCAAAGCCACCAGCAATTTTATGGCGGCAATCCCGCTGTCCTTCATCATTGGGTCGCCACTTGCCGGTTGGATCCTGGGCCACAAGTGGTTCGATGTCCAGGGGTGGCGTTGGTTGTTTGTCCTCGAGGGATTGCCCGCGATCTTGCTGGGTGTGACGGCCTTTTTCTTTCTGACAGACTGGCCACGCCAGGCAGGGTGGCTTGCGCCCGAGCAGCGCGAGTGGATTGACCAGAAGCTGGCAGAAGAAAAGCCGGCCGGCGTTCTAGCAGTCAGCGCCTGGCAAGCGATTCGTTCTCCCATGATCGTACTGCTGGCCGGGTTGACGTTTCTGCAGTACTTCTCAGGTTATGCGATTTTCTT
>WNFC01011489.1_pt1 | contig 17116 bp, 16 predicted proteins | sample 5400541 | NCBI WGS metagenome assembly WNFC01 (sample SAMN13153342, study PRJNA577476) | soil metagenome | isolation source: 120 cm saprolite under Douglas fir tree site 2 hole 2 replicate 1 | place: USA:California | collected 2015-04-18
GCAGCTTGCAGGTGGTGTTGACGTGCGTGCGCTGGCGGCTGCGGCCGTACCAGGTGTGGCCGATTTCCACGCGGTCGATCGCCGGCACGATATCGTGATAGCGTGTCGAACCCACGATGCCGCCGCTCGGCAGGTCGCGTACGATCCACGGCAGCATGTGCCCGTCCCGCTGGCCCTGGAGGGCGTCGGCGACGTATGCCCGCATGCCTTCAGGCGGCGGGACCGCGATGAACCAGAACTCCCAGAGGCGGCCGTCAGCCGCTGCCGCGGCCAGCGCGTCACCGTGGTCTTCGGTCAGCGGCTCGAGCCGAATGCCGTGACCTTCGAGCACCACCGGTTTGGGCGTGATCATGGCGCAACGTACTCCTGCGCCGCGACGATCTGCCACCGTCCCGCGCGCTTCACCCACGTATCGGTGAAGCGATAGCGACGATCGAATGCGCCATTCGCGCCACGACCGCGCACGACGAGCCAGCCCGTCACCACGGCGGTCACAGGCAGTGCGGTCATCGTGTCTTCTCACTCTCCCAGAACTTTGATGATTACCCGTTTCTTCCGCTGTCCGTCCCACTCGCCATAAAACACGCGCTGCCACGGCCCGAAATCCAGCTTCCCGGCCGTGATCGGTACGATCACTTCGTGACCGACGGTCAGGCTGCGCAGGTGTGCGGCCGCGTTGTCTTCCCCCGTCTCGTTATGGCGATAGCGTGGCGGATCCCACGGCGCAATCGTTCCCTCCAGCCACTTCAGGATGTCGTCCCACAGCCCCGATTCGTGGTCGTTCACGAAGACGGAGGCGGAGATGTGCATCGCACTGACCAGGACCATTCCCTCATGCACTTTGCTCACCTCCACTTGCTTCCCGACCTCCTCGGTAATGTCGATGATCTCCTGACGCCGCTTCGTGTTGAACCAGAGATAGTGGGTATGCGCCTTCATGAACCCCCCGTGTCGAATTGTCACACGCGCAGCGAATCCCTAAATTGGCCGCAAATATGGCGCTTCCCTTCAGACGGCGAATCTTCGTCGTCCTCGTCGTCATGACCGTCGTGCCGACGGTGCTCGCGGTCGCCGGCTGGGTGTTGTCGGTCCGGCGGCTGCTGCCTGCCGCGGGCGCCCGCGCGTCCACCGAGCGCGTCGCCGCCACGGCTCGCACGCTGCTCGAGGGTGTGGACACGCTGCACCTCAGCGTGCGCGAGCGCGCGCTATTACGCCACCATCTGGACGAAGTCTCAGCATCCGTCAGCTTGGCGCGCCGCGCCGAAACGTTCCTGCGCTATTACACGGCCGGCTTCGCTGTGGTCATCCTGCTGCTCGGCGCCACCGTGCTGTACGCCACCATCAACCTCGCGGGCCACCTGTCACGCCAACTTTCCCGCCCCATCGACGAGCTGGTCGGCTGGACCCAGCTGATCCGCCGCAACGAGCGGCTGCCGGTCGGCGTGGCGACGCGCGGCGCTCCGGAATTCGAGGCGCTGCGGCAAGCATTGCGCGAGCTGGCCGGCGCGCTCGCCGCGGCCCGCGAGCGCGAGCTCGAGGCCGAGCGGCTGCGCGCGTTCCGCGAAGTTGCGCGCCGCGTGGCGCACGAGATCAAGAACCCGCTCACGTCGATGCGGCTTGCGCTGGATCAAATGCATCGGACAGTCGGACCGTCGGACGCCCGGACGGCAACGGCGATGCAGGTTCTCGACGCCGAAACAGATCGACTCGAACGCCTGGCGCGCGAGTTCGCCGAATTCGGCCGTCTGCCCGAAGGGCCGCAGAGCGAGGTCGATCTGCTGGAGCTGCTCGAGGAATTGGGCCGCACCGGTGTTCCCGATGGCGTGCGAGTCAACGTGCACGCGAATGGCGGATCGCGCACGCTGCTCGGCCACTACGAGCCGCTGCGGCGCGCGTTCGCCAACCTCTATCGCAATGCCGCCGAGGCGATGAAGGGACGCGGCGCAATCGACGTGACCGTGACGGGCGACGGCTCCGGCCTCGCGGTCACGATCGCCGACCACGGCCCCGGCATTCCCGCCGAGCTGCGCCAGCGCGTCTTCGAACCGTACTTCACGACGAAGGACGACGGCACCGGTCTCGGCCTCGCGCTTGTCCGCGTGACGCTCGAGGCGCACCGCGGAACGATCTCGGTCGGTGAGACGCCCGGCGGCGGGGCCACGTTCGCGATCGTCTTTCCGCCGTCGCCATCATGAGTCCAAGAGTCCTGCTCGTCGACGACGAAGCCAACATCCGGCGCATGGTCGGCGCGCTGCTCCAATCGGATGGTTTTGAAACTGTCGAAGCGGCCGACGGCAACGCGGCGATGGTCCGGCTCGCGGAAGACGCGCCCGATGTGGTGCTCCTCGACCTGATGATGCCACCGGGTCCGGACGGTCTGGCGACGCTCGAGCAGATCCGCAAGCGCGCCCCGCACATTCCGGTCGTGATGATGAGCGGCAAGGCCAATCTCGCCGACGCCGTCCGCGCGACGAAGCTCGGCGCGTTTCAATTCCTCGAGAAGCCGCTCACGCCGGAAGGCGTTCTCGTGGCGCTGCGCAGCGCCCTGGAGCTGGGCCGCACCCTCGCCGAGAACAAGCGGCTGCACGAGCAGCTCGGCCACGCCGACCCGCTGGTCGGGACCAGCACCGCCATGGAAGAGCTGCGCGCGCTGATTGCGCGCGTTGCGCCGACGGAGTCGCGCGTCCTCATCACCGGCGAGTCGGGCACGGGCAAAGAGCTCGTCGCCTCGGCGATCCACCGCCAGAGTGCCCGTGGCAGCAAACCCTTCGTCACCGTCAACAGCGCGGCGCTGCCGCGCGACCTGGTCGAATCGGAGATGTTCGGTCACGAGCGCGGCGCCTTCACCGGGGCCACCGAGCGTCGCCAGGGCCGCTTCGAGCTGGCCGACGGCGGCACACTGTTCCTCGACGAAGTCGGCGATCTGGGGCCCGAGGCGCAGGCGAAACTGCTGCGCGTCCTCGAAGGTGGCGTCGTCGAGCGCGTCGGTGGTGAGCGGCCGTTCGCCGTGAACGTGCGTGTCATCGCGGCGACCAACAAGGATTTGCAGCAGGCGGTGCGGCAGGGACAATTCCGCGAGGACCTGTGGTTCCGGCTGAACGTGCTGCCGATTCACATCGCACCGCTGCGCGAGCGCACGGAAGACATCGCCCCGCTGGTGCGCCACTTCGCCGAACGGTGTGCCGCACGCCTGCGCCGTCCTGTCAAATTCGACGCAGGTGCAGTGCCACTGCTCGCCGCCTACGCCTGGCCGGGAAACGTGCGCGAGCTCGCGAACATCGTGGAGCGGATGGCGATCCTTGCCACTGCGGAACTTATCACTGCGGCCGATGTCTCCCGCGTGCTGCCGTCGGACGGTACGGCGCCCCGGCTCACCACGGACAACGGCGAGACCGTGTGGCGCGACATCGCGCTCACCGACACGCTCGACCAGTACGAGCGCGAGCTGATCGCGAAAGCGCTCTCCGCCTCCCGCGGCAACGTCGCCGAAGCCGCGCGCCGGCTGCAAACCGACCGGGCGAACCTGTACCGCCGTATGCGCCGTCTCGGGATCGAGCCTCCACCGAAAGCTGACCTATGATCACTCTACTGTTAGCACTGGCCGCCGTTCAGGACACGACGATCGTGATCCATCCCGACAGCTCGGGCGCAACACTCGAAGCGCGCGCGCTGCCGCGACTCGTGTCCGACGAAGTCATCCGCTTCTATAACGCGCCCGGGACCACGCGGCTCGTCGGCCGTACGCGGCTGCCCCGCGGCAACGAATGGCGCGGCAATGTGGCGGTCCGCAACGGCCCCGTGGTGATCGCAGGACGCGTGCAGGGCACGCTCGTCGTGATCAACGGCGACCTGCTCTTCGACACGGGGGCCGAGGTGACGGGCGACGTCATCGTCATCGGCGGGATCGTCGACGACACCGTCAAGGCGCGCATTGGCGGCGAAGTCCGCCAGTACCGCGAGCCGTTGCTCTACCGGTTGCGCCGGGAGGGCGACGAGCTGGTGTACGCGCCGAATCTGCGCCGCCGGCTCTTCAACCCGGGCGCGCACGTGTCGTGGGGCACGGCCGACTCGCGCTCCTCGCTCACGATCGCCACGGGTGGAACGTTCAACCGCGTCGAAGGGCTGCCGATCGTGTTCGGCCCGCTGTTCGACTGGAAGCTGCAGCAGAACTTCCGGCTGCGGGTGGACGCGCTCGGCGTCTTCCGGTCGGCCGGCGATCTCTCGAACAAGCGCAGCGATCTCGGCTACATGTTCCGCAGCGAGCTGCAGTCCGGCGAGGTGCGCCCCGTCGGCATGGGGGTGCGCGCCTTCGATGTGGTATCGCCCGTCGAGGACTGGGGACTGCACAGCGCCGAGATTGGATGGAGCGCGGTTCTCCTTGGGCGCGACTACCGCGACTACTTCCTGAACAAGGGATGGGCCGCGCGCGCCTTCGCGCAACCGGAGCGGCAGATCGCCCTGTCCCTCGAGCTGCGCCACGAGTGGCAGACGGGCGTCGTCAGCCAGGAGCCGTGGAAAGTGTTCCGCCATTCCGAGAGATGGCGTCCCAACCCGCCGATTGACGAAGGCCATTTCACGACGCTCGCCGCCGGCGCGGTCCTCGACGGCCGGAACGATCCCGAGGAGCCCACGTCGGGGTGGCTCGTGCACGCGACGCTCGAGGATTCCCGGAGCAGCGACGTGGTGCCGCACGCGGGAGTGCCGGCTACGGTGCGTGACTCGATCCCGCGCAGTTCCTACCACTTCGATCGCGTGTTTTTCGATATTCGGCACTACGCCCGGATCAGTCCATCGGGCCGCATGAACATGCGGCTGGTCGGCGGCGGTTGGGTGGGCGGCGACCCGCTGCCGCTGCAGCGACGCCTGTCACTCGGCGGCCCCGATCCGATGCCCGGCCATCCCTTCCGTTCCAGCTCGTGCAACCGAGACTTCGTGGATTCGTCGTTCACGGACACGCGCGTCGCTGCGTGCGACCGCGTGATCGCATTCCAGGCCGAGTACCGCGGGCACGTGAAGCTCAACTGGAGCTACAACCCGTCGAAGGACGAGAAGCCGGATCGCGAGGAAGGTTCGACGTTCTTCTGGCTCGAAGGGCTCGACGTCGTCGTGTTCGCCGACGCGGGCCAGGCATGGCTCGTGGGCAACGGGCCAAACCGCCTGCCGGCCGGGCGGATCCCACGGTTCAATAATTGGCTCGTCGATGCCGGGTTGGGTGTCGATTGGGGCGGATTCGGCGTGTATATCGCCAAGGCGGTCACTACCGGCGAACGACTGCGTCTCACGGTCCGGCTCGATCACCGGTTCTAGAGTGCGCTTGCACTTGTGGGTGGCCTGCGCCCTGGCCCTCACGCCGCAGGTGGGGGCTGCGCAGTCGGCTACCCTCACCGTCACGCTGCCGAACAACATCCCGCGCGTGCGCAGCACCGGGCTGTTGACAGACGGGAAGTTCGTGGGACTGATGCGCTCGGGGTTCCCGCTGCGGCTGCACTACCGGCTCGAGCTGTGGCGCGAACGCTCCAGCTGGTTCGATCAGTTCGTACGCGAAGCCAGCTGGGATGCCGTGGCGCGCAACGATCCGCTCGCCGACGATTTCGTACTGATTCGCCAGGGCGGCGCCGTGAGCCGCTACGCGACGCCCGACGAGCTGTCGACGGCGCTCGAGATTCCGTATACCGTGACGCTCCGGCCGGCCAGTACGTCGAGCGGCCGCTTCTACTTCGTGGCGCGGCTCGAAGTGACGACGCTCAATGACACCGACCTGCAGGAATTGTCACGCTGGCTGTCGGGCGACGTCGGTCCCGTGGTGTCCGGTGAAGGAAACTTCGGCCAAGCGTTGGCGCGCGGGGCGCAGCGCGTGTTGGTGCGGCTGGCGGGATTGCCGCGGCTGCGGCTCGAGGCTCGGAGTCCTACGTTCCGAATTGCCGGTCAATAGCGGCGCGGATGTCCATCAGGGACTGACCGCGCACCGCCATCCCGCTCGCGAGCATGGCTTCACCCATACAGATGTCGCAGAACGCGCCGTGATCGGACTCGAAACAGGTGAGCAGCGAGCGGTGCCCGGCGTGCTTCGAGCAGTCGCAGTGGCAATAAACCCCATCGAGCGTCGCAGCAGCCCGTCGTGCCGCCGCGTACGCTTCCATCGCGCCGGGGTTCTGCGGAATCGCAAAGTCGGGGAGGACCTTCTCGGCGGTAATGCCTGGCCGTGGGGTCGGATGAATTGAGCCCCCGGCCGGACGGGTAACGAACACCGCGCCGGCGAGCGCGACGGCTGCCGCGCCCGCCACCACCCACGGCGTCGTCGACATTACATGGCCTCGAGGGTCGCCAGCACATCGGCTCCATAGAAGAGCCGGATGTACTTCGCCTGCGTCCGCGTGAGGCGGCGCACGGCCCACGAGAGGTGCACGAAGTGCGGCTCGTGGGGCGAGCGCAGCGGATGCATGCCCACTTCCTCGGGCAGCAGGTTCCCCTTGCGGGTATTGCAGCTCGAGCAGGCGGTCAGGACGTTCGTCCAGGCGTTCGTGCCGCCTCGCGAGAGGGGCACCAGATGGTCGCGCGTCAGGCACTCGCGCTGGCGCAACTCCTGTTGCGAGCGGCCACAGAATTGGCAGCGGTAGTTGTCGCGGGCAAACAGGAAGGTGTTGGTGACTTGGCGGCGGAAGCGGCGAGGGACATGGACAAAACGAACGAGTCGGATGACCGCGGGACGCGGGATCGCGAGTCGCTCGCTATGGACCGGCGTGCCTTCGGCCTCGACAACTTCAGCCTTGCCGTCAATAACCAGCCGTAGCGCCCGGCGCACGGGCACCATGGTCAGCGGCTCGAACGAGGCATTGAGGGCTAGGCAGCGCATGCGATATGCTAATCCGACCAGCAAGTTGCAGCAAGTGACGCGCTTACACGCTCGCCACGGGGGGGGGCTGAAACGACCGCCGCAACTCTTCAATTTGCAACTCGACGGAGGCACGCGAGGAACCTCCAGCCGTGGCACGACTTTCGACGCTTTGCTCCCAGCTGCCCAACTGTGCCAGAGCCGGTCCCAGCGCCGGATGGATCTCGGTCGCTAGTTTGGCCGGCACTTTGTCGAGCGCTACGCCCGTCTGCTCAGCGGCCCGCACCAATCTGCCGATCAATCCATGGCTTTCACGGAACGGGACTCCTGCCTCGACGAGCAGATCTGCGAGATCTGTGGCGCGCATTGCGGGATCGAGCGCCGCCGCCATGCGCTCGACGTTGACGGTGAGCGTGTCGATCGCGCCGGTGACGGCCGGTAACACCGTCGCGAGCGTGTCGCAGGCGTCGAACAGCAGCGCTTTGTCCTCCTGCAAGTCTTTCTGATAGCCGGCCGGGATCCCCTTGAGCGTCGTGAGCAGCGCGACACAGTCGCCGAGCATGCGTCCCGCCTTGCCACGCGCCAGCTCGAACACGTCGGGATTGCGCTTCTGCGGCATCAGGCTCGAGCCGGTGCTGAAGTTGTCGGCCAGCGTGACGAATCCAAATTCGCCGCTCGCGTACGTAATCAGCTCGGCGCCGAGGCGCGAGAGGTGCATGCCGATGAGCGCGATGGCGAACAGCACGTCGGCGACGAAATCACGATCGCCGGTCGCATCGAGCGCGTTGGCGGAGATCGCCCGGAAGCCGAGCGCCTCCTTCAGTAAGACACGGTCAACCGGAAACCCGGAGCCCGCGAGCGCGCCCGAGCCGAGCGGCATCTCGGACGTGCGGCGGCGCGCGTCGGCGAGCCGCTGGCGGTCGCGCACCAGCGGCCAGGCGTGCGCGAGCAGCACGTAGGCCCACCGCACTGGCTGCGCGCGCTGGCCGTGGGTGTAGCCGGGGAGAATCGCGTCGAGGCCCCCCCCGCCCCCCCCGTCCTTCGCTTTGGCGACGAGGGTGCGGCCGAGCACGGCGACCGCCCCGTCGAGCTCGTCGATCGCGTCCAGCGTCCACAGACGCAGGTCGGTCGCGACCTGATCGTTGCGCGAGCGGCCGGTGTGCAGCTTGCCCGCGACGGCCCCAACTTCGGCGTAGAGCAGCCGCTCGACCAGCGTGTGGACGTCTTCGTCCGGCGCGCCCACTGCCGCGCCGTCGGCGAGTTTGTCGGCGACGCGGTCGAGGCCTTCGAGCAGCTGCGTTTCTTCGGCGGTGGTCAGCACGCCGGCGCGGCACAGGGCGTGTACCCATGCCTTGCTGGCGGCGACGTCCTGCGGCCAGAGACGATGATCGACGGGGAGGCTGCGGTTTAAAGCATCGAGCGCTTCGCTCGGTCCGAGAACGAAGCGCCCGCCCCACATGTGATGGGACGACGTGTCAGCTTGCTGGGACATCCGTGCGCTCGGCTGCTAACCCAGCGGCAATTCTGCTGGCGAGTCCGTATAGCCGGATGAAGCCCTCCGCATCCTTCTGGTTGTAGACGTTGTCCTTGCCGAACGTCGCGTACGACGGCTGGTACAGCGCGTACGGGCTTTCGCGGCCTGCGACGATGACGTTGCCCTTGAAGAGCTTCAGCCGGACGGTGCCCGTCACGTTCTTCTGCGTTGCGGTGAAGAGCGCATCGAGTGCTTCGCGCTCCGGCGTCCACCAGCGGCCGTCGTAGACCAGATCGGCGTAGCGCAGCGCCAGCTCGTCTTTCATTCGCAGCATGCGGCGGTCGAGCACCATTTGCTCGAGCTCGCGATGCGCGGCATAGAGTACCGTGCCGCCCGGCGTCTCGTACACGCCGCGCGACTTCATGCCGACGAGGCGGTCCTCGACGATATCGGCGCGGCCGACGCCGTGCTCGCCCGCGACTTCGTTCAGCTGCTCGAGCAGCTCGACCGGGCCAAGCGGCACGGCATCGACGCTGACCGGATTGCCTTCTTCGAAGCCGATCGTGACGAGGACCGGCTCGTCCGGCGCCTCGAGCGGATTCTTGGTCATGACGAAGATGTGCTCGGGCGCTTCCTGCGACGGATCCTCGAGGATGCCGCCCTCGTGCGAACAGTGCCACAGATTGCGGTCCGTGGAGTACGGCTTCTCCGCCGTCGCTTGCACCGGCACGCCCTTGGCGTGCACGTAGGCGATGAGGTCTTCGCGGCCCTGGAATTTCCATTCGCGCCACGGCGCGATGATCTGCAGCTCGGGGGCGAGCGCGGCGTAGGTCAACTCGAAACGAACCTGGTCGTTGCCCTTGCCGGTGCAGCCGTGGGCGACCGCGTCGGCGCCGAGTCGCTGTGCCACGGCGACCTGGTGCGCGGCGGTGAGGGGCCGCGCCATCGACGTCCCGAGCAGATACGTGCGCGCGTAGACGGCGCCGGCTCGCAACGTCGGGAAGACGAAATCGCGCACGAATTCTTCGCGCAGGTCTTCGACGATGCAGTCTTCGGCGCCGGAGCGCTTGGCCTTCTCGACGAGGCCCTTCAGCTCGCCTGCGCCCTGCCCCACATCGGCGGCAAAGCAGACGACGCGCGCGCCATAGGTCTCGCGCAGCCAGGGGACGATGGCGGACGTATCGAGCCCGCCCGAATACGCCAACACCACGAGCGGACCGGTTTTGGGTTTATGCATATGGGTGAATAAAAATACATGCAGGGAGAGATGGTGCGCAAGGAGGGATAGCTCAGAATGACCATCCTGCCCTGTACCTGGGCTTCACGTACTCCTCCGGCACGCCTGGAGTGAGCACGGCCCCCGTCTGCGGATTCACGTCGATCGGCTGCGCCGTGCGCACCGCCAGATTGCCGAGCAGCACCATCTCGGTGAGCGGCCCCGAGTGCTCGGGGATATTCGATCCCGCCGGCTTGCCACCCTTGCACGCGGCGATCCACTCGGCGTAGACACCTTCGGTGCGCGGATATTTCTGCGCGGGCGGATAGTTTGCCCGAATCGCCGATCCACAGCTGCCCGCTCGTATCGAACGGCCAGGCGGCCGGATCGGTGATTTCCTTGGGCCGCGGCGGATAGAGGCTGCCGTCGCGCCACACGACGGTCACCGCGGGTCGGTTGCCTTTAGCGGGGAACGAGTAGGTGATACGCGAGCAGGCTGGCGCGGTCTCGCTGTACAGCTTCGTCGATTCCGCTTCGATGCGCGACGGATACCCGAGGTCGAGCGCCCAGAACGACGCATCCATCGAGTGACACGCGATGTCGCCGAGCGCCCCCGTTCCAAAATCCCACCAGCCGCGCCACTTGAACGGCGCGTACGCGGGATGGTATGGCCGCTCCGGCGCGGGGCCGAGCCACAAGTCCCAGTCGATCCATGACGGTGTGTAGAACTCGTCCAGCGGCCGCTCGATCGCCTGGGGCCAGATCGGCCGGTTAGTCCACAGCTGGATCTCGCGCACCGTGCCGATCGCGCCGGCCTCGACCCACTCACGCATCAAGCGCGTGCCTTCTTCGGCGTGGCCCTGATTCCCCATTTGCGTCTGCACTTTGTATTTGCGGGCCGCGTCTTCGAGCTGCTTCACTTCCCACAGCGTGCGCGCCAGCGGCTTCTGAATGCGCGTGTGCTTGCCGAGCTTCATCGCCATCATCCCGGCGACGGTGTGGGTGTGATCGGGCGTGGAGACCGTGACCGCGTCGATGTTCTTTCCTTCTTTATCGAGCATCACGCGGAAATCCTTGAACCGCTTCGCCAGCGGAAACGCGGCGACTGATCCCGCCGCCTGCCGGTCGTCGACATCGCACAGGGCGTAGATGTTCTCGGTCTTTCCCACCCCGCGCACGTCGTTCGCTCCCATCCCGCCGACGCCGATACACGCGATGTTGAGCTTGTCGCTCGGCGCGAGACGGCCAGCGCGACGGCCGCCGAGCACGTTCGCCGGCACGATCGTGAACGTCAGACCCGCGGCGACGTCGCCGACAAAACGCCGGCGCGAGATGGATTTGCGTTTGCGGCTCATGGCAGCGCTCGAATTTTGATATTGCGGTAGGCCACGACGTTGCCGTGATCCTGCAAGCCGATGTGGCCCTGCGCGTTTTTCCCGAAGCGGGGATGCGGCGCAAACTTGCTGCCTTTCACTTTCGAGTCCCAATCGCGGCTCCCCAGCTCGTACTCGAGCAGCTTGAAGCCGTTCAGCCAGTGCTCGACGTGGTTGCCGTTGACGATGAGCCGCGCCGTATTCCATTCGCCGCCGGCGTGGACGTGGCCGGCCGGGGAGGGGTAGAGGTCGTAGGCCGCGCCCGCCGACGTCATCCGCGACTGGCCGTCCGGGTGCTTGGCGTCATCCAAGACCTGCATTTCCACCGCGTTCCAGTAGATCGCGTCGCTGTCCTCGCTCGCACGATAGAAGACGCCGCTGTTGCCGCCCGGCTCGATCTTCCAGTCGATGGACAGCTCGAAATTCCGGAACTGGTCGTTCGTGATGATGTCGCCGCCGGCGCCGGTGCGCGTGAGCGCGCCATCCTGCACCGTCCAGCCGTCCGAGATGGTCGGCTTGCCGTAGTTGCGCCATCCCGTCGTCGTGTGTCCGTCGAACAGCAGCCGCCAGCCCGCGGTGCGCTCGGCATCTGTCAGGGAATTCTGGGCGGTGGAGGATGGTGGAGGTTGTGGAGGTTGTGACTGCGCCTTGCAAGCGTTCGAGAGCCCCAAGAGCGCGGCGAGTGTCAGCAGAGTTTTCATGCGGGGAGTCCTGCGAGCTCCTGCAGTCGCACCTGCACGGCGCGACGGCCTCGCTCGCTGCGAGTGATGACCAGAATGGCATCGTCACCAGCGATGGTGCCGATGATCTCGCTCCAACCGGCGCCGTCGAGCGCGAGGCCCAGCGCCTGCGCGCCGCCCGTCGTCGTCTTCAGGACGAGCAGCGGGCCGACGCCTTCGGCGGAGACGAGCATGGTAGGGAGAAGCTGTTCCAGATGCGGCCGGACGCCCCCCCCGGGGGTGCCTTCCGGCCCGACCGCGTAATGCGAGCCACCGTCCGGCGCCGCCACCTTCGCGAGTCCGAGCTCGCGAATGTCACGGGACAGCGTCGCCTGCGTCACGTTGTACCCTTCAGCTTTGAGACGCTCGCGCAGCTGCTCCTGGCTGCCCACCGTCTCTCCTCGGACGATCCGGAGGATGGCCGCGTGCCGCTGCGTTTTCATGTGGCGGAAATCTGATGCACGATGCGGCCGCTGACTACTGTCAACTGGACGGTCGGACGACCGGACGGCCGGACGGTCTGAACGACGAGATCCCCGGCCTTTCCAACCTCCAATGATCCAATCTCCGCTTCCCAGCCGAGCGCGCGTGCTCCTTCCATTGTAAGCATCCGCACCGCGTCGTCCCCAGTGAAGCCGGCAGCCTCCGCTTCGGCCCACGGATCCAGCTCGCCAACGCTCACGACGGAGTCGGTCCCCAGGCCGACGGGAACGCTGGCATTGCGAAACAATCCGAGCGGCAGCCGGCCGTGACGGTGCGCGGCGTTTGACCGCGGGCAGTGCGCCACCGTTGCATGCGTGACGCGGAGCGACTCGACGTCCGCCCCATCCACCTGGACGCAATGAATACAGAGCGTGCCACGTCGCACGACGCCACGTTGGAGGAGATACGCGACCGGCGAACACCGGCGCGCCTCGACCGGGATCCCTCGCTCGCGCAACGCGGCGGCGAACGGGCCGTCGCCATCGCGCACGAATGCCGTCTCTTCCCGTGACTCGGCGACGTGTACGGCGACCGGCAGCGTTTCAAGCCGGGCAAACGCCGCAACAGCCTCATAGAGCGGCGCGCTCACCGTGTACGGCGCATGGGGAGAGACGCCTGGCCTAAGTTGCGAAGTTGCCAGACGGCGAAGTTGGTCGACCGCAGATTGCAGCTCGGCCATACTGGCGTCACACTGTGCTGGATCGGGGCCGAAGACCTCCTGATACACGATGCCTCGGCCGCCGAGATCGTGCAGCGCGCGCATGACGGCTCCCGTGCTGCCGGTTTCCGCGATGCAGGTCACGCCGCGCGCCCAGCAATCGCGGACGCCGGCGATCGCCGCCTCGTAAAACGCCTCCGCGCTCGTCGCCTCCTTCAGCTCGCGGATGCGACGGATCCATTTCATGAATTCCGGTTCGTCGTGCCTCGTGCCACCGCCCACATGCGTGAGCTCGAGGTGCGTGTGGCAGTTGACGAGGCCGGGCATCAGCTCGGCGTCGGGAAAATGCAGCGCCTGCACGCCCCGCGGTGTAGGGACATTCGCGTTCGGTCCGACGGCGGCGATCCTGCCGTTTGCATCGACAAGAACGGCGCCGTCCTCGAAGGACGGCGCCGTGACGGGATGGACCCGGCCCGCTCGAATGCGTAGCAAGAGTTTAGGGTGTGACCCCAACCCCGAACGGTGAGTGCACCTGGCACACCTGCGAAGGCTCGGTGCCCGGATAGAACCATTCCCAGCGCCGCAGCTCCAGCGGGCAGAACGGCGTCGCGAGGAAGCCGTTCGACCAGTCCACTTCGCGCGTGACGAGATCGTCGGGGCGGGCCCAGTCGCCGGGCGACGGGCGCCGCTCGTACACGTCGCGCATGAACTTCGTCCACGCCGGCGCGACGATGCGGCCACCGCCCGCGTTATTCATGATCCGGTGCTGGAGATCGTAGCCGATCCAGATCCCGGTGACGATCTCCGGTGTGAAGCCCACGAACCAGGCGTCGGTGTATTCGTCCGTCGTCCCGGTCTTGCCGGCCATGGGAATCTTCAATCCACCCACCGCGCCCGCCGCGGTGCCGCAGCGATGCGGACCGGTGCCCGGCTGGCAGCGCATCACATCGCGCATCATGTCGAGCATCAGCCAGTTGTGCTCGGGGTCGAGCACCTGCTCACGCTTGACCGTGGACTGATACAGGATGTTGCCCTGGCGGTCCTCGATGCGCTGGATGCCGATCGGCTCGACGCGCGTCCCATTGTTCGCGAACGCCGTATACGCCGCGACCAGCTCGATCGGCTTCACCTCACGCGAGCCGATGTGAATCGACGGATAGGGTGGCAGCGGAGTCGTGATGCCGAAGCGCCGGGCCTCGCCGATGACGGTCTGCTCGCCTAACGCCATGCCGAGCTTGATCGTGGACAGATTGCGCGACAGGTACAACGATTGACGCATCGGGATGAGGCCCAGCGTCGTGTCGTCGTAGTCCTTCGGCTGCCAGAGCGAGCTGTCGAGCTGGATGACCGGCGGATTGAGCGGCGAGTCGTCGAGCATTTCCGTGACGGGATGCCCCGCGCGTATCGCGGCCGAGTAGACGATCGGCTTGAATGTCGATCCCGGCGGCCGCACCGATTGCGTCACGCGATTCCACTTCGAGTCGACGAAGTCGCGGCCGCCCACCATCGCGAGGATGTTGCCGGTCTTGGCATCGAGGGCGAGCAGCGCACCCTGGAGATATTGCGCGAACGGGCCCTGGTCGTCGGGCGTGGCGCGGCCCTGTTCGATGTACTGGCGATAGGACGTGCCCTCGAACTTGCCGTTCGAGTAGACGCCCGATTCGATCTCGTCGAGCTGCGACTCGAGCGCCTGCTCCGCCGCTTCCTGCATGTCGAGGTCGAGCGTCGTGTAGATGCGCAGGCCCTTCTCGTACAGGTCGCGGCCGAAACGCGGCTCGAGGAACGACGACCTGAGCCACTCGACGAAGTACGGCGCCACGTCGCCGTAACTGGTGCGGCGCGTCGTCAGGACGAGCGGATACGCTTTCCAGAACTCGGCGTCTTCCGGGCTGAGGAATCCCTGATCGCGCATCAGGTTGAGCACGGCATTGCGGCGCAGCACCGCGCGGTCGGGGTGCGTGCGCGGGTTGTAGTTCCCGGGCGCCTTGGGCAACGCCGCCAGCGTCGCGGCCTCGGCAACGTTCAGGTCGCGGGCCGACTTCCCGAAAAACACCTGCGAGGCGGCTTCCACGCCGAAAATGTTGGGCCCCAGACTGATTTGATTGAGGTAGAGCTCGAGGATCTTGTCCTTGGGGAAGTTGCGCTCCAGCTCCACGGCGACGCGGGCTTCACGCAGTTTGCGCGCGATCTTCTTCTCCCGGCCGAGGCGCTCGGGGAAAACGTTGCGCGCGAGCTGCATCGTGATCGTCGAGAAGCCCTGCGTGTAATGCAACGTCAGGATGTTGGCCTTGAGCGCGCCGAGGATGCGCCAGTAGTCGATGCCGCTATGGGCATAGAAGCGCTTATCCTCGACGGCAACGAAGGCCTGCCGCACGTGCACCGGGATCTGCTCGAGCGGGAGTACCGTGCGCAGCTCGATTCCCAGCTCGCTGATGAGTCGTCCATCAGCGGCATAGACCTTGGACGTCTGCCGCTGGACGTTGCGGTCTTGGCTCCCTTCCAGTCGCATGATGCTCGGGCAACGGTCCCCGGAGCAGACGCGCGTCCACGAGCCGTAGACCAGCCCGCTGCCATACAGCAGGGCCAGCACGGTCGCGATGATGGCCCGCCGGCGCTGAACCGGATCGTACCACCAGCGAACGAAGAACGGGCGGCGGCGGGGCGGGGGCGGGGGCGCGGCAAGAGGCGGTGTCGGCATCGTCATCTAGTACAACCTAGTTAGACGCATATCGGCTTGCCAGCGTCCGGCAGGCCCGATACGATTCGCGACCATGGCGTCTAACGTGTTACAAGAATTCGAGTGGCGCGGGTTCGTCCAGCAGGCGACGCCCGGCCTCGCCGCGCATTTCGCCAAAGGCCCGGTCACCGCGTACTGCGGCTTCGATCCCACCGCACCGTCGCTGCAGCTCGGTAATCTGATGCCGCTGATGCTGCTCGCCAATCTGCAACGCGGCGGGCACCGGCCGATCGTGTTGATGGGCGGGGGCACCGGATTGATCGGCGATCCATCCGGCAAGGCGGGCGAGCGGCCGCTGCTTTCGAAAGAACAGATCCGCGAGAACCTGCAGCACCAGCGCGATCAGATGGCACGCTTTCTCGAGTTCGGCGCCGGGCCCACCGCCGCCATCCTGCTCGACAATGCGAAATGGCTCGGCTCGCAGGGACTGATCGACTTTTTGCGCGACGTCGGGAAGCATTTCACCGTCAACGTGATGCTGCAAAAGGAATCGGTGAAAGCGCGGCTCGAGGCGGGACTGTCGTTCACCGAGTTCAGCTACATGCTGCTGCAGGCGTACGACTTCCTGCATCTGTTCCGCGAGCGGCAGTGCACGCTGCAGGTGGGTGGCAGCGACCAGTGGGGCAACATCACGGTCGGCGTTGATCTGATTCGCCGCGTCGAGAACGGGGATGCGCACGGTCTCGTGGCACCGCTCGTGACCATGGCGTCGGGCCAGAAGTTCGGAAAGACGGACGCCGGTGCGATCTACCTCGATCCCAAGCTCACGTCGCCGTACAAGTTCTATCAGTTCTGGATCAACGTGGACGATCGCGACGTCGAGAAGTATCTGAAGCTGTTTACTCATCTTCCCGCGTCCGAAATCAAGGGCGTCATGGCCCAACAGGCCAAGAACCCCGCTGGTCGACCGGCGCAGCGCGCGCTCGCATCGACGGTGACGAGCCTGGTGCATGGCGCTGACCTGCTCCAAGGAGTTGAGGCTGCTTCGGCGATTCTCTTCGGGGACGAGCAACCGGAGGTGCATCCCCAGGTATTCGAGATACTCGCCGCTGAGATCCCGACGATTGTGGTTCAGGGGGAGTCGGACCGTGTAGCGCTCGTCGATCTCGTGGCGCGTGCCGGTCTCGCGAAGTCCAAGAGCGAAGCGCGTCGCAGCATCGAGCAGGGTGGGATCTACGTCAATCAGCAGCGGATCAACGACGTCGCCCGAACCATTGCGTCCGAGGATTGGATCGGCGGCCGGAATCTCCTACTTCGCAAAGGAAAGAAGGAATACGCGCTGCTGAGACGCGAGCCGTAGTCGTGGACGAGCGGGTGCGGCTGCTGCTCGAAGTCTTCGATCAGGCCTACACCGCGCCGTCGTGGCACGGCACGCCGCTCCAGGGCACGCTGCGCGGGCTCACGGCACGCGACGCGTTGTGGCGCCCGGGCCCGCGCTGCCTGGAAGCGCGATCGGGATCTGCTCGACGAACAGCACCGGCTCCTCCACAAAGCGATTGCGACGCTCAAACCCGCCGAGCTGGGTCGCCGCGGCTGGCGCTCGAAGTGGCGTGTAAAAGCCGAGATCTACGGAATCGCCTCGCACGATCTGTATCACGCGGGGCAGATACAGATGCTCAAAAGA
>WNFC01003447.1_pt1 | contig 17110 bp, 18 predicted proteins | sample 5400541 | NCBI WGS metagenome assembly WNFC01 (sample SAMN13153342, study PRJNA577476) | soil metagenome | isolation source: 120 cm saprolite under Douglas fir tree site 2 hole 2 replicate 1 | place: USA:California | collected 2015-04-18
TCTCGCCGCGGTGCGCGCCGGCGCGGTCTATCTGCCGCTCAACACCGCCTACACGCTGAACGAACTCGAATATTTCATCACCGACGCCGAGCCGTCGCTGGTGGTGTGCGATCCATCGAAGGCGGAAGCAATAGGCTCCATCGCGGCCAAGGTCGACGCCAAGGTTTTGACGCTGGGTGCCGATGGCCGGGGATCGCTGACTGACGCCGCCGCCAAGGCGAGCCCTGCATTCGCCACCGTCGTCCGCGCCGACGACGATCTCGCCGCAATCCTTTACACGTCGGGTACGACGGGGCGTTCCAAGGGCGCGATGCTGACGCACGATAATCTCGCGTCGAATTCGCTCTCGCTGGTCGACTATTGGCGCTTCACCGGCAAGGACGTGCTGATCCACGCGCTGCCGATCTATCACACCCACGGCCTGTTCGTGGCCAGCAACGTCACGCTGTTCGCCCGCGCCTCGATGATTTTCCTGCCGAAGTTCGATCCCGAACTGATCATCCAACTGATGGCGCGCGCCACAGCGCTGATGGGCGTGCCGACGTTCTATACGCGCCTGCTGCAAAGCCCGGCGCTGACCAAAGAGTCCACCAAACATATGCGGCTGTTCATTTCCGGCTCGGCGCCGCTGCTCGCCGACACCCACCGCGAATGGGCCGCGCGCACCGGCCACGCCGTGCTCGAGCGCTACGGCATGACCGAGACCAACATGAATACGTCCAATCCCTATGATGGCGATCGTGTCCCCGGCGCGGTTGGACATGCGCTGCCCGGTGTGACCGTGCGCGTCACCGATCCCGATACCGGAAAAGAGCTGGCGCGCGACAACATCGGCATGATCGAGGTCAAGGGCCCGAACGTGTTCAAGGGCTATTGGCGGATGCCGGAAAAGACCAAAGCCGAATTCCGCGATGACGGCTTCTTCATTACCGGCGATCTCGGCAAGATCGACGGCGAAGGCTATGTGCATATCCTCGGCCGCGGCAAGGATCTGGTGATCTCCGGCGGCTTCAATGTGTATCCGAAGGAAATCGAGAGCGAGATCGACGCCATGCCGGGCGTGATCGAATCCGCCGTGATCGGCGTGCCGCATGCCGATTTCGGCGAGGGCGTCACCGCCGTCGTGGTGTGCGACAAGGGCGCCAAGGTCGATGAAACCTCGGTGCTGAAGGCGCTCGATGGCCGACTTGCAAAGTTCAAGATGCCGAAGCGGGTGTTCGTGGTCGATGAATTGCCGCGCAACGCCATGGGCAAGGTGCAGAAGAATATCCTGCGCGATACCTACGCGAAGATTTACGCGAAATAACTCCTCATGGTGAGGAGGCGCAGTTGCGCCGTCTCGAACCATGAGGCCGGAGTCTGCGAAAGCCGCTACAGCAGGCTGACCACAAACCGGCTTCCCACGATAAACAGATAACAGCCGAATGCCATCTCCAGCGTGCGCTTCGACATCGCATGCGCGGCGCGGACCCCGAGCGGTGCGGTCACCAGGCTGGTCGGAATCACGAGCAGCGCGCCGATCAGCGAGACGTAACCGACCGCGAACGGCAATTGCAGCGCGGCGACGTCGGGATAACGAACTGCGGCGGGCCAGCCGGCATAGACATAGCCGAGCGCTCCGGGGATCGAGATCAGCACCGCCAGCGCCGACGACGTCGCGACCGCCTGATGGATCGGCCGGCTGTAGAAAGTCATCAGCAGATTGGCGAACAATCCGCCGCCGATGCCCATCAGGGTGGACAGTAGCCCGATGAAGAAGCCATAGATCCTCATCAGCGGTCCCTGCGGCAGGTCGTTACCGAATTTCCAGTTCGCCCGGGCGACGAGCAGCCGCGCCGCCGCGGACCATGCCACCGCCACGAACACGATCTTGAACAGCCGCTCCGGCGCGTAGCGCGCGGTGAAGCTGCCGGCGATCACGCCGATCAGCACCGGCAGCCACCATTGTTTGAGGATCTCCATGTCGACCGCGCCGCGGGCGTAATGGGCACGATACGAACTGACCGAGGTTGGGATGATGATGGCGAGCGAAGTCCCGATGCACAGCGGCATCCGCACCTCAAGCGGGACGCCGGCGAGGCGAAAACATTCGTAAAATACCGGCACCAGGATGGCCCCGCCGCCGACACCGAACACGCCGGCGAGAAAGCCTGACAGCGCGCCCACCGCCACCAGCAGAAGCGCCAGTTCGAGAAGCTCGGAGGCGTCCAATCCTGCGACCATTGCCGTCCTCCGTCCCGTTGCATGAATCGGGCTTCATCCGTGCTAGCCAACAGTGGCCGGCAGGCCTGTCAATCCCCGTTAACGCAGGGCTCATCTCAAGCTATGAACATTCGTTCGCAAACAACGATTTCGCCGTTGCGCTGGCTGTTTCGACTTCGTAAATAGAAATCGTCTATCGCGATCCCCGAAGGCCCCCCCCCGTGCGGGGCCGCAAACCACCAAAGCCGCCGATGACCGCCAGGATCGAACGACCGCTTTCGCCGCACCTGCAGACCTATCGCTGGACCCTGACGATGGCACTTTCCATCGTCCACCGCGTCACCGGCATGGCGTTGTATTTCGGTACCCTGCTGCTGGCGTGGTGGCTGATCGCGGCGGCCTCCGGCCCCGGCGCTTACGCCAACGTGCAGGCCTTCACCGGCAGCTTCATCGGCCGGCTGATCGTATTCGGCTATACGTGGGCGCTGCTGCATCACCTGCTCAGCGGCATGAGGCATTTCGTCTGGGACCTCGGCTACGGCTTCAAGGCCAGCGAACGTGAAACGCTGACCTGGTGCGCGCTGATCGGCGGTATTTCGCTGACGGTGCTGCTGTGGATCGCGGCCTACGCGATCGGAGGCGGAAGATGACCACGCCAGATTCTCACATTGCGAAAACGATGCGCACGCCGCTCGCCCGTGTGCGCTATCTCGGCGCCTCGCATTCCGGCACCAGCGATTTCTGGCGCCAGCGCGTCACTGCGGTGGCGATGGTGCTGCTGATCGTGCCTGTTATCGTGGTGGTGATGATGCTGCTCGGCCGCAACCAGGCTGGGGCTGCGCAGATTCTCGGCTCGCTGCCGATCGCGATCATCATGCTGCTGTTCATCGTCGCCAGCGCCTGGCACATGAAGATCGGCATGCAGGTGGTGATCGAGGACTATATCCATAACGAAAAGCTGAAGCTTGCCAGCATCATGGCCAACAACTTCTTCACGATCGCGGTGGCGCTGGCCTCGATCTACGCCATTCTCAAACTGTCATCCGGAGTGTAGCCCATGGCGGCTGATGGCAACGGCAAGGCCACAAACGGCAATGGTGGTCCCGCCACCAACGGTCACGCCTATCCGATTGAAGACCACACCTACGACGTCGTCGTGGTCGGCGCCGGCGGCGCCGGTTTGCGCGCGGTGGTCGGCTGCAGCGAAGCCGGTCTGCGCACCGCATGCATCACCAAGGTATTTCCGACGCGGTCGCACACGGTCGCCGCACAGGGCGGCATCTCGGCGGCGCTCGGCAACATGCATGAGGACAACTGGCGCTGGCATATGTACGACACCGTCAAGGGGTCGGACTGGCTCGGCGATCAGGATTCGATCGAATACATGGTGCGCCAGGCGCCGGAGGCGGTCTACGAACTCGAGCACTGGGGCGTGCCGTTCTCGCGCACCCCTGACGGCAAGATCTATCAGCGGCCGTTCGGTGGCATGACCGTGGACTACGGCAAGGGCCAGGCGCAGCGCACCTGCGCCGCCGCCGACCGCACCGGCCACGCCATGCTGCATACCATGTACGGCCAGGCGCTGCGTCACTCTGCGGAATTCTATATCGAGTTCTTCGCCATCGACCTGATCATGGACGACCAGGGCACCTGCCGCGGCGTGATCGCGCTCAAGCTCGACGATGGCACGCTGCATCGCTTCCGCGCGCAAACCACGATCCTCGCCACCGGGGGTTATGGGCGCATCTATCATTCCTGCACCGGCGCCCACACGCAAACCGGTGATGGCAGCGCGATGGCGCTGCGCGCCGGCCTGCCGCTGCAGGACATGGAGTTCGTGCAGTTCCATCCGACTGGAATTTACGGCGCCGGCTGTCTCGTCACTGAAGGCGCGCGCGGCGAGGGCGGCTATCTCGTCAATTCCGAGGGCGAACGCTTCATGGAGCGCTATGCGCCGTCCGCCAAGGACCTCGCATCGCGTGACGTCGTCTCGCGCGCGATGACCATTGAAATCCGCGAAGGCCGCGGCGTCGGCAAGAACAAAGACCACATCTTCCTGCACCTCGACCATCTCGATCCCAAGGTGCTGCACGAGCGGCTGCCGGGCATTTCCGAGTCGGCGAAGATATTCGCCAATGTCGATGTGACGCGCGAGCCGATCCCGATCGTACCGACCGCGCATTACAACATGGGCGGGATTCCAACCAATTTCCACGGGGAAGCGCTGAGCAAGAAGAACGGCGACGACAATTTCGTGGTGCCGGGCCTGATGGCAGTGGGCGAAGCGGCCTGCGTCTCGGTGCACGGCGCCAACCGTCTCGGTTCCAATTCGCTGATCGATCTCGTGGTGTTCGGCCGCGCCGCGGCTTTGCGCTGCGCGGAAAAGCTGACGTCGAACGGCAAGCAGCCGGAACTGCCCGCGGGGTCGGCCGACAAGGCGCTCGGGCGGCTCGACCGTTATCGCTATGCCTCCGGCGGCACGCCGACGGCGAAGCTGCGCGACAGCATGCAGCATGTGATGCAGAACAATTGCGCGGTGTTCCGCACCGGCGAGGTTTTGCACGAAGGGCAGAACCTGATTCACAAGGTGCATGGCGGGATCGTCGACGTCGCCGTGACCGACCGCTCGCTGACCTGGAATTCCGATCTGGTGGAGACGCTGGAGTTCGACAACCTGATCGTGCAGGCGGTGGTGACGATGGACTCGGCGGCGAACCGCACCGAGAGCCGCGGCGCCCACGCGCGGGAAGATTTCCCCGACCGCGACGACAAGAACTGGATGAAGCACACGCTGGCGTGGATCGACGATGGCGGCAAAACCGCGGTCGATTATCGCCCGGTGCACGACTACACCATGACCAACGACGTGCAGTACATCCCGCCAAAGGCGCGGGTGTATTGATGACGACAGCGAAGGCTTGACAGCATGGTTGAATTCGCACTGCCGAAAAATTCAAGGATCACCGGCGGCAAGACCTGGCCGAAGCCGGCCGGCGCCAACGAGACCCGCGAGTTCAAAATCTATCGCTGGAACCCCGACGATGGCAAAAATCCCTCTACCGATACCTATTTCATCGACACCCATGATTGCGGCCCGATGGTTCTGGATGGCCTGATCTGGATCAAGAACAACATCGACCCGACGCTGACCTTCCGCCGCTCCTGCCGCGAAGGCGTTTGCGGCTCCTGCGCCATGAACATCGACGGCCAGAATACGCTTGCCTGCACCAAATCGATGCACGACGTGAAGGACGGCGCGGTCAAGGTCAATCCGCTGCCGCACCAGCCCGTCGTCAAGGATCTGGTGCCCGACCTCACCAATTTCTACGCGCAATATGCCTCGATCGAGCCGTGGCTGAAGACCTCGACGCCGACGCCGCAGAAGGAATGGCGGCAGAGCCACGAGGACCGCGAAAAGCTCGACGGCCTCTACGAATGCATTCTGTGCGCCTGCTGCTCGACCTCATGCCCGAGCTATTGGTGGAACAGCGAGCGCTTCCTGGGGCCCGCCGCGCTGCTGCAGGCGACACGCTGGGTCAAGGATTCGCGCGACGAAGCCACCGGCGAGCGGCTCGATAATCTTGAAGATCCGTTCCGGCTCTATCGCTGCCACACCATCATGAACTGCGCCAAGGCGTGCCCGAAGGGTCTCAATCCTTCCGAGGCCATCGCCGAGCTCAAGCTGAAGATGGTCGAGCGGCAGATTTAAGCGCACGAAAATCGCGCGTCGGCATCCAACTCGTCATGCCCGGGCTTGTCCCGAGCATCAGTTTTTTTGCAGGACCAAGCAAGAAAGGCGTGGATGGCCGGGACATCTAACGCGAAGACGCGCTTCACGCTTTTGCCCAGCCATGACGGAAAATGAGCGAAGCCATCACGCGGGGATGACGTCCGTTGTACGTTCGTCATTCGCAGGTTACGCTTCAACAAATTAAAGAGTGGTAGCCCGGATGGAGCCAACGGGTCGGCGCGAAGCGCCGCCCGATGACAGGCTCCGCGCAATCCGGGGCCGGCATTTCGTTTATACCCGGATTTCGCTTCGCTCCATCCGGGCTACTTCTTGAGCCCTGAAGAGACCGTATGACGACCGCGCACCCGATCATCCTGCATCATTTCGAAAAGTCGCCGTTCTCGGAGAAGGTACGTGTCGTCTTCGGCCTGAAGAACGTCGCATGGACGTCCGTCCTTATCTCGCGAATCATGCCGCGTCCCGACTTGATGCCGCTGACCGGCGGCTATCGGCGCACGCCGGTAATGCAGATCGGTGCCGACATCTATTGCGACACGCAGTGCATCATCCGCGAGCTGGAACGCCGGTTCCCGGAGCCGACCCTGTTCCCCGGCGGATATGAAGGCATCGCCTGGGGCACGGCGATGTGGACCGATCGGTCGTTCTTTCAGAACACCGTGAATCTCGTGTTCGGCTCGCTGGCGGACAAAGTCCCGCGGGATTTTATCGCCGACCGCGAAAAGCTGCGCGGCGCCAAATTCGACGTCGCGGCAATGACCGCGGCCATCCCGCAGATGCGCGATCAGTTTCGCGCGCATCTGCAATGGGTCGAAACCCAGCTCGGCGACGGCCGGGCGTGGATGAGCGGCGACAAGCCCGGTCTTTGCGACGTCAACGCCTACATGAACGTATGGTACGTGCGGGCGCATCTTCCCAATACCGACGAGATGCTCGCGGAGTTCGGCAACACGCGGGCATGGGAGGCGCGGATGCGCGGCGTCGGACACGGTCGCAGCACCGAACTATCGACCTCGGCCGCGCTCGACATCGCGGCAAGCGCAACGCCACAGACCGCAGAATTGTCCGATCCCAACGATCCCAATGGCCGCAAGCCCGGCGACCGGATCGAGGTGATGCCCGACGACTACGGCAAGATCAAAGTCAGCGGCGAAATCGTCGCGCTCTCGTCGCAGCATATCGCCATCCGCAGACATGACCCACGCGCCGGCGAAGTGGTCGTGCACTTTCCGCGCGCTGGATTCCTTGTGCATCCTGCCTAGCCCGGACGGCCTTATGCAGCCCGCCGCGGATTCTCCGTCGCCGCAAGGGGGAGGGATAAGGAAAGCAGGCCAGGACCTGAGCGTCGTTGGAACAGCACGCAAAAACGGCTATGCATGCCGCCGCGTCCGCAAGCTCTCCGCGAGGATTTTTTGACAAGATCGACACTGCCACCTGGCCTCGCCGCGGCCAATGATCCGACGCCACCGCCTTTCGGCGCGTTCGCGCCGACGTCAGCGCAGGCTGCCATCATCTCGCTTGCGCAAGGCTCACGGCTGAAACGCGGTGCGTTCCGCCCGATGCTGTCGCGGCTGGTCAATCTGCTGCGCGCCGGTCCGGTCGATGTCCAGTATCAAGGCGCGGCATTTCGCTTCTACCATCAGGCCAGCGCCACCGAGCGCGGCGCCTTGTTCAATCCCGATTACAATCTCGAAGAGCTGGATTTTCTGCGCGCGCATACGCCAGCCGGCGGCGTGTTCGTCGACGTCGGCGCCAATGTCGGCACCTACGCCATGGTGCTGGCGCGTCACGTCGGCGCAAGCGGAAAAGTGATCGCGATCGAGCCGCATCCCGTCACCCATGCGCGGCTTGCGTTCAACCGTGCCGCGTCCGGGTTCACGCAGGTTTCGCTGGTGGCCGCCGCTGCCGGCGCTTCCGACGGCGAATTGATGATCGAGACCGACGGCGACAATCTCGGCGCCAGCCACATTGTCAGCGGCGAACCCGCGGGCAATGCCATCAGGGTGCCCTCGTTGCGGCTGCAGCGTATTCTCCACGATGCCGGTGTCGGCCGGGTAGATGCGCTGAAGATCGACGTCGAGGGCTTTGAGGACCGGGTTCTGAACGGGTTCTTCAAACAAGCGCCGCAAGCGCTCTGGCCGCGCGCGGTGGTGATCGAGCATTTGTCGCGGAACGAATGGCTCGACGACTGCATTGCCGGCATGCTCGCGTGCGGCTACGCCAAGACCGGCAAGACCCGCAGCAACACGCTATTGGTGCGCGGCTGAACCAGCCCTCAAACCGCAGGAGATATTGATGATCGACCACATCGGTTTTCCGGTTTCCAATTATGAGCGCGCGAAGGCTTTCTACACACAGGCGCTGGCGCCGCTTGGCTACAGCCTCGTCATGGAAGTGACGCAGGAGCAGACCGGACATGATCCCGCGGCCGGTTTTGGCGCCAATGGCAAGCCGGATTTCTGGATCGGCGGCGAAGGCGGATTGAACAAGCCGCTGCATGTCGCCATCGTTGCGAAGGACCGCGCTACCGTCGACGCTTTCCACCAGGCGGCGATGGTGGCGGGTGGACGCGATAACGGGGCGCCCGGCATCCGCGCCCATTACCACCCGAGTTATTACGGCGCCTTCGTGCTCGATCCCGACGGCCACAACATCGAAGCCGTGTGCCACGCGCCCGAGTGACCGGTTCCATCATCTCCAGCGCGGGAACTTCGTCGTATCGGCGCCGTTATTGCTCGAGCACAAGGGAGACCAGGCATGGCGGACGACAATACCACACGCGATGACGAGAAACTTCGCGCGCGGCCCATGAGCGCCTGTCTCGATGCGATCTATTTCCTGACCGACGCACGCTGGCACAAGGACGAGGAGATCGCCCGCAATCCCAATATCAATCTGTCGTTCGCCGATGCTGGCGACCAGCAATACGTTTCGGTCGCCGACACGCGCCCCGATCTCGGCGACAACCGCAAGGTCGCGTTGTAGTGCCGATCGAACCGCAAGAGAATCCGCCGATCAAGCCGGGGCAGCCGTCAGAGCCGCCCCAGGAGAGCCCGCCGGGAAGTCCACGGCCCGAGGTGCCGCCGCCGATGCAGGATCCAGGCGACCCGCCGCGGCCGGAAGAGTTGCCGGGGAAAACGCCGGATGAACTGCCGGTGCGAGGACCAGACGGACCGCGCGCACCCTCTCCCGCGACCGATGCCGGGATCGCCGATTTGCCGGGCTCGGTGCCGGATCTGAATCCGGGCACCGTGGAACTTGCCACAGAGGACAATGTTAAAGTTCGGTTTGAAATGAACGCCTGAATGCGTAATGAACAGGTGCAGTAGAACCGTTACTTGTTCATAAATAAAAACAGAATCTGCCTTCGAAGGCGCCACATTCCGGCCTAACGCTTGTTTGTTGATCGCCCTGACCGACTGCGTTTTTCTCACAAGGACTGCGTTGTTGCCAGAAATTTTCCGGGGACCCAGACCATCATGACAAATCTTCGTCTCGTGTTGCTTGCCTCTACTGCGCTTACGGCGATGCAATTCGCAACTTCTTCATCGCACGCGCAAACCGCGCCGCTGGTTATGGCGCAAGCCGCACCCGAAGCCGGCAAGGAAGGAACACCGCCGCCGAAGGGAGCGCCTGCGCGCCCCGCGCCGCCCGCCGCAGCACCGCCGCCGCGTCCCGCCCCGCCGGCTGCGGCGCCACCTCCGCCACCCCGGCCTGCGCCGCCTCCTCCGGCCGCAGCACCGCCGCCCCGACCCGCACCGCCGCCTCCTGCCGCGGCGCCACCGCCACATCCTGCGCCGCCGCCTGCGGCGCCACCACCGCATGCTCCTCCGCCCGCAGCAGCACAACCGCCGCATCCTACGCCGCCGGCAGCACCACCGCCGCCTGCGCCGCCGAAACCTCCGACTCCGCCAAGCGCCGCGCCTGCGGCGCCTGCGCCCCAGCCTCAGCAAAAGAGCGCGCCGACCCCGGTGCCGCCGCCGCCCGGCGCTGTAAGACCGTCACCTCCGGCATCGAGCCCGCCACCCGCGGCTGCTCCGCCGACTCAAACACCGCCGCCGCCTCCGCCACCACCCGCGGGTGCAAGGCCGTTGCCTCCGGCACCGGGCGCACCGCCCGCCGCCGCTCCGCAGACTCAAACTCCGCCGCCACCACCCGCGAGCCCCGGGACGGGTGCGCCACCCGCGCCGCGTAGCGGACCGCCCCCGGGCGGTGCGACTCCGAACGCGGCTCCGGGAGCGCCGAGTGCGGCTCCGGGAGCGCCGAGCACGGCTCCGGGAGCGCCGAATGCAGCTCCCGCACCGGGCGCCGGAGGCCAGACCGCGCTGCCGCCAGGAGCCGCGCCGCAAGTGCGTCGCCCGCCGCCTACGGTCGCCGCGCCAATTCCGGCAGCACCTCCGCCGGCTCAAGCGTTGGCACCGATTGCGCCGGGCGCTGCGGCGCCGGGGCCGCGCCGCATGGATGAGTTCAAGGGCGCGCGACGGGAAACCCAGGAAGGTGGCCGCACGGTCATTACCGAGCCGGGCCGGATCATCGTCCGCGATCCGGGCGGCCAGGCGTTCATCCGTCACAACGAGGTGGATCGATTCCGCTATGGCGCGCGCGATATCAGGACCCAGCAGGTCGGCAACGACACGCGCACCATCGTGGTCCGTCCCGATGGCACGCAAATCATTACCGAGAACGATCGCGACGGTCAGTTGCTGCGCCGAATTCGCAGGGATGAGCGAGGCCGAGAGATCATCATTATCGACAACAGCTATCGCGGCCCGCGCGGGGTCGGCGGCTTCTACGTCGATCTGCCGCCGCCGGTGCTCCGGATTCCGTACGATCGCTATATCGTCGAGGCCGAGGGCGCGCCGCCGGAATTGATCTACGACACCATGATGGCGCCGCCGGTGGAGCGGATCGAACGGCGTTATTCGCTCGACGAAATCCGTTACAGCGGCGCGGTGCGCCAGCGCATGCCGAGCATCGACATCGACAGCATCACCTTCGAAACCGGATCGTGGGAAATTCCACCCGATCAGGCGGCGAAGCTGCAGGGCATTGCGGACGGCCTCAATCGCGCGATTGCCGCCAATCCGCGGGCGGTATTCCTGATCGAAGGTCATACCGACGCGGTGGGATCGGACGTCGACAATCTGTCGCTGTCGGATCGCCGCGCCGAATCAGCGGCCCAATTGCTGACCCAGCAATTCCAGGTGCCGGCGGAAAACCTGACTTCGCAAGGTTACGGTGAGCAGTATCTCAAAGAACAGACCGACGGACCAAGCCGTATCAATCGCCGCGTCACGGTCCGCAACATCACGCCACTTCTGAATGGCGGAACGGCATCGCTGCCGCCCCCGCCGCCGGGCACCGCACCGCCGAGGTGAGGCAGGTCTTCACTGAATGAAGATGGCCGGGAGAAATCCCGGCCATTTTTGTTGGAATTACCTCCATGCGCCATCCCGGCAAACGCCGCGACACGCTGAGACGACGCAAAGAGAAACCGCCCTGTAACGTATCGCTGCAGCCCCAGCTTCTTCTTGCGCTGGCCGAGCGTGGCGCAGCCGCAAGACCCGCGCTGTTCAGCTCTTGTCGCTATCGAGTTTGGGGATGTGTGAGCCTTCCCCGGCCGACAGCAGGCCCGTCTTCGCGTAGAGATCCAGCTTGGCGCGGGTATCGGCGATGTCGAGGTTGCGCATGGTCAGTTGGCCGATACGGTCCCCTGGCGTGAACGCCGCATCCTCAACCTTCTCCATGCTCAGCCGCTCGGGCTGATAGGTCAAGTTGGGGCTTTCGGTGTTCAAGATCGAGTAGTCGTTCCCACGGCGCAGCTCGAGCGTCACCTCTCCGGTGACTGCGCGAGCCACCCAACGCTGGGCGGTTTCGCGCAGCATCAGGGCCTGGGAATCGAACCACCGCCCTTGGTAGAGCAATCGACCAAGGCGCATGCCGCTGATCCGGTATTGCTCGATCGTGTCTTCATTGTGGATGCCCGTGATCAGGCGTTCGTAGGCGATGTGCAGCAGCGCCATGCCGGGAGCTTCGTAAATGCCGCGGCTCTTGGCCTCGATGATCCGGTTCTCGATCTGGTCGCTCATGCCAAGGCCATGTCGGCCGCCGATGGCGTTGGCTTCGAGGAACAGCGCGACGGGATCTGCGAACGTCTGGCCGTCCAGCGCGACGGGTTGGCCTTCCTCAAAACGCACGGCGACCTGTTCGGCCTTGACGACATAGTCGTCGCGCCAAAACGGCACGCCCATGATCGGATTGACGATCTTGATGCCACTGTCCAAGTGCTCAAGATCCTTGGCCTCGTGGGTTGCGCCGAGGATATTGCTGTCTGTCGAATACGCCTTTTCAGCGCTCATCTTGTAGGCGAATCCATTGGCGGTCATGAACGCCGACATTTCCGCGCGGCCGCCCAGTTCGTCGATGAACTGCTGGTCGAGCCAGGGCTTGTAGATCCGCAAGTTCGGATTGGTCAGCAGGCCGTAGCGGTAGAACCGCTCGATATCGTTGCCTTTGTAGGTGGAGCCATCACCCCAGATGTTGACGCCGTCCTCCTTCATTGCTGATACCAGCATCGTGCCAGTCACAGCGCGGCCGAGGGGTGTGGTGTTGAAGTACGCGATGCCGCCGGTGCTGACGTGGAAGGCGCCAGATTGGATGGCGGCAATGCCTTCATGGACCAGTTGCGTGCGGCAATCCACGAGCCGGGCTTTTTCGGCGCCGAAACCCAAGGCCTTGCGGGGAATTTCGTCGTAGTCGGCCTCGTCGGGTTGGCCGAGATTGGCGGTATAGGCAAAGGTGCGGGCGCCCTTTTGCTTCATCCACAGGAGCGCCGCGCTGGTGTCGAGGCCACCCGAGAAAGCGATACCGACTTTTTCCCCCTTGGGCAGGCTTTTCAAGATCGTACTCATAGAGCTTCCAATCAGTCGAAATGACAGGGATCCTTTGTCGGCTTGAGTGCGCGAATAACAAATTTCGCGCTGATGGGCACGCGTTTAATAGCGCAGGCATCATGAAGTCGAACTTACTGGGAGCGCCCGCGCGTCCGCAGCTTCGCCAGCAGGCGGTGCCCCGGCCAGCCAAGCCGCGTCAGCGCAGCGTTAATGTTCTCGTCAGACAGCCGGGTCCGAGGCCAACGGTAAATGTAGCCGTGCGCCAGCCAGATCACCAGGAACGTCACCAGCCCCGCGGCTGCGACGTCGGTAAAGAAGTGCCCGCCAAACGCCATCCGCAGCACGCTGGTCGTGACGCCAAACAGGGTGGCCGCGACATAAGCCAGCGGCCGCCACGCCGGCGGGGTCAGCGCCGCCGGCGCATAGGACCAGAATGCGGTGGCGCCCTCGCCGGAGAAGAACGAACAGTTGCGGCCGCAGCCGCCGCGCGGATCCCACCACGGCACGAACGGCAGATCGCCGTTGAACTGCGCCACGACCACCGGGCGCGGCCGACCCCAATAGCTCTTGAAGGTGAGATTGGTGAGAATGCCCGCGGCAAGCGTGAGCGTAACCAGAAGGAAGACGATCGCGCGGCCTGATATCAGCAGCGGCCGATCCGGCCGCACCAGCTTCACCACCAACGCGACAATCGTCGGCAGCGCGAGGCCCCACGCGATCCACATCGCGCCGTCGCGCGCCAACGCGGCCATCGCATTGAGCTTGAGCGGAAAAGATCTGGTCGCCGTGTCGTAAAACAACGCGGCGAGTTTGAGATCGAGTTCGGGATAAAGCCCGAACAGCAATCCGACGACAAGTGCGAGCCCAAGCGCGATGAAAAGTCCGGTCCGGTTCATGGCGCGGGGTTTAGCCGACGAGGTTCGGTATGAAAAGGCGTCCCTGCCGCTTCTTTACGACGGCGGCGGCGAATGTGACGGCAGCGGCGGCAAAGGCGGCAGCGGGCGCGGCGGTTCGCGCCATGCGCCGGCATTGCGGCCCGCGATCATCCAGTAGACCAGGCCCGCGACGATCCCAGCGCCGGTCATGATTTCGAGATGACGCCGGACAATGCCATCGAAGGAAAGTGTCGCCGGATCGAACGGTATCAGTCCGAGATAGCACGCCAGACCGACCAGGCCGCCGCCGACCGCATAGGTCAGCACTCCCCTGACATAAAAGGCTTCGGTGATCGCGACCACGATCATCGCCGGCAGCAGCGCGAAGCCGCTGATAAAGATGAAACCAAACCCGAGCACGATGTTCACCGCGCTCTGATCGATCGGGCCGGTCGCAAGGTCGCTGAATTCCGGAAACAGCACCGCGCCGACCACGATCATCCCCGCCACCAGACACGCGGCGAGAAACCCGAACAGAATCACGAACAGCCGGCCGATCAATGCCATAAAGTGCAGATCCATTCCCTGGGCGTAGCAGACACTCAACTTCCTCATCCTGAGGGGCGGCCTATTGGCCGCGTCTCGAAGGATGGCGGCATTCTCGTGGTTCGAGACGGCGCACCGGACAGCGCAAGTGCGCTGCCGGGAGAGCGCCTCCTCACCATGAGGACCGTCAGTGATACGAACGGCACATATCAATCCGTCATCGCCATGGCGCGCAGCGCCTGGCGCTCACGCGCCGACAGTTTCTCGGTCTCGGATTTGAGCTGGCCACAGGCGGCGAGGATATCGCGGCCGCGCGGCGTGCGCACCGGTGAGGAGTAGCCGGCATTGAAGATATATTCGGAAAACTTCTCGATCTGGTCCCAGTCCGAGCACTCGTAGCGCGTGCCCGGCCATGGATTGAACGGAATGAGATTGATCTTGGCCGGAATGCCCTTCAGCATTTTTACCAAGAGCTTGGCATCATCCAGCGAATCGTTGACGCCTTTCAGCATCACATATTCAAAGGTGATGCGCCGCGCATTGGACGATCCGGGATAATCGCGGCAGGCCTGCAGCAATTCGGCGATCGGATATTTCCGGTTCAGCGGCACCAGTTCATTGCGCAATTCATCGCGCACCGCGTGCAGCGAGATCGCCAGCATGACCCCGATTTCATCGCCGGTCCGGATGATGTTCGGCACCACGCCCGACGTCGACAGCGTGATGCGGCGACGGGAAATACCGATGCCCTCATTGTCGGCGACGATCAGCAGCGCATCGCGCACCGCCTCGAAATTATACAACGGCTCGCCCATGCCCATCATCACCACATTGGTGACGAGGCGGCTGCCGGTCGGGGTGACGCGGTGGGCCCAGTCATTGAGGCGATCGCGCGCCACCATGATCTGGCCGACGATTTCACCCGCGGTCAGGTTACGCACCAGCCGCTGCGTGCCGGTATGGCAGAACGAGCAATTCAGCGTGCAGCCGACCTGCGAGGAAACGCACAGTGTGCCGCGGTCAGTTTCCGGAATGTAGACGCACTCGACTTCATGCGCCTTCTCAATGCTGTCGCCGCTCGGCAACCGCAGCAGCCACTTGCGGGTGCCGTCGTTGGAGACCTGCTCGGCGACCACCTCCGGGCGTGCGACGGTCAGATGCTGATCGAGCTGCGCCCGCATTTCCTTGGAAATGCTGGTCATCTCCGCAAAACTCTTGGCGCCGCGCACATAAATCCAGTGCCACAGCTGCTGCACGCGCATCTTGCGCTGCGCCGGCGCGACACCGATGGCGCCGAGCTGTTCTGCGATCTCGGCACGCGACAATCCGACCAGCGAGGGCTTTGCCGGCGGCACGTAGGTTTCGAGCGCGATCTTTTCCAGGGGTGCGTTTGCACCCGCGGCCACATGCGCGTTCGTTGTCTCCGACGTGGAATTGGTCTCGGCTGAAACAGGGTTCATTGCGTCACGGTTTAGAGGTGGTTCGTCCTCATCCTTAAGCACCGGCGCCTTCGCCGCGTCACGCACGATGAGGAATGGGCCTCATGGTTCGAGACGGCGCAACGGCGCCTCCTCGCCATGAGCAGAGATCGCCATCAGATAGGCTTTCTGCGGCCCTCAAACAACGCCGTTTTAAGGTGGAAAGCCGGTTAACGCTTGCAATCCTGCGCTAATTTGTCGAGCGCCTGGGAAAGCCCCTTCAGCGAGAAGGTGTCCGTGGTCTCGGTGCCCTTGGCGGAAACGCCTTTGACCGTCGCATCGGCGGCCTTGCGCATGGCATCCACCATCCGCTCTTCCTCGGCGGCGTTCTTGATCCAGACGCCGTCGCCCCGGGTGTACATCGAGTAAGCGGCGCCGCCGACCTCCAGCGTCGATTCCGAGCCCGGCTTTAGCGCATAGCCGATCATGACGGAAACTTCGTTGATGACCTTCTCGGCCGGGCGGGTGGAGACGAACGCATAGGCCGGGTCGCGCGGGCGATTTGGCGGATTGGTTTTCGACGACGAGGGTTTGGCGAGCGCGAAGCACACCTTCTTGCCATTCGGCATCGCGGTATAGGCCCCCCAGGTGCCGAACTGGCCGATCAGCGTCGGCTCGGCATTGCCTGCAACGGCAGCGGCGGGCTTGGCTTCCGGCTTGGCAACCGCAGGCTTGGCTTCCGGCTTGGCAGCCGCGGGCTTGGCCGTGCTTTTCGACGAAACACCTTGCGCCTGGGCGGGGATCGCGGCCCCGCACACCAGCACACTCGCCGCCAGAGCTGTCAGCATTCGCCGCACGGACATGATTAAGTCTGGCTCCATCATCATTGTGACTGGAAGATGGCCCGACACCCTCTTGCCACGTGGCCGATGGGGATAGCCGGGAAATATCTTTTTGGAAAGGCGGTTACGAGCCTCGCCACCGCGACATTTGGACTCGAACGCGCGCGCCACGCGCCGCTGATTCGCTAGCTCTTCGACCGCGCCGTCCGCTGCTGTTCCCACTGCGCGTCGCTCCATTGCAGCAGATCCTCGGCGCCGGACCCACGCAGATGCGCGCCGCCGTCCTGCACCACCATCTCGCCATTGATGTAGCCGGCCGAATCGGAAATCAGGAAACTCGCAAGATTTGCAAGCTCGCCGTGTTCGCCGACGCGACCGAGCGGATTTCGGGAGGCCCAGCCTTCGTCGCGGCCTTCTGGCCGAAGCTGGCCCGACGCGCCCGGGGTCGGAAACGCTCCGGGCGCAATCGCGACCGTGCGGATGCCCTTGGGGCCCCACTCCACCGCGAGACTCCTGGTCATTGCGAGAATGGCGGACTTCGCCATCGCCGAGGGCACCGTGAAGGCACGGCCGGTAATCGTCGAGG
>WNFC01003448.1_pt1 | contig 17110 bp, 15 predicted proteins | sample 5400541 | NCBI WGS metagenome assembly WNFC01 (sample SAMN13153342, study PRJNA577476) | soil metagenome | isolation source: 120 cm saprolite under Douglas fir tree site 2 hole 2 replicate 1 | place: USA:California | collected 2015-04-18
CCTCCAGCATGATTTTGCGTAAATGGGTCACAGGGACCTCCTTGTGACCCACAATTTATCTGACGATAAGCACCACGACTGCCGACCTCACGCACGCGGTAGCGTCCGCCGCGCGAGCGGCTTCGTTCTGACGGGCAAGCCGGAAGTTATTCAAGGAATCGAGTGCTCTTCGCCGATGTCGAAGGATCATGCTGTTTATTGAAGAGAGCCATGACTCCGAACCTGCGAGGTATGTCAGAACATACCGAGCCGGTATCGGCCGCACCTCAATTCGACTTGCAGGTTCGCCGTGAAGTGCAACGGTTGTTTGCGCGAAAACTTCTTGCGCACCACAATCTCGCCGCGTCGGTTACGCCCCCACCAGATGAAAGACTGTCTTGCCGAGATCAATGCCGACGGTGCGCCGCCTCTACCCAGCGAGCAGCCGGGGTATAAGAGTGAACAAGGAGGCGTCCCCCATTAGCCAACGAGAGACCACTTCAACTTCTGGATTCGTCCAAGTGGCGGCCCGAACAGGTCGCTGGGTCATCGACAGGCCTGGGGATCATGATGGCCCGACGCGGTCACTTCCACTATGGAAGCAGGCCCGTCGCCGTCCGGCTGCACGGACAGTTGCCGGTCGTGAAAGGGGCGAAGTGTCGTCCGGTGACCCACGCTGAACAAAGTCGTCCGCGGGAGCCGATCACGCACCAAACGGTAGAGGCGCGCTTCCGTTGCCTCGTCCACCGCCGAGGTCGCTTCGTCGAGGAACAGCCAATCGGGCTTCTGCACGAGAGCGCGGGCAAAGGCAATGCGCTGCTGCTCACCGGGAGAGAGTTGAAGTGCCCAGTGGCAGGTCTCGTCGAGCCTACCGGCTAGGTCCGGCAACCCCACCGCATCGAGCGCCTCGCGTAGATTTGTGTCGTCCACACCTCCAGCCGGCACTGGATAGCTCACCGCCTCCCGTAACCTCCCGATCGGCAGGTAGGGCTTCTGTGGGAGAAAGAGAACGCGGGTGTTTGACGGCACACGGATCTCGCCACGCCCGAAGGGCCAGATTCCGGCGATGGCACGGAGGAGGGTGCTCTTGCCCACACCCGACGGTCCGGACAGGAGAGCACTCTCACTGCGCCCGAGCGAGAGGCTCACGTCCGCGATGAGCGGCTGACCGCCTGGAAGATCGAGCTCCACGCCGTCCACGATCAGGCCCCCACCATTCCCGTCGGCGTGGTGAATGCCGACCTTCGTCGCCGCTTGAATGTGCGCGAGTTCGAGGGCGCTCTGGAAACCCGCGAGTCTTTCCACCACGGCGCGCCATGCAGCAATATCTGTGTAAGAGGAGACGATGAAGCTTAGCGAATCCTGCACTTGGCCGAAGGCCGCGGCGGTCTGCATAAGCCCGCCGAGCAGAATCTGGCCCCGGAAGTAGCGCGGCGCCACGACGATGAGAGGGAAAATGACCGCCGCCTGCCCGTATCCGGCGGTCAACCATGTGAGCCGCTTCTGCTGGCGCATGATGCCCCGCCAGTTACGCACGATGCTGCCGAAACGTTCGCGGAAGGTACGGAGCTCGTCGGCCTCACCGTGGTAGAGCGCCACGCCCTCGGCATTCTCACGGAAACGGACGAGGTTGAAACGGAAGTCGGCCTCGTAGCGCTGCTGGTCAAAGTTCAGCCGGACGAGAGGACGCCCGATCCAGTCGGTGAGCCAGGTACCCGCGAGGGCGTACAAGAGAGCCGCCCACACAAGATAGCCCGGCAGCCGGATGGAAGAACCGGGAATGGTGAGCGTCCCAGAGAGGCCCCAGAGAATTGCGACGAACGAGATCAAGGTCACCACGGCGCGCATTCCGCCAATGCCGAGATTCAAGGTACTGGCGATAAACTGGGGCACGTCCTCAGCAACGCGTTGGTCGGGGTTGTCAGCCTCACCGGCAACGAACTGCATGCGATAGTAGGCTCCTTCGGTCAACCACCCGCGCAGGTAGTGCTCGGTGAGCCAGCGTCGCCAGCGAATCTGGAGCATCTGGTTGAGGTAGAACTGGTACACGGCGAAGACAATGAAAAGACCGGCGAGCCAGGAGAAACGAATCAGCTGGTGGAGAAAGACTGTGTAGTTCTTGTCCTGCAGGGCGTCATAGAACGTGTTATTCCACTTATTGAGAAGGACATTGATATAGACGATCCCGAGGTTGAGCGCGATGACGGCAAGCAGAAGCCCCCACGCCGCCCAGCGGTCCTCCGAGAACCAGAATGGGCGAGTCATTGCCCAAGCATCACGAAGGACTTGGCGCAGGCCCGTGATGGCGAAGGGTCTCTGATGATTGGGACCACTCAGCGGGGTTGTTCGACTCAAATCAGCACTTCCGAGTTTGTGTGGGTGCGACGTTGATGTTTCTGCGGCGGAACTGCTGTAAGGCGCCTTCCCGGACGGTGCAAAGGGTTAGTTGAGAACAACAAGATTCCGGCCCGCCTCTACACGCGCCCGGGAATGCTTTCGCGTTTGACGTTGTTTCTAGCGATGGCCTCCGCCGCCTGCGTGGCCGCGCCCATCACGCATCTCGTTTCCGTGGAAGTGATTGAAGGCCTTGTCTCCGCGCTCCGGATGTGGACCAACGTAGCCGTGATGTGGATCGAAGCGGTTATCTACGTGGCCGTGGAAGTCATGGGGGCCGTGGAACCAAGGACCGGCGCCGATGAACACGCCACCGCTAAACCACTCGGGCCCGTAGTACCCGTATGGCGCGCAGTTGTATGGGGCCACGTCGTAGTAGCCGTACGGGCAAGCCGGTCCTGCTCCGATATTGACGGAGACCTGAGCGGACGCAGGGCGTGGGATGCTCAACAAAGCGGCAATCAGGGTAGGAAGGGCAAGCAATTTCCAATAGCGCATGAGTTCCTCCTCACTCCGAAGGGAGGCAACCCAGATGCCAAAGTTGTAATGACTGGAAGAGACTGAAATTAAGGAAGGGACGGGTAAACGTAGCAACACGCGCCTAAGTTGCGTCCAGTCTGCAAGTGACCGCGGGAGGACGGGTGTCCAAAGAAGGACACAAGCTTATCAATAGGATCTCAGAATTGCGATCGTAGCCGTCCTGAAATCTTTTCCTACATTCAATCACTTGCCGCGATCCTTTGCTCAACCCAACTTTGGCATACCTAGTGCATGTGCTTGGTTAGAAGCGCGGCACTGTTGTCAGGATGGCAAGCCAAGCCCCTCCCGGGAGTTTCAATAAGCTAAAGGAGAAATCATGAAGGTGCAAAACACCATATTTGTTTCGCTTGCGATGTTTTTTTGTTTCACAGCTGCGTCATTCGGCCAGCAGGTGAAGACTGACTACGATCACAACGCAAATTTTGGACAATATAAGACGTTCTCTTGGGAAAAGGTCCAAACACGAGATCCGCTGTTGGTCGACCGCATCAAGGACGCGGTGAATGGGGCTTTAACAGCCAAAGGCTGGACTCAGGTGGACTCGGGTGGCGATGTGGCTCTCGTAGCGATGGAGACAACGCAGAATCAACAGACTCTCAACACTTTTTACGACGGCTTTGGAGGGGGTTGGCGTTGGGGAGGATTTGGCGATGCAACGACGACAACTGAAACCTATCAGGTTGGTACCCTGGTCGTCGATCTGTTCGACGCCAAGACCAAGAATTTGATCTGGCGAGGCTCGTCCAGCGACACACTTTCCAACAAGTCTGATAAGAACACCAAGAATCTCGACAAGGGAGTGCAGAAGATGTTCGCACATTTCCCACCCGAGGCAAAAAAGTGAGGCTCGGACGGATTTCATATCTCTGACGATGGTCGATACGAAGATAGCACGACCCTCCAGAGGCCGGGGTCGCCGAGTTTCCCATGAAATTGAACATGGCTGGTCCTGGGAAGTGCTCGACGCCGACGGATTGCGGAGGCTGGCTGTCGAGGGGTCGGAACCGTGGGCGTCAGCGTGGGAAGAGGTTAAGGGAATCTTTTGGAGGGTCAATCGTGAACGGGAAAGAGATTTCGGCAAGGCCCAATTTACGTCGCAGGGATTTTCTCTCGGGCATTGCGGCGGTTGCGGCCACCACCTCAAGTCTAGCTGGCCAGAATCTGCCTCAGACGACAACCTCGGCGACCTCACTACAGAGCGGGCAACTGCGAGGCAAGGTGGCCGTGGTCACCGGCGCTGCACGCGGGATTGGTCGCGCTGTGATCGTTGCGTTCGCCAGGGAGGGCGCGGACATCATCGGTCTGGATATATGTGCGCAGGTGGACCCGCGTTCGGGTGTTGAACCATCGACCCCAGAGGATTTGGAGAAAACCGGGCAGCTGGTCCGAGCTGACGGCCGCCGCTGGCTAGGGATCAAACTCGACCAGCGCGACCTGCCGGCACTGCGGGCGGCCGGGGTCCGAGCCGAACGCGAATTCGGCGGCATCGACATTTTGTTCGCCAATGCCGGCATCCAGAGCTTCCATCCGCTGCTCGAGATGGAGGATCCAGACTGGCATATCACGATCGATGTCAATCTGACGGGTACAGCAAACGCCGTCCGGGCCTTCGCGCCGTATATTGTAAAGCGCGGTGGCGGACGCATCATCTTGACCTCCTCGACCCAAGGGCAGCACGGCACCAAGTTCGGAGTCTCTTACTCGGTGTCTAAATGGGGAATTATCGGCTTGATGAAGTCAGCAGCGCTGGAACTCGGACGGTATAACATTACGGTCAACGCCCTCATTCCCGGCCTGATCGACACGCCGCTGACTCGCCATAAGGAGCGTTACGCACAAGTGCTGGAAACCGCCGGCAAGTCGCCGACGGGATTATCCACAGCCGAGGAAGAGGAAGAGGCCCGGAAGATTCTCATCACCAGGACACCGCTGGGCGTGCCATGGGTTGAGCCCGAAGATGTCGCGCCTGTGGTGGTCTTCCTTGCCTCCGACGCTGCGCGCATGGTTTCGGGTGCGACGTACGATGTCACCGGCGGCGACAGCGCCAACAATACAGCGTGATTACGTTACCGGAGGCATGGTTCCGCTCGCGCGGGCGATTTATAAAGGGAGAAATCACCTTTAGAATTTCAGGAACGCGCGCTCACAAGCAACCCTCAATCCCTCACTCAGGAAGGAAGCAGTCGCGTAATGAGAGATGCCCGGCAGCAAGAGCTGGTGCTTCAGCCTTGACCACATGAGTCGGGTGAGGACCGGCCCTCCGGCGCTGCCGCTTTGCACATTCGTACCATTCGATCTCCCAGTGACCACCGGGGGTTGGGATCTCCTCACCCTTGATATAAAGCACGCTCAGTGAGGAGAGGCTTGCCCGCGCGCTTCCGCCAGACTGGTTTTAGGGCGCGCCACTTTCCTCCCGGCGTTTTCGCGACGCGAATAATCCAAGCGTTTCGATCCATTGGGGTTGTTCCCCCTCCGGATTAAGTATGTCTTATTGGAGAGAAATTTGAGAGAAACGCTTGCGGGCCTTGTAAACCATAGTAACTACAGCGCCAAAAAAGTATGGCGGAGAGAGTGGGATTCGAACCCACGTTAGAGTTTCCCCTAAACACGCTTTCCAAGCGTGCGCCTTCAGCCACTCGGCCATCTCTCCGACGAGAATCTATGGAAGGAAAACGGACCGCATGAAGTTCTTCACGTTCACGGCCTTGATTCAATTCTATGGATGCAGACGCTCATCCGCAACTCGGCAAGAAAGATGGTATTGTCCTAAATTCATCGACCATGTATGACGAAATCGGCGATGTCAAGCACACGTGTGGGTTGGGGTGAGAGGTAGGTATGGCATTTCCTCTTCCCCAGCGATTTGGTTGTTGCTGTTGCTGTGCCGACCAGGGCTCGTATCCAATCCTAGGGTGGGAATCGGTCCTACCAGCCATGTATTCGATCCCGCGCGCGGGACCATGATTATCCAGCGGAGTAGTGCGCTGCAGCAAATCGGCCAACAACTCCAGATTGTCCGCTCGCCGCCGCTCGCTCCACGCCGGCAGGGCTAGAGCTCGAAACCGTTCCTGTCCCTTTCGGTTCCACAGCCCCGGCCTAGGTCCCATGCCCTCGTTCAGAGCCACTGCTCGCAGCTGATTCTTCACTCGCGTGCGCATTTCCACCAGCCGATGCCGATGCAGTACCAACTGCCGCACATCCCGTTCTTCCGCCTTCGGCACCCAGATCCGCATGCGCTCGAACTGCCCCTCCATCAGCAACTGCAGCAAGTGCGCCGCGTCGCGCGCGTCGGTCTTCTGCTTGCGCGGCGCGGCCGCCCGGATCTTCGTCGGATCTCCGATCCACAGTTCGTAACCCAGTTCTGCCCGTAAGCCCTCCAACCAGCGTGCGTGCCCGCTGGCTTCCATCCCCACGCGTACCGCCTGGCCCTGCAGACTGCGGTAGAACTGCTCCGCTTCCTGCACGTGCTGCAAGCGTGTCCCGCCGCATTCTCCTCCTTCCGTGTTCACAAACGCGATTTGCGGAAACCTCGGGTGATAATCGCAGCCTATAATCCACATGTCGGCTCCTTCTCCCGAGCCTTGGTCGTTTCTTCAAAAACAACTTTACTTGGGTGCGGGAGCCGATCTCGTCATGAAATCACAAGGGACACGAAGTCACACAAAGGCATGAATCCCCTGGATTTTTCTTTCGCGCGCCTTTTTGTGGTTAATTCGACTTCAACAGGAGAGATCCTGCGTAACGTGACGCCGGAACTGGTTACTGGTTCAGGAGGCCGTTTCCGGGGAAGCAGGCAAAGTAGAAGCAGGAACAGTGGCGGAGGACTTGTCCGCTTCAGTAGCGGAGCCCGACGCAGCAGAGCCCGATGCAGCGGCTGCACCGACTGCTTTGTTATTCTCAGCGGTAGCCGGCAGCGGCGGCACCTTGGTGTTGTCGACCACGTGATGGTTTAGACAGTAGAGTGCGAGTTCAAGCCGATCTGCCACTCCGAGTTTGTCGTAGACTTTCCGCAAGTAGTTCTTAACCACCTGTTCGGTCGTGCCTACGCGGAGTGCAATCTCCCTGTTCTTCATTCCTTGCGTGACACACGAAACAATCAGAGTCTCTTTCGGTGTGAGCTGGACCTTTGAACGTGCTCCCGCCGGTCGCGAGTTCTGGCTACGGTAAGCTTCCATGACCCAGTGAACTCCCTGGCTGTCGAGCCAGGTTTCACCCGCGGCAACCTTTCGCAGGCAGTCCACAAAAATTTCGGGTTCGACTTCACGAGACACAATTCCGTGAGCGCCCCGGCGGAATAGTTCCAGCGTCAGTTCTTCGTTTGAAGCCGGTATCACTACCACCAACCGGACTTCCGTCGATTGGCGGAGCAGATCGGCTACCGCCTCCACTGGATTGGCGGTCAATGCCGATTCGAAAATCAGCACATCCGCCGAGAATTTCGTGACTGCGGTTAACGTTTGGGCCAGCGTTTCCGCCTGTCCGACCACTCGAATATCGTCCTCAAGCGCGAAGATTTTGCGCAAGCCGGCGCGGAAGATCGCCTGCGTGTCGGCCAGGATCACTCGAATGAAGCCCTTGCCGCTGTCCGCACCTGCTCCGTTATTTTCTTCCACACTTACCGGAATGCTTGCCATCGGTCTCCCAGCCTACGACCGCTCGAAATGGTACTCATCAATAACCACGCCAACTCCGCGCCGTCCCCGGTGTTCAAAGCTGCGCACCACACGGCCGCGGCAATCGATTTGAACGTTCCTCACCGAGCCCATAATGTCTCCGGGCAGCAGGATCGTGAAATCTACCGCCGAACCGACTGGCACATCGTTGTCCATAGCAAAGAGCACGCCGTTAGCAGAGATGTTCTGTGTCTCCGCTGCGTAGTCGCCGCCTTGCGCTTTCACCGAGACCGGCAATTGCAACGGAAATCGCGGCGCACTCTGCATGTCCTCATAGTGCTTGCCGTTTCCCTGAGTCACCGCGTCTTTGCCCGTTTCCGCCGCCACGTCTCGCAACGACCTTCCTCCCGGGAGTTCGACCTCGTGGTTATCCCGAAACTCAAGGGCAGCCTACACCCCAGAATCAGACATGCAAAGTTACGGAAGTCATGGAACGATGGAGTGCTAAATGATTTTCTATGAACGACTTAGGAGGGATTCTGAGGCTGAACTTTAACTCGACAGAAGAAACAGGCAGCCTACATCGGCACGTCAGTTGCAAGCACGCTAATGGCTAAGTGCAAGCGGTGAATGCTTTTTTCAGAACTTCGTCACTTCCGTGAAGTTGAAGTCCCTTACCTTCATCGCCGGGACGACCATATCAAACGACTCTTCCCCGCACGCCCGCACCGGCAAGCTCATCGCTTCTACATTTGACAACAGGTGGATCAGGCTCTGGTTGAAGCGGAAGTTGCGGACACCATGCTGTACCCGACCGTTTTCCACATAGAAAGTACCGTCGCGCGTCATCCCGGTGACGATCTTTTCATACGGGTCGACTTCGCGGATGTACCACAGCCGGGTCACCAGAATCCCTCGTTCTGTAGAAGCAATCATCTGCTGAACGGATTCTGGATCGCGAACCGGGGCGAAAACGATGTTCTGCGGCATCTCGCCCATTTCGTTCGGCAGCGGAAAACCGTGGCCGGTGGCTTCGATCGGACCAACCTTCTCCTTGTAGTCGGAGCGCTTCATCCTCTCCGCCGTCGCCCGCGCATAAACCACACGCTTCACCACGCCGCCTTCCACCAGCGACACCCGCTGCCGCCGCATCCCTTCGCCGTCAAAAGGAGAGCCCGCTTGCAGAGGATGAGTGACGTCGTCCGAAATGGATATATTTTCACCAAAGATTTTCGTGCCGATGCGGTCGGTCAGAAACGAGCGCTGATCGAGAATCGCCATGCCGGAGTAATCCCAAAACATGAAGCCCACAATGTCGAGCACTGCCGCCGGCTCTAGAATCACTGTGTACTTCCCTGCTGGAATTTCTCGGGGCCGCGCCGAGTCCAGTGCTTTCTCCGCTGCGATCTCAGCCAGCTCCAGCGGTTTGAGATTGGCGGCATCGGGCGAGTTCGCCTTTTGCCAGCCCGAAGAATCGTCTCCCAGCATCGTGATCGAAATTTCAGCCAAAGTTTGCGTGTGCCAATCGCTCAACCCCCGCGAGTTGAAAATGCCCTCAACGGACTCGCTGCTGGAGAAAACTCCAGCGGTCGTGAGCTTGTGTCGATCGGCTACGGCCACAATATTCTTGACGCCCTCCGCCCGCAGTTCCGGCGTAATGGCCGCAGTCTCGGCGAAATGGCGCGAAGGAACTTGTGGGACACGGACATTTCCCGTTGCGCTGCCGGCGGCCTCGCACGAATCCGGCATCGGCAAAAGATCGGGATCGGGATGCTGTACTTTTGCCAGCTTCTCCGAAGCTTCCACTACCCGCCGCAAACTCTCATTGTCAGACTTGTTGGTGGAAGCCCGCGCCGTGCGCCCTCCAAACACAGTGCGTACTGAAACGACGTGATTTTCCTCGGCGACGTTCTGGTGGATGGTGTTATTCGCGAAGCGCGTGAGGGCAAAGCGGCCGCCTGAGAAAAGAACTTCGACCTCATCCGCAGTCGAGAGCTTCTTGATCCGGTTGAAGATGTCGGCAGCGCGGTCTCTGGTTAGCATCGGTTAGTAAGAATTGGCTGACGCTTTCTTTCTCTGTGTCTCTGTGTCTCTGTGGTGAACTAGTTTCCTTTGTAAGCGCTCCCCGCCTTGATATTGCGAAACCGCGACGGCGCTGCCCCGTGGCCCGTGCCCATCACCTGTTGCGGCTGGCCCTTGCCGCAATTCGGCGTGCCCCACAGTGTCCACTCGTCGCGAGAGCAAATCGCGTCTAGTGAATTCCAGAATTCAGTGGTAATTCCCGAGTAGGACGGATTCTTTACCATCCTCACGCGCTTGCCGTTCTTGATTTCCCAACCGATCTCGCATCCGAACTGAAAGTTATAGCGCTTGTCGTCAATCGACCATGATCGATTTGTCTGCATTAGGAGGCCGCGATCGGTCGAAGCGATCAATTGCTCCAGACTCAGCGAACTCTCGCCCGGCAGCAGGCTGATATTGGTCATGCGGATCATGGGCAGGCGGTTCCACCCTTCTGCGCGTAAAGTCCCCCCCGATCGGTTCTCGCCGATGGTGTGTGCGGTTTCGCGCGAACTGAGGTATCCGGTGAACAATCCGTTGGTGATAATCGGCGTGCACTGCGCGGGGACGCCTTCGTCGTCGAAACCAAATGTGCCGAGACCAGGTCCGTGCTCCTGGCGCGCGTCCGCGACAACGTTTACCATCCCGCTGCCGTAACGCAGCGTGCGCAACTTGTCGAGCGTCAGAAACGACGTTCCAGCGAAGTTGGCTTCCATTCCGAGCACACGGTCCAGCTCAATGGGATGCCCGACGGATTCGTGAATCTGCAAACCGAGTTGCGAGCTATCGAGAATGATGTCGAATACACCCTCAGGACACTGATCCGCATGGTGCAGCGCGACTGCCTCTTCCGCAATACGGCGGGCATTCTCCACCAGCTTCAATTCTTCGACTAGCTCATATCCTTTGTTCTGCCACTGTCCACCATACGAATTTGGATACGACCGCTTCTGAAGTTCATTGCCCGCGAACGCGTAGGCGGTGTAGCCGCCACCGGTCGAGTATTTCGTCTGATGGATACTCGTGCCCTCCGACGAGACGAACCACTGTTCCTCGCGGTGGAAGTTCAGATTGGCTTCGGCCAGAGTGATGCCGGCTACGGCACGCATTTCGGAGTCGATCTTCAGCAGCAAATCAATGTTCTGTTCCACTGAAACCGTGAAGGGATCGATTTGGAAAGGCGTAGTCCATTCGGCGGTGACGGGCGCTTCTGTCGCCAGGCGCACATCGTCCCGCTTCACGCGAGCCGAAGCACGCGCAATCTCAACCGACATTGCCGCCGTGGCCTCAACCGCGGCGCGCGACAAGTCTTCGGAGGCTGCGAATCCCCAGGCGCCATCGACGATGACGCGCACACTCATCCCGACCGATTCCGTGTCCGATGCGCTGCCGAGCTTTCCGTTCTTGGTTGTGAGCGCACGGCTCCGTTGCGCAACGATGCGCACATCGGCGTAGCTCGCGCCGTGCAGCGTGGCGATATTCAGGGCCCAGTTGGAGATGTCCTTCATACGGAGTTCCAAATTTATCACGTAGCACGAAAAGTGTGGCGCGGACCTGCCCTGAGCGAAGTCGAAGGGACTCTTGCCCACGAAAGGCCGGCAGCGCATGAAAGTTAGGTCACCCAGGCTTCAACCGCTTGTGGATCAACTGCTGGCCAGTTCTGAAAATAGGATTGCTGCGTTGCTCGTGGTTAGGTTTCGCGGGCAAGAGTGCCCGCGCCACACGTTTCGCGTCTACGGCGTGGCGCGGGCCACATCCAGCGCTTTCCTCACCGCCTGCAATTCTTTCAGAATGCCGCGCAACCTGGTCGACTCCAGCGCATTCGCCCCGTCCGACTTCGCTTCCTTCGGATTGTCATGGACTTCCATGAAAACTCCGTCGACGCCCGCAGCCACTGCGGCCCGCGCAAGCACGGGGATGAACTCCGGCTGCCCGCCGCTGGTGGCTGGACCTTTGTCATCGCTTTGCGCGGAGGGCAGTTGCACCGAGTGTGTCGCGTCAAAGACGACGGGCGCGAACTTCCGCATAATCGCCAGCGATCGCATGTCGACCACCAGGTTGTTGTATCCAAAACTGGCGCCGCGCTCGGTCAGGAATACCTGCCTGTTGCCCGCGTCGCGGCACTTCTCGACCGCATGGCGCATGTCCCAGGGAGAAAGGAATTGGCCCTTCTTGATGTTCACCGCACGTCCGCTCAACGCGGCCGCAACTACCAGATCGGTCTGGCGGCTTAGAAATGCGGGAATCTGCAGAACGTCGGCAACTTCGGCGACTTTGCCCACATCCGCTGTTTCGTGCACATCGGTGAGAATCGGAACGTTTAATTGCTCTTTGATCTTTTTCAAAATGCGAAGGCCTTCTTTGATGCCGGGGCCGCGGAAGCTGCGAATCGACGTGCGATTGGCCTTGTCGTAGCTGGCTTTGAAGATGAAGGGAAACTCCAGCGACCGCGCCACGCCTTTGATGATCTCGGCCATGCGGACGGCATGCTCTTCGCTTTCAATGATGCAGGGACCGGCAATGAGGAACAGTTCCCCAGATCCAACGCTGACGTCGCCGACTTGGAATGCAGAGGGCAGATCTAAACCCTTTCACCGCCGAGAACGTCGAGAGCGCAGAGAAAACTTTAAGAAAAATCCAAAGTCCCTTCTCTTTTGTTCTCGGCGTTCTCCGCGAACTCGGCGGTAAACCTCTTGCTTACCGCCGCGCCAACTTCTCGGGCCGATGGAACATTTCGACGGCGGCAGATTCCTTCTCTGCCCGCCGTTTCTGTCCATGTTCGTACGCCGCGCCCACAAACGTGCTGAACAGCGGATGGGGTTCAAGCGGCTTGGATTTGAACTCTGGATGGAACTGGCATCCGATGAAATGCGGATGGTTAGGCAGCTCCACCATCTCTACGTAAGTACCGTCCGGGGTTGAGCCCGAGATGCGCAACCCCGCCGCCACCATGGGCTCTTCGTACTCGCGATTGAATTCGTAGCGATGCCGGTGACGCTCACTGATTTCGAGCCTTCCGTAAATCCGGTAAGCCAGCGTGTCGGGCTCGATCTTGCAAGTCCACGCGCCCAGCCGCATGGTGCCTCCAAGTTCTTCCACGCCGCGCAGTTCGCGCAACTTGTAGATCACGCGATGGGGCGTGGCCGGATCGAATTCGCTGGAGTTGGCCTCCGCGAGTCCCACCACGTTGCGGGCAAATTCGATGCAGGCAGTCTGCATCCCCAGACAAATGCCGAAGTACGGAACTTTTTTCTCCCGGGCATAACGAATGGCGATCAGCATGCCCTCGATGCCGCGTTTGCCGAAACCACCGGGGACGAGAATTCCGTCGTAACCTTCGAGTTGGGCCTCGCACGCCTCTTCGCCAGCCTCCAGGCCTTCGGCCTCAATCCAATTAAGTTGCAGCTTCAGATTGTGGGCCAGCGCGCCGTGCACCAGCGCCTCCTTCAGCGACTTGTAGGAGTCCTCGTACTCGACATATTTACCGACAATCCCGATGGTCACCGTGTCCTTGGGGTTGTAGACGCGGTGGACAATATCTCCCCACTTGGAAAGATCGCGGTCTCGCGCCTCCAGGTGAAGGTATTTCAGGACCAGCGTGTCGACTCCTTCATTCGCGAATACAAGCGGCACTTCGTAGACCGAAGCCACGTCTTTTGCAGTGATGACGGCCTCTTCCCCAACGTTGCAAAACAGCGCAATCTTTGACTTGATGTCTTTCGCGAGGAAGCGATCGGTGCGGCAAAGCAAAATGTCAGGCTGAATTCCGATGCTCAGCAACTCCTTTACCGAGTGTTGCGTCGGCTTGGTCTTGAGCTCCTGCGCCGCGGCGATAAACGGAACCAGCGTGACATGAACGAACAAAGTATGTTCGCGGCCGAGTTCCTGCCGCATTTGGCGAATTGCCTCCATGAATGGCAGCGACTCGATGTCGCCCACCGTGCCGCCGATTTCCACGATCGCAATGTCCACATCTTGCGCAACCTTTTTCATCGCGGCCTTGATTTCGTTGGTCACGTGCGGAATCACCTGCACGGTCTTGCCTAGGTAATCACCACGCCGTTCCTTGGCGATGATCTGCTCGTAGAGGCGGCCGGTGGTCCAGTTATTGTCGCGAGAAAGTTTGGCGTGGGTGAAGCGCTCATAATGCCCCAAGTCGAGATCGGTCTCGGCGCCGTCATCGGTGACGAACACCTCGCCGTGCTGAAACGGCGACATCGTGCCCGGGTCCACGTTCAGGTAGGGATCAAACTTCATAAGGTTGACTTTGAGCCCGCGGCTCTCTAGCAAACAGCCAATCGAAGCTGCTGCCAACCCCTTGCCCAAAGAAGACACAACTCCGCCCGTCACAAAAATGTACTTCGCTGGCATCTCTTCCTCGCTCTAAATTGTCTTGGGAAATTTGTGCAGGCTGGGTGCACGATCAATTATGGCAGAAACGTCTGTGGAAAGAAATCAAAAGAATGTGCGCGCGTTGACTATCGGGTTGCGGTAAGCGAAAATGATGGTGGTTCCTTTCCGCATTCCGAGTTTAAGTTCCGGACTCAGGGGAATTTCTCTCTCGCAAGTGGGCCTGTGGCGCAGCTGGGAGCGCGCTTCCATGGCATGGAAGAGGTCGTCGGTTCGATCCCGACCAGGTCCACCATATTTTCAAGTACTTACAGATACCCCGCTTTTCAGTTTGGTAGCATTTGGTAGCAAAACGCTCGTCCCGCGCGTGACCTCTTCCAAATTAGGAAGGAGTCGAAGCTCGGCACTGATGGCGTCGACCGTCTTCTGCACGCTTTCCGGAATCTCCTGCATGTAAACGTCAGTTGTCGTTGCCGTGCGGGAGTGCCTGAGCACGCCTTGAATGTCCTTCACTGTCCCCTTCTTCTGCGCCAGCGTCGCAATCGTGCGCCGGATCACTTGGAAGGTCAGCTTGGGCAACTCAAGTTCCTGCTCCAACCCGTGCAGAACCCGATTCCGGTAGTTATTGCTGTCCATGAACCCGCCTTTTTTGTTCGGGAAGATGAACGCCTCCGGAGACGAATTGGGGCATCGCTGCTTCCAGAGCCACAGGTCGTCGGCTAGTTCTTTCGGAACGTGGACGACTCCCAAGCTCTTTCGAGTCTTGCCCCAGGGGCGGATTCTGCCTTTGTATACGGTTTCCACCAGCCGCATGGTGCATTCGGTGTGGCTGAAACACTGCCAGCGAAGCGCGAACAACTCGCCGGGACGGAGTGCATTCGTCATGTCAAGTTCCAAGAGAATGCGGTCTCTCAGCTCCAGCTTTGAAAGCGCACTCCTCAACTGTGGCCAAGTCAAGGTCGTCCGATCAGTGTCGCGCAACTGAGTCGGGACAGTGACCTTCCGAGCCGGGTCCTTGACGAGGAAGTCCTGATCGACCGCCTCTGCAAAGATGTCCCGAAGGTAAGCCCTGATCTGAAGCACTCTGTCCTTGGAGTTGGTTTTCGCCAAATTGTTAAGGTGGACTTGCAAGGTGAACTTGTCGAAATTCCCCAGAGGAGTCTTGTCGAACGGATCGATGAGATCCCTTTGGATAAGGAGTTTCTTCACCTTCGCTGTTTCTTCCTTCCAGTGCGCCTCTTTGAGAGGGAAAAAGCGGTTCCGAACAAACCATCCGAACGTAACAGAGCTATCGTTCATCACTCTGCCGGCGTTTGGTCCCGTGTGTCCGGTCTGCTTGGTTATCTCACGTTCCAGCGCCTCTCGCGCTTCAGACGCCTTCATCTGCGACTTGAGCCCGAGAACTACCGAAACGACATCGCTTTTCTGCTGATTCGCGGTCGGATCGAACACCGTCTTGCGAAAGTACCCGTACCATTTCTTTCCACGGGAAACGACCCAACCCCTTTGATACGACTTACCCATTCATTCCTCAATTTCTGCGGGGGAACAAGTGGGCCTGCACCCATTTTACGCGCGCTTGCGGCGGGTTTGAGTGAGGCGCTCCCGTTGGTCGATGAACTCTTCAATTCGGCTCGCCCGATAACGGAGAGTCCCATCACCCATACGAATGACCGGGAGATATGGCGCCTTGCGTGACGAGTGATCCCACACCCAATCCTTCGTCACATTCAGTCGCTGAGCAACATCGTCGGCCGTGAGCAGAGGGTCTTTGTCTCGGCCGTGTCCGACGCCAAGAATTCTCTTCAGAGTTTCGGGTTGAACGGCAGGGATAACAGCGCCCTGATCGCTGGCCGGGATTGATGCAGCTTCACTACTTGAGCCTGGGAATGGAATTGCAGAATTGGCTGGCATACACCACCTCAAACTGCCGTCCCTCGGCTGGTCAAGTCTCTACGGGGCCGGCGATGTTAGCCAACTTGACCCGTTCCTGCCTCTGTGTCCAATAACCTCTCGTTATAACGTTATTCCTACAGGTTATGAAAAGCGGCTCCATGCTGATTCGCCGCACGAAATCTTCGTTGACCAAGCCGCTGCGCGGATGCGTACCTGATTGACAAGGCGGGGCTTACCGAAAGAGAAAATCATTCTGCGAAAGCGCCAGAAAATCCTTGTGGTAGCGATAAATACAGCCGTGTCCGGGTGCTATTCAGACCCTTCGTAGCTGCTTGTCCAGACGCTGAGACGCTGTGTGGGCAACCGAAGCTTTAGCGAAGTGACGACGGCAATGCCCTTTCTTACGTGATGGATAGAACCTCCTCATGCGGGCCTCGACTCCAACTTGTCCGACCGAATCACTCTAAACTTCCCGGACTTATAACCCCCAGGAATAACGTTATAACGAGAAGTGATTAGACATGATGATTGAGTGGGGCTAGTTTTGCGCCACACGCAGCAGATTCTAGCTGCTCCCGGAGGCGCAAATGTCATCACGTTGGTTCCAAATCCACCTCGTCCGCCCAATCCAGCTCGTTCTTCGGTGGAAGTGGGCACGTCCAACCGCCGCCGTTCTTACCCTATTTCTTGTCCTGCCTGTGGCCGCGATGGCACAGGGTTCACCGTTCGACACCGGCTTTAACGCCATCCAAGCCCTCTTCACCGGCACCATTGCGAAGGTTGCAAGTCTGGTTGCCATTGTCATCGGCGGCTATGGCTTCGCCCACGGCGAACCCGGTGCCAAAAAGGCGCTGGCCGGCGTTGCTGCCGGAACGGGGATTGCCGTTCTCGCCGTGAATGTCCTGAGTTGGCTCTGGGGCGTATAGAGCCCTTCCCGGCCACCTTTCACTCATCTTTAGACGAGGACGTATGCCAGAGCAACCACGGCAGAAGCACCGCACAAATCGAGTCTTCAAGAGCCTGCATAAGCCGCTCACCTACTTGGGCGTGGAACGCACACTGTTCTACTTCGTCTGCGTCGGCGCGGTGGGGGCCTTCAATCTCTTCAACTCCATCCTCGCCGGTATCGCCGTCTTCATTGGCGGTTTTTGCCTTCGGGCATTGGGTAACAAACAGCGATCCGGCGTTTCTTCGCATCCTGGCAAAGTCCGAACGCTACAAGCTCCGCTACGACGCAGCGAAACAGCAAGTACCTCGTTTGGAGGTGATCTGATGCT
>WNFC01003734.1_pt1 | contig 17108 bp, 18 predicted proteins | sample 5400541 | NCBI WGS metagenome assembly WNFC01 (sample SAMN13153342, study PRJNA577476) | soil metagenome | isolation source: 120 cm saprolite under Douglas fir tree site 2 hole 2 replicate 1 | place: USA:California | collected 2015-04-18
GCCTCGGCGTCAGCGTGCGTCTCGGCGTCGACATGAGCGCCGGCCTGCGCCGCGAATTGGGTCGCAAACGACCCGACGCCGCCACCCGCGCCGATGATCAGCACGGTCTTTCCGGCGAGCGTCCCAAGAGACTGAACGATCTCGAGGGCAGTCACGCCCGCAGTCGGCAGCGATGCCGCCACCACCGGGTCGAGCTTCTTCGGCATCCGGACGAGGTCGGCGCCCTCGCTGACCGCGACGTACTCGGCGTAGGTGCCGGCGGATCCAAGCGGCGTGATGAGCAGTTGGCCGAAGACGACATCGCCGGGCGAAAACCTGGTTGCGTTCTGGCCGACTGCCTCCACGACACCCGCCACGTCGGAGCCGAGGACCAGCGGGAAGGTACCTGGCATCGTCGCCTTCCATTCGCCTTCGCTGATCACGCGATCCATCGGGTTCATGCCCGCGGCGCGAATCTTGATGAGGATTTGACCTGGTCCGGGCTTCGGCTTGGGCAGCTCCATGACCGTGGGTTGTGCTCCGTATTCCTTGACTGCGATCGCCTGCATTTGAATGGACTCCTTTTGCGAATTTCGTCAGTGCGCAGCGATCGACTGCGCTTTGCCATGGTCGTCGGCGTCGTTCGTTTGCGATGCGGCATCGAGTCCGACCCGCGCGGCGCTGATGTCGAAATGCCCCAGGCCTTGCGCGACAAGACGGCGCCAGCGCTCGGCGATCGCCATGACCACCGGAGTCGTCTCGGCGCCAGAGGCGGCCAGGGCGAGATCGAGGTCCTTCAACGCCCACTCCAGCGAGAAGTCGGCGGAGTAGTCGCCTTTTTCCATCTTGGCCAGCTTGGCCAACGCGGCAGTAGAGGCCAGTGGACCGCCCGTGACTGCATCCGCGAGGGCGGCGTACGAAACTCCGAGCCGCTGGGCTAGTGCGCTGGCTTCAGCAGCGGCCTCGATCTCGAAAGCGAGCCAGGCGTTGAGCACCAGCTTCAACCGGCTAGCGGTGCCTGCGGGCCCGAGCCAGAGCGTGCGCTGGCCGAGGGCGGCGAAGACAGCATCGACGGCGTCGTGCGATCGATCCGGACCGGAAGCGAGGATGAGAAGCCGGCCATTGCGAGCAGGTTCACGGCTGCCTGACACCGGCGCGTCGACAAAAACGACGTCCGGTCTGCGTCGTGCGACTTCGGCCGCCAGATGCTCCGTCGCTTCGACGCCGATGGTGCCCATCTGCGCCCATGTCGCGCCGGGCCGTAGCGCGTCCAGCGTGCCGCCGTGCAGCATGACATCCGCGACTGCGTCCGCGTTGGGCAGCATGGTCACGACAACCTCCGCGGCGGCCACCGCCTCGATCGGTTTTGCGCGGACGGTCGCACCGTGCTCGGCCAGCGCAGCAGTCGGGCCAGGCGTGCGATTCCACACGTTGACCGGGAAGCCCAGGTCGAGCATGCGCTGGGCCATGCCGGCACCCATGGTGCCGGCACCCAGCAGCGCAACCCGAGGGCGGGGAGGCTTGGCTTTGGTTTCTACCATCATTGTCAGATCGTCTCCGGCTTGGGTCCTACGCTGACGCTGTGTCTACGATCGCTTTGGGACGTCGATGAGGAGCTCGACGCGACGGTTCTCTGCGCGTCCCTCGGGAGTCGAATTGTCCGCGATGGGCCGGGCCCCTCCCACCCCCTCGACGAGCATCTGCCGCGGGTTGACGCCTCGGCTCTCCAGCACGTCGCGGACCGCTTGAGCCCGGCGCAACGAGAGCTCCTCGTTGTGGGCGAGAGTTCCCGTCGAGTCGGTGTGACCCTGGATGCGGATCCGGTCGTTCGGGTACTTGGCGAGGATGTCGCCGAGTTTCGCGATCTGGTCCACCGCATCCGGCTTCAGGACCGCGCTGTCGGTGCTGAACAGCAGCGACGACTTGAGGTTCACCAAGATGCCGTTCTCGGTGCGTCGCGCGGTCGCGACCTCCTGAAGCTCCTGCGCCTGCTTGTCGAGGTAGTTGCCGACGGCCCCGCCAGCGACGCCGCCTACGAGCGCACCGATGGCCGCGCCTTCCCACCCGCCGGCGAGCGCGCCGACGCCCGCGCCGACCGCCGCTCCACCGCCCGCGCCGATCGCGGTGCGCTCACCGGGCGTGGCGCACCCTCCAAGAAATGCAACGACGGATGCCAACAACAAGAACTGGCGCATGCCGACCTCCTTCGCGCGCTCTCTGTTCACAAACCATGCCGACCTTCTTCCGCTGGACGCCCTGTCGATGGCTGTGGGACTGTCGGATTTCTGCACGGAGTTGCCCAGCTCCTCGACAGCAGTGCCGCCAAGTCAAGCAACCTGGTCGAGCCGGAGAGCCGCGAGCGCAGCAATGTTCGGCGCCAAGGCCGTGCGCCCCGGGCAGCTGCGGTCGTCTACATCACTTGTTCTTCTTGATGAACGTGCCCCGGTCGAGTTCGTCGAAGGCGATGCGCAACTCCTCCTGGGTGTTCATCACGATCGGGCCCTGCCAGGCGATGGGCTCGCCGATGGGCTTCCCCGAGACGAGCAGGAAGCGCACGGCATCTGCTTCCGCCGAGACTGTCACCTGTTCGCCGTCGTCGAAGGCGATCAAGTTCCGGTTGCCGATCAGGCGCGGCCGCTCCATGTCGAAATAGTTCTCGCCCTCGACCTCATAGCTGTACGGGTCCTTCTGCTGGCAGAACACGCCTTTGCCGCCGATGACGTAAGCGAAGACGGTGTGGCCGCGCGGCGTGCGGTGGGTGAAGGACTTGCCGGCGGGCACGCTGACGTCGAGGTACTCGGGACTGGTGACGACGTCGCGCACCGGGCCGGTCACGCCGCCCACCGCGCCGGCGATGATCTTGACGGTCGCGCCGCCGGCGTCGGTCACTTCCGGGATCTCCGCGCTCCGCACCCCGCGATAGCGCGGCGCCATCATCTTGTTCTTCGCGGGCAGGTTGGCCCAGAGCTGGAAGCCGTACATGGCGCCATCGGCGTCACCCTCGGGCATCTCCTGGTGGATGATGCCGCTGCCCGCCGTCATCCACTGCACGTCGCCGGCACGGATCGCATCGCGGTTGCCCATGCTGTCACCGTGCGCGACCTCCCCGCGCAGCACATAGGTGATGGTTTCCATGCCGCGATGGGGATGCCAGGGGAAACCGTTGCGGTACTGGTCCGGGTCGTCCGAACGGAAATCATCCAGCAGGAGGAACGGATCGTATTCCTCGGGGAGTCCAAAACCGATTGCGCGGTGGAGATGAACGCCCGCGCCTTCGAGGGCCGGACGGCTCTTGACCACCTTGCGGATGTGCCGGAGGTCCGCCATGGGCCCGTCCTATCACACGCCGAGCGTTCAGCTCTGCGCGGGCTTCCCGTGCGCCGCCTGCGAGACCTCGTTCCACTGCTCCCAGGTGGCGATGCGCTTCGCGTACTCGTCCTTGATGATCTCGAGCGGCCCGGTGCCGAAGAAGATGCGCAGCGGCGGGTTCTTCGCGTCGACCACCTTCAAGATGGCCGGCCCGGTTGCTTCCGGGTTGCCGCGGGGCCCGCGGCGGATGGCGCCGAAGTAATCCGCCAGCCGTGCACGCAGGCCGTCGTAGAAGGGCAACTTCGACGCCTGCACGGAAGAGGGCCCGTTCCAATCCGTCTGGTAGCCCGTCGGCTCGACGAGCGTGACCTTGATGCCGAACTCCTGCACCTCGGTGGCGAGCGACTGGCTGAAGGCTTCCAGCGCCCACTTGGAAGCGTGGTAGAGGCCCAGCGTCGGGAAGGCCTGCACCCCGCCGATCGACGAGACCTGGATGATGTGCCCCGACTTCTGCTCGCGCAGGATGGGCAGCGCCGCCTTGGTGACCCAGAGCGCGCCGAAGAAGTTGGTCTCCATCTGCGCCCGCGCCTGCTCGGGGGTGACTTCCTCGACGGTGCCGAAGAGCCCGAAGCCGGCGTTGTTCACCACCACGTCGAGGCGGCCGAAGTGGTCGCGCGCGAGCTTGACGGCCTTCTCGACCGCTGCCCGGTCGGTCACGTCGAGGGCAAGCGGCAGCACGTTCGATCCGTACCGGGAGGCGAGACCCTCCAGCGACTTGGGATTGCGCGCGGTGGCGACGACTTTGTCTCCGCGCTGCAGCGCCGCCTCGGCCCAGATGCGGCCGAAGCCTTTCGACGTGCCAGTGATGAACCAGACCTTGGGTGCGGTTGCCATTCGGAACTCCCTTGCCGCCTCGCGGCGGGCCGAGCTTCCGATGCCCACCCGCGCGCGGCGATTCCCTCTACGCGCCTCCTTCTACCTCAGGAACGCGCGGATCTCGGCCGCGATGCGCTGTGGCTCGTCTTCCTGGATGAAGTGCTTCGCGGTCTCGAGCACCACGGTGCGGTGGTTGGCGAACCGCTGCTCGAAGCGCTCGCGCACAGCGGCGCGAAACCCTCCGTCCTTCGCGCCCCAGACGATCAGCGCCGGCCGATCGGCGATGCGCGCCAGATTCGCGTCGACCTCGGCAAGGTACTCGCTCGAGCCGATGTCTGCTCCATCGCCGCTCGCTCTCCGGCGACCGCGCGTTGCACCACGGGCAGGCTGATCTGGTCCATTTCGGCTCCTTCTACCTGTGAGACGGGCGCGGTGGCGCGAGTGTGACCGCTTCGCTTGCGCTGGGCCTCAGACCTCGGACCTCAGGCCTCGGGGAAAACAACTCTTCAGGCATTTCTACGGATAGTTGGCCGGCGGGGCCGGCTGGTCCGGCAGCGGGATGAACTCCGTCTCGCCCGGCACCATTCCGAAACGCCCCGCCTTCCAGTCCGCCCTGGCGGCGTTGATGCGAGCCGCCGAGCTGGAGACGAAGTTCCACCAGATGTGCCGCGGGCCGTCCGCCGGCTCTCCGCCGAGCAGGCGCGAGCGCGCGTTGGCCTCGAGCACCACGCGTCGCCGCGCCAGAAGGATCAGCTCCGGCGACGCACCCGGGCCGGTGGAATCGGCGGGGAGGCGCACCGCTCAGCTCCGCGCGCCGCTCAAGGCGCCCGCTCGACGCGGCCGTCCGGATAGCGCGCGAACCGGCCCTCGGTCCACGCGTGCACCGGGCCGTCGACTGGCCAGGGCCAGCCGCCGAATCCGGTGCGCTGGTAGTCGGCGAAGGCCTGCTGGAGCTCCGCCGGGTTCGACATCACGAAGGGTCCGTACTTCAAGACCGGCTCGCCGATGGGCCGGCCCTGCAAGAGGAGGAGCTCGCCCTGGTCCGGACCGTTGACGATGGCCACCTCCTCCTCCCGCAACTCGATGCGCGAAGAGGGCGCGACGGCACGATCGCCGATGCTGATCCGGCTGCCACGGTAGAAATAGAGCGAGCGGCCCGCCCCGGCCGGCGCGCTCGGGAGCGTCCATTGCGCGCCCGGCGCCATCTTGATCGCCCAGATGGCCACCTCCGACTCCGGCTTCGCAGCCCAGGACTTCGGCGGCGGCGACGGCGCGCGCGCCTCTCCGATCTGGCCGGCGATCACCGTCACCTCGGTCGATCGTCCCGCCGCATCGACGGCCCGATGCACCGGAGTGGCATCCTTCCAGAACATGGCGAAGTGCGGCTCGACGAGCTTGTTGGCGCGCGGCAGGTTGAGCCAGATCTGGAAGAGCTCGAGCGGGTTCGGCGCGCCGCGGTCGAGCAGCGGGAACATCTCCGAGTGGTTGATGCCGGCGCCGGCAGTCAGCCACTGCGTGTCGCCTGCGCCGTAGCGGGCGGTCGCGCCCAGCGAGTCGAAGTGATCGATGGTCCCCTTGCGCAGGACCGTGACGGTCTCGAAGCCGCGGTGCGGATGCTGGGGAAAGCCGGGGACCACGTCGCCGTGGTACATGCGCCAGCCGTCCTTCCCTTCGAAATCCTGCCCGATGTCGCGTCCCTCGAGCGAGGCGGCGGGCCCCAGGCGCTCGTTCCCGGCCGGATAGGCGTCGTCGTGGTAGGCGCAGAATAAGAATGGGTCCGACGTCTGCCAGGGGAACGACAGCAGGCTGACGGCCTGGATCGGATCATTGGGCAGCGTGATTGCGCGGGCGGTTTGGTTGGTCTCCACCGCAATTTAGATGCTTCGGACCGGCGCAAGATGCGGCGCACGGCAGGCGAAGGAGTCGTCTTCACTCTTATTTCGCCTGCCGCTTTGCCCAGGCGGCGCGACCGGTCTCGTCCAACGCCCTGAAGTCCGCGTCGGAGAGGCGCAGCCCGGCGGCCGCGGTGTTCTCCTCGAGGTGCCGCACCTTGCTGGTGCCAGGGATGGGCAACATCAGCGGGCTGCGCTGTAACACCCAGGCGAGCGCCACCTGCGACGGCGTGGCCTTCAGCTTCTTCGCGACCGAGTCGAGCAACCCGCCCGGAGCCGCGAGATCACCCGCGGCGAGCGGGAACCAGGGGATGAAGCCGATGTTGTTCTTGGTGCAGTAGTCGAGCACGGCCTCGCTCTGTCGGTGCGCCAGGTTGTACAGGTTCTGCACGGTGGCAACCTTGAAGAACTTACTCGCGGCCGCGATCTGCTCGACCGAGACCTCGCTCAAACCGGCATGGCGGATGAGGCCCTGTTTCTGCATCTCCGCGATGATCCCGAACTGTTCGTCCCGCGGCACCTCGGGATCGATCCGGTGAAGTTGCCAGAGGTCGATCCGGTCCACCTCGAGGCGGCGCATGCTGAGCAGCACGCACTGCTTCAGATACTCGGGCCTGCCCACCGGCAGCCAGATGTCCGGGCCATGTCGGGTGAGGCCTCCCTTGGTGGCGATGACCATCTTCTTCTTCTGGTTCGGCGGCAGGACCTCCGCGAGCAGCTCCTCGCTCACGTGCGGGCCGTAGCTATCCGCGGTGTCGATGAAGTCGATCCCCAAACTACCCAGGCGTTCGATGGTGCGCCTGCACTCCGCCAAGTCATCAGGGTCCCCCCAGATCCCTTTCCCGGTGAGGCGCATCGCCCCGAAGCCGAGCCGGTGGACCTCCAGGTCACCGCCGATCTTGAAGGACCCACTCCGCACCGCGTTCGCCTCGCTCATCGTCTGTCCTCGTCGTCAAGGGGTTGTGGGCGACAGATCTAACGACGCGGAGGTCCGTCACCACGTGTTTCTACGAACGGCAGGCGCCGGGCAACGAGAACCGCGCCACGGGGGACGAGCGCCCGGCAAGAGTGCGAGCATGCCGAAGTAGATGCCCTTAGAACCAGTGCCGAGACATGCCGGTAGCGCGGGCAGGGGAGGAAATCCGCATGGACCTGACCGAACGCACGGACTCGGACGAAGAGCGCGAGCGACTGCTGGCAAGCGAACGCGCGGCCCTCACCGAAGCCGTAGCTGCGCAGCAGCGGTTCCGCGACCTGGTCAACTCGGTCGAGGGGATTGTCTGGGAAGCGGATGCGCAAGGCTTCCAGTTTTTGTTCGTCAGCAAGCAAGCAGAGCGCATCCTCGGTTACCCCGTGGAACGCTGGTTGTCCGAGCCGACATTCTGGGCGGATCACCTTCACCCCGACGACCGCGGGAGGGCCGTGCAATTTTGCGAAGAAGCCGTCGCCGACAAACGTGACCACGACTTCGAATATCGGATCATCGCTGCCGACGGACGCGTCGTATGGGTGCGTGATCTATTGACCGTGGTGGTGCAGGGAGATCGCGCAACACGGCTGCGCGGGGTCATGGTCGACATCACCGAGCGCAAGCGGGCAGAGGAGGAACGCCACGCCCATCTTTGGTTCTTCGAAAGCCTGGATAGGATCAACCGGGCGATTCAAGGCACCAATGACCTCGAGCAGATGATGAGCGACGTGCTCGACGAGGTGCTTTCGATCTTCAATTGCGACCGGGCATGGCTGGTCTATCCCTGCGATCCAGAGGCTCCATCGTGGGGAGTGCCGATGGAGCATACCCGGCCGAAGTTCCCCGGCGCTTTCGCGCTAGGGCGCCACGTGCCCATGGACCCTGAAGTCGCCGGACTGTTCCAAGCCGTAAGGGATTGCGGCGGGCCTCTGCGATTCGGTCCCGGCTCGGAGCATCCGCTGCCGGCAGAGGCGGCGAGGCGTTTCGGCATACGGTCCCAGATTTCAATGGCCGTCTACCCGAAGGGAGATCGACCTTACATGTTCGGGCTGCACCAGTGCTCGTACCCGCGGGCCTGGACGCCCGAGGAAGAGCGGCTTTTCCAGGAGATCGGGCGAAGGCTGTCCGACGCCCTGACCTCTCTGTTGATGTTTCGCAACCTGCGAGAAAGCGAGGCCAGACTGGCAGAAGCCCAGCGCATCGCGCATGTCGGCCACTGGGAACGCGACCTCGAGACGAACCGCGTCACCTGGTCAGACGAAACCTACCGCATCTTTGGGCTGGCGCCGCAGCGTGATGGCAGGTTCGACTTTACCAAAGTACAGGAGCTCATCCATCCGGAGGATCGGCAGTACATGGTCCAGGCGTCGGCGGCGGCGGCGGCGGAGCGCGGCGGCCCGCGCTACGACGTGGAGTACCGCGTGGCGCGGCCCGACGGCGAGGTGCGCATCGTCCACAGCCAGGGCGACGTGACGCGAGACGAGTCGGGCCGGCCGCAACGCATCTTCGGCATCCTCCAGGACATCACCGAGCGGAAACGGGCAGAGGCCGAAGTGCGCGAGAGTGAGCGGCGATACCGCCATATTTTCCAATCGACCGGGGTGTCGATCTGGGAGGAGGATTTCTCTCGAGTCAAGGATGCGATCGACGATCTGAAAGCCAAAGGAGTGCGCGATTTACGCGAGTATTGCGCCGCGCATCCGGAATTCGTCGAGCGGGCCATCGGAATGGTGAAGATCGCCGACGTCAACGACGCGACCGTCAAGTTGTTCGCGGCGGAGAGCAGGGACGAACTCCTGGTATCCCTGCAGAGGATATTCCTGCCCGAGACGGTAGAGGTCTTCGTTGCAGTGCTGGTCGCCATCGCGGAAGGCCGGAGGTCCTGCGAGGCCGAGATCGTTCTCCAGACTTTGAAGGGCGAGAGGCTGACCGTACTGTTCACGATGACCTTGCCACCGCCGCCCGGTCGATTCGACAACGTGCTCGTGACCCTCACGGACATCACCGAGCGCAAGCGGGCGGAATATCTGACCAGGCAAGTATTCGAAAGCTCGCCCGATCGCGTAGCCATCGTGGGAAGAGATTACCGATATCGGCGGGTCAATCCGGTCTTCGAGCGGGATTCGAAGATGTCAGCCGAGAAGATAGTCGGGATGCACATTGCCGACCTCCTCGGCGTGGAGGCCTTCGAGCAGATCAAGCCGCGTCTGGACCGATGCTTCGCGGGAGAAGACGTCAGCTACGCAGAGTGGTTCCTCGGCGCTCTCGGCCGGCAATACCTGGCGCCGAGCTATTCCCCCCTGCGGCTGGACTCAGACCGCGTGGACGCCGCGCTCGTGATAGTCCGAGACCTCACGGACTACATGCTCGCGTCGGAAGCATTGCAGGAAGCCCACGCGGATCTCGTGCACATCAGCCGCGTGACCACGATGGGAGAGCTGACCGCTTCGCTGGCGCATGAGATCAACCAGCCCATCACTGCCGCCGTCACGAATGCCAATGCGTGTTTGCGCTGGCTAGCCGGCGCTCAGCCGGACGTCGAGGAGGCGCGCGAAGCCGCGTCGAGAATCATCAAAGACGGAACGCGCGCGGCCGAGATCATCAGCCGGATCCGCTTGCTCTTCAAGAAGGGCGTCCCTCAACGCGAGTCGGTGGACGTGAACGAAGTCATTCAAGAGATGATCATCCTGCTGCGCGGCGAGGCGGCCCGATACTCCATCTCCATCCGCGCCGACCTTGCCGCGGGGCTTCCCAAGGTCAAGGCAGATCGTGTGCAACTGCAACAGGTGTTCATGAACCTGATGCTCAATGGCATCGACGCCATCAAGGAGCTGAGCGCGGCAGGTGAACTGACCGTCAAATCGGAGCGAGCCGAGAGTGGCCTGACGATCTCGGTCAGCGATACCGGCGTGGGATTGCCCCCGCAGCAGGCTGCCCGGATCTTCGATGCATTCTTCACCACCAAGCCTGAGGGCACCGGCATGGGGCTCCCGATCAGCCGAACGATCATCGAATCGCACGGCGGCCGGTTGTGGGCCGGCGCCAACCCCGAGCGGGGCGCAACCTTCCACTTTACTCTGCCCAGCGAAGACGACGCGCGCCAATGACCTCATGGAATTGGTGTAGCCTCCCGCCCTGGTCTGGCGAATCTCGCCAGGCATCTTTGCTGGGGGGAGAACACGATGCGTTTTCCGTTGCTGCTCGCCGTCGTCCTCCTCTGCGCTTCTGCCCGCGCGGAGGAAATCAAGGAAACCGTCCACCTCGTCATCACCGGAGGCCCCAACGCCGGCACCTACGACGCCAAGACCTCGCAGGGCGGCTGCAGCCACATGGGCAACATGTGGGGCAACCAGCTCAGCTCGCCCAAGGGCGAGCCGAAGAAGTTCAATAGCCTGCAACTCATGATCCCCGACATGAACTCTGCCGCGGACGAGTTCCTGCTCACCGTCAGCTTCGGGCCGCTCCTCCAGCAAACCGCGTCTTACGAGGTCGACACCCGGGGCAAAAACAAGTCGGGGAGCGGCAAGGTCACCGTCAAGGACGCCGGCAAGACGGCGAAAGTGACTTTCAACGTGAAGACGGCGAGCGGCGTGAAGCTCGAAGGCACGATCGACTGCAAGAGCGTGTTCGTGATGGACGCAAAAGGGAACGTGAAGTAGCCGCGCTGGATCGACTCGCGCTGGAGGACCGATGTTCTTACCCGACGCCGAGCGAGCAACATGCGCTCGGCGTCGGTCAGCGGCGCCGGTGGTTCGATCTGCGCGGGAGGCGTATCCCGTCGAGAAGCTGATGCGCGACGCGAAGCTCTCAACCTACTGGCGCAGGCGGCTAGCTCACGGCAGGCGCGAGCGCGGGCTGGTTGAGGAAGCTGGAGTAGACGCGCACCGACCCGAAGGCGACGAACAACACCACGACAGTCCAGCCCACGGCGTTCATCGCGCCGGTGAAGATCGCGGCGACGCAAGCGACCGTGCACACGACGTCGATGATCCCGTGCCCGCGCGCAATCGCCAGGCCGGCGGGCGAGGCAGTCTGGTCGCGCGCCCACCACTGCATCGGACCCTGCCCGAGCACGAAGGCACCGAGCACACCCGTGAGGAACGTGCCTCCCTCGATGCCGTAGAGCTGCAGCATGAAAGAAGGTGCGACGAGCATCGCGATCCCGTACGCACTCGCGACGAACGCATCGATCACAAAGACAAGCCGCAACATAGTGTACCCCCTTGGTCGAGGTGACGCCGCCATTGGCGGACCAAGATCGATCTCATCGAATACGGTTCGCGCCTCATTGGCGAGTTCCCGACCCGACTAGCCTAGCGGCAGCGGTTGAGCAACTCGTCGGGCGGATGCAGCCAGATGATGCGCGTGGGCCCGAACGCCAGTGTCTCGTTCGACGAGATGAGGTCGACGAATCTCGCCCGGCGCGCCAGCGCGGCCTGGGCCTGCTCCGCCGCGCCGGGCTGAGGACAGACGTTATGGGCCAGAGTGCGATCGGCGGGCTTGCGCAGGCCCTGATCCTGAGCAGCAGCGCAGCCGGACAGCGCAATCACGAGCAGGGCGGGGATGGAGCCTCGCATGGGGCACCCTCCTTTGCCTGACGCCCAAGAGCCTACTCCCGGCCGACCGGCAGCGCCACTCCGGCGCAGCGGATGCACTGATCCTCGCGGTCGTGGCACGGGTCCCACGCGCCTCCTCCTCACGCAGCTCGCGTAACGCGATCCACGCTCTCGCCAACGTCGAGGGGATCTGCGCCAGCTCGCGTACTCTGCTTTCACCTTCAAGCGCAGGGACGTCGGCGTGCGCAAGATCGGCGAGGAGCTGAACGTCGCCAAGCGACGATCGGGGTAAACCCCCGCATCCTCTTCGTGCAGACCCTGCCGGCCGCCGCGGCGGTGGCCGCGCTCTGGCTCAGCTAACGCCAGCGCGATGCAGCTCCGGCCCCAGCCTTCCCGTCAGAGCGAGCGCCCACATCTTGAAGTCGGCGCGAAAGCTCCACAGCGGGTACTTGAACGTCGCCGGGCGGTTGTGCTCGACGAAGAAGTGTCCCACCCAGGCGAAGGCGTAGCCGCAGACCAACACCGCCAAGAGCAGCGCCGGCCGCCCCAACACCACCGCCGCGAGCAGGATGAGCAGCGACAGCGACGTGCCCGTCAGGTGCAGCGCCCGCGTGGCGGCCTTGCTGTGCTCGCGCAGGTAGAACGGCCAGAACTCGGCGAACGTGTTCACGCCGCGACTCTACCCCGAAGCGAGGCAGCACGTGCCCTAATCCGCTGCCGCCTTTGCTGACGTGGCGCGGGCGGGCAGTGAGCCGCCGCACATTGCTGCGAGCTGATCGTGGAAGGTCTTCGCCTTCTGCTTCTGCCCCGCGGCCTCCGCCGCCCGCGCGGCGCCCTGGTAGCTGTTGAAGCGCGCCGGCGCCGAGCGCAGCGACGTCTCGTACTCGGCCAGTGCCGCGGCGGGCTGCCCCATCTCGGCGAGCAGGTCGGCGAGCTGCTCGCGCGCCGGCAGGACCGAGCCGGGCGTGACCGGATGCTTGTCGGTGCTGTCTTCGAGGTCGGCGGCCGAGCGCAGGAGCGTGACCGCCTCGTCGTCTTTCTTCTCCGCCCGCGCCAGCCAGGCGGCGGCGGCGCGGCGCTGGATCTCGACCTGGGCCGCCCAGTCGAATCCTTTCTGGCCCTGGAGCGCGGCCTGGATCGCGGTCAGTTTCGCCAGCGCCCCGCGCGCCGTTTCCAGGTCGCCCGCCCGCGCGCCGCCCACGGCGCGGGCGAAGTGAACGAGCGCCTCGGCGTAGGGATACTTCTCCCACGGGAACGCCGCCGGCCGCACTGTGAGTGACGCCGCCTCCTTCCAGGCGCGACGCTCGAGCGCGTAGCGGGCCGGAATCGCGGCCAGGGCGTAGGCGGCGGCGAATTGGGGGACGTCGAAGCTCGTGACCTTGGCGACCCCTTCCACCACCTCACGCGCCTTGGCGTCATGTCCGGTCTGCAGATAGGCGTATTCGAGATAGTCCCAGGCGTGCAGGCCGTCGAACGAGGCGGCACCGGGCTGGGTCCTCGCGACCCACCGTCGGGCGGTTTCGGCCGAGGCGAGATTCGACTCGATCGACTCCTGCCACATTCCGAGTCGGGTGAAAATGTGCGAGGGCATGTGCAACGCGTGAGGTGCGGAAGGCGCGATTCTGGCGTAGGCGCGCGCGGCCGGCAGCGCCAGCTCGGCGAGCGCCGGGTAGTCGAAGGAGTGGATCATGTAGTGCGCGATTCCTGGGTGCTCGGGCTCGAGCGGCAGCAGGCGATTCAAGATCTCCGCCGCTCGCTTCTGCCGCGCGTAGGTCTTGTCGGGCGGCGAGTTGTAGGCCACGCCCAGGATCGCCAGGGCGTGGAAGATCGCCGCCTCGTGGTCCTCGGGATTGCGCTCCGCCACGCCGGTCATCGCCTGTTCGAAAGCCACGACGCGCGCCGGATGCTGCACGCCGTCCCCCTGGTAGAAGGCGCCGATCGCGGCAATGTAGTCGCGCTCTCGCGTGCTCGAGGTTCCGAGCGCCACGGCCTTCTGCGCCGCCGCTCGCCCGGCGGCGAATTCGGCTTCCGTGGGCGGCCCCCAGATGGTGTGAAAATAGCTCATCGCGATCCCCCACTGCGCCATGGCGCAGCCGGGATCCTTCGCCGCCGCCTCCGCGAAGACCCGCGCCGCCTCGCCGTAGGCGAACGAGTGCAGGAGCGCAAGGCCGCGCGTGAACGTCGGTTGAACCTCGGGCTTGCACGAGATCGGAAAATGGACCCGGCCGAACTTTTCCGGCGCGGCGTGAGAGTGCTCGTGTTCGTGCTGCGCCATCGCCCCCGCGGGCACGAGGGCGAGGGCGGCCGCCAGGACAACCGTGCAACCGGATGTGCGCATCGCCGCCTCCTCCGTTCCAACGCGGCTGATGCGTAGCACACCCGCGTGGGGGCTGCCACGCTCGAAGGCCTTGGATAGGCCTTGGCTTGCCTATGAATGTTTCGCGTCGGTAGCGCGGGAAGGTTTGTCAAACGGGGTCAGGCGCGGAATCCATCTTCGCACGTTGCGGCAATACTCGGCGTAGTCCGCGCCGAACTGCCGGCGCAATGTCGGCTCCTCATAAAGCAGGATGAACGTGGTGACGAGCACCCACGCCGCGCCGATCGTCACGAACATCTCCCTGCGAATCGCCGGAAGCGCGAGCGCCTCTCCGATGAGGAACGTCCCCATCCCTACGTACATCGGATTCCGCACCCATCGATACAGCCCGCGCACGACGAGATGCCGCGGCGGATCGAACGGCGCCGGCGTGCCGCGGCCGGTCCACGCGAAGTCGAAGACGCAGCGGACCATGATCGCCGCGCCTACCGTCATCAGCGCGAGAGCGGCCGCGTTCGGCCGCAATTCAAGCGTCACTCCGCGGGCCACCGCAATCCACCTCGGGATGAACCAGATCCAGAGCGCGACGAAGAGCGCCGCGAAGAAGACGGAACGGAGAAGCGCAAACCAGCGGCTCGACATGGCGGCCTCACTCTCTCATCGCTCAGGGCTCGGCCGGCGCGCGCGCGAGGCGTTCGCGCCGTGGGTCGCCCCGCAGCGCGATCTGGATCGCTTGCGCCAGCCCAATAGCCGTGAACCAGGCGGCGAAATCCGCCATCCACGGAAGCGCGCCAGCGCCGAAGACAATGACCCCATCGGCGATCGTGCGAGAAGTGACCCAATCCCTGATCGTGCCGTAAAGACCGGCGGCCGCGAGGAAGATCGCGAGGCCGCGGGATCCGAAGCGGCGATGCACGCGCCAGCCCAGGAGGCCGAAGCCGCCGCCGAACGCCAGCCCCCCGGTCACGTACCACACGAGCGGCCCATAGCCGCGTCCGTCCATTCCCGGGTACGACCACCAGCCCTCGCGGTGTCCGAGCAGATCCCAGGCGACGTTGAGCGCGCCGGCCGCGACGCCGCCGAGCAGCGCCGCCAAGATGCGCGGCAAGCGCGCTCGAGTGAAAAAGGCGAACCCCAGGAAGACGAGCGGCCCGACGAGGATCAACCAGGGCCCGCTTGGATCTTTCATCGCGCGCCCCCAGTGCCGGCGAATATTCAATGGTATCACCGTCCGTCATTTGCTCCGCCGCCGTTCAGGCTCAGGCCGGAGAACCGGAGACACCATGGCTCTTCGCAAGATCCAGCTCTCGAACGCCGCGCCGTTCTCTTATTCATTTGGCGATGGGATCGGCGGCACCATGTCGGACGTGGGACGAACCGTGGGCTCGAAGACCATCGGGCTCGTCATCCAAACCATCGTGCCGGGCCATTTTTCCTCGCGCCGCCACAAGCACGTATTCCAGGAGGAGATCCTGATCGTGATGTCGGGCGAGGGCCTCTTGCATCATGGCGACGAGCGGATTCCCATGCGCCCGGGCGACTGCGTCTGTTACCTGCCGGAAGATCCCGAAGCCCATACATTCGAGAACACTGGAACCTCGGATGCCGTGATCTGGGCTTTCGGAAACCGCTTCAACCACGAGGTCGCGCTTTATCCCGATCAGGGTGTGGCGTTCGTGGAGGGGCTCGGCGCCGAGGTCCCGCTCGCCACGATCACCCCGAGCGGTTGGACCGAAGAGCGCAGGAAGCGCTGACCGCTACCGCTGCCCGGTCTGCACTGTCCCGCGATGCGCTACTCGCGACGCCGAGGGCTGCTGATGATACCGCGCGAAACACATTGGGCGAGAAGAGCAAGCTCCTGCGCGCACCTCGCTCGCAGGGTGATCGAGCTCGTCGGCCCAGTTGATAAACGGCAGCCACCTCTCGGACTTGAGATCGGCACCCATCAAAAGCGCCGCGCACTAAGGCCGCCGATCGAAACTACCTATTCGTCATGCAGGAGGTCCGCGCTCGGAGGGCGATGCTCCAGATGTATAGGTAATTTCGGCCCGCGGCCTAAGCGGCAACCAATCGCCCTGCCCCGCGGGATACATCCGTCACTTCCGTGCGCTGCACGCGAGGCTGACGCCGCGGTCGGCCTGCTTGTCGGTCGCGACTCTCAATGCTTTCTAGATATTTAGATTGGCTGGCGCTACTGGATTCGAACCAGTGGCCTTCGGCTTCGGAGACGATTTTTGGGCACGCCCTGCCCCTCTATCCCCTAGCAATTCCTGGATTCGGTGGTCCGGCGTGGACCGTGATTCACCAGCCAAATCACCTACCGCGAGACGCTAACACCAGTGCAGAGGCCGGTCGGGTTATGGTACTTGTACCATAATATGCCAAAACGCCACGTGCTAAATGTTTTCGCACTCGGTGGCGAGCATGACGCCAACGGTGTCGCATCCGCGCTTAATTTTCTGATTGCTTGGTCGACCGTGCAAGAGCAGCTGCGCGCTTGCGTGCGGCAAAAACTTTTGCACCGCCGATGGGACGGCGTCCGGTACCTGTACGTCCTGACCGAAAAGGGCGCCGCCCGCCTCGAGTACTGGCAGAGGCTCGGGCTCGAAGGGGACCTCTAGACATGGCCGTGTCCCAACCGAGCGTCGCAGGTTCGTTGCGGGGGCGTGCAACTCCGAGATTCAGCGCGTTTTCCCCCGGCCTGTTCGTGGGTACTTGGCGACGAGTGAGACGGCGCTATCGAAGGTCGAGGTGCGTGCCCCCGCTTGCCGAGCGCCCGCCACTTCGAGGTACTCGTAAGTGGATGCGCCCTCGCGCGTGGAGGACTACGTGCCGACTAAAGGCAAGTACGATGCGGTCGACGCCGCTCACGAATTTCTGCAGAAAAGGGCGAACGAGGGAACCACCTTCCAACTCACCACGCTCTTAAAGGCGGCGAAGCATTGGAAGGAGGGAACCGCGACGACGTACTTATCTAAGTACCTTAAGGACTACGTCACCAAGAACGATGAGGGACTCTACTCGGTCCGCCCCGAATTTGCTCAGGTGACGCAGACGGATTTCCGCAACCTGCAGCGACAGACAAAAAAGGTGTACCAGGATTACGAGCGACGCGGCTACGTGCGGGTGATCTCGTTCGAATTCCTTCTGCCGCTGACCCGGCAGGACAAGTTGAGGGATGCGCTCGACCGACTTTTTTATATGGACAC
>WNFC01003450.1_pt1 | contig 17107 bp, 11 predicted proteins | sample 5400541 | NCBI WGS metagenome assembly WNFC01 (sample SAMN13153342, study PRJNA577476) | soil metagenome | isolation source: 120 cm saprolite under Douglas fir tree site 2 hole 2 replicate 1 | place: USA:California | collected 2015-04-18
CGGTGAGCTGGCCGAGCGAGGCAAGCTTTTCGGTCTGCACCAGGCGGTCCTGCGCGGTGCGCAAGTCGTCGAGCGAGAGCGACAATTCCCGCGTTCGTTCCTGAACCTGTCCAAACAGCCGGGCGTTCTCGATGGCGATTACCGCCTGGTCGGCGAAGGTCTGCACCAGTTCGATCTGGCGGTCCGTGAACGGACCGGGCTCGGGCCTGGCCAGCGAAAGCACGCCTTCAACAGCGCCGTCGCGCATCAGCGGCACGGCGAGCGCCGCGCGATAGCCGCCAAGTTCAGGTCCGGCGCCGAAATTGTACTCCGGATCCAGCAGCACATCCGGAAGGTGCGCAACCTTGCCATCCATGAAGACGCGGCCGGTAAAGGTCTCGCGGCTCTTCCGGATCGGATGATCGCGCAAGAAATCGATCAGCGCGGGCGGACAGCCCGATTCGGCCTGATCCCGCAGCACGTCGCCGTCGCGCAGGAAGATCACGCCGAAAGCCGCGCCGCACAAGGACTTCGCCGACTCGGCCAGCGTCGTCAGCACGGATTTCAGGTCGAATGCCGAGCGGCTGATGACCTTGAGCACGTCGGCAGTCGCGGTCTGCTGCTGCAGCGATTCGCTCAAATCGTCGGTGCGTTCGCGCAACTCCCTAAGCAGCCGCGTGTTCTCGATGGCGATAACCGCCTGCTTCGTAAAGTTCTCGACCAGAGCGATCTGTTTGTCCGTAAACGGACGAACCTCCTGGCGATAGATTGTGAAGGTGCCGATCAGTTCGTCTTCCTTCAGCATAGGCACGAGGACGACGGTGCGAGCACCACCTATGTCGGCCAGTTCACGCACGTTGAGATCCCCGCCAAGGTATGCAGGGCCCTTTCTGATATCTTCAACGTGTACCACTTCATGCGAGCTCACGACTTTAGAGAGACCGCTTTGAGGATGAGCGCGAATCAGCTTGCCTTCGCGAAGCGCCGCGAACGCGGGTGGGACGTTGTAAGCTGCAGCAGTGTTGAACGTTTTGCCGTCCCACAGTTGCATCATGCCAAAATTCGCTCCGCAGACCCGCGTGGCATTCTCGAGCATCTTCCGGAACACAGGCTCCAGTTCGCCCGGGGATGAGCTGATGACTTCCAACACCTCCGACGTTGCCGTCTGCTGCTCGAGCGACTCGCTCAACTCGGCGGTCCGCGATTCAACTTTCTTCTCCAAATCCGCATAGGATTCCTGTAAGCGAGAGCCCATGTCGTTGAACTGGTTGGCAAGGCCCTCCAATTCGTCGCCGGTCTTGATCGAGATGCGCTGGGCGAAATCGCCGCCGCCGATACGCTCGGCGCCGGCGCGCAACGCCTGGATCGGGCCGACCATGCGCCGGGCCAGGAACATCCCCGCCAGCACCGCGAAGATCAACGCAGCCGCCAGCACGGTGGCGAGGCGCTGCAGCGCGGCGTAAAGCGACGCATAGGCTTCCTTGACCGGAAGCTCGACGAACATGATCCAGCCCAGCGGTGCGATCGGCGCGGATGCCGTCAGCACCTCCTGGCCCTGAATATTCGGCGAGCCCTGCAAGGAGTCGGGGCCGGAATTCGTAATCCCTGCCCGCGGCGGCGCCGGTGCCGGCGGTGGCGGCATTGCCTGCGCCCCGGGCGCCGCCTGCGCGGCCAGCGCAGCCTGTTCTGCCTGCTCCGCCAGAGCAGCCTGCTCTGCCAACGCCGCCTGCACCTGCAGCAGCTTCGACATATCGGTGTTGCGTAGCACCAGGCTGATATCGGGATGCGCGATCAGGCGCCCCTGCGCGCCGACCACATAGGCATGACCGCCCTCGCCGACCTTGATCTGCGACACCAATTCCCAGATCAGCTTCAGGTTGACCTCGGCAATGCTGACGCCGGCATCCTTGCGGGTGCCGGCGAGCGACAGCGTCATATACGGCTCGGACTCGCGGCGGAAATAAACCGGCCCGTAATAGACCTTGTGGGCGACGGCTTCTTTGAACTTCGGATCCTTGGAGAAATCGGCACCACTGTCCACCACATCCATGGCGAGGCGCGACACCCGCAGTCGTTCCTTGCCGGTGGAATCCAGCTGCGCCAGTTCGGTGATCGCCGGCACCTGTTTCAACAGCCGCAAGGCGTCAAACTTGCGATTGTCGAACGAACTCGCAGACCACGGCAACTGGGTGGTCCAGCCGAGCTGGCTTTCGATTTCCTTGATGAACTGGCCGATCTTGGCCGCCGCGGCCTCGGCCTGTTCGTGCTGGATCCGGATCAGGGCCGCCTTGTGCTCGCGGTAATAGAAAAAAACCTCGAAAATCCCGTTGGATAGCAGCGCGACGCCCACCACTGCGACGAACAGGGCGACATACTTGGTGAACAGCCGGCTGCGGATTTTCGTTCCGGATGGCGCCTCCACCGGCGCCGCGGCCGCAGGCGATGCCGCCAGCGTTCGGCCCTCGGGCGTGTCGGGGTGGAGGGAAATGGTCATCCCGCCCAATTTAGCAAGAACCAGCGCCGCTGTCTCACATGCCGCAGTGCGGGAGGATTATTCGATGACCTCGTCGGCGGTCGCGAGCAGCGTCGGCGGGATGTTCAGGCCGAGCGCCTTCGCGGCCTTAAGGTTGATGGTGAGTTCGAATTTCGTTGGTTGCTCGACCGGCAAATCGCCTGCTTTCGCGCCCCGGAAAATCCTGTCAATGAAGCCTGCGGATCGGAAATAGAGGTCGGGATAGCTCACCCCGTAGGCCATCAATCCCCCGACGTCGACGAACTCCTTGGACGGATAGATTGCCGCCATATGCTGCTTCGCCGCGAGGTCAACGATCAGCTGTCGGTTGACTTGAATCAGGCCGTCAATTCCAACCAGCAGCGTGTCGACTCGGCCCGCACTTGCCTTTTCGAATGCGGAGAGGATGTCCTCCCTGGTTCTCACGTCGAGTAGAACGGCCTCAATGCCCAGTGCCTGCGCTGCTTTTTTGGTTTCTTCCCATTGCTGAGGGACGATGGGATTCCCCATGTTGTGAAACAAGGCTGCGGTCGAGGCTCCCGGCCGCAATTCCTTGACAAGCTCGACGCGCTTGCCGGCCAGTTCAGTGACGAGTGCACTTAGCCCGGTGAGATTCCCGCCCGGCCGCGCAAGGCTCTCTACGATGCCCACACCGAGCGGCTCTCCAACCGCGGCCATCACAATCGGAATTGTTTCCGTGGCCTTCTTTGCGGCGCGGGCGGCAGGCGTACCCCGTGTGACGATCAAGTCCACACCAAGCCGCACCAATTCGTCCGCCAATACAGGAAAACGTTCTGCATCGCCGTCGGCTGACCGATATTCCAGAACATAATTTTGGTTTTCGATGTAGCCCAATTCGCGCAGCCCTCGCCGCAGCGCATCGAGATTCCTGATATTCAACGCTGGAGATACTGTCTCCAATATTCCGATACGACGACTTTTTGCGGGTTGCTGCGCGTGCGCCGAGCTTGTTGCGGCGACGACGGCGCCACCGAAAAGCGTGATGAACTCGCGTCGCTTCATCGCGGCATCCTGCTTTTGGACGCGCTGCAAGAGGGCGCCCATCAGGACAGGATATCACGGGAGACAGTGTCAAAGCGACAGCGACTATCAGCGCCGCCGTCGCTCAAGCTACATCCGGCCGTCCCTCAAGTCGGCCTGAGGGCCTTTGAACCCAGATCGAAGTCCGCGATCTCCTTGCTCCGCCGGGAGTCGGCGTTGGCCCTGTGGTCGGTGGCGAGCGACACATAGACCGCGGGCAGCACGAACAGGGTGAACAGGGTGCCGATCGACATGCCCGCGACGACCACCAGACCGATCGAGAACCGGCTCGCCGCGCCCGCCCCGGTTGCGGTCAAGAGCGGGATCAGGCCGGTCACCATCGCCGCCGTCGTCATCAGGATCGGTCGCAGCCGGATGCGGGCCGACATCTCGATCGCCGAACGGCGGTCGAGACCCTCGTTGAGCTGCAGTTCGTTGGCGAACTCGACCATCAGGATGCCGTGCTTGGTGATGAGGCCGACCAGGGTGAGCAACCCGACCTGGGTGTAGATGTTCATCGTCGCCATGCCGAAGAACAGCGGGATCAGCGCGCCGACGATGGCCATGGGCACGCTGATCATGATCACCAGCGGATCCCGCAAGCTTTCGAACTGCGCCGCCAGCACCAGGAAGATGATGATCAGCGCGAAACCGAAGGTGACCGCAAGCTGGTTGCCTTCCTGCACATATTGGCGGGAATCGGCGAGATAATCGTGGCTGAAGCCGGCCGGCAGTTTTTTGGCCTCGCCTTCGAGGAAGTCCACCGCCTGCCCGACCGTCACGCCCGGCATCGGCACCGCCTGGAAGGTCGAGGAGTTCAGCTGGTTGTAATGCGTCAGCGAATTCGGCGCGGTGGCGGTCTCGATCGACACGATGGTCGCCAGCGGGACCAGCTGACCGGTGTTGGTCGGCACATAATAACCGCCCAGCGATTCCGGCGACAACCGCAGGCCGCGCGGCACCTGCGGAATCACCTGATAGGAACGCCCTTCAAGATTGAAGCGGTTGACGTAATTGCCGCCCAGCAGGGTCGCCAGCGTATTGCCGACCTGCTGCATATTGATGCCGAGATCACTTGCCTTCGAGCGGTCGATCTTGACCTTCACCGTCGGCTGGTTGAAATCGAGATCGCTGTCGGAGACGATGAACAGGCCGCTCTTGCGCGCGGCGTCCTTCAGCTTCGTCATCTGCTCATAGACCGCCTGGAAACCCGCGGTCGAATTGATCACCATTTGGACCGGCAGCCCGCCCGGCCCGCCCGGCAGCGGCGGCAGGTTGAACGCAAAGGCATTGACGCCTTCGATCTTGCCCAATTGCGCCTGCACCAGCGGCTTCAGCTTGATGGAGGAGCGCTCGCGCTCGTCCCACGGCTTCAGCAGCATGCCGGCGATTCCGCCTTGCGGGCCGTTGATGCCGTTCAGCACGAAGCGAAGATCGGTCTCCGGAAAACCGGCGAATGCCTTGTCAAGTTTCTCGCCGTAGAAATCTGTATAGTCGATGTTGGCGTATTTCGGCGCTTTCGTCACCGCGAACACGATGCCCTGATCCTCCTCCGGCGCCAGCTCTTTCGAGGTGTGCATATAGAGGAAGCCGACCAACCCGAGGATCGTCAGCGCGAACAGCCCGGTGATCGGACGATAGTCGAGCGAACGGTCGAGCTTGCGGCCATACCACCGCGTCAGCCCGCCGAACACCCGGTTCACGACTTTGGCGAACCGACCCTCTTCGGCGCTCTTCAGGAATACCGAGCACATCATCGGCGACAGCGTCAGCGCGATCACGCCCGATACGATCACCGAGCCCGCCAGGGTGAAGGCGAATTCTCGGAACAGTGAACCGGTGAGGCCGCCCAGGAAGCCGATCGGCGCGTACACGGCCGCCAGCGTGATCGTCATCGAGATCACGGGACCGACGATTTCGCGCGCGCCCTGCAGCGACGCCTGCACCGGCGTTTTACCCTCTTCGAGATGGCGATGGATATTCTCCACCACCACGATGGCGTCGTCGACCACGAGCCCGATCGCCAGCACCATGGCCAGCAGAGTCAGAAGGTTGATGCTGAAGCCCATCACCAGCATCAGGCTGCAGACGCCGACCAGCGACAGCGGGATCGTCACCACGGGAATGATGACCGAGCGGAACGAGGCCAGGAACAGGAAGATCACGACGACGACGATGAGCACCGCCTCGCCCAGCGTCTTCTCGACCTCATCGATCGACGACTGGATGAACCGCGTGGAATCGTAAGCCACCTTCATCTTCATCGATGGCGGCAGGTTGCGCTCGAGTTCCGGAAACAGCGCGCGGACGCCCTTGACCAGCGTCAGCGGGTTGCCCTGCGGGGTCGCCTGTACGCCGATGAAGATCGCATGTTCGCCGTTGAAGGCGACGCTCGCATCCGAGCTTTGCGCCGCCAGTTCGACGGTTGCGATGTCCTCTATCCGCACGAAGCCGCCTTCCCTCGACTTGACGATCATGCGCTTGAACTGGTCGAGACTGCGCAGGTCGGTATTGGTCGTAACGTTGGATACGATGAAGTAGCCCTTGGCCTGTCCGGCCGCGGCCTGGAAGTTGTTGGCGGCGATCGCCAGCGAAACATCGTTCGGCGAGATGTTGCGGCCTGCCATCTTGACCGGATCGAGCCACAACCGCATCGCAAAGGTCTGGCCACCGAGAATGTCGGCGGACGCCACGCCGTCGACCGTCGACAGCACCGGCTGCACGACGCGCGTCAAATAGTCCGAGATCGCCGATCCCGACAGTTCCTCGCTGGAGAAGCCGAGATACATCACCGCCGTGGTCTGGCCGGTGGTCTTGGTGACGATGGGGTCGTTCGATTCCTTCGGGATCAGGTATTTGACCGAATTCACCTTGGCGAGCGTTTCGGTCAGTGCCTGGTTCGGGTCGAAATTCAGCTTGACGAAGACCTGGATCGTGCTGGTGCCCTGCACCGACGACGAGGTGATGTAGTCGACGCCTTCGGCGGAGGCGACCGCCTGCTCAATCGGCGTCGTGATGAAGCCCTGAATCAAATCCGCCGACGCGCCGGGATAGACCGTCGTGATGTTGATCACCGTATTCGACAGCTTCGGATACTGACGGATCGGCAGGCTCGTCGCCGCGCGGAAGCCGATCAGGAGGATCAGCAGGCTGACGACGACCGACAGGACCGGTCGCTTGATGAAGATATCGGTTAAGGCCATGGCGATGGTCTCGCTTGTCAGTAGCGCGGCGGCTGCGCGGGCATCGGGGGCGCTGGATCGGGCGAGATGGTGACGGCCGCACCCGATTGCAGCTTGAGCTGGCCCACCGCGACGATGCGGTCTCCGGCCTTCAATCCCTTCAGGATCTCGGCCCGTCCGTCGACCCGGTTGCCGGCCTGCACGAAGGTGCGCACCGCGCTCAGGCTGGTTTTGCCGTCATCCTCTTTCTTCTCGGTCAGCAGGTACACCGAATCTCCATACAGCGTGTAGTCCACTGCCGTTTCGGGGACGGTGACGACCGGCGGCTTGTCCGGCAGCACCACGGTGGTGGTCGTGAACATGCCGGGCTTCAGGATGCGATCGGGATTGGCGATCGTCGCCTGAACGCGAATGTTGCGGGTGTCGGTGGCGATCTGCGGTTCGATGGTCGTGATGGCGCCCTCGAATTTGCGGCCCGGATAGGCATCGACCGCGATGCGAACGCTGTGGCCGACCTTCAACTGGGCACTGTCCTTCTCGGTCACCGTGAAGTTCGCGTATAGCGTGGACAGATCGGTCAGCGACACGATCTGCGTACCTGCGGTCAGGAACTGGCCGACTTCGACCTTGCGGACGCCGAGTTCGCCGTCGAACGGCGCGCGCACCAGCTTCTGCGAGATGATCGCCTGGGTCTTGGCGATGCCGGCGCTGGCCTGGTCATAGGCCGCCTGCGCGGTATCCACCGTCGCCTGCGGGCCGAACTGGCGTGAGGCGAGCTGCTTGGCGCGGTCCAGCGACAGCTGCGCCACCGTGGCCTGCGCCTTGAAGCTTGCCAGATCGCCCTGATCCGGACCGTCGAACAATTGCACCAGCGGCGTACCGGCCGTAACGGTCGAGCCGGCGGTGAACATGATATCGGTAATACGACCGTTGACGTCGGAGGTGACGTTGACCTGATGCACGGCGGCGAGATCGCCGACCGCCGTCAGCAGGTTCGGAATCACTTCGGATTTCGCTTCGGCAATGCTGACGCTCACCGGCGGCGGTTTGTTGTTGGCGAAGAACTGCGCGATCATCTTGCCGCGGAAGGCGTTGAAGCCGACCAATCCGCCGACCAGCAGCGTCAGCAACAGCCCGACGATGATGAACCAGCGCAGCATCCGCACCGGACGCTTGTGCGGCTTGTCGGTGATGGCCTTGCCCGAGATATTGGCTTCGGTCACAATATTCATGTCATGCACCTTCTGCAGTTACCGGCTGCTGCCCCGGATCCGGCGACAATTCGCGATCCAGCTGAGAGACGACAGCGGCTTCGTTAAGTCCAATTCCGCGGAGAATGAATTCGCAAATCTGCCGCTCGAGATCGGCAGCGTCGCCATAGGACAGACAGGGAACCGATGGCAGCCGCGCCAGCGCCGCCATCAACACGGTGTGATGCGCAAGCCAGAACAGGTTGAGCGGATTGTTTCCGACCCGTGACGCGTCTCCTACCGCTATGGCCTGCTCCAGCGATGCGGTGAACACAGGTCCGATCAAATTCCCGATCTTCTCGTAAATCAGCCGCGCGAATTCTCCGTCATCGAGGTGGCTGGTAACCATCAGCCTGAGGCGCTGGGCCTCCTGCTGATCGGGCGCATCCGAGATTTGCTGGAAATGGCGGACCATTTCGCGAATCAGGATAACCAGCGTCTCCGTCGACGGCTCCAACCCCAGCAACCGGTGCAGCGCTGGATCCGCTTCGCACTCTTCTGCGAGGATCTCCGCATACAGCGCTGATTTCGTTGGGAAGTGCTTGAACAGCAACCCCTCCGAAATTGAGGCTGCGGCAGCGACGCTCTTGGTCGTGGTTCCCGCAAAGCCGTGGCGTGCAAAACAGCGCTTGGCGGCGCTCAGGATCAATTGCCGCCGCAGGTCCCCGGTCATGCGCAGTGGTGTACTCATACTCGTGAGTAAGCACTCACCTCAGCGAATGTCAAGGAATTTGCTGCGGTGCACCACGCAACCCCGATCAATTGGGCGTTAGATCGGCCCAAACCCCAGCGCGCCGCGGATGCGGGTCACGGTGAACTGGCCATCGCGGCTCGAAAGCACGCGCTCCAGGTTGGCGCTGTCAATCTTGATGCTGGCAAAGCGGGGCCCGCTCGAGACGTCCTGCATCGAGGGCGTAAAGGCCTCGATATCGGCCATGATCGCGATCGCGCGGGCATCCGTGATCCCGCAACTGCGGGCGACACCGACGAGGTCGACTGTCGCCGCGGTGTGGCTCGCCTGCCCGCCAGTCTCGCCATAGACCTCGTTGTCCAGCACGACAATGGTGAGATTCCCGGGCTTCTGCAGGCCGACGGTCGCGAGACTCCCGATCCCCATCAGCATCTCGCCATCGCCTGTGATCACCACCACCGGCAGTTTCGGCTGCGCCAGCGCGATGCCGAGCCCGATCATGACCGCGCCGCCCATGGCGCCCCAAAGGTAAAAGTTCCGGTCATGGTCGCCGGCGGCGGCGATATCGTAGGTCGAGGCGCCCAAGCCGCCGACCACGATGGCATCCTTGCGCTCCGCCAGCAGGCCTGACACGACGCTGCGCCGTTCGAGAAGATTTGCTTTGCTCATTTGGTGAAGACCTTTGCCCCGATCAGGCGTTGCGACAGCAAGACGGCGGTCGGCGTGCAGGCATTGTAGGCCTGCCCCGCCGCGGCCTCGACCACCTCGCGCACCTCATCCGGGTGCGAGGCCCGCAACACCTTGATTCCCGACAGTTCAAATACGCCTTGGGTGCTCGACCCCATCGGCACCTGCCAGGGATTGAATTCGCCCCATTCGCCGCGCATCGTCACCAGGGTCAGGAACGGAAAGCGGAAAATCTGGGTCAGCGACAGCATGTTCACGCAATTGCCGACGCCGCTCGACTGCATCAGCAGCACGCCGCGCTGGCCGCCGGCCCAGGCGCCGGCCAGCAGCGCCACGCCTTCTTCCTCCGTCGTCAACGGGACAGCGCGCATCGAGGGGGCGTCGAGCACGCGTTCGATCAGCTGCGAATGCCCGGCATCCGGCACGTAAGGCACCTGCCGGACATCGAAGCGCTGCAAAATCGCAAATATATCCTCCGGCCAGGAGGCCGCATTTTCCGTAAGGGCATCGGCGCGGGCGTGCATTTTGATTTCCAGAGGGCTAGCCGAGATTGTATTCCGGGGCGGGACTGTAGAGGGCGCGCCGGTTTCGGAAAGAGCGAAAACGGCATATCGGTCTCCACCTGTGAGTATGGCAGCATGAATGCGAACGCGCGAGAGCTGGCGGCCAATTTCGACATCGAGAAGCTAACGCCGGAATTCTATGCCGACCCCTACCCGACCTATCGTGCACTGCGGGAGCATGAGCCCATCAAGCGGCTGCCCAACGGCTCCTGGTTTCTGACGCGCTATGACGACCTGGTCAGCGCCTACAAGACCACGAAGCTTTTCTCGTCCGACAAGAAAAAAGAGTTTCTGCCGAAATATGGCAATTCGCTGCTCTACGAGCACCACACCACCAGTCTCGTCTTCAATGACCCGCCGGCGCACACCCGTGTGCGGCGATTGATCATGGGCGCGCTGTCGCCGCGCGCGATTGCCGAGATGGAGCCGAACCTGATCGCGCTGGTGGATCGGTTGCTCGAGACAATCGCCGCCAAGGGCAACTTTGAGCTGGTCGGGGATTTTGCATCCGCGATCCCGATTCAGGTGATCGGCAATCTGCTCGACGTCCCGATGGAGGAGCGCGAACCATTACGCGACTGGTCGCTGTCGATTTTGGGCGCGCTCGAACCGGTGATATCGGCGGAAGCTTTTGCCCGCGGCAACACGGCGGTGAAAGATTTTCTCGGCTACCTGGAAATATTGGTCGAGCGGCGGCGGGCCAAACCCGGCAATCCCGAGCGCGACGTGCTGACGCGCCTCATTCAGGGTGAAGACAATGGCGAGCGTTTAACGTCCAAGGAATTGCTGCACAACTGCATCTTCCTGCTCAACGCCGGACATGAAACCACCACCAACCTGATCGGCAACGGACTGGTGGCGCTATCCGGCAATCCTGTGCAGAAAAAACGGCTGATCGAAAATCCTGATCTGATCAAGACCGCGGTCGAGGAAATTCTGCGATTTGAAAGCTCGAACCAGCTCGGCAACCGCATGACGACGGAGCACGTCGAGCTCGGCGGCATCACGCTATCGGCCGGTACGCCGCTGACGCTGTGCATAGGTGCTGCCAACCGCGACCCCAAACAATTCACCGATCCCGAAAACCTTGACATCGGCCGCACGCCGAACCGGCACCTTGCCTTTGGCACCGGCGCGCATCAATGCGCCGGGATGGCGCTGGCGCGGCTTGAAGGCGCCATCGCGATTTCGCGATTCCTGGCACGATTTCCGGATTACGTGCTGAACGGCGCGCCGACGCGCGGCGGCCGCGTTCGCTTTCGCGGGTTTTTGAGCGTGCCGTGCGAGGTCAGCTAGGGGGGATGACTTTTCTTCGAATCGTCATCCCGCGCTATCTTTTTGTTTGAGCATGATCTCCGGGCATACGCTTCGCGTTTGTCCCGAGGGAAAACCGGTACCCACTTTTTCCGGATCATGCTGTAATGCCGTTGCCGTGTTGAGGTCTGGAACTGGGTTCACGTCGATATCTCCTCGGGGCACGCGCATGGCAAGCGCGCGCGGCTCGGCAACGCGCGGGGCGACCCTTCGCTGTGGCGAGCCGGTGCAACTTCAATTGTGGGTAAGGATTTCTTGCCTGCAATCGCGCCGAAGAGCCCGTTGTCGGGCAGGGCCATGGGCGTTTTGCAAATTGCGCGGTGATGCAAAAGTGCCGCTGATTTGCCCGACGTGTCAAGATGTTTTCGAAGGATTCGCTCAAAGCATCCATGCCAGCGACCGTCATGCTACTTTGCATGGGGTTGTTTTCGATATTTTAGTTGGAAGCGAGCGCCGCGTCGGCCCTTGCGGCTGTCTTTCCCGTTGATGATCGCAGCATGGCCTGAACTGAATCCGCGGACAGACCGTTTCAATCAAAAAACCATCCCGCTCTAGGGCGTGGGCGCATCAAACAGCTCCCGACGCTTTGATTCATCTCGACCTGAAATAATAATCTTCTTCGCCCGGAAGAGATCCATAGACGAATGGCCGCTGCTGATTGCCAGTAGCTTTCAGAACGTCACTGGTGACGAGGCGGAAAAGCTTGTTGATTTCAATGGTTGGCTGCTGCAATCGCTTGATAAGCGAGGCCGCAAACGGACTGTGGCTGCCGGCTCCGTCCTCCGCCGTCTCGCCATCCTTCGCGGCAAACACGATGAGTGTGGCACCCAGGGGTTCGATGGCAGCCAGTCCGCGGCTTATCGAGCGCGTCGCCATGCTGCGATGCATCTTCTTCAAAAAAGGATTATCGCGACAAGCGTCGAGCATCACAAGCCTGAGCTTTTTGGCGTTTTCGACCGCCCTTAGAATTCGATCCACTGAAACCGCCTCATCCTGAATATCCCGGTCGTCCCCCAATCTTGCGTCGATCGGCACGAGATAATTCGTGCCACTGACTTCCAGCCCGTGACCGGCATAATAGACCACGGCCCAATCCGACGTGTCAGCCTCGCGTTGAAAATCATTGAGGGAGGCAATCATGCTTGCCCTGGTCATATCCAAAGCTATTCGCACGCTGGTGAATCCGTCGGCCTTGAGCACATCGGCAATCGCTCTGGCGTCGTTGGTGGTATTAGCTAATCCGCTCACAGCTTGATAAGCGGCATTCCCAATGACAAGCGCCACGCGGCGCTCCGGCCCGGAAGGCAAATTGGCGGCAGGTGCCGGGCTTGGTTCGACCACCTCTTGATTCGAATGTGCATTGGGAGCCGCACCCACCTCTTGTGAGGGTTGAGCGATCTGATTCAAGGCTGTTCGGGCATTGGCGTTGCCTTGGTCGGCGGCGAGCTTGAAGAGGCGCGCAGCCTCACGGTTGTCCATGGTGAGGCCGCCACGGCCGTCCCGGTAGAAAATACCAAGATTTTGTTGCCCATAGGCGTTGTTCTGATCGGAGGCCAGCTTGAAGAGGCGCGCGGCCTCGCGCTCGTCCTTGGTGAGGCTACCGCGGCCGTCCCTGTAAAGAACGCCGAGATTATTTTGCCCGGCGGCGTTGCCCTGGTCGGCGGCGAGCTTGTAGAGGCGCACAGCCTCACGGTCGTCTTTGGCAAGGTCACCGAGGCCTCTCTCGTAGAAGTAACCAAGACTAGCTCTGGCGCCAGGGTTGCCTTGGTCGGCGGCCAGCTTGAAGAGGCGCGCAGCCTCGCGCTCGTCCTTGGCAAGGCCACCCAAGCCGTCTCGATATAAACCGCCGAGGTTGTGTTGACCGTAGGAGTTGCCCTGATCGGCAGCGAGCTTGAAGAAGCGCAGAGCCTCGCGGTCGTCCTTGGTGAGGCCAGCGCCGCCATCTCGATAGAAAACGCCAAGATTGTTTTGCGCTGCGGCGTTACCCTGATCCGCGGCGAGCCGGTAAAGCCGCGCCGCCTCGCGGGTGTCCTTGGGAAGGCCTCCGCGACCGGTTTCGTAGAAATAGCCGAGACTGGCTCTCGCGTCGGCGAGGGCCTGATCGGCGGCCAGCTTGAATAGCCGCACCGCCTCGCGGTCGTCCTTGCCGAGACCGCCGCGGCCATCTCGGTAGAAGCCGCCGAGATTTTGCTGTGCGTAAGCGTTACCCTGATCGGCGGCGAGCTTGAAGAGGCGCAGAGCCTCGCGGTCGTCTTTGGTGAGGCCGCCACCGCCGTCTCTGTAAAGAACGCCGAGATTGTTTCGTGCCGCGGCGTTGCCCTGGTCGGCGGCAAGCTTATAGAGGCGTGCAGCCTTGCGATCGTCTTTGGCAAGGCCACCCCGGCCGGTTTCGTAGAAATAGCCGAGACGAACTTGCGCACTGGCGTTACCCTGGTCGGCGTCGCGCTGGAGGAGGCGTACCGTCTCTTCGTCGCTCATCGCAAAGCCAACGCCGGGCAGTGCAACAAGCGTTAGCCCTATTGCGAGTGCCAGCAGAATGCGACGCATCAGCTATTCCTCCAGGTCGCATGGGTCGGTTGGACGCACTCCCGATATTAGTTTCCGCAGCCGAGACCTTGCAAGCGGCAAAGCGTTTTCGGGACCGTGATGTCTGCCTTCGGCTTAGTCGCCGAAACCGACATAGCGGACGAAATCGTGGTTTGCCTCGCGGTCGGACGTGACAGCATTGGCGGGGAAGCTGTCATCGGGATAGCCCATGGCGACGCACGTCATGATGACTTGATCCTCCGGGATGTTTGCGACCTCGCGCACGATATCCGATCGGGTGATCCCCTGACCATTGATGACGGATCCAAGGCCGCGATTCCAGGCTGCGAGAACAATGCCGTAGCAGAGTGCGCCGAGATCGAAGTGGCAAGTCGCGCCGGGGTCGAGAATTCGGTCATAGGTCAGCACCATCGAGACCGGCGCATCGAACTGCCTGAATCCGCGCAGCACCCAGTCCTGCCGCATCGGCTTGTCGTCACGCGCAATTCCCATCACGGCGAAGAGTTGCTTGGCGATGTCGACCTGCCGTTTGCGATGGATGCCCTGATATTCCCCGTGCGAGACAATGTCCCGTTTCGGCTTGGCGCCGGCGAGCATCTCTTCCATGTTGCGCCGACGGACCCGCTCCAGCGGTTCTCCCGTCAAGACGTGCACATGCCAGGGCTGGGTGTTCATGGAAGATGGCGCGCGCTTGGCTATTCCGATGATCTCTTCGATCACGTTGCGCGGCACCGGCTCGGCCCTGAAGCCACGCACACTTCTGCGCGTGTTGACTAACTCCTCAAAATCCATTTCGGGGGTCCTCAAAAAATGTAGCAACCATTAAAACGCGGCAGGTTTTTCGGCCCCCGCCGCCGCCGGTCATGCTCCGGCCGTCGTTTGGCCATCCGCAACCTTGTCTTGCGTCCTGGTTTCGAAATCGCTGGCGTCGTGACGTTCGTGCAACTGGCTTGAGGGCTCGCCCCAGGTGCGGTTCACCATGCGCCCCCGCCGCACGGCCGGACGTGCGGCAATGGCATCTGCCCAGCGCTGCACGTTTTTGTACTCCTGCACCCCCAGGAATTCGCCCGCGCCATAGAGCACGCCCTTCGCCAAACCGCCGTACCAGGGCCAGATCGCGATGTCTGCGATCGAATAGTCGTCGCCCGCCACATACGCGTTGTCCGCGAGATGCCGGTCGAGCACGTCGAGTTGGCGCTTCACCTCCATCGCGAACCGATCGATCGCGTATTCGATCTTGGTCGGCGCGTAGGCATAGAAGTGACCAAACCCGCCGCCGAGAAAAGGCGCGCTGCCCATCTGCCAGAACAACCACGACAGGCATTCGGCGCGCTTCGCCACGTCGGTTGGCAGGAACGCCCCGAACTTCTCAGCGAGATGCAACAGGATCGAGCCTGATTCGAACACCCGGATCGGCGCCGGCCCGCTGCGATCCATCAGCGCCGGTATCTTGGAGTTCGGATTGACCGCCACGAAGCCGCTGCCGAACTGATTGCCGTCGATCCGGATCAGCCACGCATCGTACTCCGCGCCGCGATGGCCGAGCGCCAGCAGCTCCTCCAGCATCACCGTGACCTTCACACCGTTCGGCGTGGCCAGTGAATAAAGCTGCAGCGGGTGGCGGCCGACCGGCAGCTCCTTGTCGTGCGTCGGCCCGGCGATCGGGCGATTGATGTTCGCGAACCTGCCCCCGTTCTCCTTGCTCCAGCTCCAGACTTTGGGCGGCGTGTATTCGGATGGGTCGGTCATTCCGCGAGCTCCAGGCGTCTGGCGAATTCGTCAGTGGTGGCACCTCCGGCGGCTATGCTCCGGACGCATCTGAGGCCAATATCAACAAGGTTGGGGCGAACATCGCAAGAGCCGGACGAGGCATGCGAGGGCAACGCCGGGATGCAGAATGAGGTTAGCTCAAACCACCGACCGGTGCCGCGCGATGCAGGTCTGCAAGACCTCGTCCATCGGCTCCTCCCACCAGTCGTTGGAAAAAATCTCGATCTCGGAATAGCCGGCAAAGCCTTGCGCCTCGACCGCACGGCGCACCGATTTGATATCGATCACGCCGTCGCCCATCATGCCGCGGTCATTGAGAATATCAGTGGTCGGCACCAGCCAATCGCAGACGTGAAATGCCAGCAGGCGATCCTTTCCCGCGCGTTCGATCTGCGGCAGCAATTCCGGGTCCCACCAGATGTGATAGACGTCGAGTGCGACGCCGAGCGCGCCGGTGCGTTGCGGATCGAGGCGATCGCAGATATCGAGCGCCTGCCTTGTCGTATTCACGCAGGCGCGGTCGGCGGCATAGGCCGGATGCAACGGCTCGATCGCCAGCGGCATGTTGGCGTCGCGCGCATAGACCATCATTTCGGCGATGGCGTCGTCGACCTGCGCCCGCGCTGCCGCGATGTCTTTCGAGGTCACACTGCCCGGCCGCGAATATTGCGGTAAGCCCCCGACCACCAGCACGACGCAGGGCGCGTCCAGCGCCTTGGCCTCATCGACGGTGCGGCGATTGTCGTCGCGCGCTTCGATCCGATGCGCGGCGTCCGATGTGAACATCCCGCCGCGGCAGTAGCCGGACAATTCGAGCCCGGCGTCGCGCACCGCCCGCACCGCGCGATCGAGACCGATGGTCGCGACCTGATCGCGCCAGGGATCGATGGCGCGGATTCCGTGCCGCGCGCAGGCGTCGATGATATCGGCCAGATCGCCCTGCCTGCGGGCCGTCGCGGTATTCAATGACAGCCAGCGATGATCTTGCGAGAAATCCCGCATCACGCTTCAATGCCACGGGTCGCGAGCACGGCTTTCATGCGGCGCGTCGCCAGCTCGGGATTGGCAAGCAACCCTGCTTGATCCGCCAAACGAAACAATTCAGCAAGATGCAGTGTCGACCGCGTGCTTTCCTGCCCGCCGACCATGGTGAAATGATCCTGATGGCCGTTGAGATAGGCCATGAACACGATGCCGGTCTTGTAGAAACGCGTCGGTGCCTTGAAGATATGGCGCGACAGCGGCACCGTCGGCCCCAATACGTCGTGAAAACCCTGATCGTCGCCCGCCGCGAGCCGCGACAATGCGTAGGACGCCGCCGGCGCGATGGCATCGAAGATGCCGAGCAGCGCGTGGGAAAAGCCCTGGTCGTCGCCGGCGATCAGTTCGGCATAATTAAAATCGTCGCCGGTATACATTTTTACATCGCTGTCGAGCCGGCGGCGCATGTCGATCTCGCGCTGCTTGTCGAGCAGCGAGACCTTGACGCCATCGACCTTCGACGCGTTGGCGTTGATGACCCCGACCGCGACATCCATCGCCTGATCGAGGTTCGAGGTGCCCCAGTAATC
>WNFC01013003.1_pt1 | contig 17107 bp, 10 predicted proteins | sample 5400541 | NCBI WGS metagenome assembly WNFC01 (sample SAMN13153342, study PRJNA577476) | soil metagenome | isolation source: 120 cm saprolite under Douglas fir tree site 2 hole 2 replicate 1 | place: USA:California | collected 2015-04-18
GTAATTGCCTACGATCCGTACATCAGCGAAGCCGCGGCCAAAGAGTTGCAGGTCGGGCTGGTGACATTGGACAAGCTTCTGGCCGAGAGCGATTTTATTTCCATGCACAGCGCGTTGAGTCCCGCGACGCAAAAAATGAAGAAGACGGCGCGCATCGTGAACGCCGCGCGCGGCGAACTGATCGATGAAGCGGCGCTGGCCGAAGCGCTTAAAAATGGACGGCTGGCCGGAGCGGCCTTGGATGTTTTCGTGGAAGAACCCCCAAAGAATTCTCCGCTGATCGGATTGCCGAACGTAATCTGCACTCCGCATATCGCCGGCTCGACCGCGGAAGCGCAGGAAGAGGTCGGGACGCAAGTTGCCGTGCAGATCCTCGATTATCTGACCGATGGAATTATTCGCAATGCGGTGAATTTGCCGGCGCTTTCCGCGGACCAGTATCGTCGCGTGCGCCCGTACCTCGAATTGGCGGAGCGGCTTGGCTCGCTGGTCTCGCAAGCGACAGCCACGCGCCCGGAAAGAATTCGTATCCGCTACGCGGGAGAAGTGGCCGAAGTCGGCACGCATCTTTTGCGCAGCGCGGTGCTGGCCGGCGTTTTGAACGCGGTGCTCGACGAAAAAGTGAACATAGTGAATGCTCCCGCGATGGCCGCGGCCCGCGGACTAACGGTGCAAGAAGAGACCCGCAAGCGCGAACACGCATTTCCCAATACGCTGGAAGTCTCTTCGCTCTCAAAAAAATCCAGCGACACCGGATTCATGGCCGAGGGAACAGTGTTGTTCGACGGTTCACCGCGGGTGCTGGCAATTGACGGAATTTCCCTCGAGTCGCAATTGGGCGGCACTATCCTTTATTTGCGCAATCACGACGAGCCGGGAGTCATCGGCCAGGTCGGAAATACTTTGGGTCGACTCGGCGTCAACATCGCCACCTTTGCTTTGGGAAGGCGCGAAGCAACGCGCGGCGCGGAGGCGGTCTCGCTGGTCCGCGTGGATGGCCCGGTGCAGGACACTATTCTCAGCGAGATCCTACAAATAAAAGCCATCACCGAAGCCAAGCTACTGCGCTTCGCCGATTAATATAATTTTTCCGGCCCAACGAATCACGCGACAGTGAATTCGCAATAAATCGCAATAAAATTCCAGAACTTACGTTGACTCGTAACCGAGTCCATTTTAGAAATGGGCCAATGCAGGTTTGCGGCGGTGGGTTTGTGCGCGACCGGTGCGGCTCAGATTCTCACAAAACGGAGCGGGCGAACGTCGTCGTGTGTGCAAGTTCACGGCGCAGCTCGCCAAATACCAACAACGAAGTGGTGCGGAAAAGGAGCAGTTCATGTTTGGGCAGACAAAAGGCCTGAAAGGCCTTTGCATTGTTTGGGTTTTGGTGTGTCTGGCGGGTGGGAATTTGGTCCTAGCGCAGACGGGAACAACTTCGCTGCGCGGCACAATTTTGGACAAGAGCGGAGCGGCGGTGGCCGGAGCCACGGTCACGCTGTCGAATTCGGAGCAGGGGTTCGAACGGACCGTCAGTAGCTCGGAAACCGGGGCATACGAGTTTGTGGGTTTGACGCCGGGGATTTATTCGCTGATGGTGGAAAAGGATAACTTCCAGAAATTCGAACTCAATAAAATTCAATTACTAGTCAATACTCCCAGCACACAAACGGCAACGCTACAAGTGGGTTCGACCGCGCAAACCGTGGAAGTTTCCGCTGTCACTGAGACGTTGAATACAACGGATGCGTCGATCGGGACGGCGTTCAACGAGAATCAGATCAAGCAATTGCCACTGGAAGGGAGAAGCGTGCCGGAACTTCTTTCGCTGCAGACCGGAGTGGTATATACGGGCAATCGAAGTGATATCGATAGGAACAGCGACACGCGCAGCGGAGCGGTGAATGGAGCGCGCAGCGACCAGAGCAACTTGACGCTGGATGGCGTGGACGTGAACGACCAGGTGAACGGCTATGCGTTCACTTCGGTGTTGCCGGTTTCTGTGGACTCAGTGCAGGAATTCCGGGTAACGACCACAAGTTACAACGCGGATCAAGGCCGCTCGTCTGGGGCGCAAGTCACGCTGGTGACCAAGAGTGGAACCAATAGCCTGCACGGTTCGCTTTACGAATACCACCGCAACACACTGACCAGCGCGAATGATTATTTTGTGAAAAGCGCCGAACTGCAGAGCGGGGAGCCAAATGTTGCTCCGAAACTGATTCGAAACATTTTCGGCGCCTCGGTAGGCGGGCCGATCAAGAAGGACCGGCTATTTTTCTTCGCGAATTACGAAGGATACCGACAGGCGGAAGAGGCTTCAGAACAGAGAATCGTGCCGAGCGACACACTTCGCCAGGGAATCGTGATTTACCAGTGCGCGGTAGCCGCACAATGTCCGGGCGGAACCATTTCCGGCACGACTTTTTCGACGCCGGCGGGCTACGCGGCGCTGACACCAGGCAATCTAACAGCGATGGACCCTCCGCATAACGGACCAAACCAAGTCGTGCTGAACTACTTCAACAGTTTTCCAGCACCGAACGACCTGACCCTGGGCGATCAATTTAATTTTGTGGGCTACCGCTTCCGTGGTCCGATTCCGACGACGAGTAACTGGTACATCGCGAGAGTGGATTACAAGCTGACGTCCAGCGGCAACCACACGCTGTTCTGGCGCGGGGCGCTGCGAAACGATGTTCATTCCACCGCGCCGTATTTCCTTCCACAGAGTCCGCTGCAATCGAACGTTGATTACAGCAAGGGATTTACGGTCGGCTACACGGCGACGATTCGACAAAATCTCCTGAACAATTTCCGGTGGGGATATACTCGCCAGAGCATCGGTGTTCTGGGAAACAACGATACCCAGCCGTTCGTTTTTTTTCGCGGGCTGAACGACAACAGCACACCAGCAAACTCCTCTCAGGCGGTCACGCGCAGTTTCAACTACCAGACGCCGGTGAATAATTTTCTGGATGATGTGTCCTGGATTCGCGGGCGGCACACTTTGCAATTCGGAACGAATGTGCGCTTCATCCGCAACCCAAGAGAGAATTTTCTCTCGTCGTTCAGCCGCGCGGTTACCAACTCTTCGGGATTGGACTCCGCGGGATTGGCCAACAAGGCGAGCCCTCTGAACCCAGGCTCGAACGGGTTTCCGGCTGTCGCGAAGGCCTTCGACAATTCCTACGACTATCCAACGATGGCACTGATGGGAATTATGAGCGAACTTGATGCCACGTATAACTACGACAAACAAGGAAACGCGCTACCGCTGAATTCCCCGGTGAAACGCCGCTGGGGAGCGGATGAATACGAGTTTTACGTCCAGGATGTTTTCAAAGCCAAGCCAAACCTTACGTTAACGCTGGGTTTGCGCTACTCGCTGTTTTCGCCGCCCTGGGAGACGACGGGAACGCAGGTCGCACCAAATATAGGACTGGGGAACTGGTTTTCTCAGCGCGCGAGCGATATGGCGCAAGGAATTGGGTCCAACCAGGATCCGGTGATTACAATGGATCTGGCGGGACCGGCAAACGGCAAGCCAGGGTTTTACAACTGGGACTATAAGAATTTCGGGCCGAGAGTCGCGTTTGCCTATTCGCCGAATGCGTCGTCGGGCCTAATGAGCGCGCTTTTCGGAACCGGAAACAGAACCTCGATTCGCGGAGGTTTTGGAATGGTGTATGACAGGGTGGGCGCGGGTCTGCTGAGCACGTTCGATCAATTCGGGTCATTCGGGCTATCCACGCAGTTAACAAATACGACCTCACCGTCGGTCGCAACTGCTCCTCGGGTGACCGGTCTAAACGACCTCCCGACATCGAGTCCGCTTTTCCCAACAGCACCTCCGGGCAGATTCCCATTTACGCCACCGGATCAAGAAGGTGGGTTAGCGATCAACTGGGGTCTAGACAGTTCCATCAAGACTCCGTACTCATACACGGTCGACTTTTCGATCGGCCGCGAATTCGCGAAGGGCTTCAGCCTCGAAGTCTCTTACGTAGGACGCTATGCTCATCGGCTTTTAGTGCAGGAAGACCTGGCGATGCCGCTGAACCTCACTGACAAGGCCTCGGGTATAACTTATTTTCAAGCCGCTCGACGCTTGTCGGAGTTGGGTGCCGCAGGGACGCCAACTGCGGCGATTACTCAGGCACTTGTCGGTCCGACCGCTGCATATTGGCAGAACCTGATTGCACCGCTTGCTCCGGGCGACGCGTATTCTTTCGGCTGCCCGGTTCCCAAGGGCTCCCCAACCTCATCGGTCAGCCCCCTCCAGGCCGTCTACAATCTGTATAGCTGCAATGTCTTTAACGAGACGACGCCTCTTTGGCAGCTTGATCAGGTCGGTTCGGACTTTTCCGGGAACGCCGGTATCGCAGGCGTAGCTACGGACGCCTCGGGCAATCCGCTTAATTATTATCCGACGAAGTTAGGACCGGCTGCGTTCTTCAACAAACAATTCAAGTCGCTGTACGCGTGGCGGTCGAATGGAAACGCCAACTACAACGCGCTGCAAGTGACTCTGCACAAGCGGATGGCTCGCGGACTTCAATTCGACCTCAACTACACGTATTCGAAATCCATTGACCTGATGTCCGACGCCGAGCGCATTACGGAGTGGGGCGGTCTAAACGGTCAAGTCATCAACTCCTGGGACCCGAATGCGCGTCGGGCGGTCTCCGATTTTGACCTGCCGCACCAAGTGAATGCGAACTGGGTACTCGAACTGCCGTTCGGTAAAGGCCGTACATTCGGACGGGACGCCAGCAAACCTCTGGACGCCCTGATCGGAGGATGGCAACTCTCCGGTGTGGCGCGATGGACCAGCGGTTTCCCGGCATCGGTGCTCAATGGCGGCACTTGGCCGACGAACTGGCAGTTGGGCGGTGGCGCGGATCAAGTCGGTCCTTTTGCGACGGGAACGACCGTGGATCCCACAACTGGAACCATCAGCCTCTTTGAGGATCCGCAAGGCGCTACAGGCATTGGAGCCTTTCAGCATGCTTTCCCGGGTGAAAGCGGCGGCAGAAACCAGATTCGCGGGCAGGGCTTCGCGGGTTTGGATTTGGGATTGTCGAAACGGTGGATCATGCCGTGGAAAGAATCCCACAGCTTGCAATTGCGTTGGGAGGTTTTCAACGTTCCCAATTTGCACCGATTCGACGTACAGAGTGCCAACCTCAACATCGACTCCGGCGCGGCATTTGGCTTGTATACGGGATTGCTGACGAATCCGCGTGTGATGCAGTTCGCATTGCGCTACGAGTTTTAGGGATCGAGGCAAACAAAACCAGGGAAGAAAAACCGCCGGGGATGAGAGTTCCTGGCGGTTTTTTTCTGCAGGAAACCCTGCTTGTGGCGATACTTAGAACCTCGGCCTAGGAGATGGATGGAGTCCTCACCGCAATCAGAATTTTCAGCTACGAAGATCGGATAGCTCGTTTTGTGTTGGCTTAATGCATTTCACATCTAAAGCAACGCGAAGATTTGTGAACCATTGCATCGAAGAACTTGTATTGACATCCGAGGTCAATTCGTCCTAAAACATTGTGCAACTAATAGAGGAACTGTGGCCAGTTTGGCGGTTTTTGCGCGAAGCCCAGCGCTGCCAGACCTTCCGCCAAGAGTAGAGTGCGACTAGCCACAGGATTTCAGGGTTTAGGGGTTTGTTTTACAACCCTTAGAAAAACAAGTTGTACTTGCAAACCCTGAGATCAAAATCTGGTGTGCCCCAAACTCGCAAGAGAAGTTAGCTCGATTCCATAACGAAGTCAGGTGCGGAAAAGGAGTCTTTCATGCTTCGGCATATTAAAGGCCTACTTGGCCTTTCGATCCTTCTGGTAGTGGTGTTTTTGGTGAGCGCGAGTTTGCTTCTCGGACAGACCGGCACCTCAGGCATTACGGGTGTGGTCAGCGACCCACAGGGCAGGGCGGTTATCGGCGCAAAGGTCACGCTGACGAATGTCGGAACCAACGCAACACGTACCACGCAAACGACTTCCGAGGGCGCATACCTTTTCGACTTGATTATCCCTGGTGATTATCGGATTGAAGTGGAGTCCCTTGGATTCCGAAAGGCCGTCGTTGAAAATGCCAAGGCTTTGATCGGGAAACAGACCGAAATCAATCTGCGGCTTGATTTAGGCCAAGTCAGCCAAACCGTCGAAGTTTCCATCAGTAGCCAGAACGCTCAAATCAATACTCAAGATGCGTCTTTGGGAAATGTCTTTGACTCAAGTCAGATTTCGCAGCTTCCGCTCGAAGGCCGCAGCCTGGTGGATTTGCTCAGTCTACAGCCGGGTGCCACTCAGGAAGGCTACGTCACCGGGTCGCGCGCCGATCAGTCAAACGTTACCTTGGACGGCGTGGATATTAACAACGCCCAAACCGGAAATGTCACACTACCAGATTCTAGCAATACTCTAGTGATCGGCTCGCTCGATAGAGGCAATATCACTGCTGGTCCGGTTCTTCGTCTCAATTCTGAGGCGATTGAAGAGTTCCGTGTCACCACTGCAAACGGAAATGCGAACCAAGGCCGTTCATCCGGTGCGCAAATTAACCTGATGACCAAATCAGGGTCGAATAGTTGGCATGGATCGGCGTTCGAATTTTATCGCGGCACGCTTTTCGAGGCCAATGACTGGTTCAGCAACGCCGCCGGGGTGCCCCGCACATCGTTGATTCGGAATACCTTTGGCGGAGGGTTCGGTGGACCGATCGTAAAGGATAAATTCTTCTTTTTCTATAGTTACGAAGGCAAACGTGACGCTACTGCTACGAGTGAGACTAGGATCGTTCCACTGGCCAGTTTGGGTAGAGGTATTATTAATTATACGTACTGTCCCAATACCGCCTGCACCAGCACGCCACAAGCGTCTTTGGATCTATCTCAAAATCAGCAAGCCTTTCAGGCAGCCGGAATTAATCAGGCTGCGCTCGACGCCCTGGCAGCTGCTGCTGCCCAGTATCCTGCGAATGACACGTCGATAGGGGATGGATTGAATACGGGCGGTTTCCGCTTTAACGCAACGTCGCCCATAAAACTGAACTCGCACGTCGCCAGACTAGACTACACGTTAAACAGCAAGCAGAGCATCTTTGTCCGGTTAAATTACATAAATGATCATCAAATACTTTCGCAGTGGCTACCCGGGACGACTTCACCGACGGTCTGGAATCATCCGACCGGAATAGCCGTAGGCCACACTTGGACCATCGGGAACAACTGGGTCAATAACGCTCGATATGGCTTGACGCGCCAGTCATTTGACATTGGCGGGGACAGCGATGGTAATGACATCCGTTTTCGCTCGGTGTTCCAGCCCAACAGCGAATCGCATACTCTCAGCCGTGTAACACCCGTCCACAACATCACGGATGACGTTTCGTGGATACATGGAAAGCACATTCTTCAATTCGGAGTTAATATCCGAAAGATTAGCAACTCACGGGTAAGCTTCGCGAATGCTTTTGATAACGCGGTTACGAACTCCTCGTTTTATCTTGGAGCCGGCGACCATATTTCCAACGATTTCCAAAGTTACCTGGACGCAAATCACCTGCCTGGCGATTCGACTACTGGACAATCGCTCAGCTCGAGCCAAGAGGTACAAAACGCGGCTGCGGCCATTATCGGGCGATTCTCGGAATATACCGCCAACTTTACTTTCAATAAAGATGGTAGTCTAGCGAACCCAGGGGTGCCCACCACCCGGAACTTTGCAACGCAGGCCTATGAGGAATACATCCAGGACTCCTGGAAAATTCGTCCCCACCTCACCCTAACCTTGGGACTTCGTTACAGCCTAGAAAAGCCGGTTTACGAGACGAAGGGTTTTGAAGTTCAGCCCACGGTACCGCTCGGAACATATTTTCAGCAACGCATCGCGGCATCGGCTCAGGGCACAAACTTCATCGACCCAATCGTCATCGATCGTTCTGGAGTCGGTTATTCGCGGCGGCTTCGCTTTGACGAATGACTATTACGGCCAGGCGCTAGCGGTGGATTGGGACCTAAACAACACCCTCGGCTTTACGTCAAACTACCAGACACCGGCGAATACATACGATACGACCGCTGGCAACCTGGGGCCCTTGTTTACTGGCTTCAATCAGAACATCCGTTCGCTGCCGAACGTTGTTGTGCCGGGCAGCTTGGTCTTCCCATTGTCGCAGCCCCTCGACGAGGGCGAGCGCATCGAGTCCGGCGTGGATTCGACTTTACATGCGCCCACCGAATACGTCTGGAATCTAACCTACGAGCGGCAAATGCGCGCGGGCACGACTCTATCTGTCTCTTATATAGGACGGGCGGCGCGCAATCTGCTGCTCCACCGGGATGTCACTGCCTTCAACAACATTCGTGATCCGAAAAGCGGGATGACCTGGTACCAGGCAGGAACGCTTCTGGAAAAGCAGCGCCAGCAAAACGTGGACACCAGCCAGATCAAGTCTATCCCGTTCTTCGACAATCTTTTCCCGGCAAACCTGGTAGGCATCCTGAATGCCGATTCTACTGTTCAAAGCGATTGCGGTACTGATCCTTCCACGCCTTGCTTTGATCCAACGTGGACACCTACGCAGACGTTCTACGGGTTACAAAGTCGGGGAAACGGCGACAATCCGTTCGCGTTCTTCAGGGCCAATGACTGGACGGACGCGCAAGCGTACATAGACAGCGCGCTATTCCGTAACGGCTTGCCCACGCGATTCATGCAACCACAATACGGTTCCCTGGCCGCCTGGAGCACCATCGGAAATTCCAACTACCATGCCCTGACGGTTTCGCTGCGGCAACGTCTCAGTAGTTTGACGCTTGATTTCAATTACACTTTCTCCCACTCATTTGACGACGCTTCAGGTTTACAAGGGGAAGATGCCTTTGGCGATTTCAGCGTTGGAAATGGTTCGTTTGTCGTCAATCCACTTCGTCAGGGCGATAACTATGCTAGTTCTGACTTCGACATCCGGCATCTGATCAACGCTGCTGCTGTTTGGCAGATGCCATTCGGCAAGGGCAAAGCCTTCCTGAACACCGGCAATCGGGCCGTGCAGGCAATCCTTGGGGGATGGCAGCTCGCTACCATCTTCCGTTGGAACACGGGGTTGCCGCTCGTCGCTTCGCCTTTCGACTCCCACCAATGGGCAACCAACTGGGACTTCCAGTCTGCCGCAACTCCGACCGCTGCAATCCACACTTGTCCGACTCGCACTGGAACCCCAGACTCCGCCGGCGGAACTGGTGTCCCGAAGCTTTTCGGCGGTAGTGGTTGTGACATAAAAGCGATTTACGATAGTTTCCGACCCGCCTATCCCGGTGAGACTGGTCCCCGGAATTATATTCGTCTCCCCGGATACATGAATGCGGATATTGGGCTAGCTAAGAGCTGGAGAATGCCCTGGAGCGAGAAGCATCTGCTTCAGATCCGTTGGGATGTGTTCAACGTTGCCAACAGGCAAAGCTTTGGCCTGATTGATACCGGCAGGACCGGCATAGGCGTAGATGCCGATGCCGGACTCCGTGGGTTGAACCCCCCGGCGAACTGGTCGAACTTCACACAGATCCAGGGCAATCCCCGGGTGATGCAAGTCGGGGCCCGATACTCGTTCTAACAATCAAAACATCAACTTTTATCCTTCGCCGGGCTGCACCTAGGCCCGGCGATTCTTTTTTCGGAGCGGGGTTCTCATTGAATGCTTCCTACTCAAAGAGTCTCGGAAGGACTAGGCTCTGGCTGCTGTCGGCTGGCTGTGTTATTCTTAAAGTCTGCGCAGCGAATAATTCCGATCTCGCTGCAAACTGTCGGGGCGTAGCGCAGCCTGGCTAGCGCGCCTGGTTCGGGACCAGGAGGTCGAAGGTTCAAATCCTTTCGCCCCGACCACTTCTCGTAGAATCAGTTACTTACGAAGCATGACCGAGGCAATGACCTCCTGGTGCGACACCAGGAGGTCGATGGTTTGAATCCCTACGAACTCGAGAATCGTAAAACCCGCTCTCCGATAGACTTACGCGAAGACTACCATAGCTTTGCTAGTTCGCAAACTTGTCTAGACTTGTCCAACAATGTACTGTGAAGGCGAGACGGAAATGACCTCAACGATAACGGAACGTCCGGCTTCGATGAGTGTTACAGTGAAACGTCTGCGTGATCACGGGCGCCAATCCCATGTTCGAATCCTCCCCAGAGAGCCGCTCATGCTTGCCGTAACGTCCCGAGATGTCCCTTACGTGCTCACCCACAAAATTGATAAGCGGGGTTCGCGCCTCATTTGCGGGATGGACTCAGGGAACCGACGAAATGCATGAAGGCTTGCCCACTCGTGGCCTATCTTTTTAAAAATCGGATGTGGCATCAAACATCGTCTCAGATTCCGGGACCATTCAGTTTGTCTTCTCGAAAATCTCGATCCACAGTTTGAGAGTGTTGTCGTGCCAGGTCTCTTTCGAGAGATACGGCCGTAATTCTTTTTCATACCTCTCTTGGAGAATTTGAGAACTGAGCTTCTGTGTTTTGAAAATGTAGTCGGCGTCGTCTCGATCTTTCGCACTGTTTCGTTCTAGCTTCGATAAGATGAAATCGTATGCGTCCGGTGCGAAGAGACGCAAGTTCTGAAACACTCTTGGAAACATTTCAGTCAACCTTGTCGCGTAGTCCTCTGGCAGATTCGTAACGGCTACATGGTGCAGCTGAATTTTGTATTTCTTGGAGAGAGCGGAATCTTCTCCCGCCATTTCGATCAGATTGAGATTGGCCGGCACAGCCGAGTAATAATCGATATCGCCCGTTGGGCGAGGCAAGCCATAGAAGGAGTAGATAACGAAGCCTCCGATGCAGTACAAGTCCAACGGCTCCGGGAGCATTGAATCAAGTTCTGATAGGAACTCTTTCCATGGCGATGGGAGCGAATGACCTGCCTTGGACTTGGGATCAGTCGGCATATTGGAGTTGCTCTGGTTTCAAATCCGTCAGCAAATTCCAATGCACCGCTTCTTGCGATCTATTCCGAACCAGCCACTGTTTCTCGCCTTCAGTCTGTGGCGGCCGATAAAAAACGTCCTGTTTAACCAGGCGGCTTTCATCGAGCTTAGACCTGAGTTCACGAAGCGACTGTACTCGGATGTTGCCGTGGCTAGGGGCTCTTTCAGTAACTTGAAGAGCAAGACTAACGACGAACCCCAAACGATTTTGCAGGTTGAATTTCCTAGCCTGCTCAACCAGCCAATTCGATGTATGGTGACCGTAGTGCATCGCAACCCAGGGGAGAGCCTCTGCGACACGGGCTTCAAGTTTGTCCTGCCCGAGAGCCGTCAATAGGACCTCGGCAGGATTTTTCTTCGATACCCAAGTCCGCATATAGGCAAAACCCGGATACCCAAGTTTCGCCAACGACTCAGCCAGGTGTTGGTCATCCGTCTGTGCTGGCGCAAATTCTTCTGAGACTGGCAGGGTTTCAGGGGAAAGACCGTAAAGCGTGCTGACCCGACGAGTGAGCCAGGGAGTCACCCTTCTCTTTCCGTTTTCGAGCATGTTGACATACGCCTGAGAAACGCCCAAAGACTCGGCGACCTGAGCCTGGACCAAACCCTTTTTTAGACGAACAGCCTTCAATTCATGCGGTGTCATAGCTCCAAATTTATAACAAACATGTTATAATTTGTCAATAGCAAGACGAGGGCAACTCGGTCGCTGACTTCTCCGCCCCCGGTCGTCGTGCGTTCTTGCGGGAATTACGCGGTGGTGCGGTTGAAGGAATTACTGTGGGGCGGCTCGTATGTGGGAGTGATGGGGAATGGATAAACGGTCCGGCCACGTGCTGGACAATTTCAATCGCACCGGCGGAGTCAATACACGGTTATTTTTTTACAAGGACTGGCTGGTGGATGCGCATGTGGCGGGCACGCAATCGCCTGGGGAACCCAGCGGGAACAGTAATATCTTTCGCTCCGTGAATCCTGAGCTAAACATCTTTTCTACTTATCTTTTGGATTCTGCGAACCACCTGATCTAAAGGTCAGATAAACGTCACGACACCCGCGTGCCGGCGGCAAATTGTAGTGCGTCGATTTCCGCTATTCTGATGAATACAGTAGCTTCAAATTGGAGTGAAAAATGAAATCGACAAAATGGATATTCGCCGGCGCGCTCGGATTTTTCGTCCTCACCGGCAATTTTGCACGAGCCCAAGGTCACGGGCACGGAAACGGAAAAGGCAACGAAAAACATGAAAATGAAGGTGACCGCGATGCAAGCGGCCGCGATAAACACTATTATAAGGATCACGACCGAAGCGTTGCGCGCGGCTGGTACAACGAGCATGAAGGCCATCTTCCGCCTGGCCTAGCCAAAAGAGATCAATTACCTCCCGGATTACAAAAACAGCTGGTGATGCGTGGCACACTGCCGCCAGGCCTCCAGAAACGCCTGCAACCCGTACCCCGGGATTTGGAAGTACGCCTGACTCCTCCGCCTCCTGAGTGCGCACACGTCTTGATCGGAGGAAACATCGTGCTGCTGAATCGCAGAACCAACTTGGTTGTCGACATCGTCGCCTTCAATTGACAGTGACGTTGTCGGAGGCGAAAGACGAACCGGTACGATACTCTAGGTATTTTTAATCAGAGTATTCAAAAAAAAGGGCCTCAAGAAACACGCGAAAATCGCTCAGTGCGAATCGGGCAGGTAGAATTAACAAACCGCCGCCATGAACTACCATTAATCGCCAGCATTGCCGGCCGCAACCATTCGGCCACTACAAGAAGGGTCGGCTGTCACGAAAATGAATCGGTACTCCTGGAAAAACGGCAATTGCGTACAGCCTGGGTACAACTTAGAGGAGAAAACTGGCTCTGTTGTTCACGTAAGCCACGCCAAGGAAAGCCTTTAGGATTTTTGGTACGCTATTTCGGGACCAGGAGGTTGAAGGTTCAAATCCTTTCGCTCCGACCATTTCTCAACCCTGCCTTTCATTGGTTTACGCCACGTTTTTTATTTCAGTTTTCATTTCATATGCTCGCTTATTTCTGCATCTACTTAGGGAACCGTTTGAACATTCGCTGATCGGGTGGAGATCGGTTCCGTTGCTGGTCGCGGCAGCCGCCTCGCGAAGGGGAATATATGCTTTGGAAAACCAGAACGACTACTGCTGTCTTCCAATGCGACGACAAGACATGCACAGTTTCATTTCGTGATTGGGTTTTGATCGCTGGGCAGTTTAAGCAGGTTCAGCAGGGGCTTGATCGTGAGACCTTGAACCACGATTGAAAAGATGACCACGCCGAACGTCAAGTCCAAGATTTGTTCTCGATAGAGAAAAGTACTCGGCAAGCTTAGAGCGAGCGCGAGTGCCAGCGCGCCGCGAAGACCGCCCCAAACGATGACGGGCTGCCAACGAAATGAAATCTTCTCTGAGAACCGATTACTTAGAGGAATAAGTAGATAGACCGAGAGGACGCGCCCCAAAAGCATCGCAACGACGGCCAACGCTACGAAGCTCCAATTCCGTAACAGCTGACGCACGTGGATTTCGAGGCCAATCAAAAGAAACACGAGAGAATTCATGACGAACGAAACGTACTCCCAAAACGACTCCATTGCAGTACGCGTGCGAACGCTCATCCCTGTTTTCGACCCAAAATTGCCGAGTATCAAACCCGCGGAAGCGGTCGCGATCACACCCGACAAGTGCAAATGAAAAGCGAGTAGATAGCTGCCGTAGGCAAGAATTGTGGAGAGCGTAATCTCAATCTGGAGATCGTCCACTGCTCCGGTAATGCGGCTCGCAACGTACCCCAGCGCCGATCCGAGGATCGCTCCACCAGCGACTGCCAATAAATACTGCGCGACACCCCGTGGCACGCTGAATTTCTCCGCAACCACAACTCCGAACACAATTCCAAACAACACGACGGCCGTCCCATCATTGAGAAGGCTTTCTCCCTCGATGATTAGGGACAGTCGCTTGTTTACTTTCAGATCTTTAAAAATGGCCAGGACGGAAATCGGATCGGTAGCAGAAATGATGGAACCGAACAGCAGCGCAACGAGTACGGGCAGGCCGATCAGCCAATGGACGAGGTAACCAGTCGCGAAGGAAGCGAGCAAAACACCCGCGTTGGCCAGCAGCAGCAAGGGTACGGAATTTCGAAGCAACTCTCGCAAGTCGAGTTTCACGCTGCCTTCAAAAACAAGCGCCGGAAGAAACAGGATCAAGATGACGTCGGGCGTCAGCCAATCGGGCCGGTTGCCGGACTGGAGAGGCGACAAAAGCGGGATCCGGACCGCTCCAAGCAGGAGGCCGCCGAAAACAAGGGCCACCGTGTAAGGAATCCTCAGGCGTTTCGCCAGCATCGCGATGATCGCGGCGGCGATAAGCAGCCAAACCAGGAATTCAATGCCTGAGGTTGGCGTCATCTTGGGTATATCGATATATCTGCATTCTCATCTGAAGCTGAATCCTAACTGACACGCAAGCCCAATCCCAGCAGGGATTTGCCGGCTTGGCTTGGTCAACCTTATCGATCTAGACTAATCATCTAGATGGGAGGTCGGAGTTATGCGTACCGTTGGACTGTTCGAGGCCAAGCAGAAACTCTCGGAACTCGTGCAACCCGCCCGCGAGGGGGAGAAGATTGGCATTACTCTGCTATCGCTGGGTCTGCTTACCGTCCTGGGAATCCGCTTTCTATTTTTCGGCCAGCAGCTATGCCACTGTAGGGTATGGCGACGTAGTCCTACCTTCCAACTGGCACATGCTGGGGCCGCTCGAGAGCATTATCGGGGTGTTGATGTGCGGAATATCCGTGAGCATTTTGTTTGCCACAGTGACCCGGCTCGTTAGCCGCTTCTAGAAACTGCCAAGAGCCTCAAGGCACCGGCCGACAAAGGTGGCGCGGCAGCGTTACCTGGGCGCCATTCTGGAGTCCCTGCCGATCATCCCCTACACAGAGCAGACTGCGTACGAGCATGCGCGTATCTGGGCCGAATTGGAGGTCCCCGGGAAAATGATTGGCTTCTATGACCTGATTGTTGGTGCAACGGCCCTGGAGCGCGGGAGCCAGGTAGCCACGTTTAACAAACGGCATTTTGGACAAATAAGAGGACCAAGAGTCATCGAACCAAAATAGTCCCCCGCGAAATATCTGACTGCTTCTCTTCACACCATGGCGCTCGCTTGTCCAAACTTGTCTAACAGAGAGCAGCCCGAAAAAACGTAACTGACGCCAGGGCAGCGGCTCCGTGCTCGACGAAAAGGGCAAGCGGATTGTGGTCACGAGCGATTCTATACGTGATGGCGCCAATTCCGCATTTGTCGACAACAAAGGAGTCGAAGTAACGACGGCGGTAAGAGGTATCAGGGGGGTATATTTTGACATCCTGAAAGCGTAGCCGTTTACTCCGATCACATCGAGGATCATAATCCCGTCGACTTACGGGGCAAAAGGGGCCCTTGTGGACTTACTCCCTTCACCTTCAATGGCAATTGCAAGGGAAAGTGCACAAGGTAGAGCGGCTCCCCTAGCTCACTACCAATTTGCTTTGCTTTGACATGATTGAAGAATGTCTGGTTAACTTCCATTTCGCCGTAATCGGAAACGGAGGGTTGCAGTGAATTCTCGTCGAAAGTTCCTGACTCAGGCCGGAGCCCTGGCGGTAGGCACCATGCGCACGCCTACCATCGCGGCAGGCGCGAAAAGAACGGACTCGTCCGCGCAGGAGACGGTGAGCCTGTGTGGCCAATGGTGGTTTCGGACTGATCCTCTAAATGTTGGTGAAGAGGAGCGTTGGGACAGAACCGATGACTCGATCAGTGCCTGGCGCAAAGTGTACGTGCCTCATACTTGGCAAATTGACCCGGCTTTTACGGAGTATCGAGGTGTCGCCTGGTATCGGCGAGCCTTCGAGTCTCGGAGTGAATGGCAAAACTCCGCGGTACGGATCGAGTTTGAGGCGGTATTCCATACGGCCTCAATCTGGGTAAACGGGGAATTGGCTGGAGAGCATGCACGCAAGGGTTACACGGCTTTCGTGATTGATATAACTCGTCTGCTCCGCTGGGGGAGTTCCAACACCATCGTCGTACGCGTTGATAGCGCATTCAACGGCAACATGCTACCTAGGGGACGTTCCAGTGATTGGGCGCATGATGGAGGTATCTATCGGCCGGTACAACTGCTCATTACCGCAAAAACTTTTGTCGAGCGCGTTGAGCTCGATGCTGTTCCCGATCTCACGAACGGAGACGGAAAGCTTGCCATAACCGCTTATCTCCGAAATACAGGTTCGACGCCATGGATTGGGCGGGCCACTTATCGAATTATCGACGATGAGACTGGACTGACAGTAGTGACCAGTTCAGATGCTCCAGGCTTCACCATTAAGGGCGGAACAGCCCAAATATCAAAATTTGAAGCCACGGTGCCCAACGCGAAGTTGTGGCATTTCGATCATCCGAATCTCTATCGGCTTATTTTTTCAATCGCAAGCGGACAAGAGACTCATCGATGCACGGTAACATTCGGAGTCCGGAAACTAGAGGCTAAGGGCAGCGAGTTCTATTTGAACGGCGAGCGGGTGCGGCTGATGGGTGTCGAGCGCATGGCGGGGAGCAATCCTGAATTTGGAATGGCGGAGCCCAGCCAATGGATCACGCACGATCACGACGCCTTGAAAGATCTCAACTGCGTCTTCACGCGCGTTCATTGGCCACAAGATAAGAGGGTTCTCGACTACTGCGACCGCCACGGCATTCTGATGCAGACCGAGGTTCCTGCCTGGGGCTGGGACAGTTTTGGCGGCATGAGAGTCGAGCCTGACACCGATATCATGGAAAATGGTTTGGAGCAGTTGAGGGAGATGATCGCGCGCGACCGCAACCACCCCTCGGTGGTGATCTGGGGCCTCTGCAATGAGGTTGGCGGGCAACATCCTCCTGCGCATCAATTTGCAAAACATATGCTGGAGGAGGCGAAGAGGCTAGATCCCAGTCGGCTTTGTTCCTATGCTTCGAACTCCTTGATCAAAACGCCGGAACAAGACGCAGCGGGAATGATGGACATCGTCGAAGTGAATGAGTATTTCGGAACCTGGGACCCGGGAAC